>Ga0182749_1003117_pt1 | contig 11543 bp, 9 predicted proteins | sample eDN3rd37CKraftMG_FD_128875 | JGI IMG/M metagenome (GOLD analysis project Ga0182749, IMG submission 128875) | Enriched Miracle-Growth compost microbial communities from Emeryville, California, USA - eDNA 3rd pass 37_C Kraft MG (version 2) (version 2) ...
CGCTCCTCGCCGACCGAAAAGCGCGACGGCGTCGAGCTGCCGAGCTATCGCGGCGACATCATCAATGACCTCGCCTTCACCCCCGAGGCGCGCACGCCCGACCCGCGCCGCCAGCTCGAAGCCTACCGGCAGTCGGCGGCGACGCTCAACCTGCTGCGCGCCTTCGCCCACGGCGGCTACGCCAACCTCAAGAGCGTGCATAGCTGGATGCTGTCCTTCGTGAAGGACTCGCCGCAGTCGCGCCGCTACGAGGAACTGGCCGACCGCATCTCCGAGGCGCTCGGCTTCATGGAAGCCTGCGGCCTCGACCTCGAAAGCCACCCCGAGCTGCGCTCGACCGATTTCTACACCAGCCACGAGGCGCTGCTGCTCGGCTACGAGCAGGCGCTCACGCGCGAGGACTCGACCCAGCCCGGCACCTGGTACTCGACCTCCGGCCACATGGTCTGGATCGGCGACCGCACGCGCCAGTACGACCACGCCCACGTCGAGTTCTGCCGCGGCATCAGGAATCCGCTCGGGCTCAAGTGCGGGCCGTCGCTCAAGACCGACGACCTCATCCGGCTCATCGACGTCCTCAACCCGGAGAACGAGCCCGGCCGGCTGACGCTAATCTGCCGCTTCGGCTCCGACAAGGCCGCCGACCTGCTGCCGGGCATGGTGCGCGCCGTCGAGCGCGAAGGCCGCACGGTGGTGTGGTCGTGCGATCCCATGCATGGCAACACCATCACCTCGGCGAGCGGCTACAAGACCCGGCCGTTCGAGCGCATCCTGCAGGAGGTCAAGACCTTCTTCGCGGTCCATGCCGCCGAGGGCACCTATGCCGGCGGCGTGCACCTGGAGATGACCGGCAAGGACGTCACCGAGTGCACCGGCGGCGCCCGCGCCATCACCGACCGGGACCTCAACGACCGCTACCACACGGCCTGCGACCCGCGGCTCAACGCCGAGCAGTCGATCGAGCTGGCTTTCCTGCTGGCCGACCTGCTCAAGGCCGAGCGCAACCGCAAGCACGCCAAGCCGCTGGCGGCGGTGTCGGGGCTGTAACGCCCGCCGGTGTCCCGGAGCGCAGGCGCGTCCGGGACGCGCGGGGTTCGATTGCGCCCCAAACGCGCGGACGTTAAATCTCTACCATGACCAAGCCCGCCGACCATCTGGCGATCGCGCTCGCGCAGCTCAACCCGACCGTGGGCGACGTCGCCGGCAATGCGGAGAAGGTGCGCCGCGCGCGCGACATCGCCGCCGCCGACGGCGCCGACCTCGTCGTCTATCCCGAACTGTTCATCTCCGGCTATCCGCCGGAGGACCTGGTGCTCAAGCCGGCGTTCCAGGCCGCCTGCCGCGCCGCCGTCGAGGACCTGGCGCGCGAGAGCGCGAACGGTCCCGCGCTCGCGCTCGGCGTGCCGTGGGTCGAGGACGGCAAGCTCCACAACGCCGTCGCGCTCGTCGAGGGCGGCCGCATCGCCGCGCTGCGCTTCAAGGTCGATCTGCCGAACTACGGCGTATTCGACGAGAAGCGCGTGTTCGTGCCCGGTCCGCTGCCGGGGCCGGTGGGCTTCCGCGGCGTGCGCATCGGCCTGCCGATCTGCGAGGACATCTGGGGGCCGGAGCCGGCCGAGTGCATCGCCGAGACCGGCGGAGAGATATTGCTGGTGCCGAACGGCTCGCCCTACCGCCGCGGCGTGATCGACGAGCGCTTCAACGTCGCGGTGGCGCGCGCCACCGAGAACGGCCTGCCGGTGCTCTACGTCAACCAGATCGGCGGCCAGGACGAGCTGGTGTTCGACGGCGGCTCGTTCGTCCTTCACGCCGACGGCGCGCTGGCGGCGCAGCTTCCGCTGTGGCGCGAGGACGTCGTCACCACGCATTGGACCCGCACCGAAATCGGCTGGCGCTGCAAGGGGCCGATCGCTGCGGTCGAGGAGGGCGACAAGGCCGACTATGCAGCCTGCGTGCTCGGCCTGCGCGACTACGTGGACAAGAACCGCTTCCCCGGCGTGGTGCTCGGGCTCTCCGGCGGCATCGATTCCGCGCTGTGCGCGGTCATCGCCGTCGACGCGCTCGGCCGCGACCGCGTGCGCGCGGTGATGTTGCCCTATCGCTACACGGCGCAGGAATCCCTCGACGATGCCGCCGCCGTCGCCCGGGCGCTCGGCATCCGGTACGACGTGGCGCCGATCGCGGCCGCGGTCCAGGGACTCGAGGCGGCGCTCGCGCCGCTGTTCGAGGGCCTGCCGCGCGACGTGACCGAGGAGAACATCCAGTCGCGCGCCCGCGGCACCATCCTGATGGCGATCTCCAACAAGTTCGGCTCCATGGTGGTGACCACCGGCAACAAGTCGGAGATGTCCTGCGGCTACGCCACGCTCTACGGCGACATGAACGGCGGCTTCAACCCGATCAAGGACCTCTACAAGACCGAGGTCTACCGCGTGTCGCGGCTGCGCAATCTCTGGAAGCCGGAGGGCGCGCTCGGGCCGGAGGGAACCGTCATTCCCGACAACATCCTGACCCGCGCGCCGACCGCGGAACTGCGCGAGAACCAGACCGACCAGGATTCGCTGCCGCCCTACGACGTGCTCGACGCCATCCTCACGCGCCTCGTCGAGCGCGAGGAGCCGGTCGCCAATATCGTCGCCGAGGGCTTCGACCGCGACACCGTGCTGCGCGTGGACCGCATGCTCAACCTCGCCGAATACAAGCGCCGCCAGGCTGCGCCGGGCGTGAAGGTGACGCTGCGCAACTTTGGCCGCGACCGGCGCTACCCCATCGTCAACCGCTTCCGCGACACCGGCGCGCCGCTGCCGAAGCCCGACGAGACGCTGGCGCGCGGCTCCGTCGCGAAGGCGGAGTCGTTCGACTACTGACGCGGCGGCTGCGCCGCGGAGCGCGGCGCGGGCGCGGGCTGCGACAGCGCCCTGGCCTTGTCGCCGGTGACGACGATGTCGCCGGTCGCGGTGTTGAGATCCTTGGCGCCGGCGAGCGCGTCGGCCCAGCTCTGGCCCGCCTTACGGCAGCTGCAGGCGGGATCGAGCTGCTGGCGGTAGCGGAACGCGTTCGGCAGTTGCGCGTAGGGCTGGCCCGCCAGCGACACCGCCTGGCGCACGTCGCCGTTGGTCGGGTGGACGTAAAGCACCGTCTCCGCGTTCGGGCAGGTGGCGTGGCAGGTGCGCTCGTCGTCGGCAAAGCGCGCCGCCGTGGTGGCGAACGAGATCGGGTAGTAATAGCCGTCGCAGGTGCGCACGCAAAGCGTGCGGTAGGTGCCGCCCTGCGAGACGTCGACGCCGCCATACATCGGATTGCCGCCGAAGCCGTTGTCGATCACGCCGCGCTGCGCCGCGCCGTATTGCGGGCCGCAGTTGTTCTGCGCCAGCGCGGCGATGACGTTCTGGCGCTGCGAGTCCTGGGCGCCCTGGCTGTTGGCCTGCACTTGCTGGAGGTCGCCCATGGCGCGGTCGAGATTGGTGCGGGTCTGGTCGATCTGCGCATTGAGCGGCGTGCACTGCGCCGGCTGGTTGGCGAAGATGGAGAAGAAGCCGCTCTGGCAGCCGAGCCGGCGCTGCTGCGCCACCAGATTGTCGAGGCTGGCCTGCAGCCGGTTGACGTTGTCCTCGAAGCGCTTGACCTGCGCCGCGCGGCCGGGGTCGCCGCCGCCGTGGTCGATGGCGACGAGCTGGCCCTGAAGCTGCGCGCAGACCGGGTTATAACCGGGGGTCTGCTGGTCCGGCTGGCCTTGCGGGTTCTGCGGATATTGGGCCTGCGGCGCCGGCTGCGGATATGCCGGCTGCGGGTAGGACTGTTGCGGATAGGACTGCTGGGGGACCGGTGCCGGCGGCGCGAACGGGTTGAAGCCCTGGGCTCGCGCGCCCGAGGCCAGGAGCAGCGCCGGCAGCATGGCCGCGGCCAGCAATCGGTATTTCGGCGCGGCGGCGCCAGCCATGCACGTCACGAGCATCTTTTCCAGTTTGCCGGGCGGCCCCCGCGTCCCGCCATAGACCGTCCGGTCTCCGAAGGCAAATCGGGATAAACGCGGTGAATCGAGCGGAAAAACGGCGGCCTATTCGGCGTCGGGCTGGTTCTCCGGCGCGGCGCGCTCGAACGCCGGCAGCGCCCGGCAGGCGGCGTCGACCGCCGCGATCTTCGGATAGCGCGCCATGTCGACCTTGAAGCGCCGCGCGTTATAGACCTGCGGCACGAGACAGAGATCGGCGAGCGTCACCTGGTCGCCGAAAGCGTAGGGGCCGGGTGCGAGCAGGGCCTCGATGGCGTCGAAGCCGGCGATGACCCAGTGGCGGTACCAGCCGTTCACCGCGTCGTCGGCGAGCTTCATCTCCCGGCGCAGGTAGTTCAGGACCACGACGTTGTTGATCGGGTGGATGTCGCAGGAGACGATCTGCGCCACGGCGCGCGCGTGGGCCCTGGCCACCGGGTCCTTCGGCAGCAGCGGCGGCGAAGGATGGGTCTCGTCGAGGTATTCGATGATCGCCAGCGACTGGATCAGCACCGTGCCGTCGTCCAGCGTCAGCGCCGGCACCCGCATCTGCGGATTGACCTTGCGGAACTCGGGGAAGAACTGGTGTCCGCCGTCCCTGGTGAGATGGATCGACGCCATGTCGGCGGCGAGCCCCTTGAGGTTGAGGGCGATGCGCACGCGATAGGCCGCCGACGAGCGGTAATAGGTATAGAGCTTCATGGTGCCTCCCCCGGACGGGGCGCACCTTAGCCGCGGCCCGGCGAGCCTGTCGAGCTTAGCGACCGCACTCGATGGCGACGAAGTCGTCGCACAGGCCCTTGGGGCAGTTGTCCCTGTCGTTGGGGATCGCGCCGGTGATGTCGTCGCGATCGACCTTGCGGTACGACAGCGCCTTCGAGAACTCCCGCGACCGGCAGTAGGACGTGGCGATGGCCTGGCCGCAGGACTCGCCGTTGGCGAGGCACTGGTCCACGCCGTAGCCGTTGGTGTTGCTGGCGATGATGAAGATGCGCTTCTCCGCGTGGGCGGCGGCGGCGAACAGCAGGGCGGTGCAGGCGAGAAGCACGGGCAGGGCGCGCATGGAGGGTGCTCGTTCGTTGAGGTCCGGGGCAGGGCCGCGGCGGACACACGGCGAAAATGCGACGAAAACCATTAAGGTGTCGTTAACCCCATGCGGCCGGCGGGGGATTTTTCGCCGTTAAGGTTTCCGGCTTGACGGCCCGGCCCGTTTTCCGCATTGTGCCGCGCCATGAACGGCCTTAACGCAATCTGCGGCATTTGCCGGGAGATTATTGGCTAGCGCACAACGCTGGCTGCGGCCGTCTATTCTCCTCAAACGAGACCATAGCACGCCGGGCCGGCCCAGGCTGGAGCACCTATGGCGTTGAAGCTTTACGATACGCTGACGCGGACGAAGCGCGACTTCGAGCCGATCGATCCGCTGAACGTGCGCATGTACGTGTGCGGCCCCACGGTCTACGACTTCGCGCACATCGGCAACGCGCGGCCGGTGATCGTGTTCGACGTGCTGTTCCGCCTGCTGCGCCATCTCTACGGCGAAAGCCACGTCACCTACGTCCGCAACATCACCGACGTGGACGACAAGATCAATGCGCGCGCCGCCGAGCGCGGCATCGACATCCGCACGCTGACCGAGGAGACCTACAAGAACTTCAAGGACGACGTGAAGGCGCTGGGCTGCCTGGAGCCGACGGTCGAGCCGCGCGCCACCGAGCATATCGCGGAGATGAAGGCGCTGATCGAGAAGCTCGTCGCGTCCGGCCACGCCTACGTGGAGCAGGACAACGTGCTGTTCAGCGTGCCATCGATGCCCGACTATGGCGCGCTGTCGAAGCGGCCGCTCGACGAGATGATCGCCGGCGCGCGCGTCGACGTGGCGCCCTACAAGCGCGACCCGCAGGATTTCGTTCTGTGGAAGCCGTCGAAGCCGGGCGAGCCGGCATGGCCGTCGCCCGCGGGCATCGGGACGCCGGGCCGGCCGGGCTGGCACATCGAGTGCTCGGCGATGTCGTGGAAGCATCTCGGCGAGACCTTCGACATCCACGGTGGCGGCATCGACCTCGTATTCCCGCACCACGAGAACGAGATCGCGCAGTCGTGCTGCGCGTTTCAAACCAAGGCGATGGCGAACTACTGGATGCACAACGGCTTCCTCCAGGTCGAGGGCGAGAAGATGTCGAAGAGCCTCGGCAATTTCATCACCATCCGCGAGGTGCTGAAGGACTGGCCGGGCGAGGTGGTGCGGCTCAACATGCTGCGCACGCACTACCGCCAGCCGATCGACTGGACGGTGAAGGGCCTGGAGGAAAGCTGGAAGACGCTGGCGTCGTGGACCGCCGCGCCGGAGTTCGTCGCGGTCCGCGCCGCGTTCGCGCCGGCGGTGGAGGAGGCGCTGTGCGACGACCTCAACACGCCGCAGATGATCGCGGCGCTGCACGGCCTGCATCACAAGGGCGACTTTCCTGCGCTGGCCGCGAGCCTGCGCGCGCTCGGCTTCACGCGCCGGCCGGAGAGCCGCCGGCATGTCGATAACGAGAAGGTCGGCGCGTTGATCGCCGCGCGGCTCTCCGCGCGCAAGGCGAAGAACTTCGCCGAGTCGGACCGCATCCGCGACGAGCTCGCGGCCATGGGCGTCACGCTCAAGGACGGCAAGGACCCCGTGACCGGCGAGCCCGTCACGGCCTGGGAGATCGCGCCATGATGGGTGATTGCGCAAAGCGCGAGCCGCAGGCTCCGTTGCCCTCTCCCCTTGCGGGAGAGGGTGCCGAGCGCCGCAGGCGCGAGGCGGGTGAGGGGGGGACCTTCCAAAACCCCTCACCCGGCCGCTCGCTGCGCTCGCGTCCACCCTCTCCCGCAAGGGGAGAGGGTTCGGAGATCGCGGCTGCTCCAGGCAAATCGCCGATGCCGACATCGCGGGCGCGCGGTTTGCGCAAACGCATGACCGATGCCGAGACCAAGCTCTGGTTTGCGCTGCGTGACCGCCGTTTCGCCAACTTCAAGTTTCGTCGACAGGTTCCGATCGGCCCCTTCGTTGCGGATTTCATCTGCTTCGAGACCAAAATTGTTGTTGAAGTCGATGGCGGACAGCACGCCGACTCCTTGTCCGACGAGCGGCGGGATCGGTGGCTCGCTGCCAATGGCTTCAAGGTGTTGCGCTTCTGGAACGGCGAGGTATTGCAGAACCTCGAGAGCGTGCTGACGGTGCTGCTCGAAACGTCGCGCGCCCGCGCGGAGACCAGATCATGAGCGCTGTCGCCAATCCCCGGCTCGCGCTGCGGCCGTTCCTGCCGGCCGATGCGCCGATCCTGGCCGCGATCTTCCGCGCCAGCGTCGAGGAGCTCACCGCCGACGACTACGACGACGAGCAGCGCGAAGCCTGGGCCGCTGCCGGCGACGACGAGGAGGCGTTCGCCGACCGTCTCGCCAAGCGCCTCACCCTGGTCGCGACGCTCAACGGCTCGCCGGTGGGCTTCATCGCGCTCGAAGGCGGGGACCGGATCGACCTGCTCTACGTGCATCCGGCGGCGGCCGGGCAGGGCGCCGGCGCCATGCTGTGCGATGCTATCGAAAGACTCGCCGCGAGCCGCGGGGCGCGCAAGCTCACCGTCGAGGCGAGCGACAACGCGCAAGGCTTCTTCGCGCACCGGGGCTTTGTCGCGCAGCGGCGCAACACCATATTGCTGGACGGCGTCTGGCTCGCCAACACCAGCATGGAAAAGGCGCTGCCGGCGCAGGGACGTCCGTCATGACCCGGGAACGGCTCTACCTGTTCGACACCACGCTGCGCGACGGCGCGCAGACCAACGGCGTCGATTTCACGCTGGCCGACAAGCTCGCCATCGCGAAGATGCTCGCCGACCTCGGCATCGACTATGTCGAGGGCGGCTATCCCGGCGCCAATCCCACCGACACCGCGTTCTTCGCCGAGGAGCGCGGCCTCGCCACTACCTTCACCGCCTTCGGTATGACGCGGCGGCCCGGCCGCTCGACCTCGAACGACCCGGGGCTCGCCGCGCTGCTGCAGGCCAGGGCGGACGCCATCTGCTTCGTCGCCAAGTCGTCGGAGTACCAGGTGCGCGTCGCGCTGGAGACGACACCGGAGGAAAACCTCGCCTCGATCCGCGACAGCGTGCGCGCGGCGAAGGCCGCCGGCCGCGAGGTGCTGGTCGATTGCGAGCATTTCTTCGACGGCTACAAGGAGAACCCGTCGTTCACGCTGGCCTGCGCCAGGGCCGCCTACGAGGAGGGCGCGCGCTGGGTCGTGCTGTGCGACACTAACGGCGGCACGCTGCCGCACGAGGTCGAGAGGATCGTCGGCGAGGTTATGAAATTAATCCCCGGCGACCATCTCGGCATCCACGCCCATAACGACACCGAGCAGGCCGTCGCCAACTCCCTGGCGGCGGTGCGCGCCGGCGTCCGCCAGGTGCAGGGCACGCTCAACGGGCTGGGCGAGCGCTGCGGCAACACCAACCTCGTCTCCCTCATCCCGACGCTGAAGCTGAAGCCCGATTTCTCCGAGCGGTTCGACATCGGCGTGTCGGACGCGCAGATGAAGACGCTGGTCCATGTCTCGCACACGCTCGACGAGCTGTTGAACCGCGCGCCGAACCGCTATGCGCCCTACGTCGGCGAGAACGCCTTCGCGACCAAGGCCGGCATCCATGCGTCCGCGATCCTCAAGGAGCCGAAGACCTACGAGCACGTGCCGCCGGAAGCGGTCGGCAACAGGCGCAAGCTCCTGGTCTCGGACCAGGGCGGGCGCTCCAACGTCCTGGCGGAGCTCGAGCGCATCGGGCTTGCCGTGAACAGGGACGACCCGCGCGTCGGCCGCCTGCTCGACGAGGTGAAGGAGCGCGAGGCCGCGGGCTACGCCTACGAGGCGGCCGACGCCTCGTTCGAGCTGCTGGCGCGGCGCATGCTCGGCACCGTGCCGGACTATTTCGACGTCGAGAAATTCGACGTCAACGTCGAGCAGCGCATCAACGCCAAGGGCGAGCCGGTCGCCGTCACCATGGCGGTGGTGAAGGTCAAGGTCGGCGACGACGCCCTGATCTCGGCGGCGGAGGGCAACGGCCCGGTGAACGCGCTCGACCTCGCGCTGCGCAAGGACCTCGGCAGGTACCAGCCCTATATCTCGGGACTTGAGCTCACCGACTACCGCGTGCGCATCCTCAACGGCGGCACCGGGGCGGTGACGCGCGTGCTCATCGAGAGTCGCGACGAGACCGGCGAGCGCTGGACCACGGTCGGCGTGTCGCCGAACATCATCGAGGCGTCGTTCCAGGCGCTGATGGACTCGATCGTGTTCAAGCTGGTGCGCTCCGGCGCGCCGGCGTAGCGGCTTGCAACGCCGAAATCCGGAAATGGTCTCTCGTATGCGGTTGGATTCCGGGCTCGCGGACTTCGCCCGCGCCCCGGAATGACAGCGACTCACATCCGCCCGAGCTTCTCCGGCTCGCCGCGCTTTTCTCCCTCGGAGACCCGCGCCGCGGCGCGGCGCACCAGCGGCAGGATGTCCTCGACGGTGTCGGCGATGCCGTACTCGACGTTCACCGAGGAATGGACGAAGCCCAGGCTGCGCATGTGGTCGAGCAATTCGCACAGCGGATCCCAGAATCGGTCGATGTTGGCGAGCACGATCGGCTTCCTGTGGCGGCCGAGCTGCGCCCAGGTGAGCTGCTCGACCAGCTCCTCCAGCGTACCGATGCCGCCCGGCAGGGCGACGAAAGCGTCGGCGCGCTCGAACATGATCTGCTTGCGCTCGTGCATGGTGGCGGTGACGGTCAGCTCCTGCGCGCCCCCGAAGGGCAGCTCCTTGGCCCGCAGGAATTCCGGGATCACGCCGACGATGCGGCCGCCGTGGTCATGGACTGCGGTGGCCAGGGCGCCCATCAGGCCGCGCGAGCCGCCGCCGTAGACGAGCGTCACGCCCTCCTCGGCGAGGATGCGGCCGAAGGTTTGCGCGGCGGCGGTGAAGGAGGGGCTGGTGCCGGGACTGGACCCGCAATAAACGCAAATGGATCGAATCGCTGTCATGAGGCAGGTTTCGCATTGAGGCCGGGGTCCGGCAAGGGCGGGCGCGGCGGAAAAATTCGCCCCGTCCTGACCGGAAAAAAGCAGGCATGGGCATATTTTCCGGTGATTTGTGGACGGTTCGTCCTTATATGGGGGCGATGCCGGGCCCGCGGTCGCGGAACCCAGGTCCAGGCTGACCGGGAACAGGAATGAACGCCCATAATCCTCCGCCGGCGCAGGCGCGGCCGGTATCCGCCGACAACGGCTCGCTCCTCCGCACGCTGGTCGAGCTGTGGCCCTATATCTGGCCGTCCGAGCGGCCGGACCTGCGCGGCCGGGTGATGATCGCGACCGCGCTGCTGTTCGTCGCCAAAGCGGCGACCATGGCGGTGCCCTTCACGTTCAAGTGGGCGACCGACGCGCTCGCCGGCGACATGGGCGTCGCCTCCGAAGCGACATGGCTCACCTGGGGCCTTGCCGTGCCGCTGGTCATGACCGTGGCCTACGGCTTTACCCGCATCGTCATGGCGCTGATCACCCAGGCGCGCGACGGCATGTTCGCCAAGGTGGCGATGTACGCCGTGCGCCGGCTCGGCGTCCTCACCTTCGACCACATGCACAGGCTGTCGCTGCGTTTCCACCTGGAGCGCAAGACCGGCGGGCTCGCACGCGTGCTCGACCGCGGCCGGCTCGGCATCGAGACGCTGTCGCGCATGGTGATCCTGCAGCTGTTGCCGACCGTCGTCGAGATGGCGATGGTCGTCGCCGTGCTGCTCTACCAGTTCGACTGGCGCTACGTCGCGGCCATCGTCGTCACCGTCGCCATCTACACCGTCTATACCTATTACGCGACGGAATGGCGCATCGCCATCCGCCGCCGCATGAACGACAGCGACACCGAGGCCAACACCAAGGCCATCGATTCGCTGCTGAACTACGAGACCGTGAAGTATTTCAGCGCCGAGGAGCGCGAGCGCATCCGCTACGACCGCTCGCTGGCGCGCTACGAGGACGCCAGCACCAAGACCTACACCTCGCTCGCCGTGCTCAACGCCGGGCAGGCAGTGATCTTCACCATCGGCTTGACGGTGGTCATGGTGATGTGCGTGTTCGGCATCCGCGCCCACACCCAGACCATCGGCGACTTCGTGCTCATCAACGCCATGATGATCCAGCTCTACCAGCCGCTGAACCTGCTGGGCATGCTGTATCGCGAGATCAAGCAGGCGGTCATCGACATCGAGGCGATGTTCGCGATCCTCACCCGCGAGGTCGAGATCGCCGACAGGCCCGGCGCGCCGGCGCTCAGGATCACGCAGGGAGCGATCCGCTTCGAGCGGGTCTCGTTCGCCTACGATGCCGCGCGGCCGATCCTGCGCGACATCTCCTTCGAGGTGCCGGCCGGCCGCACCGTGGCCATCGTCGGCCCCTCGGGCGCCGGCAAATCCACCATCTCGCGGCTGCTGTTCCGCTTCTACGACGTGTCGGGCGGCCGCATCCTGATCGACGGCCAGGACATCCGCGACGTGAC
>Ga0182749_1003118_pt1 | contig 11539 bp, 8 predicted proteins | sample eDN3rd37CKraftMG_FD_128875 | JGI IMG/M metagenome (GOLD analysis project Ga0182749, IMG submission 128875) | Enriched Miracle-Growth compost microbial communities from Emeryville, California, USA - eDNA 3rd pass 37_C Kraft MG (version 2) (version 2) ...
TTCATCCGCGCCGTGAAGCGCGGCGCTGCCCCGTTCAGCGACATCGAGTGCAGCACCCGCCCGGTGGAGTACAGGCCCGAGTTGAGGCTGGAGATCGCGGCCGTGAGCACGATCGCGTTCATCGCCGAGCCGATGACCGCGCCCAGCTGCGGGCTGCCCAGATGCGAGAAGAAGGTGACGAAGGGGCTCTGGTCCGCGGAGTACGCCGTGTACGGCAGCAGCAGTGACAGCAGCAGGATCGAGCCGCAGTAGAACACCGCGATGCGCACGAGCACCGAGTTGATCGCCTTGGGCATCAGCTTCGCCGGGTTCTCGACCTCGCCGGCGGCGGTCCCCACCAGCTCGATGCCCGAATACGCGAACACCGCGCCCTGCGCGACGACGATCGCCGGCAGGAGACCCTGCGGGGCGAAGCCGCCGTTGGCCAGCACCATCGGGATGCCGGTCGCCCCGGCGTCGGTCGGCCAGCCGAAGGCGAGGAACACCGCGCCGACCACGAGGAACAGCACGAGCGCCGCGACCTTGATGAGCGCGAACCAGAACTCCATCTCGCCGAACAGGCGCACCGAGGCGAGATTGATGCCCAGCACGATCGCCAGGGCGATCAGGGCCAGCAGCCACTGCGGGACGACGGTGAAGGCCGACCAGTACTGCACGTACAGGGCGGCCGCGGTGGAGTCGACGATGCCGGTCATCGCCCAGTTGAGGAAGTACATCCAGCCGGCGACGAACGCCGCCTTCTCCCCGAGGAACTCCCGGGCGTAGGAGACAAAGGAACCCGAGGAGGGCCGGTGCAGCACGAGCTCGCCCAGCGCGCGGAGGATGAGGAAGCCGAAGAAGCCGCAGACGGCGTACACCAGCACGAGGATCGGCCCGGCCTGCGCCAGCCGTCCGCCGGCCCCGAGGAACAGCCCCGTCCCGATCGCGCCGCCGATCGCGATCATCTCCAGGTGCCGCGGCTTCAGCTCCTTGCGGTAGCCGATCTGCTCGCGGCCGAACTGCGCCGGCGTCTCATCGACGGGCCGCCCGCCGATGATCGCGGCCGGCTCCTTGTCGACTGCCCCCATGGGGACACTGTAGAGCCAGCGCGTGCCCGGCCGTCGGCCGGGCAGGTGTCACACCCCGGCCGCGCGCAGCCGGGGCAGCACCTCCTCGCCGTACAGGCGGAGGAAGCGGAGCTGGTCGGGGCCGGGGGCGTGGAACACGAGGTGCCGGAACCCCAGGCGCACGTACTCGAGGATCTTCTGGACATGCTCGTCCGGGTCGGTGGAGACGATCCATCGCGACGCCGCGCGCTCGACCGGGAGAGCGGCGGAGAGCCGCTCCATCTCGATCGGGTCCTCCACGCCGGTCTTCTCCTCGGGCGTGAGCGCGAGGGCGGCCCAGTGGCGGGTGTCCTGCATCGCCCGCTCGAGCTCGGTGTCGAAGGAAACCTTCATCTCGATGAGGGTGTCGACCTCGTCCGCCTCACGGCCGGCCTTCTGCAGGCCCTCCGCCAGAGCGGGCATGAGCGTGTCCGTGTAGAGCGAGGGGGCCTTGCCGGAGGTGGTGATGAAGCCGTCGGCGATACGGCCGGCCAGGCGCGTCGCCGCCACCCCGGCACCGCCGATGTAGATCGGCACCGGCGTGGCCGGGCGGTCGTAGATGGTCACGTTCCGGGCGGTGAAGAACTGCCCCTCGTGGGTCACGCGGTCCTCCGACCAGAGCCGCTGGATGAGCTGCACGGCCTCCTTGAGACGGGCGAAGCGCTCCTTGATGTCCGGCCACTCGTGGCCGAGCGGCACCTCGTTCAGCGACTCGCCCGAGCCGACCCCGAGGATGACGCGCCCCGGGTAGAGCAGCCCGAGGGTGCCGAAGGCCTGGGCGACGAGCGCGGGATGCCAGCGGAAGCTCGGGGTGAGCACCGAGGTGCCGATGAGGATGCGCTCGGTGCTCGCGCCGACCGAGCCGAGCCACGGGAAGGCCGCCGGGGCATGTCCGTCGGTGTGCTTCCAGGGCTGCAGATGGTCGGAGATGAACACCGAGTCGAAGCCGGCCTTCTCGGCCTCGATGGAGAAGTCGATCAGCTCGCGGGGGCCGAACTGCTCGGCCGACGCCTTGTATCCGAGAGTGAGAGGGCGGGTCACGGCTCCAGACTACGCTCGCGGCTGCGCGGGCTCGGGGGGTGCTGCTCGCACTGACGCGCTTGGATACCCGCGAGGCGCGGCAGGCATGCACGGCGAAGCTGGGAAACCCCGGTGAGCGGGGTAGTCTGGGCAGGTGGCATTCGGGGGTCGCCGAAGGCAGCAGCACGCCGAGCGGCAGGCGGTCGGGGAGGACGAGGCGTCACGCGCGGACGCACTCGTGGGGCCCGTGGACTGGCGCGCCTTTCCCGAAGGCACGCAGCGATGGACCTTCGACGCGCCCAGCGGCCGCCTGGCCGCCGTGAGCCTCGGGCCCGCGGACGGCGAGCCGGTGCTCCTTCTTCCCGGCGCCACGGGCTCGAAGGAGGACTTCCTGCTCATGCTGCCGGTCATCGCGCAGCGCGGCTACCGCGTGCACAGCGTCGATCTCGCCGGGCAGTACGAGTCCTGGCAGGCCGGGCCGGACGCGAACGGCGAGTACAGCTGGGAGCTCTACGTCTCCGACACGATCGCCCTGCTGGAGCATGTGGGCGCCGCGCACCTGCTCGGCTACTCCTTCGCCGGTCAGGTCGCCCAGCTGGCCGCCCTGCGGCGGCCGGAGCTGGTGCGCTCGCTCGCTTTGCTGTGCGCTCCGCCTGCGGTGGGCAACAGCTTCCGCCGCATCAAGCGGGTCGGCTGGATCTCGACCTTCTCCTCGGCATCGGTGGGCGCCTCGCTGATGATCTGGGGCATCAACCGCAACCTCAACGGTGTGGACTACGCTCGCCTGGCCTTCGTGCGCTCCCGCTTCGCGTACACCCAGCGCGAGAGCGTGGACGACATCGTGGGGCTCATGATGGACGTTCCCGACATCGTCGAGGCGGTGCGCGCCCTGCCCATCCCGAAGCTCGTGGCAGCAGGGGAGCACGACCTGTGGACCATCGCGGACCACATCGCCTATGCGCAGAGCATCGGGGCGGACATCGCGATCTACCGCACCGGGCACTCTCCCTGCGAGACGACGCCCAACCAGCTCAGCCGCGACCTCGTCGCGCTCTACGCGGCCGCCGCGACGGCCGCCTGAGCGTCGGGGCGCGGCCGCCCGCCGCGAGTGCGAGCGCGAGTGCGAGCGCGAGGGACGGGCTACGCCTCGGCCTGGCCGCTCCCGGAGCGTCCGGAGTCGGCCTGACCCGGCGGCGTGCTGGCCGGGCGCCCCGCCGGGGTGCTCCCGGGGAGCCGCGCCTGGGTGCTCCCGGGGTGCCCCGGCTCGCCGTCCAGCTCCCGCAGCTCCGCGGAGCGGGCGTGCAATGCGCGCTGCTGCGCGAGCGAGGGCAGCCGCTGCCAGCGCTTGCGGGCGCGGCGATGGACGAAGGGGCGCGACTCCGGCCAGTTCGCCTTCACCGTCGTGCCCACCCAGCCCAGCCGTCGGCCCAGCGACGAGAAGGTGTCGAAGGGGCGAGCCGAGATGCCGACCCGCCAGCCGGGGTCGTAGCTGATCGTCATCCACGGCCGCACCTGGTAGGTGAGATCCATGTCGTCGTGGATGCCCGGATGGTCGACGTGCGCGGTCGTGCGCATCTGCGCCCACACCTCCCGGCGCATCGCGAAGTTCGAGCCGAAGATGGGGGCGTGCCCGAAGTACGGGGTGAGCACCGCGTACATGCCGCCGATGTAGAGCTTCGTGCCGATCCAGTTGATGATCCGGCGGGGCCCGTAGAAGTCCCCGTGGCCGACGAGCATGTCCAGCCCCGGCTCGGCCTCGAAGACCGCGAGCGCGTGCTCGATCCAGTCCACCGGGGGCCGGGAGTCCGCGTCGAGCCGGAAGATGATGTCGCCCGAGGCGGCGTCGTAGCCGGCGGACACGGCGGGCCAGATGCCGATCTGCTTCTGCAGCACCACGCGGGCGCCCGCATCCCTCCCGACCTGGGCGGTCTCGTCCTCCGAGTCGTTGTCCACGACGACGATCTCGTCGGGCCGTCGGGTCTGCGCCGTCAGGTCCTGCAGGCAGCGCCGGAGGAAGCGGGCGTCGTTCCGTGAGGGAACGACGACACTGACGGTCGTCACGGCTATAACCTAACGGTTCCCTGTGAAGGCGCGCGTATCCACGGTCCCCGCGCCGAAACATCGCCGTCGCATTGCCTCGCTAGGCTCATCGCCATGGCGGATCGGGAGCGGTTCGGATTCAGCCTCGCCGACCGGGCGCAGGCGGGTGCGGAGCTGCCCGAGCAGCTGCGTGCCGAGGTGCACCTCCTGGGCGAGCTGCTGGGCCGGATCCTCGTGGAGTCCGGGGGCCCCGGACTGCTGCACGACGTGGAGCGGCTGCGCGCGGCGACGATCGCCGCGTACGGCGCGGCGGAGCTCGGCTCGATCGCGGAAGCCGAGGCGATCGTCGACTCCTTCAGCGCCGAGCGCGCCGAGGAGGTGGCCCGCGCCTTCACCTGCTACTTCCACCTCGCGAATCTCGCCGAGGAGCACCATCGTGCGCGGGTGCTGCGCAGCAGGGACAGCGCCGACGCGCCGGGGACCGCCGCGGCGCTGGAGGACTCCCTGCCCGCGGCGATCGCGCGCCTGCGCGAGGAGCTGGGCGAGCAGGAGGCCGCCCGGCGGCTGGCCGCCCTGGAGTTCCGCCCGGTGTTCACGGCCCACCCGACGGAGGCGCGCCGGCGGGCGGTCGCGGCGAGCATCCGGCGCATCTCCGAGCTCATGCACGAGCGGGAGGACCCGCGCACCGGCGGGCGCGCGCTCGAGGAGAACACGCGCCGGCTGCTGGCGGAGATCGACGTGCTGTGGCGCACCGCCCCGCTGCGGCAGCAGCGGCCCACCCCGCAGGACGAGGTGCGCACGGTGATGACGGTCTTCGACGAGACCCTCTTCGGCCTGGTCCCCGCCGTGTATCGCCGCCTGGACAACTGGCTGCACGGGGGCACCGAGGCCGGAGCGGGGCGCGCCGCCCCGCTCGCCCCGGACTTCCTGCGGTTCGGCAGCTGGATCGGCGGCGACCGGGACGGCAACCCCTTCGTGACCGCCGAGGTCACCCTGGAGGCGGCTCGGATCGCGGCCGAGCACGTGCTGCTCGGGCTGGAGCGCGCCACCCGGCGCATCGGCCGCGCGCTGACCGTGGCGGAGGCGACCGCGCCGTCCACGGACGCTCTGCTCGCGCTGTGGGCGGAGCATGCCGCACGGCTCGGCCCGCTCGCGGAGGCGATCGCCACCCGCGCGCCGGGGGAGCCGTACCGGCGGGTGCTGCTCGCCATCGCCGAGCGTATCGCCGCCACACGCACGGGGAAGGACTCCTCCCGCTACTCGGGCCCGGAGGAGCTGCTGCGCGAGCTGATGGTCGTGCAGGACTCCCTGCGCGCGGGCGGCGCCGCGCGGGAGGCGTACGGCGAGGTGCAGAGTCTGATCTGGCAGCTGCGCACCTTCGGCTTCCACCTCGCCGAGCTCGAGGTGCGCCAGCACTCGAAGGTGCACGCCGCGGCGCTGGAGAACGCCCGGGCGGGCAGGCTGGACGAGCCGCAGACGGCCGAGGTGCTCGCCGTCTTCCGGGCGATCCGCGCCCTGCAGGACCGCTACGGGCCGCTGGCCGCGCGACGCTACATCGTGTCCTTCACCCGCTCGGCGGAGGACCTCGCGAACGTCTACGAGCTCGCGCGCCTGGCCGCGGGGCCGGACGACGAGCCGCCGGTCCTGGACGTCATCCCGCTGTTCGAGACCTTCGACGACCTGCAGGCCAGCACCCGGATCCTCGACGAGCTGCTGGAGCATCCGGTCGTCCGCCGGCGGCTGGAGGAGACCGGCAGGCGGGTGGAGGTGATGCTCGGCTACTCCGACTCGTCGAAGGATGTCGGGCCGGTCGCCGCGACCCTCGCCCTGTACGACGCTCAGGCACGGATCGCCCGCTGGGCGCAGGAGCACGACATCGTGCTCACCCTGTTCCACGGCCGCGGCGGAGCGCTGGGCCGCGGCGGGGGCCCGGCGAACAAGGCGGTGCTCGCGCAGCCGCCCGGCTCGGTGGACGGCCGCTTCAAGGTCACCGAGCAGGGCGAGGTGATCTTCGCGCGCTACGCGGACGCGGAGATCGCCGCCCGTCACATCGAGCAGGTCGCCGCGGCGACGCTGATGGCCTCGGCGCCGTCCAACGAGCAGCGCACCGCCGCGGCGGCGGAGGAGTTCGCCGGCCTGGCGGCGCGGCTGGACGAGGTGTCGCGCCACCGCTACCGCGCCCTCGTGGACGCGCCGGGCTTCGCCGCCTGGTTCGCGCAGGTGACCCCGCAGGAGGAGATCGGGCTGCTCGCCCTCGGCTCGCGCCCCGCCCGGCGCGGGCTCTCGCTGGAGTCGCTGGAGGACCTGCGGGCGATCCCCTGGGTGTTCTCCTGGACGCAGGCCCGGATCAACCTCACCGGCTGGTACGGCCTGGGCAGCGCCCTCGCGGCCGTCGAGGACACCGGGCTGCTGCGTGCCGCCTACGCGCGATGGCCGCTGTTCTCCACGATGATCGACAACGTCGAGATGTCGCTGGCGAAGACGGACCCGCGCATCGCGCGGCGCTACCTGGAGCTCGGCGACCGGGACGAGCTCCGCGAGGCCGTGCTGGAGGAGCTCAGGCTCACCCGCGAGGGCGTGCTGCGCACGACCGGGGCGGAGGAGATCCTCGAGCGCAAGCGGGTGCTGCGCCGCGCGGTGCAGCTGCGCAGCCCCTATGTGGACGCGCTCTCGCTCATCCAGCTGCGCGCCCTCCGGGCGCTGCGCTCGGGCACCGCCGCCGACGTGGACGCGGCGCAGCGGCTCCTGCTTCTGTCGGTGAACGGCGTGGCGGCGGGGCTGCAGAACACCGGCTGAGCGCGCAGGCGCCTGTGCGATCCTCGCGGCCGGGCCGCCGCAGGGGTAGCGTCGTCCCGTGATCGCCAGGGGGCTGCGCCGCGCCGGGATCGTCGCAGCGCTGGCGGCGACGGCGCTGCTCGCGGGCTGCGCCGCCAGCTCGGCAGCGCCCTCGCCGACGCCGCTGCCGACGGGCTCCGGCCCCTACCCGGCGGTCGCGGCGGTGCAGCCGAAGCCCGCGCCCGCCGCGGCCGATCCGGTGCACGACTACGCGGAGGGCGTGGTCGCGCGGATGAGCCTGCAGCAGCGCCTTGCCAGCCTGCTCATGGTGCATGTGCCCGGGACGGATCCCGCCGTCCTGAAGGCGCGGGCCGCGCAGTGGGGGGTGGGCGGCCTGATCCTCATGGGCGACAACGTGGGCGCGTCGGCGGCGGAGGTCGCCGCGATGCTCGCCGCGGCGCAGCCGGACCCCGGCCTGCCCCTGCTCACGGCCGTGGACGAGGAGGGCGGCGAGGTGCAGCGCCTGCCCGGGGACGTGTGGCCGGCCGGGATCGAGCTGGCGCGCGAGGGGCCGGAGGCGACCGCCGCGGCCTTCGCCGACCGCGGGGCGCTGGTCGCCTCGGCGGGGATCGCGATCAACTTCGGCGTGGTGGCGGACACGACCGACGACCGGGCGTCGTTCATCTACGACCGGGTGCTCGGCACCACCCCGCAGGCCGCGGCCGTGAACGTGGCGGCCGCCGTGACGGCCGAGGACGCCTCGGTGTGGACCACCCTCAAGCACTTCCCGGGGCACGGCGCCGTCGCGGGGGACTCGCACAGCTCGGTCCCCCAGACGGCGATGTCCCTCGCCGACTGGGAGGCCAGCGGCGCCCTGCCCTTCCGTGCGGGCATCGAGGCGGGGGCCGAGCTCGTGATGACGACGCATATCGTGTACTCGGCGGTGGACGCGCTGCCCGCGTCGCTCTCGCCGGTGTGGCAGGGCATCCTGCGCGACGAGCTCGGCTTCCAGGGCGTGATCGTCAGCGACGACATGCTCATGCTGCAGCATTCCGGCATCCCCGCCTTCTCCGACGCCGTCGCCAACGCGGTCGCGGCCGTGAAGGCGGGCACCGACCTGCTGCTGTACGTGCTGCCGGCGGACCCGTCCGCCGAGGGCGCCGACCCGGCGGTCATCGTCGCCGGCCTCGCCGCGGCCGTCGCGGACGGGACGATCCCGCAGGCGCGCGTCACAGCGGCCGCGGTGCGGGTCGCCGAGCTCCGCCTGCGCCTGCTGCCGCCCGGGGCTCTGGGCCCGCAGTGCTTCGACGCGTGCCGGGCGGCGATCTCCTGAGGGCCCTCGCCCGGCAGGGCGCGTCACGGGAGGAAATCTGCGCGGTGTGGGAATAGGAGCCCGCGGCCCTCGCGTTGATAGGCTGTACACGGCTTTCATGCATTCGCATGAATCGTGCCATTGTCCCCGTACACGTGAGGAGCAGTCCCTTGTCCGCAACGCTTGAGATCCCCGGCTACAAGGTCGGCACCTGGACGCTCGACCCGGCCCACTCCGAGGTCAGCTTCACCGTCCGCCACCTGGCCATCAGCAAGGTGCGCGGCGTCTTCAAGGAGTTCGAGGCGACGATCACGACGCCGGAGAACCCGCTGGAGGCCTCCGTCGTGGCCAGCGCCGACGTGGCGTCCATCGACACGAAGAACGCGGACCGGGACGCGCACCTGCGCACCGGGGACTTCTTCCTCGCGGAGGAGCACCCGAAGATCACCTTCGTGTCCACCGGCGTGCGCCAGGACGGCGACGACTTCTACGTGGACGGGGACCTCACGATCCGCGGCGTGACCAAGCCGGTGAGCTTCAAGACCGAGTTCGGCGGCTTCGGCAACGACCCGTGGGGCGGCACGCGCGCGGGCCTCACGGCGACGACGAAGGTGAACCGCGAGGACTTCGGCCTGACCTGGAACGCTCCGCTGGAGACCGGCGGCTTCCTGCTCGGGAACGACGTCACGATCACGCTCGACTTCCAGGCCGTGCTGCAGCAGGAGGCGCCGCAGGCCTGAGCCGTCCGGGACGGCGAGGCGAGGAAGGACCTCCCCGGGCTATGACGCCCCGGGGAGGTCCTTCGCGTCGGCGGGGGTCTGGCCGGGTGCGGGCCGGGCGGGCTGCGCGCTGTCGCCCTGGGCCGCGGGGCCCGCGCTGTCGCGCTCGGCCTCGGTCGAGCTGAGCTCCTCGTGGACGCGGCGCAGGTCTTCCAGAAGCGCCCCGATGACGATCCAGTTCGCCGGGGGCGTGGCGACCCTCAGCTGGCTGGTGAGCGCCGGCAGGGCGGTGTCCGCGGGCGCGGCGGCGGCGTCGGCGTCCTCGGCACGGTCATCGGCGGCGGCGGCGGTGGCGTTGGCGGTGGCGGTGGCGTCGGCCCCGCCGGCGGTGCCCGGTGCCGCGGCGTCCCGGTTGTGCACGCGGGCGAGCACGCGCACGTCGTGTGCTGCGCGGCGCAGCTGCTCCGCGATGTCAGCGATGATCGGGTCGGAGGCCAGGGCGGGGCTGTAGTGGTCGCACACGGTGCGGGTCATGCCGCGCACCCGGAAGAGCACGGGGTCGAGCCGTTCGAGGGTCGCGATGTCGCGTTCCAGCTGGGGCCGTCGGCGCGCGCGGCGGGGGTTGAGGCGCAGGCTCTCCTCGCCGGCGCGGACGATCGGGCGGGACTGGGAGCGTTCGTCGCGCAGGGCCCGGGAGCGCTTGAGCATGTCGGCGAGCCATGCCGGGTCGCGGGGGGTGGTGAGGGAGTCGGCCAGCCGGTCGAGGGCTGCGGCGGTGTTCCGTCCGAGCTCGGTGACGGCGAGATGCACGGGGGCGTCGAGGATCGGCGCCGCGATGAGGAGGTTCACGACCGTGCCGATGACGGCGCCGATGAGGGTCTCCACGATGCGCTCGACCGCGTAGGCCGGGTCCGAGGCGCCGAGCGCCATGACGAGCATTCCGGTGATGGCGATCTGCGTGCTGGAGGGGCTGGTGAGCCGCAGGGCCCAGCCCAGCAGCAGCGACAGCGCGATGACGACGGCGAACAGCCAGGAGGTGTGCTGCCCGAACACGAGGATGAGCGCGGAGGAGACGACGACGCCCGCGACCACGCCGACGAGCCGCTCGACGGCCTTGCTCAGGGACTGGAACACGCTGGGCTGCACGCAGAACAGCGCGGCGATCGCGCCGAAGACGGGCACCTGGGCCGGGAAGATGAGGATGCAGACGATCCAGGTGACGATGCCAGCCAGCGCGGACTTGCCGACCTGCAGGAGAGGCGTGCGGGTCTCGGTCCGCACGGCGGTGAGCCAGTTCACGTGTCCAGGCTAGCGAGGGGGAGCGCTGCGGCCGCGGCGGCTTGACGCGGAGCCCGCGGGGGCTTGAGGCGGAGGCGCGGGGCGCGGGCGACGGCCGCACGGAGCCGGCATGTTACGTCCTTGTGTCCAAGGCGCTCCCGGGCCCGGAGCACCGCGGAAAGCATGGAATATTGGATGGATGACCGAGTCGCATTCCGCCCTGCCGGGCCTGCACCGCAACCCGGGGGACGCCTGGGTGGAGGGGCCGGACGGCACGCGGATGTGGGGTCGTTTCGGTTCCGCAGGGCTGCTCATCCACGATCCGGGGCGCGGGATCCTCATGCAGCATCGCGCGGGCTGGAGCCACTTCGGGGGCACCTGGGGCATTCCCGGCGGGGCCCGGCACGAGGGCGAGCCGGCGATCGCGGCGGCGATCCGCGAGGCGGAGGAGGAGGCCGCGGTACCGCACGAGCTCGTGGAGCTGTGCTTCACGAGCGTCCTCGACCTGGGGTACTGGACGTACACGACGGTGGGCGCGGTCGCGCGTTCGAGCTTCGAGGCGCACATCCACGACGCGGAGAGCGCCGAGCTGAGCTGGGTGCCGCTGGACGAGGTGCAGCGGCTGCCGCTGCACCCGGGCTTCGCGGCATCCTGGCCGAAGCTGCACGCCCTGCTGGAGGTGCGGCCCGTGCTCGTGGTGGACGCGGCGAACGTCGTGGGCGCCCGCCCGGACGGCTGGTGGCGCGACCGCGCCGCCGCGGCCGAGCGGCTCATGGTCTCCGTGGGGGCGCTGCGCGAGGCGGGCGTCCCCGGCGCCCTGCTCGGGCAGGACGAGGTCGAGCGGGTGTGGCCCGATGTGGTCGTGGTGCTCGAGGGCCAGGCCCGGGCGGCGCTGGCAGGCGCGGCGCAGTCCGTGGTCGTGGGGGAGCGGCCCGCCCCCTCGCGGGTGACCTTCGTCGCCGCGGAGGGCTCCGGCGACGACGAGATCGTCGCACGCCTGCGGCTCGCGCAGGAGACGGAGTCGGACGCCACCGTGACCGTCGTCACCTCCGACCGCGGATTGCGCTCCCGCGCCGAAGCGGAAGGCGCCCGCGTGGTCGGCGCCACGGCACTGCGCGAGCTGCTGGACACGCTAAGCTAGGGCGGGTCGTTCGACGGCCGTCTCACGCCCGCCTCCCGGTCCATGCCGGAGAGCGCGGCGCCCGAGCCGGCCGAGGAGCAACAAGCCACGGGCTGTGGCGCAGCTTGGTAGCGCACTTGACTGGGGGTCAAGGGGTCGCAGGTTCAAATCCTGTCAGCCCGACGGAAAA
>Ga0182749_1003120_pt1 | contig 11537 bp, 10 predicted proteins | sample eDN3rd37CKraftMG_FD_128875 | JGI IMG/M metagenome (GOLD analysis project Ga0182749, IMG submission 128875) | Enriched Miracle-Growth compost microbial communities from Emeryville, California, USA - eDNA 3rd pass 37_C Kraft MG (version 2) (version 2) ...
CATCCTGGATGAAACCGCACGCCCGCTGGTCGAGCGCTTCGAAAGCAGCGGAGGAGAGCTCCGCGAGGGCATCGAAGCCATCACGCAGCAAACGGCGGAACGCCTGCGCCAGGAAAATGCCGCTCTCGTCAACGCGCTGGCCAGCCGCACCGCTGAAACTCTCAGCGCCATGGAGCGTGCCCGCAACAACCTGCTCGGCAATGTCGGCGAGCTCCTCGGAAACCTGGAAGCCTCGGGCGACAAGCTTGGGCAACTTGTCGCGTCGGCGGCGCAAAATCTGTCGGAGGTGGATGAAAGGCTTTCCGGCACCACGCAGGAATTTGCACGCAATGCGGAAAAGGCGGCCGAGAAGATCGCCAATTCCGCAAGCCTTATCAATGCGAATTCCGGTCGTTTGGCCGACTTCTCCGAGCGAACGCTGCGCGAGATCTCAGTGATCGCCAGCCGTTTCGAGGACCACAGCCGCGTGCTGGAGACCGCTTCCGAGCTGCTCGAAAGAGCGCAGGGAAGCCTGGGCGCGAGCCTTGATGGACGGCAACAGGCGCTGGACGAACTCGCCAACGGGCTCGTCGAGAAATCCGAGCGCGTCGAGCGGATCATGAAGTCCTTTGAACATCTCATTGAAAACGCTGTGGAAAGTGCCGAAGGCCGCACCCGCGAATCGATGGAAGCCATTCGCGAATCCATCAACGAGGTCGTGGAATCGGCGACCCGCCGCTTTACCGGCGCCACGGAGGACCTGCGCCAAAGCGCCAAGGAGATCCGCGACGAGATCGAGGCGACCCGGGCGGATATGAAGCGGGGTATTGTCGAGCTTCCGGAAGAGGCCAAGCAGTCCACCTCCGCCATGCGCCGGGCGATCACGGAGCAGATCAATGCTCTGAAGGAGCTCTCCGAAATCGTCGCGAAGTCCGGGCGTCTGCATGATGTGGGCGGCAGCGTGCGTGGCTCCGACGCCGGCCCTGTCTTGGAGCGGCCGCGCCAGCCTTCAGGTCAGATCGTGGCGGAGGCGGTACCGACGCCCCCTTTCTCACGCATGATCGAAAAGCCGCGTCCGGAGGCGCCTCAGCAGCGTCCCCGGCAGGCAGCGCCCCGCCCGGTTTCGGCACGTGACGCGCAGGCGCAGCCGTCGTCCCCCAGCGGTGGCGGGTGGATTCGCGATCTCCTGCGGAGCGCTTCCAGGGAGGAGGAATCCGCTGGAGAAGCCTCCCCCGAAACATATCCCGCTCATGTTGTGGAGTCGCTGAATTCGCTCTCGATCGATATCGCCCGTGCCATCGACCACGACATTTCGGTCGAGCTTTGGGAAAGATATCGCCGCGGGGAGCGCAATGTCTTCAATCGACGGCTCTACACTTTGAAGGGGCAGCAAACCTTCGACGAGATCCAACGCAAGTATCGGGCGGATGCGGAGTTCCGCAAAGCCGTCGATCAATACTGCCGGGATTTCGAGAAGCTTCTGGCCGATGTTTCCCGTACCGATCGGGACAATATGATGAGCCAGACCTATCTCACGTCCGATACCGGCAAGGTCTATACCATGCTGGCTCACGCAAGCGGGCGGCTGAACTCCTAGAGCAACTCGTTACAGCAATTTGCGGCATCGATGACCCCGGCAAATGCCGGGGTCATTTTTGCGTGAATTCTGCCTGCGTGTGTACACGCCCCTTGCAATCCTCCACTCTGCCGAGCATTCTTGAATCGGGACAGACAAAGGGGGTTGCATGGAGGGTGGCCGGGACGATGCCGTCCGATCCGGATTCGGCGTCGTTGAGACCGTTCGGCGCGCGAAGACGATCGAGGAGGCCGTATACACGCTGCGTGATGGCCTTGGGCTTGCACACGCAACTTTTTACATGAACGTTTCCGGGGCGGCGCCGCACGACTATCCCTTCATTAAGACGACTTTCCCACCCCAGTGGATCTCGCGATATTTTCAGCGCGCTTACGTCAGTCACGATCCGGTGTTGCGCGCGGGCTTCTCATCCATCCACCCATTTGCGTGGCATGAACTCGAGATGAGCGACGGGGAGAGGCAGTTTATGGAGGATGCCCGCAGTCACGGCGTCGGGCTTCAGGGCTATTCCGTTCCCGTTGTAGACCGCTTTTCCCGCCGTTCGCTTCTTTCAGTGTCCGCTAACGCCGAACTCGCCGACTGGGTAGGCTTCATCAACAAATATGAGTCCTCGCTGGCTGAAGTCGCCCAGATTCTGTACCAGAAGGCCATGAGCGAACTGCCCCTTGGGACGCCGGAGGGGGCGGCCTTGGCGCCGCGGGAACTTGAATGCCTTCTCTGGACGAGCCGGGGGAAGGATTCAAAGGCGATTGCGGGAATTCTCAATCTGTCGGAATACACTGTGCGCAGCTATCTGAGGACTGCGCGGCAAAAGCTGCAATGCCGCACGATATCCCAGGCCGTCGCCAAGGCGGTGCAGCAAAGGCTTATCGATCCTTAGCTAGGACTACAAGTCAGCGTCCTTCGAACGGCATCGCGCCACCCCTTTAATTTGCGCTCCCGTTCCTCTTCGGTCATCGCCGGCTCAAACCGGCGCTCCAGCGACCAGGCCTGCGAAAACTCTTGCATTCCGGGCCAGACACCGGCGCGTGATCCGGCAAGCCAGGCCGCCCCCAGCGCCGTGGTCTCCAAAACGGTGGGGCGATCCACCGGCGCGTTCAAGATGTCGGCCAGGCATTGCATGGTCCAGTCGCTCGCCACCATGCCGCCGTCGACACGCAATACCTTCATCTCTTCACCGTCCTGCCAATCCCTGCGCATGGCGTCCAGCAGGTCCCGGGTCTGGAAGGCGACGGATTCCAGCGCGGCGCGAGCGAACTCCGCGGGTCCAGCGTTGCGGGTAAGACCGAAGATGGCGCCACGCGCCTCGGCATCCCAATGGGGAGCGCCCAAGCCGACAAAGGCCGGGACGAGGTATACATCCTGCCGCGGGTCAGCCCTTTCGGCAAGCAGGCCGGAATCGGCCGCCTGCCCGATCATCTTCAAGCCATCGCGCAGCCATTGCACCGCCGCCCCGGCAATGAAAATCGAGCCTTCAAGCGCGTAGGACGTCTTTCCATCCAGCCGATAGACAATGGTGGAGAGGAGCCGGTTCGTGGAGCGCACCAGCGCGCCACCGGTGTTGAGCACGGCGAAGCAGCCGGTTCCATAGGTGGATTTGAGCATGCCGGGCTCGAAACAGGCCTGGCCGATCGTCGCGGCCTGCTGATCGCCGGCGACGCCCAGGATGGGGATCTCAGCACCGAAAAAGCTCCTCTCGGTGCTGCCGAAGTCGTCCGCTGTGTCCCTGACTTCCGCCAAGAGCGAGCGAGGAACCTGGAGGATCGAAAGCAGTTCCTCGTCCCATTCGTTCGTCTCGATATTGTAGAGAAGCGTCCGCGAAGCATTCGTTGCGTCGGTGGCATGAACTCGGCCACCGGTCAGGCGCCAGATAAGAAAGCTGTCGATCGTTCCGGCAAGCAGCCTGCCCTGCTCCGCCTTCGTCCGAGCGCCCTCTACATTGTCGAGCAACCAAGCAAGCTTGGTGCCCGAGAAATAGGGATCGAGGAGAAGCCCCGTCTTGCCGGTAAAGACCGGCTCAAGCCCGTTTTCTTTCAGCCTTTCGCAGATCGGAGCCGTGCGCCGGTCCTGCCAGACAATCGCGTTGTGAATTGCCTTTCCGCTGTCCCGGTCCCAGACGACCACGGTTTCGCGCTGGTTGGTGATGCCGATGGCCGCCAGATCCCGCGCGGCGAGCCCAGCCATCGCAAGCGCCCGTTTGACCGTGGAGAGCACCGTCCTCCAGATGTCCTCCGGATCGTGCTCCACCCAACCCGACGCGGGATAATGCTGCGGAAACTCCTCTTGGCCGATACCGACCGTTCTCATGTTCCGGTCGAAGATGATGGCCCTGGTCGAGGTTGTTCCCTGGTCGATCGCCAAGACGAAGCTGCTCATGTTCCCTCCTGGACATCAATCGCTTTCGATATCTGCCCGCCGCCGCTCATCCGCGATCTCGCGCATGAAGGCGTCCACGGCGTTCGCCTCATCCCGGCTTAGCCTCAGTCCAAGCTTCGTGCGCCGCCAAAGCACGTCCTCGCCGGTACGGGCCCATTCGCGGGCAGCAAGAAAACGCAGTTCCGCCTCATAGAGATCGGCGCCGAAGGATCGGCCGAGATCCGCCGTTTTGGCGGTGCTGCCAAGAATTTCACGCGCCGACGTGCCATAGAGCCGGGCGAGCCGCCGCCGATGGCGGGCCTCCAGGAATGGGTAGTCACGCATGAGGTCCGCAACAAGCCCGTCAAATTCAAACGGACCGAAGTCACCCCCCGGTAGAGGCACCTGCGCCGTCCATGGCATTCCGCGTGCTCCGATAACCTTGCCGATATCGGCAAGCGCGGCTTCGGCGAGGCGCCTGAAGGTCGTGATCTTCCCACCGAAGACGTTCAGCATTGGCGCGCCCGAGGATTGGTCAATTTTCAGCACGTAATCGCGCGTCGCCTCCTGCGCCTTGCTTGCGCCGTCGTCGAAGAGCGGCCGGACACCGGAAAAGGTCCAGACGATCTCGTCCGGCCGCACAGCTTCAGAAAAATATTCGCTGGCCGCGGAGCAGAGATAGTCGGTCTCCTCCGTGCTGATATCAGCCGTGCCGGGATCGCCGGTGAAATCCAGGTCGGTGGTGCCGATCAGCGTGAAGTCTTCTTCGTAGGGGATGGCGAAGATGATGCGCCCATCCGCGTTCTGGAAGAAGAACGCACGCGGATCCTCGAATTTTCGTGGGATCACGATGTGGCTGCCTTTGACCAGGCGCACGTGACGGCCCGAATTGCGGCCGAGCGCGCCCACGATCACCTCGTCCACCCAGGGGCCGGCAGCATTCACCAGCATGCGGGCGCGCACCTGCGAGAGCTCGTTCGAATTGACATCGCGGATGCCGATCACCCAGAGCCCCTCCTCCACCCGAGCGTTTACGACCTTTGCGCGCGTGCGGATCTCGGCACCTCGCTCCGCCGCATCGCGCGCGTTGAGCACGACGAGCCGCGCATCGTTCACCCAGCAGTCCGAATATTCGAAGGCACGCCGGAAACCGGGCTTGAGCGGCATGCCGGCGGGATCGTTGCGGAGGTCGAGGGTACGCGTCGGCGGCAGGAGCTTGCGGCCTCCGAGATGGTCGTAGAGGAAAAGCCCCAGCCGGACGAGCCAGGCGGGTCGCAATCCCTTCTGCATCGGCAGCACGAAACGCATCGGCCGGATGATGTGAGGTGCGTTCCGCCACAGCACCTCCCGCTCCATGAGCGCCTCGCGCACAAGCCGGAACTCGTAATATTCGAGGTAGCGCAGGCCGCCATGAACCAGTTTTGTCGAAGCCGAGGAGGTCCCACTGCCGAGATCGTTCATCTCCGCGAGGAAAACGGAATAGCCGCGGCCGGCGGCATCCCTGGCGATCCCGCATCCATTAATGCCGCCGCCGATCACAAACAGGTCGCGGACATCGTTTCTGGCCAACTGCTCTTCCAAAGTTGCTCCTGAAAAAACCAAGGTGGAGCATAATATGCCGGCTGAACAGTGCCGATCTTCCTTAAGCGGGCTGCCCCATTACAGTGCAGGGATGTCTCCCCTCGCCCATTCGTCCTGGATTTCAGCGGACCGCTCGGCCAGCCTTCCTGCTTCGATGGCGCTGCGGATGTCGGCCATCAGGTTCTGGTAGTACCAGAGATTGTTCCAGGTGAGCAGCATGCCGGCGAGCGACTCCCCCGACTTGACCAGATGGTGCAGATAGGCGCGCGAATAGTCGCGCGTTGCCGGGCAGTCGCTCTCCTCGTCCAGCGGACGCAGATCCTCGGCATGGCGGGCGTTCTTGAGGTTGATCTTGCCGCGCCGGGTGAACGCCAGCCCATGCCGGCCCGCCCTGGTCGGCATCACGCAATCGAACATGTCTATGCCGCGCGCCACCGATTTGAGGATGTCGTCTGGCGTGCCCACGCCCATCAAATAACGCGGCTTATCGGTGGGCAGTGCCGGGCAGGTGGCTTCGAGGATATCGAGCATCACCTCCTGTGGTTCGCCCACGGCAAGGCCACCCACCGCGTAGCCTTTGAGGTCCATGGCGGCCAGCGCCTCCGCCGAACGCAAACGCAAGCCGACATTGTCGCCGCCCTGCACGATGCCGAACATCGCCTTCCCGGGCTGCTCCCCGAAGGCGACCTTGCAGCGCTCGGCCCAGCGCAGCGAACGTTCCATGGCTTCCTCGATCTTGTTCTCGGCAGCAGGCAACGAGACCAGCTCGTCGAGCTGCATCTGGATGTCGGAATCGAGCAGGCCCTGGATTTCGATGGAGCGCTCCGGCGACATGTGGTGCACCTCGCCATCCACATGGGAGCGGAACGTGACCCCCTCCTCCCTCACCTTTCTGAGCGCGGAGAGCGACATCACCTGAAAGCCACCGGAATCGGTCAGGATGGGATAGGGCCATCGGGCGAATTCATGCAGGCCGCCGAGCCGCGCCACCCGTTCCGGGCCGGGCCGCAGCATCAGATGGTAGGTGTTGCCCAGGATAATGTCCGACCCCAGAGCGCGCACCTGGTCCATATACATTGCCTTCACCGACCCCGCCGTGCCCACGGGCATGAAGGCAGGCGTGCGGATGGTCCCGCGCGGCATCGAGATCTCGCCTCGCCTCGCCGCCCCATCGGTCGCAAGCACGCGGAATGTAAAGGTGTCGCTCACACGTCTTCCCTGAAAAGCAGGCTGGAATCGCCATAGGAATAGAAACGGTAACCCTCGTCGATGGCATGACGATATGCCGCCTTCATCGTCTCCAACCCGCTGAAGGCGGAGACGAGCATGAACAGGGTCGAACGCGGCAGGTGGAAATTCGTCATAAGCATGTCGACGGCCCTGAAGCGATAGCCGGGCGTGATGAAGATGTCCGTCTCGCCGCTCCAGGGCTTGAGCGTACCGGACGGTTCGGCAGCGCTCTCCAGCAATCGCAGTGACGTCGTGCCGACTGAAACGACCCGGCCGCCCCGGGCGCGCACGGCGTTCAGCGCATCAGCCGTCCGTTCGTCCACCTCGCCCCATTCGGCATGCATCTTGTGTGCTTCCGTGTCATCCGCCTTCACGGGCAGGAAGGTTCCGGCGCCCACATGCAGCGTGACGAAATGGCGTTCTATTCCAGCCGCATCGAGCGCGGCGAACAATTCGGGCGTGAAGTGAAGGCCGGCCGTGGGAGCGGCGACCGCTCCCTCTTCGCGCGCATAGATGGTTTGGTAATCCCTGCGGTCGCGTTCGTCGTCGGGCCGCTTCGAGGCGATATAGGGCGGCAAGGGAATGTGGCCGGCTGCCGCTATCGCTTCGTCCAAGACGGGGCCGGAAAAGTCGAAGACGAGAAGCGCCTCTCCGCCCTCGCCTTTTTCTGCGACCGTCGCCTCGAGCGCACCCAGGAAGCAGCTTTCGCCATCATGGCCGAACTGGATCCGCTCGCCCGCGTCGACGCGTTTTGCCGGTCGCAGGAAAGCTTTCCAGCGATCGGCGCCAGCGCGCATATGCAGCGTCGCCTCGATGTGGGCGACCGCGTCTCCTCGTCGGCGGATGCCGGCAAGGCGCGCCGGGATCACCTTCGTATCGTTGAAGACCAGGGCGTCGCCCGGGCGCAACAAGGACGGCAGGTCGCGAACGATGCGATCCTCCAGCGGCTTTCCCGGCCGCACCACGAGCATGCGCGCCGCATCGCGCGGGCTCGCCGGCCTCAGCGCGATCCGGTCTTCCGGGAGATCGAAATCGAAGAGATCAACACGCATACGAGCGAATAGCGAATAGTGAGTAGCGGATAGTAAGAGGGCTGACGATTCCGCCGTTTTCCCTACTCGCTATTCGCTATTCCCTATTCGCTTACCCAACATCCGCCGCCACTTTCATCGAGACGATCGAATCCGGATCGCGAACGGGCTCGCCGCGCTTGATCTTGTCGACATTCTCCATGCCCTCGATCACCTGGCCCCAGACGGAATACTGCTTGTTGAGCCAGGGCGACTCCGCGAAGCAGATGAAGAACTGCGAGTTGGCGGAGTTCGGGTTCTGCGAGCGGGCCATCGAGCAAGTGCCGCGCACATGGGGCAGGTTCGAGAACTCGGCCTTGAGGTCTGGCTTTTCGGAGCCTCCCATGCCCGTTCCCGTCGGGTCGCCCGTCTGCGCCATGAAGCCGTCGATCACGCGGTGGAAGACAATGCCGTCATAAAATCCTTCGCGCGCGAGCTCCTTGATGCGCGCCACATGCCCGGGCGCGGCATCGGGGAAGAGCTGGATGACCACATTGCCTTTGGTCGTCTCCATGACGATCGTGTTTTCCGGGTCCTTGATCTCAGCCATGAGACGCCTCTTTCTTTCTGTTTCTACTGGTCTGCGGCAATCCGCACGCTCAGCATGCGGTCAGGATTCTGAACGAGCCCATTGCCTGCGGGATCGCCTTTTTTGATATTGTCCACGAATTCCATGCCGGACTCGACCTGGCCTACGACGGTATAGGCGCCATTGAGGTGCGAGGCCGGTGCGAACACGATGAAGAACTGCGAATTGGCGGAATTGGGATCCTGCGAACGCGCCATGCCGAGCGTACCGCGATCGAAGGCGGTATTGCTGAACTCGGCCGGCAGATCGGGCAATTCCGAGCCACCGGTGCCGGCAAGCTGCGGGTTGTAGCCGTCTTCCATGTCGCCATATTGCACATCGCCCGTTTGCGCCATGAAGCCTTCGATCACGCGATGGAAGGCGACATTGTCGTAAGCGCCCTCCCTGACCAATTTCTTGATCTGCTCGACGTGCTTGGGCGCAAGATCGGGCCTGAGCGCCACCACCACGTCGCCATCCTTGAGCTTGATGATCATCGTGTTCTCGTCGGCGGCAAGTGCTGCCCCGGCGCTGAAAGCAAGGCCCACTGCCAGGCAGAGGGGGGCGATGCGAGAAAGAAGGCGCATGAAATATCTCTCCGGTTAGGCCGAAAACTTGTTCTTCAGGGCGTCAGCCACGATTGCGGGCACAAAGGGCGAAACGTTGCCGCCCATCGATGCGATCTGCCGCACGAGCGTGGCGGTGATGGTGCGCACCGAAGGGCTCGCCGGCAGGAAGACCGTCTGCAGGTCCGGCGCCATGGTCTCGTTCATGCCCGCCATCTGCATCTCGTAATCGAGATCCGTGCCATCGCGGAGACCCCGGATCATGATCGAGGCGCCATGGGAGCGCGCCGCGTCGATGACGAGGTTGTCGAACGAGACCACTTTGATGCGCCGGCCTTCCACGCCCAACTCGGCGCCGGCGGAGCGCTCGATCAGCGATACCCGCTCCTCATAGGAGAAGAGCGGCTTCTTGCCGGGATGGATGCCGATGCCCACCACGACGATATCGGCGAGATTCAACGCGCCCTTCAGCACGTCCAGATGGCCGTTCGTCAAAGGATCAAAAGAGCCGGCATAAAAGGCGGTGCGCTCGGTCATGGCCGCTTCTAACGCTCCTCTTAAGGGAAGGCAATTCGTTTGCTATCGGCGCGACAGGGCAAGCCACAGGCCGCCGCCGATCAGGCAGGTGCCGGAGATCCGCTCCGCCAGCCTCACGCGTGCTTTGGTGAGCTTGGCCCCGGCGCCACCTGCCGCGATGGCGTAAAGCGAGTCGGAAACCGCCGCGGTCAACATGAAGATGCTGCCAAGGAGCAGGGTCTGCCAGGCCAGATTGCGCGCAGGATCGATGAATTGCGGGATAAAGGCGCCAAAGAAGAGGAGCGTCTTCGGGTTGGACCAGAAGACAACGAAGCCCTGCAGCACGAGCGAACTGTCCGCGCGCGGCGGCGCGTCCGCCATGCCCAGGGTGCCATCGGAGCGCCACATGCGGATGCCGATCCAGATCAGATAGGCGGCGCCGAGCAGGCGCACGATCTCGAACACGCTTCTCATTCCGGCCACGATCGCATGAAGACCGAAGGCGAGAACGGCGATCATCGACGCAAGGCCGATCTGCGTGCCCAGCACATTGAGCAGGCCGGCGCGCGTCCCGTGCCGCATCGAGTTCGCGATGATGACGGTCACCGTCGGGCCAGGCACGATGATGATGGCGATGCAGGCGAGCGTGTAGGAAAGGAGAGCAGTGAAATCGGGCATGATCCGCAATCCCGGTGCAAGCGGATACCAAAGACATAGGGACCGCCTGTTTGCAAGCGAGCATCGGGCCGTATCGTGCCTGCTCAACAACCCGCTTTTGCGCCCGCGCTCGCCCGGAGAGCAGAAGCGCTTACTGCATTCGGCCGCTTTGTGAATATCGGCTGAACGCTTTCTTCAGGCCTGGTTTGTAAGGAATCGGCGACATGTGGGGCGTCATGACGGTGAACCAAACTGCCGTCTCATCGTTAACACTGCCAAGGAGGCAGTTCGATGCTGATATTTACGCTCGCAGCCGCAATGACGGTCGCCATGCTCATCGCCACCGCTCTTGGCCTTCATCAGGAAGCCCAGCGCGTCAAGCTGGAAAACCGTGTGCGGAAAGAACGATATCCCTTTCGCTGGTAACGTGCGTATCAGGCGGCGGCGTTAAGCGCCGCCGCCTTCGCCTTCAGGCGCATCCGGCAGAGCGTCCGCCGCGCCTTCCACGACGGCATCTTCACCCTCCCCGTTCTGGGGCTCGGAAATCCGGTCGACCGAAACCACGCGCTCGCCGTCAGCCGTGTTGAAGATCGTCACCCCCTTGGTCGCCCGGCTCGCAATGCGGATGCCGGTGACGGGTACACGAATGATCTGCCCTGAATTGCTGACCAGCATGATCTGATCTTCCGGCGCGACGGGGAAGGCCGCTATGAGCGCGCCGATCTCGTCCCGCTTGGAAACATCCGTAGCCCGGATGCCCTTGCCGCCGCGGCCGATCACACGGAAGTCATAGGAGGAAGAGCGTTTTCCATAGCCATATTCGCTGACGGTGAGCACGAACTGCTCCAGCGCCTTGAGCTCCTCGAAGCGCTCGGGCGAAAGCATCGTCTCTTCGCCCACATCCTCATTGGTCAGCGCGATCTCCTCTTCGTCGCCGCCATTGGAAAGCCGGCGCTCCGCGGTCGCCTGCTTGAGATAGGCGGCGCGCTCGGCAGGCGTTGCATTCACATGCCCCAGGATTGCCATGGAGATCACCCGGTCGCCCTCGGCGAGATTGATGCCGCGCACGCCGATCGAGTTCCTGCCGGCGAACACACGCACATCGGTGACGGGGAAGCGGATGCACTGGCCGGATGCCGCGGTCAGCAGCACGTCGTCATTCTCCGTGCAGGTCTCGACGGCAAGAATCTCGTCGCCCTCTTCCTCCAGTTTCATGGCGATCTTGCCGTTGCGGTTCACTTGCACGAAGTCGGACAGCTTATTGCGCCGCACCGTGCCGCGCGTGGTCGAGAACATCACGTCGAGTGCGGCCCAGCTCTCCTCGTCTTCCGGCAACGGCATGATGGTGGTGATGCGTTCGCCCTCTTCGAGCGGCAGCATATTGCGCAGGAATTTGCCCACGGATTGTGGCGTGCCCA
>Ga0182749_1003121_pt1 | contig 11537 bp, 8 predicted proteins | sample eDN3rd37CKraftMG_FD_128875 | JGI IMG/M metagenome (GOLD analysis project Ga0182749, IMG submission 128875) | Enriched Miracle-Growth compost microbial communities from Emeryville, California, USA - eDNA 3rd pass 37_C Kraft MG (version 2) (version 2) ...
CGAGATCGACGAAGGCGCCGTAATCGGTGATGTTCTTGACCACGCCCTCGAGGACCTGGCCTTCCTTGAGGTTGGCGACCAGCTCGGAGCGGGCCTCGGCGCGGCTCTCCTCGAGCACGGCGCGGCGCGACACCACGATGTTGCCGCGCGAGCGGTCCATCTTGAGGATCTGGAACGGCTGCGGCGTGCCCATCAGCGGGCTGATGTCGCGCACCGGCCGGATGTCGACCTGGCTGCCCGGCAGGAAGGCGACGGCGCCGTTCAGGTCGACGGTGAAGCCGCCCTTGACCTTGCCGAAGATCACGCCGGTGACGCGGGCCTGATCGTTGAACGACTTCTCGAGCGCGGTCCAGGCCTCTTCACGCTTGGCCTTCTCGCGGGACAGGACGGCCTCGCCGTTCTTGTCCTCCATGCGCTCGATGAACACTTCGACGGTGTCGCCCGGGGCGAGCTGGACCGGCTGGCCCGGGACGGCGAATTCCTTGAGCGCCACGCGCCCCTCGGACTTCAGCCCCACATCGATCAGCACCATGTCGTTCTCGATCGAGACCACCCGACCCTTGACGACGGTACCCTCGAAGCTCTCGGACTGGCCGAGCGACTCCTCGAGAAGGGCAGCGAAGCTTTCCCTCTCGGTCGATTTGACGGCGGCGGAACTTGTAGCCATGAAAACTCCCGTTAGAGACAAACCGGCCGCCGCGCCGGCGGGTCGTCCCGCCTGGGAGAGCGCGATGGCCGGGCCGGGCCCGATGCCCGTATCTCCATCTTTGGTCCGCGGGCGGCCCGAGGCTCAGACGGCGGTGCGCGGGGGGCCGATCCGGCGGGACACGTAAGCCAGGGCCTGGTCGAACACCTCGTCCGCGGTCAGCTGGCTCGTATCCAACAGAAAAGCGTCGCGCGCCGGGACCAGTGGGGCCACGGCGCGGCGACGATCGCGCTCGTCTCTCTGTCTCAGGTCGTCGAGGACCTCGTCGTATATAGCCCCGTGGCCGCGCTCCCGCAACTCCTTCCACCGCCGGGTCGCCCGGGCTTCGAGCGTGGCGGTGACGAAGATCTTGGCCGGGGCGTCCGGGCAGATCACCGTGCCGATGTCGCGGCCGTCCAGCACCGCCCCCGGCTGGCGCGCGGCGAAGCGGCGCTGGAAGTCGAGCAGCGCGGTGCGCACGCCGGGGATCGCCGAGACCCGGCTGGCCGCCTGGGCTGCGGCATCGCCGCGCAGCTCCGGGTCGCCGAGCCCACCCGGATCGAGCGCCAGGACCGCGGCGAGGCCGGCGATCGGGTCGTCCGGGCTGCCGCCGGCGCGCAGCACGGCCATGCCGACGGCGCGGTACAGGAGGCCGGTGTCGAGATGGTCGAAGCCGTAGGCGGCGGCCAGGCGGCGGGCCAGCGTGCCCTTGCCCGAGGCGGCGGTGCCGTCGATCGCGATGACGGTCATGGCGCCTCCAGCGGGTGCGAGATCTCGAAACGCAAGGCGACCATCCCCATCATCGGCCCCGGTTGCGTCCCGGGGCGAGTGCTGCCGAACGCGGGCTGATAGCATGGACCGGACGACGGTGGAACGGCGGACGGCGTTTTGTTTTTGACAGGCGGCGCCGGCCATGGCAGATGGCGCCCTTCCATCCCGACATGACCCGAGGAGGCTCGGCGTGGCGAAACCTGAATGGGGCGCCAAGCGCATCTGCCACAATTGCGGGGCCCGCTACTACGACCTGCAGCGCGACCCGATCATCTGCCCGAAATGCGGCACCGAGTTCGACCCGGAGGCCTTCCTGAAGTCGCGCCGGTCGCGCCCCGCGATCGTCGACGAGCCGGTCGAGAAGGTGCGCGCCGTCAATGACGACGACAGCGACGCGCTGCTCGAGGACGAGACCGAGGAAGAGGCCGGCGAGGACGAGGAGACGGCCGAGGAGGTCGAGGTGCTCGACGACGGCGACCTCGAAGACGCGCTGGTCGAAGAGGACGAGGACGGGGCCCCCGCGAAAGAGAAGGCTCCGGCCGACGAGTTCGACGCCGAGGAGGATCTCGGCGAGGACGAGGACGTCCTGATCGAGGATGCCGACGACCTCGGCGAGGAGGATGTCGACGTCGAGATCGAGGACGAGGGGGACGAGCGGGACCGCTGACGGCGGACTGAAAAGTTCCCGCAAAAAAAGCTCTTGCATAGGCGGGGCGGATGAATAATATCCGCCCCCGCCGACGCCCCCCGGAGAACACGCCGGACGGTGCGTCGCCCAGAGTTTCGGGGCCATAGCTCAGCTGGGAGAGCGCTACAATGGCATTGTAGAGGTCAGGAGTTCGATCCTCCTTGGCTCCACCAAATCGAGGCCCGGCCGGAAACGGCCGGGCCTTTGTCTATTGCACACGGCTTCGCCGGCGCTGGCGCACAGCCGTCCAGGTGATCTCGCCTTCGGTCCTGCATCGTCATCCCCGCGAAAGCGGGGATCTTTGCGTCGGTCATGAGAGATTCCCGCTTTCGCGGGAATGACGAACTGGAGAAGGGCGGTCCGCCGCCCTACCCTGCCGCCCGGCGCGATTCCTCGATCACGACCCGGCCGGCCTTGCCCAGCGCCTTGGCGACGGCATCGAGACGCCGGTCGACGGCGAGGCCGGTCAGCGCCTCCTCGTCGGCCGGCAGGGTCAGCACCACCGCATCGCCCGCGACCGCAAGGCTGGTTCCCTCCAGCAGCGAGGTGGCGCCGCCGGTCAGGGTGTGGGCCAGGCGCAGCACCTGGCCCAGCAGCAGCGCCCGGGCCTGCTTGTCCTCGCCCAGCAGCTCCAGCACCGGTCTGGTCAGCGGGTCGCCGAGCGTGCCGCCGTAGCGGACATAGACCGCGGCGGCCAGGAACACGCGCTCGGCATGGTCGAGTCCCGCGACCGGCACGCGCAGCACCCGGAACCAGGCGTGCTCGGCCCGATAGTCCGGATGCTCGAACCAGCCGATATCGGACAGCAGGCTGGCGGCCTGGCGCAGCCGGGCGTCGTCAGCGGTCTCGTCCGGGAAGGCCGACCGGGTCCATTCCGCCACCACTTCCGCATGGCCGAAGCGGTCGAGCCGGTGGGCGATCTCGGCGGCGGCGAAGAGCAGCGGGTCGCGCGCCTGGTCCTCCGGCGGCAGCAGGTCGTAGAGGTGCCCCTCGCGCAGGCCGAAGGCCGAGAACACCACCCGCGCCGGCTTCAGCGTCTTCAGCACGCCCTCCAGCACCAGCGCGGCCATCGGCAGCATCTCGATCCGGCGGCGCGAGATCGAGGCGTTGGCCAGCGCCCCCTTGCTCTGCTTCGCCACCAGGGCGACGAACTCGGCGAGCGGGCCGGTCGGCACCGTGTACTGGTGGATGATGTGCAGCGGGTGGTTCTCGCGCTCCATGAACAGCTTGGCGATGGCGCGCCAGGCGCCGCCGACCGGGTAGAAGCTGCGGCCGGCATAGGCCTCGAGCCAGTCCTGCTGGGCCAGGGTGTCGAGGACGACGCTGCGCGCCTCCTTGCGCGCGCCAGTCTCGTCCATCAGCCGGAAGGGCCCGAGCGGCAGGGTCACCTGCTCGCGGATCTCGCCGCCGTCGAGCCCGACCAGCTCGAGCGAGCCGCCGCCGAGATCGCCCATCACGCCGTCGACATGGCGGATGCCGGAGACGACGCCGAGCGCCGACAGCCGCGCCTCCTCCACCCCGCTGATCACCGTGACCGGCAGGCCGCAGCGGCGCTCGACCTCGGCGACGAAGTCGGCGCCGTCCTCGGCCTCGCGCACCGCCGCCGTGGCCAGCACGTCGACCCGGTCGACGCCCATGCCTTCCAGCAGGCGGGTGAAGCGGGCGAGATTGTCGAGCGCCTGGACCACGCCCTCGGGCGACAGCCGGCCGGCCTGGCCGAGGCCGCGGCCCAGCCCGCACATCACCTTCTCGTTGAAGATCGGCACCGGCGACCGGTTCACCCGGTCATAGACCACGAGCCGGATCGAGTTCGAGCCGATGTCGATGACACCCACCCGCCCCGGCCGGGACGGCACGATCGGTCCGATACGAAACACCGGGTCTCAGATCCTCATTCCGCGGGCTTGATCAGGAGGCGGCGCGGCGCCCGCTTCGCATCCTTCAACGCGCTGCCCCGGCCCGAGAGGCTGGGGTTGGTCATGAAATACATATGGGCGCTGAAGGCATCCTCCGGCGCGTCGAGCCGATGATAGCGGCCGTCGGGGGCCAGCATCCAGGTGTTCGATTCGTCCTTCAGGTTGGCCAGCATGATCTGCTCCATCACCTGCTGGCGGACGGTGGCGTTCTCCAGCGGCACCAGGCTCTCGATCCGGCCGTCCAGGTTGCGCGGCATCCAGTCGGCCGAGGACAGGTACACCTTGGCCTGGCGCGACGGCAGCCGCTGGCCGTTGGCGAAGCACAGGATGCGGGCGTGCTCGAGGAACCGGCCGACGATCGAGTGCACCCGGATGTTCTCCGACAGGCCGGGCACGCCGGGCCGCAGGCAGCAGATGCCGCGGATCACCAGGTCGATCTCCACCCCCGCCTGGGACGCCTGGTACAGCTTGTCGATAATGGTGGCGTCGACCAGCGCGTTCAGCTTGGCCCAGATCTGGGCCGGCTTGCCGGCGCGGGCGTTCTCGATCTCAGCCTCGATCAGCTCCATGATCCGCTCGCGCAGGAAGAGCGGCGCGATCGACAGCTTCTCCAGCTTCGCCGGCCTGGCGTAGCCGGTCATGTAGTTGAACATCGCCGCGGCGTCGCGGCCGAGCGCCGGGTCGCAGGTGAAGAAGCTGAGATCGGTGTAGATCTTGGCGGTGATCGGGTGGTAGTTGCCGGTCCCGAAATGGGTGTAGGTGCGCAGGCCGCCCTGCTCGCGCCGCACCACCATCGAGACCTTGGCGTGGGTCTTGAGGTGGATGATGCCGTAGACCACCTGCGCCCCCGCCCGCTCCAGGTCGCGGGCCCAGCGGATGTTGGCCTCCTCGTCGAAGCGGGCCTTCAGCTCGACCATCGCGGTGACCGACTTGCCGGCCTCCGCCGCCTCGACCAGGGCCTGGACGATCGGCGAGTCCTTCGAGGTGCGGTAGAGGGTCTGTTTGATCGCCACCACGTCCGGGTCGCGCGCCGCCTGGCGCAGGAACTGGACGACGATGTCGAAGCTCTCATAAGGGTGGTGGACGATGATGTCCTTGGCCCGGATCGCGGCGAAGCTGTCGCCGCCGAAATCCCGCACCCGCTCCGGGAACCGGGCGTTGTAGGGCGGGAACAGCAGCTCCGGCCGCTCGTCGACGATCAGCTTCCGGGTGTCGCTGAGGCCGAGCAGCCGGTCCATGGCGAAGACGTCGTCTTCCTTGACCTTCAGCTTCTCGCAGACGAAGCGGCGCAGCGTGTCCGGCACGTCGGAGGAGACGGCGAGGCGGATCACCACGCCCTTGCGCCGGCGCTTCAGCGCGCTCTCGAAGGTCTTGACCAGATCCTCCGCCTCTTCGTCGATCTCCATCTCGCTGTCGCGGATGACCCGGAAGACGCCGCTGGCGCGCGGCGTGTAGCCCGGGAACAGCCGGTCAAGGAACAGCTTGACGATGTCCTCGATCAGCACGAAGCGGATCGGCGCCCCCGGCAGGCGGGTGAAGCGGTCGAGCTGCGGCGGCAGCGGCACGATCGCCTCCATCTCGTCCTGCGTCTCCTCCGCGGTGTTCACCAGCGCGAGGGCCAGGCACAGGCCGAGATTGGGGATGAAGGGGAAGGGATGGGCCGGGTCGATCGCCAGCGGCGTCAGCACCGGGAACATCTCGCTGAGGAACCGCTCCTCCAGCCACGCCTTCTCCGCCTTGGTCAGCTCGTTCGGCCCGACCACGGCGATGCCGTTGGCGCGCAGCTCCTCGCTCAACGCCCGCCAGCAATGCTGCTGGTCGCGCATCAGCTCCTGCACCCGGGCGGTGATCTCGCCCAGCTGCTGCGCCGGGCTGCGGCCGTCCTGGCTGGGCGAGACGACGCCGAGCGCCACCTGCGCCTTCAGCCCGGCGACGCGGACCATGTAGAACTCGTCCAGGTTCGAGGCCGAGATCGACAGGAAACGCAGCCGCTCCAGCAGCGGATAGCGGGTGTTGTAGGCCTCCTCCAGGACGCGCTGGTTGAAGGCCAGCCAGGACAGCTCGCGGTTGATGAAACGGTCGGGCGAATCCGGGGCGATGGCGGGCACGGCCTTGGCGGGCCGGGGCTCCGGCGCCTCGGCGGCAACGGCCCCGGCGGTGCTCTGCAACATGGTCACGGGTCGTCTCCGAACCTTCATCGCTCGTAACAAAACTGCAATATCAAACCCTTATCGGGCTCGATTTCGGTATCACTATATACATTCCTGAACCGGAAGCGCCACGATGAGGCGACGAGGTTGTCGCTCCGCGCCGGATGGTGCATCAGCGGACGGATCTACGCTGGGAGCGGAGGCATTGGCGTGACGGCTGACCCGAAAGGCCGACCTCGGGGCGGCACGACCGGTCGCGCCTCAACGATCAGAACGCGCTGGCGAGCCGTGCCGGACGCGGCCGGTCACCCTTCCGCTGCCGGGTCGGCCCGACCTGCCCGGCCATGCGATACAGACTCTGCGCGTAATCCAAATAGACCTGGTCAAGTCTTGCCGATGCTCCACGGCTCTCGGAGACAACCGGCCTTATGGACACCGGCGCATCGGCCGGAGCGGTCAGCCCTTCATAGATTTCCGGAGCGATATATGGCGCACCGGAACTGATGGCACCTTCGACCCTCTTCAGAATGGCTTCCAGCCACTCCAGACTTGCCGGATCGATGACATCCGCCCCACCATCGACGGCTGCCGACGAGCACACATCATTCAACCAGTTTGCAAAGTCGTCGGCATCCGCGAAACGAATCGCGACGCCGTTCTTCCGACGCACGCAAACCGACGGATACAGCCTGACAGACACGGACATGGCTGGATTCCATTGCATCAAAATCCAAGGGAAAACCGCTCCAGACGCCGGCTTTTCAAACCGAGAGGAAATGCTTCCTTGCGAGGCATTGTCCGACGCGGTCGCGCAATCCGCATCGGAGAGCGCTCTGCTCTTCAAAGGTCGTATTCATTTTATATATTAATTTTAATCAACCAATCGTTTCTGCGTCCGGCTTTCGGATGAGATCATACCTCGAAAGTGGTAGAGGTAATGCCTTCTCCCCATGAGTCCACGCCCGGGCCGGCAGCCGGCTTGATGGATGCTGCAGCAACCCGGGCTTGGACCGTGCCCGTTCATGCGCCTCAATAGCGCTGCGGCACGTAGAGCTCGGCCGGCAGCGTGCGGCGCTCGTAATTGGGATCGAACACCCGCTCCGGCAGCGTGATCTCCTCGTGCGGCACCTCCTCGTAGGGGACGGTCGAGAGCAGATGCGCGATGCAGTTCAGGCGCGCCCGCTTCTTGTCGTTGCCTTCGACGATGTGCCACGGCGCCTCGGGGATGCTGGTGCGCTCGAACATGTCCTCCTTGGCCTTGGTGTACTGCTCCCAGCGCACGCGGGACTGCAGGTCCATCGGCGACAGCTTCCACTGCTTGATCGGGTCGTGGATGCGCATGAGGAAGCGCAGCTGCTGCTCCTCGTCGGTGATGGAGAACCAGTACTTCACCAGGATGATGCCGGAGCGCACCAGCATGCGCTCGAACTCCGGCACGTCGCGGAAGAAGTCCTCCACCTGGCTCTCGCTGGCGAAGCCCATGACGCGCTCGACGCCGGCGCGGTTGTACCAGCTGCGGTCGAACAGCACGATTTCGCCGGCCGCCGGCAGGTGCGGCACGTAGCGCTGGAAGTACCACTGCGTCTTCTCGCGGTCGGACGGCGCGGGCAGCGCCACCACCCGGCAGGTGCGCGGATTGACCCGCTGGGTGATGCGCTTGATGGCGCCGCCCTTGCCGGCGCTGTCGCGGCCCTCGAACAGGACCACCATCTTGAGGCCCTTGTACCGCACCCAGTCCTGCAGCTTCACCAGCTCGCCCTGCAGGCGCAGCAGCTCGCTGAAATAGACGTGGCGGTCGAGGGTGTTCTTCTTGCGCTCCTCGAGCAGGGCGCGCAGCCCGGGCGGGACGCGGGCGTCGTCGACCGCCTGCTCGAGCTCCTCGTCCATGTCGTCCTCGAGCTCGATCTCGAGCCAGCTGCGGGTCTCGGTGTCTTTCAGCTCATTCATCTGCCAGCCTCCTGCTGCTGCCCAACCGAGTACCCGGAAGCTTATACGATTTGATGACGGCGGCCGCCCGCCGGGCAGCTCCGGCCCCTTCCTGCCGGCGTCGAACCGGCAGCGCCCGCCCGTCAGGCCACGGCGAAGACGGGCATGCGGTCGCCGATGCCGCGGAGCGCCAGCGCCTGCGGCCTCGCGTCCACGCCGCGGGAGGCCAGAAGCCGGGCCGATTCCGCGTCCTGCACCACCGGCTGGGTGGCGAGGATGCCGTCGCCGGCGGCCAGCGCCTGCACGCGCGACGCGATGTTGACGGTCTGGCCGAAATAATCCTGGCGGTCGTTGAGGTTGACCGCGAGGCACGGCCCCTCGTGGATGCCGATCTTCAGGATCAGCTCCTCCGCCCCGCGCCGGGCGTTCAGCTGCCGCATGGAGTCGCGCATGCGGAGCGCGGCGGAGACCGCGCGGTGCGGCACCGGGAACGTCGCCATCACGGCGTCGCCGATGGTCTTGACCACGGCGCCGGATTCGGACGCCACGATCTCGTTCAGGATCTGGAAATGGGCGCGCACCAGCTCGTAGGCGACGAGGTCGCCCACCCGCTCGTACAGATCGGTCGACCCTTTCAGGTCGGTGAACAGGAAGGTGAGGCTCATGATCTTGAGCCGCTGCTCGACGTCGAGCGTCTCGGTCCGGTAGAGGTCGCGGAAGGTCTGGTTGGTCAGCAGCCGCTTGGCGGTCAGGAACGGACGGCGGCCGCCCAGGAGCCTGTCCATCTCCTGGTTCAGCACATAGACGCCCGCCAGAACCCGGCGCCCCGTGCGGTTGTCCAGCAGCAGCCGGAGCGGCCCCGGCGCCAGGGTCGTGTGGCCGACGCCCGCCGAGGCGCCGGTGAAGACCATCGAGAGCTCGCGGCGCTCCGCCGTCGGCTCGCCCGCGGTCTCGACCACATGGGCCGTGTGGGTCACCGGATCGAAGACGACGACCATCTGCGCCGGCAGCTGCAGCGCCAGGATCATCCGTTCGCCGGCCTGGAGCTCCACCGCCTCCAGCACGGCCTTGCGGCTCAGCTCGTCGAACACGTCCGGCCCGGGGAACACGACGCCCGATCCGAAGAAGACCTGCCGGTGATAATCCCAGAAGCCGAGGCTGTCCGGCGCGTGCGCGGCGATGCGGCGAAGCCGCGGGCTGACCGTGAAGCTGACCTCGACCTTGTCGTCGAGCGTCGGCTCGCTGGTCAGGCTGCAGAAGGCGCAGTGGTAGTCCTGCTGCCGCACGCTCTTCAGCGTGGCGTTGGCGCCGAGGACGCCGCCGCAGCTCGGGCAGAGGATGTTCCAGGACATCTCGAACAGGCCCAGCCGCGAGGCATGCAGCAGGGCCGCGATCACCTTCTCTTCGTCCAGGCCGCGGTCGGCCGCGAAGCTGACGGCATTGACGCGCGCGAGCTCTTCGTCGCGGCCGTCGCGGACGAGATCCTCGACCGCCCGGACCACGCCGGGATCGGCCGAGCGGCGCAGGGCGTCGAACAGGGCGTCGGCGTCGGACATGCGGGGAGCATACCGCACTCGCCCTTGTGCCGGACAGGGCTCCCTGCGGCGCCGCGCCGCCCCTCCCCGCTTCTACCGTCGTCCGCCGAACAGGTTGCCGAGCACGCCACGCACCAGCGCCCGGCCGATCGAGCCGCCGAGCGTGCCCGCGGCCGAGCCGCCGACGCTGCGCCCCAGGCTGCGGCCGAGCTGGGTGCCGACCGAGCTGCCGGCGCTGCGGATCACGTCGCGGAAGATCGATTCGGCGATGCCGGGGCCCTGCTTCGCCTGGGCCTTGGCCTCGGCGGCGGCCGCCGCTTCCTGCTGCGCCTCCGCCGCCCGCGCGGTCAGCTTCTCATAGGCCGACTCACGGTCGACCGGGGTGGCGTATTTCAGGTCGACCCCGCCCGCCGCGATCGCCGCCTTGCGCTCGGCGTCGGTGATCGGCCCCAGCCGCGACGCGGGCGGGGCGACCAGCGCCCGCTCCACCACCTCGGGGATGCCCTTGGGATCGAGCAGGGAGACCAGCGCCTCGCCCACCGCCAGCTCCTGCAGCGCGCGGGCGACGTCGAGCTCGCCGTCGGTGCGGAAGGTCTCGGCGCTCTGCTTCAGCGCCTTCTGGTCGCGCGGGGTGAAGGCGCGCAGCGCGTGCTGGGCGCGGTTGCCGAGCTGGGCCAGCACCTTGTCCGGCACGTCGATCGGGTTCTGGGTGACGAAATAGACGCCGACGCCCTTCGAGCGGATCAGCCGCACCACCTGCTCGACCTTCTCGACCAGCGCCTTGGGCGCGTCGTCGAACAGCAGATGCGCCTCGTCGAAGAAGAACACCAGTTTCGGCTTGTCCGGGTCGCCGACCTCGGGCAGCCGCTCGAACAGCTCGGAGAGGAGCCAGAGCAGGAAGGTGGCGTAGAGCCGCGGCGCCTGGATCAGCGTCTCCGCCGCCAGCACATTGATGACGCCGCGCCCGTCGGTCGTGGTCCGCATCAGGTCGGCCAGGTCGAGCGCCGGCTCGCCGAAGAACGCCTCCGCCCCCTGCTGCTCCAGCACCAGCAGCTGGCGCTGGATGCTGCCGACCGAGGCCTTCGACACGTTGCCGTAGACGCCGGTGAACTTCGCCGCGTTCTCGGCCATGAAGGCGAGGAGCGCCTGCAGGTCCTTGAGGTCGAGCAGCAGCAGCCCTTCCTGGTCCGCCGCCTTGAAGGCGATGTTGAGCACGCCCTCCTGCGTGTCGTTCAGCTGCAGCAGGCGGGACAGCAGCAGCGGCCCCATCTCCGCCACCGTGGCGCGGATCGGGGTGCCCTGCTTGCCGTACAGGTCCCAGAACACGGTCGGGAAGGCCTGGTATTGCAGCTCGCCCAGGCCCAGCGCCCTGGCCCGCTCGGCCAGCTTCGGGTTGGCCTCGCCCGGCTGGCAGAGGCCGGCGATGTCACCCTTGACGTCGGCGACGAAGACCGGCACGCCGGCCCGGCTGAAGCCTTCGGCCAGCACCTTCAGCGAGACGGTCTTGCCGGTGCCGGTGGCGCCGGCGATCAGGCCGTGGCGGTTGCCGAGGCCGAGCAGCAGCCGGTGCTCGCGCTGGCCCTTGGCGAAGAAAACTCCGGTCTGGTCGGTCATCCTCTCTCCCGCGGCTGCGGCGCCGCGTCCCCTTCGGATGTCTGGACGGGTCGCCCCGCGTCACGCAGATTAGCCCGGATATCTCACACCCCCTATGCCCTGCGTCGCCTTGCGGTGAGTCGGATGCGGGGGCGGGCCGCGAAAAGCGTATAGGGACATACGGTTGAGCGGCCCGCCCCCGCAGGCGGCCGCCGCAAGGCGACCCTTCGGGCCGGTTGAAAATGCCGACAGGGTGCGTCGAACGGCTTGCCC
>Ga0182749_1003124_pt1 | contig 11531 bp, 9 predicted proteins | sample eDN3rd37CKraftMG_FD_128875 | JGI IMG/M metagenome (GOLD analysis project Ga0182749, IMG submission 128875) | Enriched Miracle-Growth compost microbial communities from Emeryville, California, USA - eDNA 3rd pass 37_C Kraft MG (version 2) (version 2) ...
GTTGATCTCGTCCTCGGTCATGCCCTCGGTGTTCATCGGCCGGGCTCCTTCGTCAGTGCGTCGAGCTCATGGTAGACGGCATTGGCGCGCGGCTGCCACAGGCCGCGGTCCAGCGCCTCCTGCAGCCGCTGCGCGATCTCGCGTGCCGCCGCCGGGTTGGCCTGCTCCAGGAAGGCCCGCACCTCGGGGTCGCCGAGCATCGCGTCATAGACCAGGTCGAACTGGTGGTCGGCGACGGCGTCCGTGGTAGCGGCGAAGGCGAACAGGTAGTCGACCGTCGCCGCGATCTCGAACGCGCCCTTGTAGCCGTGGCGCATCACGCCGCGGATCCATTTCGGGTTCACCACCCGGGCGCGGACGACGCGGGCGATCTCCTCGCGCAGGGTCCGGATCACCGGCCGCTCGGGCCGCGAATGGTCATTGTGCCAAACCGCCGGCCGGGCGCCGGAGAGGTGATGGATCGCCGCGGCCAGCCCGCCCTCGAACTGGTAGTAATCGTCGGAATCGAGCAAATCGTGCTCGCGGTTGTCCTGGTTGTGGATGACGGCCTCGACCTTCTCCAGCCGACGGGCGAACAGGTCGTGCGCCGCCGCGCCCTCGGCCCCGTCGCCATAGGCCCATCCGCCCCATTCCAGATAGGCGCGGCCGAGATCGGCCTCGTCGCGCCACAGCTTCTCGTCGATCAGCGCCTGCAGCCCGGCGCCATAGGCCCCGGGCTTTGAGCCGAAGACCCGGAAGCCGGCGCGGCGCCGGGCCTCGGCCTCGGCCATCCCGCCCGCAACCAGAGTCGCCGCCTCGGCCCGGACACGGGCGGCCAGCGGGTTCGCCTCCTCCGGCTCGTCCAGCGCGGCGACGGCGCGGACGGCGCTGTCGAACAGATCGATCTGGCTGGGAAAGGCGTCGCGGAAGAAGCCGGAAACGCGCAGGGTGACATCGACCCGCGGCCGGCCCAGCACGCCTTCCGGCATGACCTCGAAGCCGGTGACGCGGCGCGACGCCGGGTCCCAGCGCGGCTGCACGCCGAGCAGCGCCAGGGCCTGGGCGATGTCGTCGCCGCCGGTGCGCATGTTGCTGGTGCCCCAGGCGCTGAGCGCCATGGTGCGCGGCCAGTCGCCATGCTCCTGCCGGTGCCGCTCCACCAACAGCGAGGCGGATTTCCAGCCCAGGTGCCAGGCGGCCGGGGTCGGCACCGTGCGGCTGTCGACCGAGTAGAAGTTGCGCCCGGTCGGCAGCACGTCGAGGCGCCCGCGGGTCGGCGCGCCGGAGGAGCCGGGGGGCACGAAGCGGCCGTCCAGCCCGCGCAGCAGCCCTTCGATCTCGGCGCCGCCGGAGCGGTCGACGGAGGGCGCGACCGTGGCCTCGATCTCCGCCAGCACCGCGGCGGTGGCGATCCAGCCGGGCTCGGGCACACAGGTGCCGGCGACGAGATCCCGTGCCAGCCCTTCCAGCCGCTCGACCGTGTCGCCATGGGTGCGCCAGCCCGTCTCCGGCCCCAGCACGGCGGGCCGCGGCCCGGCCCAGAGGTCGCCGAAGCGGCAGTCCAGCGGGTCGAAGCCGAGGCCGAGATCGCCCGCCAGCGCCCGGATCAGCGAGGCGTCGCCGCCCTGCCCCGTCCCGCGCGGCACCCGGGTCAGCGCCACCAGCAGGTCGGTGCGCTGGTCGCCCTCCGGCGAGCGGCCGAAGACGTGCAGCCCGTCGCGGATCTGCATCTCCTTCAGCTCGCAGAGATGATTGTCGATTTGCGCCAGAGCGGAATCGGAATCGGCGTCCGGCGCCACGCCGCAGTCGCGGTCCAGCCCCGTCGACCGGGCGAGGTCGAGGATGCGGTCGCGCAGATGGGCCAGCCGGCGCGGATCCATGCCGGCGGCCTCGTAATACTCGTCGACCAGCGCCTCCAGGTCCTTCAGCGGGCCGTAGCTCTCGGCCCGGGTCAGTGGCGGCGTCAGATGGTCGATGATCACGGCGGCGGCGCGGCGTTTGGCCTGGGTGCCCTCGCCCGGGTCGTTGACGATGAAGGGGTAGAGATGCGGCACGGGGCCGAAGGCGGCCTCCGGGAAGCAGTCCTGCGACAGCGCCAGCGCCTTGCCCGGCAGCCATTCCAGGTTGCCGTGCTTGCCCATATGGACGATCGCCTGGGCGCCGAAGCCCTGCCGCAGCCAGGCGTAGAACGCCAGATAGCCATGCGGCGGCACCAGGTCGGGGTCGTGATAGGTCGCCTGAGGGTCGATGTTGTAGCCGCGCGCCGGCTGCACGCCGATCACGACATGACCGAAGCGGTGCACAGCCAGGCGGAAGGTGCCGTCCGCGACGAAGGGATCGGTTTCGGGCTCGCCCCAGCGCTCCGTTACCGCCATCCGCACCGCCTCGGGCAGGCTGTCGAAGAAGGCACGGTATTCGGCCAGCGGATAGCGCTCGCCGCCGGCTCGGTCGGCGCGGCTCTCCAGCGCATTGGTCGGGCCGGCGGAGACCCGGGCCATCAGGGCGGCGGCGTCGGCCGGCAGGTCCTCGATCCGGTAGCCGGCGGCGGCCAGGGCGCGCAGCACCTCGACCGTCCCGGCCGGAGTGTCGAGGCCGACGCCGTTGCCGAGGCGGCCGTCGCGGTTCGGGTAGTTGGCCAGGATCAGCGCGACCTTGCGCCCGGCCGGCGGCGTGCGGCGCAGCCCGGCCCAGGCGGCGGCAAGGTCGGCGACGAAACCGATCCGGTCCGGCACCGGGCGGTAGGACACCACGGTGCATTCGGTCAGCTCGTCCCAGCGCGCCTCGGACTTGAAGGATACGGCGCGGGTCAGGACCCGTCCGTCGATCTCGGTCAGGGCGACGTTCATCGCCAGGTCCTGCGCCGACAGCCCGCGTGTGCCCTCGCGCCACGCCGCCTCGGCGCCGCCGGCGAACACCACCTGCAGCACCGGGCAGTCCGCCGCGTCGAAGGGCGTCGGCTGGGCCGGGCCGCCGGGGCTGGAGACGGCGAAGCTGGTGGCGTTCAGGATCACCGCCGGCCTGTGACGGGCGAAGGCCTCCGCCACCAGCTCGGCCGAGACCGCGTCCTTGAGGCTGGAGACGAAGATCGGCAGCGGGTTCAGCCCGCGCTCACGCAGCGCCGCCACCAGCGCATCGACCGGCGCCAGGTTCCCGGCCTGCACCAGCGCGCGGTAGAAGACCAGGCCGATGACGGGGGCGCCTTCCCGCCACCGCTGCTCGACCTCCGCGAAGGACGGGTGCCTTAGATCCGGCCAGTACAGCCCGGCGCGCAGCAGCGGCCGCGGTTCGGCCCAGGGCAGGTCGCGGCCGATCAGACTCGCCGCATAGGCCAGGAAGCTGCGGGCGTTCTCGATCCCGCCTTCGGCCAGATAGCGCCACAGCCGTTCCCTCGCCTCCTCCGGCAGGGTCGAGAGGCCGTCGAGGTCGACGTCCGGCTTGTCGTCGCCCGGCAGCACGGCCAGCGAGATGCCCTCGCGCCGGCAGGCGGCGTGCACCTGCTCGATGCCATAGCGCCAGTAGCCGGCCCCGCCCAGCAGGCGTACCACCACCAGCTTCGCCCGGCTGACCACGTCGTCAACATAGGTGTCGACCGACAGGTTGTGGCCGAGCTGCAGCAGGTTGGCCAAGCGCAGCCGGGGATAGCCCTCGCCGAAGCCGGCGCGCGCCGCCGACAGGCAGGCGAGCTCGGTGTCCGCCGCGGTCAGGACGACGATGTCGCCCGGGCTCTGGCCCAGATCGACCGCCTCCGACCCGTCGGCGATGCTGCCCGGCTTGGCGGCGAGGAGATGCATCAGGCCGTCAGGGCTTCAGTGATGGCGGCGCGGTCGAGGCCGCGCTCGCCGATCACCACCAGGGTGGTGCCGCGGGCTTCGTCGGCACGCCAGGGGCGGTCGTAATAGTGCTGGATGCGGCCGCCGACCGCCTGCACCACCAAGCGCATCGGCCTGCCCTCGACCGCGGCGAAGCCCTTCAGCCGCAGGATATCATGCGTCTCGATCACCGGCTTCAGCTTGCGCGCCAGCGCGTCCGGGTCGGCCACGGGGCCGAGGTCGACATGGAAGCTCTCGAAATCGTCGTGGTCGTGCTCCTCCTCCGCGTCGTGATGGGAGGGGCGCGCCGCCAAGTCGTCCTCGGCCGCGGCACCGAGGCCCAACAGCACCGCGGCGTCGATGGCGCCGTGCCGGGCCTTGACCACCTTCACCCCCGGCCGCAGCTGGGTGGCGATGTCGGTCGAGACGGCGGACAGCGACTCGTCGTCCAGCAGGTCGGTCTTGTTCAGGATCACCATGTCGGCGCAGGCCAGCTGGTCCTCGAACAGCTCCTCCAGCGGGCTGTCATGATCCAGCGCCTCGTCCGCCGCGCGCTGCGCCGCCAGCGCCTCCTCGTCCGGTACGAACCGCCCCTCGGCCACGGCGGCGCCGTCGATCACGGTGATGACGCCGTCGACCGTCACCCGGGTGCGGATCTCCGGCCAGCCGAAGGCCTTCACCAGCGGCTTCGGCAAGGCCAGGCCGCTGGTCTCGATCACGATGTGCTCCGGCGGCTCGTCGCGGGCCAGCAGCTTCTCGATGGTCGGGATGAAGTCGTCGGCCACGGTACAGCAGATGCAGCCATTGGCCAGCTCCACCACATCCTCCTCGCGGCAGGTGGCGTCGCCGCAGCTCCGCAGCAGGTCGCCGTCGACGCCGACATCGCCGAACTCGTTGATGATCAGCGCCAGCCGGCGGCCATTCGCGGTCTGCAGCAGGTGGCGGATCAGCGTGGTCTTGCCGGCGCCGAGGAAGCCGGTGACGACGGTCGCGGGGATCTTGGCGGGCATTCGAGGTCCTCAGGCGGATTTCAGGGTCAAAGGAAGGCCGGCGGCGACGAAGACGACGGCGGGCACGACGGCCGCGACGGCCTGGTGCAGGCGCCCGGCATGGTCGCGAAAGGCGCGGGCCAAAGCGTTGTCGGGGACGATGCCGAGCCCGACCTCGTTCGACACCAGCACCACCGGGCCGGGCGGCGCCGCGAGCCAGCGCACCAGCCGCTCGGTCTCGGCGGCGATGTCGCGGTCGGCATGCATGAGATTGGACAGCCAGAGGGTCAGGCAGTCGACCAGCACGGCGCGGCCGGGACCTGCCGCCTGGCCGAGCGTCTCGACCAGCTCCAACGGCGCCTCGACCGTGCGCCAGCGCGAGCCGCGCTGCGCCTGATGGCGGGAGATGCGCTCCACCATCTCGGCATCCCAGGCCTCGGCGGTGGCGAGGTAGACGCAGTCGCCGGGCTGGCTTTCGACCAGCGCCTCGGCATGGCGGCTCTTGCCCGACCGGGCGCCGCCCAGCACCAGCGTCGCCGCCGGCAGCTCAGCCATGGATCGGTCGATGCAGCACGCCCTCGCCCCTCGCTCGGCCGGAAGGGGCTCGGACGCCGGAGACGGGCCCGGAGGCGCCGCGCATCCCGCGCCACCGGTACACCCCGCCCGGCGGTTCGCACGCATCGCCTCGCCGGCAGGTCTCCTGGCTCGCGGGTCGTCGCCCGCCTCCGCCTTCCCGGCCAATCGGCCAGTGGCTGTCGGAGGTGGGCTCGCCGCCTACAGTTGCGGGGGCAGCCGCGGATCAGGCCGAGAGCCGGCCATCCCGCGTTCCCTTTTCACCCCTCTGGCCCTCGCCTTCGGGGAACCGGCTGCGCGATGGCGGCACAGTAGGAGGCGCGGCCTCGCCGGTCAATCTCAGGCCGCAGACCGGGCCGTCGTCCGCAGGCGCTGGGCGTAGACATTGATCACCAGGGCGGCCAGCAGGATCAGGCCGCGGATCAGGATCTTCAGGAAGCTGTCGATGTCGACATGGTCCAGGCCGTTGTTCAGCACGCCCAGGATCAGCACGCCGACGATGGTGTTGCCGATGCCGCCGCGGCCGCCGAACAGGCTGGTGCCGCCGACCACCACCGCGGCGATGGCGTCGAGCAGGAAGGTGTCGAACTCGTTCTGCTGGGCGCTGCCGAAATAGGCCACGCCGAGCATGCCGGCGATGCCGGAGCACACCGCCGAGATCACCATCACCGCGCCGATGATCACCCGGACATTGACGCCCGAGAACTCCGCCGCCTCGCGGTTGCCGCCCACCATGTAGACGTAGCGGCCGAAGCGCGTATAGGTCAGCACCAGATGCGCGATCAGCAGCGTCACCCCGGCCACGATCACGATCCAGGGCACGCCGCCGATCGAGCCGGAGCCGAGGGTGACGATCAGCGGCGGCACGGCATACGCGATCTGGCCGCGCACCAGCATGGCGCAGATGCCGGCGCCGATCTGCATCATCGCCAGGGTCATGATGAAGGACGGAATGCCGATCCGGGTCACGCCGAAGGCGTTGACCAGGCCGAGGACGAAGCAGCTGGCCAGCGCCACCAGGATCGCGGCCCAGCCCGGCAGCGGCACATTGGCGATGTTCACATAGGATTCCTGCACCGTCAGGAAGGCGACGACGATGCCGGCGGCGTTGGCGATGGCGGCGACCGACAGGTCGATCTCGGCGCAGAGGATGACGAAGGTCAGGCCGACGGCGATGATCGCGGTGACCGAGACCTGGTTCAGGATGTTGCTGAAATTGTCGACCGTCAGGAAGGACGGGCTGGCGACGGCGAAGAAGACGAGCAGCGCGATCAGCGTGATGAACGGAGCGATGTTGCGCAGCTGGCTGCCCAGGATCGCGCCGAGCCTGGAGCCGGTGCCGCCGGCGGATTTGATCTGCGCATCCATACGATGTCCGTCCCCTGTCACGCCGCCTCGAGCAGGCGGTCCTTGCTGACCGTTCCGTCCGCGAATTCGCGGGTGATCTCGCCCTTGCGCATCACCAGGATGCGGTCCGCGAGCGCCAGCACCGTCTCGGGCTCGGCCGAGACCACGACGACGCCGATGCCCTGGTCGCGCAGGCCGCGCACGATGCCGACCACGTCCTCCTTGGCGCCGACATCCATGCCGCGGGTCGGCTCGCTCAGGATCAGCACGCGCGGCGGGTAGGTCAGCCACTTGGCCAGCGCCACCTTCTGCTGGTTGCCGCCCGACAGGGCACCGAGCTCCGCATCCACATGCGGCGTGCGGATGCGCAGCGCATCGACATGCTTCCGCGCGATCGCCCGCTCCGCCTCCGGCCGCACCAGCCAGCGCGAGATCCGGTCGAGGATGCTGATCGAGACGTTCTTGTAGATCGGCTCGTGGTGGAACAGCATCGCCCGCCGGCTTTCCGGCACGAAGGCGATGCCGGCGCGCCGCGCCTTGGCGGTGGTGGTCAGGCGCACCGGGCGTCCCGCCATCGAGATCCGACCGGCATCCGAGGGCAGCTTGCCGAACATGGTCCGCGCCAGCTCGAGCTGGCCGCAGCCCATGAAGCCGTAGATGCCCAGGACTTCCCCGGCCCGCACCTGGAACGAGACGTCGCGGTAGCGCCCGGCGAGCGACAGCCCGTCGACCGCCAGCACGACCGGGTTGGCCGGCTTGGCGTCGAGCCGGATCTCGCCGGTGTAGCTCTCCTCCAGCTCGTCGTGGCCGGCGCCGATCATGCGGTCGATCAGCATCGCCTTGTCGGTCTCGGCCGCCGGCCCGCTCATCACCCGCTGGCCGTTGCGGAACACCGTCACGGAATCGGAGATCCGCAGGATGTCGTCGAGAAAATGGGAGATGAAGACGAAGCTGCGCCCCTCGTCGCGCAGCCGCCGCAGCACGCCGAACAGCCGCTCGATCTCCGGCGGCGACAGGGCCGAGGTCGGCTCGTCCAGGATAATGATGCGGGCGCCGGAGAACAGCACCCGCGCGATCTCGATCAGCTGCTGCAGCCCGATCGGCAGCGCGCCGGCCGGGGTGCGCGGGTCGATGTCGATGCCCAGGCGGCGGATCTGCTCCTCCGCCGCGCGCCGCATGCCGGCCCAGTCGACGAGGCCGAGCCGGTTCAGCGGCTGGACGCCGAGGAACACGTTCTCGGCCACGCTCAGGTCCGGCACGATGCTCAGCTCCTGATGCACCATGCCGACGCCGGCGGCCAGGGCGTCGCGCGCCGAGCGGAAGCGGACGTCGCGGCCGTCGATCTGCATCCGGCCTTCATATTCCGAATGCACGCCGGCGATGATCTTCATCATCGTCGACTTGCCGGCGCCGTTCTCGCCGACCAGGCCGTGGATCTCACCGGCCTTCAAGGCGAAGTCGACGCCCCGAAGGGCCCGGACGCCGCCGAACGCCTTCGAGATTCCGATCAGCTCGAGCACGGGGGGCTTGGTCATCGTGCGAGTCTGTCCACTCCGTCTGGCCGAGGGTTATCCCCAAGCCCCTATTGTCATTGCCGGGCTTGACCCGGCAATCCAGAGGGTCTCGACATCCACTGGATGCCCGGGTCAAGCCCGGGCATGACAGTTCAAAGTTGCAATACCGACACAAGACAGCCAGGTCAGATCAGGAAGTGGTCCTGCATCCACAGCATTCCGGCCGCGTTCGCCTTGGTCACGACCGGGCCGTCGGTGACCACCGATTTCGGGATGCCGCCCTGCCCGCTCTTCTCGCCGCCGGTGACGGCCGCGACGCCGGCGATCACCGCGCCGCCATGGATGCGGCAGGACGGGTTGCGCACGGTGGCGTACATGCGGCCGTCGGCCACCGCCTGGATCGCCGGCGGCATGGCATCGACGCCGCCGATAAGGATGTCGGTCCGGTTGTGGGCCTTCATCACGTTGTAGGCGGCGAGCGCCATGTCGTCGTTGTGGAAGAAGGCGGCGCTGATCTTCGGGTACTTGGTCAGATGGGTTTCCCAAAGCCGGGCCGTCTTCGACACGTCCCAGTCGGCCGGGTCGGTGTTCAGCACCTCGATCTTCGGGAACTGCTTGACCACCGATTCGAAGCCGCGCGCCCGGCCCTGCGCCCCGGTGTGCCCGAGCGCGCCCTGGGTCATGATGATGGTGCCCTCGCCCTTGATCGCCGTGCACAGCGCCTGGGTGACGGCGGCGCCCATGAACTCGTTGTCCGGGGCCAGGAAGGAGTGGATGTTGATCTGGTCGAGCGGCGCGATCAGCGTGTCCATGTCGATCACCGGGATGCCGGCGTCGATCATCTTCTGCACCGGCTGGGTCAGGGTGCCGATGCCGAAGGCCTGGATCGCCACGAAGTCCCATTTCTGGGACGCCATGTTGTCGATCGCGGCGCGCTGCTTCGGCGCCGACAGCTCGCCGTCGAACCAGGTGATCTCGACGTTGAACAGCTTGCCCCAGTACTCCGCCGCCTGCTTGCCCTGGGCGCACCAGGTGGCCTGCAGCCCGGCGTTGGAGAAGGCCGCCTTCAGCGGCTTCTCGGACCGGCCGACGGCCTCTGCCGCCTGCGCCGCCATGTTGAAGTCGATGCCGCCCAGCGCGGCCGCGGCACCCGCCGTCGCGGCGGCTGCCATGATGAATTCGCGCCGGCTGCGATGTTCGCGATCGCCCATGGACCTCTCCTCCCAGAGTATCTTCGAATCGAAGCTTCTTCCGAGCCTCGATGAAACTCTGGCAGCGCTCCGAAGACGGCGCAATCCCCTATTTGTCTGACAGATTATCCTCTCGTCCTGCTCTGCCCGACCCGGGCCGCGAGGACGGAGAAGGACGGCGCCGGATCCTCGGCCGCGGCCCGGTTGGCCAGGCGGAGATAGCGCAGCGGGAAGCAGATCGCCTCGACATTGGCGGCGCTGAGCTCGGCCGGGCGCCCGGCGTCGCCGACAAGGCCGGCCTCCGCCTTGGCCAGCGCCTGGTCGATCTCGTCCTGGCTCAGCAGCCCCTTGTCGCGCAGCGCGGTCATCAGCGCCGTCAGGGCGGCGTAGACGCCTTCGAGCTGGAGATTGGCGGTGTTCATCTGGCACTCCCGGCTGGACGACGCTGTCCCACTATAGCGCCAAATAGCGCTCCCGCGTTCCCTCGGCTGCGGCGAGCTCGTCGCTGCCGCCTGTCCACACCACCCGCCCCTTCTCGATCACGACGTGGCGCTGGGCCAGGCGCAGCAGGGCGTCGAGGCTCTTGTCGACGATCAGGATCGACTGCCCCTCCTGCTTCAGCCGGTCGAGGCAGCTCCAGATCTCGGCCCGGATCAGCGGCGCCAGCCCCTCGGTCGCCTCGTCCAGCACCAGCAGCTTCGGGTTGGTCATCAGCGCCCGGCCGATCGCCAGCATCTGCTGCTCGCCGCCGGAGAGCTGGCTGCCGCGGTGCCGCCGCCGCTCCGCCAGCCGCGGGAACACAGCGTAGACCCGGTCCAGCGTCCAGGGCACGGCCCGGCCGAAGCGGTCGGCGGCGGTGGCCACCAGGTTCTCCTCGACCGTCAGGGTCGGGAACACCTGCCGCCCCTCCGGCACCAGCCCGATGCCGGCCTGGGCGATGCGGTAGGGCGGCAGGCCGGTGATGTCCGCGCCGTCGAACCGGATGCGCCCGGCCCGCGGGCGCAGCAGGCCCAGCAGGCTGCGGATGGTGGTGGTCTTGCCCATGCCGTTGCGGCCGAGCAGGGTCGCGATCTCCCCGGCCGCCACGCTCAACGAGACGCCGAACAGCACCTGGGCGCCGCCATAACCGGCTTCCAGCCCCTCGATCTCCAAGAGCGCGCTCACGCAGCCTCCTCGCCGAGATAGGCGGCACGGACCTCGGGGCTGGCGCGGATTTCTTCCGGCGCGCCGGTGGCGATCACCTTGCCGTAGACCAGCACCGAGATGCGGTCGGCCAGGGCGAAGACCGCGCTCATGTCGTGCTCGACCAGGATCATCGGCAGCGTGCCGGACAGGCCGCGCAGCAGCTCGACCAGCCGGGCGGTCTCCTCGCGGCCGGTGCCGGCCATCGGCTCGTCCAGCACCAGCAGCTTCGGCTCCAGCGCCAGGGCCATGGCGAGCTCGAGCTGCCGCTTCTCGCCATGGCTCAGCGCCGCCGCGGGCATGTCGGCGCGGGCCGCGAGGCCGACCTGCTGCAGCAGTGTCCGCGCCGCGGCATCGATCTCGCGCTCGCCCGCGGCCGGCCGGAAGAAGCGGAAGCTGGAGCCGCGCCGGCGCTGCACCGCCGTCGCGACATTCTGCAGGGTTGTGAAGCCGGGCAGCAGCCGGGTGATCTGGAAGGTGCGGGCCAGGCCCCGCTGCGCCCGGCGATGCGCCGGCAGCCGGGTGATGTCCTCGCCCAGGAAGCGGATGGTGCCGGCATCGGGGGCGAGGCGGCCGCAGATCTGCTGGATCAGCGTGGTCTTGCCGGCGCCATTCGGGCCGATCAGGGCGTGGATCTCGCCGGGGCGGACATCGAAGCCGACGCCGTCGGTCACGGCCAGCGCGCCGAAGCGCTTGCACAACCCCTCGACCTGCAGCACCGGTGCAGAGGTCAACCTCTCAGTCATGGCGCACCTTGCCCAGCAGGCCGCCCAGCCCGCCGCGCAGGAACAGCACCACCAGGATCAGGAGCGGCCCGAAGATCAGCCGCCAATGCTCGGTGACGCCGGACAGCAGCTCCTCCGCCAGCAGGAAGGCGGCGGCGCCGACGATGGCGCCGTGCAGGCTGCCGATGCCGCCCAGCACCACCATCACGATCAGCTCGCCCGA
>Ga0182749_1003126_pt1 | contig 11523 bp, 12 predicted proteins | sample eDN3rd37CKraftMG_FD_128875 | JGI IMG/M metagenome (GOLD analysis project Ga0182749, IMG submission 128875) | Enriched Miracle-Growth compost microbial communities from Emeryville, California, USA - eDNA 3rd pass 37_C Kraft MG (version 2) (version 2) ...
AGGCCGGCCGATGGCCGCGCGCGCGACGCGGATGAGCTCGTCGTCGGCCAATGTCGAGACGCCGGGATCGAGCAGGATGCTGAAGGCCCACAGCCCGCCGGTGTCCATCGGCGCCAGCATGCCCGGGCCGTCCGGATTGACGACCCAGTACATGATCGCGCGCGGCGTCGGCGGGTCCTGCTCGAGCTCGGGGATGCGCAGGATGACATTATAGTTGCTGCCGAAGGCGTGATCGCCCTCCATCTTCGCGCCCATGATGCCGCGCACGGTGCTGCGCGAGCCGTCGGCGCCGACCACGAATTTGGCGCGGATCGTCTGCCGCGCATTCGTGCCAACGTCCTCGACGGTCGCGGTCACCGCGTCGGCTGCCTGCGTGTAATCGACCAGCGCCGTGCCCGACATCAGCCGCACCGACGGCAGGCGCGCGACCTTCTGGTGCAGGACCTTCTCGACCGTGTATTGCGGCACCCATTGCGCCGGCTCCGGGAAGCGCGGATCGCGGCGCTTGGCGCCCTCGAAGGCGTTCTCGATGATCGCCAGCCGCCGGCCGTACAACGTCGTCGCGAACACGACATCGGTCGGATAGTCGTAAGGCAGGGGCGCCGCCTTGCGCAGCGCGTCGGCGACGCCCCAGCGCCGCAGATGCTGCATCGTGCGCACATTCGTGGTCTTGGCGCGCGGCTGCGCGCCGGTACGCGAGCGCTGCTCGACGAGCGTCACGGCGACGCCGCGCATGCCGAGCTCGATCGCCAGCGCTAGGCCGACCGGCCCCGCACCGACGATCAGCACTTCGGTTTCGACGGTCGGGGTCTCGCTCATCGGATCCTCGAAGGCTCGCGTCCACCGCGGCGGACCAAAGGGCTCGCCTCTGTCTCTGCGGCGTATCAGGCTTTGGCGGCGGCGTCACGTCGGCCGCAGGCCGGCCTGCCCGCTCAGCTCAGTTCGCCGCGCACGATGGCGGCGCCCTCGACCATGGCCTTGAGCTTGCCGAAGGCGACCTCGCGCGGCAGGTACTTCATGCCGCAGTCCGGCGCCGGAATGAGCCGCTCCGCCGGCACGTATGCGAGGCCGCGGCGGATGCGGGCGGCGACCGTCTCCGGCGTCTCCACCACCGGCGTCGACAGGTCGAGCACGCCGAGCATGACGTTCTTCGGCGCGAGTTCCTTGAGCACGCCGAGGTCGATGTTCGGCTGCGCGCTTTCCATCGAGATGGTCGAGGCGACGGTGTCGGCGAGCTCGGCGAGGAACGTATAGGCCTGCGGCTTGGTATCGCCCGGCACCACCGCGGCATAACCGAAGCACAGGTGCACCACGGTCGGCACCGCCACGCCCTGCAGCGCGCGGTTGATCGCCTTCACCGCATAGCGCCGCGCCGCCCCCGGATCGTTGCGCACCCACGGCTCATCGAGCTGGATGACGTCGGCGCCGGCGCGCACCAGGTCGTGCACCTCCTCGTTGACCGCGGCGGCCATGTCCATCGCCATCGCTTCGGGGTCTCTATAGTATTCGTCCTTCGCCTGCTGGCTCATGGTGAACGGGCCGGGCAGCGTGATCTTCGCCGGCAGCGAGGTGTTGCGGCGCAGGAACTCCATGTCGCGCACCTCGACCGGACCCTTGCGCCTGAGCTTGCCGACGACGCGCGGCACTGGCGTGTCGCCGGAACGCGCCTTGACGATGCCGGGATTGTCGATGTCGATGCCTTCGAGCGCCGTGGCGAAGCGGTTGGAATAGCTCTCGCGGCGGATCTCGCCATCGGTGATGACGTCGAGCCCGGCGCGCTCCATATCGCGGATGGCGACGATGGTGGCGTCGTCCTGCGCCTGCTCGAGCCACGGCTCCGGGATGCGCCACATCGCCTGCATGCGCACGCGCGGCACGACCTTGGACAGCATCTGGCGGTCGACCAGCCAGTCCGGCTGCGGATAGCTGCCGACGACGGTGGTGGGCAGGAGCTTCTCGGGCATTGTCGTCTCCGGATGATGCGAAGCCAAATCTCGCTCAGGCCGAGGCCTGCGCCGGCAGTGCGCGCGTCGGGCCTGCGCTCGCGCCGCGGCCGGCCGTCTGCCACACGAGCGTGCGCCGCTCGATGAAGCGCACGGCGATATCGTACACCACCGACAGCGCCAGAATGACAATGATCGCCGCGAAGACGCGCGGGCTGTCGAGCGTGGTGCGGTTCTTGGTCACCAGATACCCGATGCCGTTCGCCGAGGTGAGCATCTCGGAGACGACGACGCCGATGATGGTCAGCGCGCCGCCGAGACGCAGCCCCGTCAGCACCGTCGGGATCGAGGCCGGAATGACGACGCGGGCGATGAGCTGCGGCAGGCTCGCGCCCATGCTGCGCGCGGCGAGCAGATACTGCTCGTCGATGGTGCGGATGCCGGCCGCCGTCGACAGCATCACCGGGAAGAAGCCGTAGACGCCGGCGAAGACGATCTTGGATTCCGAGCCGATGCCGAACCAGGCGGTGAAGACCGGATAGAGGATGACGATCGGCACGGCATAGAGGCTCGAGAACACCGGCAGCATCAGCCGGCGCAGCCCCGCCACGCCGCCGACCACGCTGCCGATCAGGATGCCGGCGCCGCAGGCGATCAGCATGGCGACCGCAACTTCGTAGAGGGTGACGAGCAACGCCGCGGCGTAGATGGCGCGGTCGAGCCACAGCACATTGAGCGTCTTGGTCAGCGGCGGAATGAACAATTCGGGCAGGATGCCGAGCCGCGGAATCGCCTCCCACAATACGAGGATCAGGACGCCGATCAGGCGGCGCACGGTGCGGGGTGCGGGCCAGCTCATGGCGTCGTCCGGATCTGTTCCCAGATCCGCTCGCGCAGGCGCCCGAACTCCTCGGTCGCCATCATCTGGTAGGTGCGCGGCCGCGGCAGGTCGATCGTGATGCGGTCGAGGATGCGTCCGGGCCGCGCCGACATCACCAGCACCTCGTCGGCGAGATAGACCGCCTCGGTCAGGCTGTGCGTGATGAACACGACGGTCTTGGCGGTCTGCGACCAGATGCGCAGCAATTCGTGACCCATGGTCATGCGCGTCTGCTCGTCGAGCGCGGCGAAGGGCTCGTCCATCAGCAGCACCGGCGGGTCCTGCACCAGGCCGCGCGCGATGGATACGCGCTGCTTCATGCCGCCGGACAGCTCGTGCGGATGGCGCGCGCCGAATCCGTCGAGGCCGACGAGCCTGAGCATTGCCTCGGCGCGGGCGCGCCGCTCCGCGCGCGGCGCGCGCTTGAGCACCAGCGGAAATTCGACGTTCTCGACGGCGGTGAGCCAGGGATAGAGGCTCGCTTCCTGGAACACGACGCCGACGCGCGCCGGATCGGGCTTCGCAATCGGCCGGCCGTCGCACAGGATGGTGCCGCTCGTCGGCAGGCGCAGGCCGGCGAGCATCATCAGCAGCGAGGTCTTGCCGCAGCCGGACGGACCGACGATGACGACGAAGCGCCCCGCCGGCACCGTCAGGTCGATGTCCTGCAGAGCGGGCACGGCGCCGTCGCGGCCGTCATAGACGTGCGAGAGCCCGCGCACGTCGACCGCGGCCTTCATCGCGCCGGCGCGCTCGCCGCTCACGCCCGCCATGTACTGCATCTCGCCTCCAGTGACCGCACCGCCTCGTTGAACGCCATCGCCGCCGCAGCGAGCAGGATGACGCCCGCGAGCAGCTTGGCCATCTCGAAATTCTCGCCCCAATCGGCGATCAGGCGCCCGATGCCGACGCGCGAGGCGTACATCTCGGCGATCATCACGCCGGTGAAGTTGAAGATCATCGAGATGCGGAGCGCCTCGAGCAGGATCGGCAGCATGCTCGGCAGGTAGACGCGGCGCAGGATCTGCTGCCGCGTCGCGCCGTAGGAGCGCGCCACCAGCAGGTGCTCCGCCTTCACCGACTCGACGGCAGCGGACGCGCTCATGATGACGATGAACACGGTCGAGAAGGCCGCGTAGGCGACCTTCTGCGGGAAGCCGATGCCGAAGACGAGGATGAACATCGGCAGGAAGATCGATTTGGGGATGCTGAACACGTAGAACAGCATCGGCCGGAAGATCTCGCCGAAATACTCGTTCTCCGCGGACAGGACGCCGAGCGCCGTGCCGAGCGGCACGGCGATGGCGAAGGCCACCACCACCTCGGCGGCGGTGATGCCGAGCGCGTGGTGCACATCGGGGCGGCCGAGGATGACGACGAGCGCATCGAGCACGTCGGAGAGCGGCGGCAGCAGCATCGGGTTGACGATGCCGCTGCGCGGCAGTCCCTCCCAAAGGAGAAGCACCGCCGCGAGCAGCGCAAGGCGAACGAGAACGAGCGCCCCGCCCCGCATGTCAACCGATCCGCCGGGGCGTCACTTCGTCGGGACCGGCGTGAACTTGGTCGTATAGACCTCGGGGGCCGGCGCCAGGTCCTTCATGCCGATGAGCTTGGCAAGGTCGAGCGCGCGATCGACCCATTCCGGCTTCATCTCGCCGGTGCTCGACAGCTTGAGGATATTGCCGTCGAGCTCGGCCTCGGCGATGTCCGGCGGGATCTCGTCGACCTCGGCGATGAGCTTGATGGCGTCGGCGCGGTTCGCCTTCAGCGACACCATCGCGCCGAACAGCGCGTTGTTGATCTTCTGGATCAGCTCCGGCTTCTCGGCGATGAGCTTGTCGGAGGCGAGCCAGACGCCGCTCAAATGCTGCGGCACCTCGCTGCCGTAGTCGATGAGCACGCGCACGCTCTTGTCCTTGAGGACTTTGAACGACAGCGGCGAATAGAGCACGATGGCGTCGACATTGCCGGAGAGCAGGTTCGGCACGAGGCCGCCGCCGCCGAGCGGCACGCTGGTGAAATCGACCTTCTTGTCGGAGCCGGTCCATTTCGCGAGCAGGTCGGAAGCCGACCCAGCTGAGGTGATGCCGACCTTCTTGCCGGCGAGCTCCGACACGCTCTTGATCGGCGAGTCGGCCTTCACCATCAGGAACCAGCCGTTGTAGCCGAGGCCGGAGCCCGAGATCGCCTTGGTCTTGACGCCCTTGTTGATGCCGGCTGCGACGATGGCGCAGGAGCCGAGCGTGATGTCGGCGGCGCCCGCGGCAACCGCCTCGAAGGCTTCGGCGCCGCCGCGATAGACGGTGAGCTCCGCCTTGAGCCCTTCCTTCTCGAACAGCTTCTGCCGCACCGCCGTCTCGGCGATGATGGTCGGGAAATAGGTTTTCGTCGGCAAGGCGATGCGCACGGTCTGCTGCGCCTGTGCGGGCACCGCCGACTGCACAAATGCCGCCGCCGCCAGAACCGCGGCCGCCCGGCCGGCAGACCGGATCGCCTGTCTGAAGAACGTCATGTCGCGCCTCCCCTTGATCGCAGCGGATCGATGCCGCCATTCGATTTTCAGGTCAGCATGGCAGTCGCGCGAAAGGCTGACAATGGCGGCGCCGGCGGAAGCCCATCGCTCCCACCCTTGCCCATCGCGGCATGACCGACGCGGCGCGGCGGCGTCAGCTGACGCCGCCGTCGGCGATGATGGTGCGGCCGGTGATCCAGCCCGCCTCGGGCGAAGCGAGGAACAGCACGATGCCGGCAACATCGTCCGGCTGGCCGATGCGGCCGAGCGGCGTCATGGCGACGATGCCGGCGCCGCGCTCCGCCACCACCGAGGTCGTCATCTCGGTCTCGATGACGCCGGGTGCGATGCTGTTGACGGTGATGCCGCGCGGGCCGAGTTCCTTGGCGAGCGCGTGCGACAGCGCCGCGACGGCGGCCTTCGAAGCGGAGTAGATCGACGTCGTCGGGATGGGCCGCGTCGCCAGCGCCGAGGAGAAATTGACGATGCGGCCTCCGGGCGCGGTGAGATGCGGCAGCGCGGCCTGGATGATGGCGACCGTGCCGTAGACGTTGGTGTCGAAGACGCTGTGGAAGAGCGCCGCGTCGGTCTCCTCGAACTTGCGGTAGAGCGCGACGCCGGCGCAGTTCACGACGATGTCGATGCGGCCGAAGCGCGCCACCGTCTGCGCCACGATGGCCTGCGCGGCCTCCGCGTGCGAAATGTCCCCCGGCACGCCCAAGCCTTCGGCGCCGGCGGCCGCGATATCGGCGAGCACCGCGTCGGCGGCGGCGCTGGCGCTGCGATAGGTGATGGCGACGCGGCTGCCGGCGGCGGCGAAGCGGCGGGCAATGGCCGCGCCGATGCCGCGCGACCCGCCGGTGATCAGCACCACCTTGTCCTGCAAAGGATGAAGGCCGGCGGCGGCCTCGGTGTCCGTCATTCTGCGTCTGCCGTTTCCCGCGGCCGTGCCGCGACTTCGTCGGTGGCCTCGCGCAGGCGCGCGCACCATGCGTCGAGATAGGCCTTGCGGCCGTCGGCGTCGACCCGCGGCGCGCCATAGGCGACGAAGGGCTCGAGCGCCTGCGTGCCGAGATATTCGATCATCAGCCGCTGCGACGGCCACAGCACCTTGTGGATGTCGCCATAGACGCCTTCGTCGGAGAACCGCTGCTGCGTGCCGCCGGTGCTGAGGCAGAGCATGCCGCGCTTCTGCGGGAAGAAGCCGCTGTCGAAGCGGCGGCCGTCGGCATAGGCGAAGCCGAAGGCGAGCACGCGGTCGAACCAGCCCTTCAGGATCGCCGGCATGCCGCCCCACCAGATCGGATAGAGCCAGACGACGAGATCGGCCTTCAGGAAGCGCTGCTGCTCGCGCACGAGATCGGGCGCGAAGGTCTGCGTCGCCTGCGCATGCGCTTGCTCGGTCTGGTAGTGAAAGCGCGCGGCATCGGCCGCCGTCGTGAAGTCGTGCCGGCCGGCGACCGGATCGAAGCCCTCCCCGTAGAGATCGGATACCTCGACGCTGTGGCCGGCGGCGCGCAGTGCCGCGACGCCGGCATCCTTCAGCGCCGCCGTGAACGAGGTCGGCTCCGGATGCGCATAGACGAACAGGACATGCATCGACGTCTCCCCGCGGCCCGGCGTCAGGCGCGCTTGGCGAGGCCGCCGAACAGCCCCTTCGGGAAGAACAGCAGCACAATGAGCAGGATGGTGAGCGCCACCACGTTCTTGTAGCCGGCGCCGAACACGACGATCGCCCCCGACTGCACGACGCCGAGCAGGATGCCGCCGGCGAGCGCCGCCGGTGCATTGCCGAACCCGCCGATGATGGCGGCGATGAAGCCATTGACGCCGAACTGCACGCCGACGCCGTAGGCGGTGTACTGGGTCGGCGTGATCATGATGCCGGCAGCGGCCCCGAGCGCGGCGCTGAGCGCGAAGGACAGCATCAGCATGGCGCCGACCGGAATGCCAAGCAGCGCCGCCGCCTCGCGGTTCTGCGAGCAGGCGCGCAGGGCGCGGCCGACGCGCGTCTTGTTGAAGAACAGCGTCAGCAGTCCGACCATGAGCGCGCCGCAGCCGAGTACCCAGAAGAGCTGGTAGCCGATCGCGATGTCGCCGATCTTGAGCGGGCCGCCGCTCGTGAACTCCGGATAGGTGCGCGGCTGGTCGCCGAGCGTCAGGATCACGATCTGCTCGATCAGCAACTGCACCGCCAGGGTCGCCAGGATGATGGCGAACATCGGCGCCTTGCGCTCCCACATCGGGCGGATGACCAGGATCTGCACCAGGATGCCCACAACCGCGGTCAGCGCGATGCTGATCGCGGCGGCGAGCGCCAGCGGCATCTTCATCTGCACGAGGAAGCTGTAGGCAAACATGCCGCCGAGCATCACGAACACGCCCTGCGCGAAGTTCACGATGCCGCTGGCGTTGTAGATGACGCAGAAGCCGATCGCGATCAGACCGTAGACCAGCCCGATGCCGACGCCGTTGATCAGGCTCTGTACGATTTCGATGACGCTAGGCATTGGCGGCTTCCGTCCCCAGATAGGCGGCGATGACGTCGGGATGCTGCATGATCTCGTCCGGCGTGCCTTCGGCGATCTTGCAGCCGAAATCGAGCACGGCGATCCGGTGCGCGATGCGCGTGACGAGCGCGACGTCGTGCTCGATCAGGAGCACGGTGACGCCGCGCTCGTTGATGTGCTGGATCACGTCGGCAAGCGCGTCGGTCTCGTGCGCGTTGAGGCCGGCGGCGGGCTCATCGAGCAGCAGGAGGCGCGGCTCGGCCGCCATCGCGCGCGCGACCTCGAGCAGGCGCTGCTGCCCGTAGGGCAACAGCTCGGCGTTCATGTCCGCCTGGCTGCCGAGCCCGACGAAATCGAGCAGTTCGCGCGCCTTGGCGCGGATCTCGGCCTCCTGCCGGCGCAGCCACGGCGGCCGCACCAGCGCCGAGGCGATGCCGCCGCGCGTCCGCAGATGCGTTCCGACCTCGACGTTTTCGGCGGCGGTCATACCTTGGAACATCTGGACGAGCTGGAACGTCCGGATCAGCCCCATCGCGGCGATCTTGTCCTGGCCGATATTGGTGATGTCCTTGCCGTCGAACAGGATCGTTCCGTCGGTCGGCTCCAGGAAGCCGGACAGCATGTTGAAGAAGGTCGTCTTGCCGGCGCCGTTCGGGCCGATGACGCCGAACAGGCTGCCGGCCGGCACTTCGAGGTCGATCGCGTTGTTGGCAACCAGCCCGTCGAACCGTTTGGTCAAGCCGCGCGCTGCGAGCAGAGCCACGGGATCAGCCCTCCTTCTCGAGCTGGCCGGCGGGCTTCTTGCCGACATTGGCCAGGGCCGAAAGCCCCTTGGGCACGTAGATCAGCATCAGCATCAGCACCACCGCATAGATGATGTCCTGGAAGCGGCCGGTCGAGCGCACGACCTCCGGCAGCAGCGACGCGACGATCGCGCCCACCGCCGGCCCGAGAACGGTGCCGACGCCGCCGACATAGAGCATCGTGAAGGTCACGACGACCATCTGCAGCCCGAACACTTCCGGGCTGATGAAGCCGACCACGTGGGCGAACAGCGATCCTGCGGCGGACGCGTACAGGGCGGCGATGACGAAGGCCGCGAGCTTGTAGCGCGAGATCCGGATGCCGAGCGCCGAGGCGCCCAGCTCGCTCGTCGAGATCGCGCGCAGCGCCCGGCCGAAACGGGAGTTGCGCAGCCGGCCGGAGATCCACAGGCCGAAGAGCAGGATCAACATCAGGCAGACGAGCTTGGCGCGCTCGTCCTCGATCGTGAACGGGCCGATGCCGAGCGGGGGAATGCCGGAATAGCCCATGTAGCCCTGCGTCACGCTCGTCCATTGCACCGACAGGTCGTAGGTGATGAGGCCGAGCGCGAAGGTGGCCATTGCGAGATAATGGCCGCGCAGGCGCAGCGTCGGATAGCCGACGAGAAGCGAAGCGACGCCGGCGACCGCCATCGAGGCGAACAGCGCCGGGATCGGCTCCCAGCCGAACTGGACGCACAGGATCGCCGTGCCGTAGCCGCCGATCGCGGCGAAGGCGTTCTGTCCGAACGAGGCCTGCCCGGTATAGCCCATGAAGAAGTTGAGCCCGACGCAGAACACGCCGTAGATCATCGCGAGCTGCATCACCGTCAGGAGATAGCCGCCTTGGATGAAGACGAACGCGAACAGCAGCGCGATCAGGGCCGCGCCGGCGATGGCGACGTAGCCGTAGCTGCCGAGTTTACTGAAAATAGAAGCGCGCGAGGTCATGGTGCGATTTGATCTCATGCGCCGGCAATTCCGCCCGGACGCTACCCGATGAGAGGACGTAAACGCGCCGCGCGAGCTTGAGCGCGAGCGGAGCCTTCTGTTCGACGAGAAGGATGCCGAGGCCGTTGCGGTTGAGCTCGCCCAACGTGTCGAGGATGCCGGCCGCGACCTTGGGGGCGAGGCCGAGCGAGGGCTCGTCGAGGATCAGGAGCTTCGGCCCGGCCATGAGCGCGCGCCCGACGGCGAGCATCTGCTGCTCGCCGCCCGACATCGACGACGCGAACTGGTCGGCGCGCTCGCGCAGGCGCGGGAAGAGCCCGAACACCTGCTCGAACCGCCGCTCGACCTCCTCGCTCCGGCTGCCGAGGCCGTAGGCCCCGAGCAGCAGGTTCTCGTACACGGTCATCTCGCCGAACAGCCCGCGGCCTTCCTGCACCATGATGATGCCGAGCTTGGCGAGATGGTGTGTCCGCAGTCCGGTGATGTCCTGTCCCTTGAACCGCACCTGGCCGTTGCTGGCGATGAGGCGGCAGACGGCGCGCAGAAGCGTCGTCTTGCCCGCGCCGTTCGGCCCCAGGATGGTGACGAACTCGCCCTCCTCGACGCGAAGATCGACGGGCTTCAGCGCGGCGACGCGACCGTAGCTGGCTGAAAGCCCGTTGACCTCGATCAGTGCCGTCATCTGGCTACTGGCGGCCATCGTACTTGATGGCGAGCTTGCCATCCTTCACGTAGGCAGTGACGTACGGGTTCCTGGTGATGCCGACGTGCTGCGTTTCCGAGAACTCGTACGGCGCACCGGCGCCCACATAGGGACCGAGCTTCTCGAATGCGTCGCGCACGGCGGTGCCTTCGGTCGTCTTGGCGGCTTCCATTGCCTTCGCCAGCATCATGAGCGAATCCCAGGCGCGGGAGGCCTGCGCGCTGTCGGCCTTGTCGCCGAACTTCGCCTTCAGCGGCGTGATGAAGGCCTCGGCCGCCGCGCGCGCCTGCGGGTCCTTGATCATGTTGAGATCGTCGAGCGCGACCTGGACCATCGGCGCCGGGAACAGATACTGCTCGCCCAGCACCTTGCCGGCCTGCAGCAGCAGCTCACGCTCGTTGATGCTGCCGAGCAGCAGCATCTTGTTGAGACCGAGCTGCTTGATGTTGTTCGCGGTCGTGATGACGGCGTTGCCCTGCCCGATCATGATGATCGCGCCGGCGCCGGCGGCGTTGATGCGGCCGATCTGGACGCTGAAGTCGGAATCTTCCTGCTGGTAGGATTCGTTGGCGACGATCTCGAGGCCGAAGCTCTTCGCCTCCTCGAGGGCGATATTGCGCATCAACGTGCCGTAAGGACTCGGATCGCCGAGAATGCCGATCTTGCGGATGTCGGTCTGGCTCTTGAGGTAGTCGTAGCGCGCCTCGACCTCGAACTTGGGCGGGGGCAGGAAGCTGAACGCCCACTTCTGCTCCTCCGGCAGGCGCGGCAGGATCGAGCACAGGAACATCGGCAGCTTGGCCTTGGTGACGAAGCTCGCCGCAGCGAAGTTGCCGGCCGAGATGCAGCCGCTGTCGAAGGCGACGACTTTGTCTTCCGACATCATCTTGCGATAGACGACGACCGCCTGCTGCGGCGTCGACTTGTTGTCCTCGTAGACGAGCCGCAGCTTCTTGCCGAGCACGCCGCCCTTGGCGTTCACCGCCTCGATGGCGAGCTGGAGGCCGTCGCGCCAGTGACCGTCGGTGATCGAACCGTAGCCCGTCAGACCGAGCGACGAGCCGATGACGATGTCCTGGGCCGAGGCCGGCAGCGCCGGCGCGAAAGCCAGCGCGGCGGCGAGAAACAGTGCCTTATGATGCTTCATCTAATCCTCCCTGGTCGTGGTAAGCGTTCCGTTCCGCTCGATGGCGGTTCGGTGGATCGGGTGCTTCAGGACCG
>Ga0182749_1003127_pt1 | contig 11521 bp, 11 predicted proteins | sample eDN3rd37CKraftMG_FD_128875 | JGI IMG/M metagenome (GOLD analysis project Ga0182749, IMG submission 128875) | Enriched Miracle-Growth compost microbial communities from Emeryville, California, USA - eDNA 3rd pass 37_C Kraft MG (version 2) (version 2) ...
AGGGCGCTGTCCAGCTTCCTCGACAATGCGCCGACCTATCTCGTCTTCTTCAACATGGCCGGCGCCGATCCGCAGCACCTGATGGGCCCCTGGGCGACGACGCTCGGCGCGATCTCCGCCGGCGCCGTGTTCATGGGCGCGAACACCTATATCGGCAACGCGCCGAACTTCATGGTGCGCTCGATCGCGCAGGAACGCGGCGTGCAGATGCCCAGCTTCTTCGGCTACATGGCCTGGTCCTGCGGCATCCTGCTGCCGCTGTTCCTGCTGGTGTCGCTGCTGTTCTACGCGGGGGCGTAAGGTCACTCGGATTGCGTTGTCTCCCAACTGTCATGCCCGGGCTTGACCCGGGCATGCAGAAAATGTCGACGCCGTTCTGGATGGCCTCTGGATTGCCGGGTCAAGCCCGGCAATGACAAATGGGAGTGGTCCTAGCCCCTAAATGTCCGCCGGCCCCACATAGCCGAGATAATCGGCGATCTCCGGCAGCGGGGGGCGGGTCAGCAGCTCGGTGGCCGGGCCGGTGGCGGCGATGCGGCCGTCCTCGACGAAGGCGGCCCGGGCGTCGATGCCGGGCAGGGCGTCGAGCTGGTGGCTGACCATCAGCACGGTCAGGCCGCGCTCCCGCCGCAGCCGGTCGACCAGCCCGACCATCTCGCGCCGCTGTGCCGGGCCCAGCGCGGCGAAGGGCTCGTCCAGCAGCAGGATCGGGCGCTCGCGCACCAGGCTGCGGGCCAGGGCGACGCGCTGGCGCTCGCCGCCGGACAGCTCCGCCGGGCGGCGCGATTCCAGCCCGGCCAGTCCGACATGGGCCAGCGCTTCCGCCACCCGCGCCGCCTCGGCCGGGCTCAGCCGGCCCGGATGCAGGCCCAGCGCCACGTTCTTCGCCGCGCTCAGATGCGGGAACAGGTTGTGGTCCTGGAACAGGGTGGTGACCGGCCGGGCCGCCGGCGGCAGGCCCAGCGCGTCGCGGCCGAACAGGCGCAAGCTGCCGGACAGCGGCGCCTCGAAGCCGGAGATCAGGTTCAGGAGCGTGCTCTTGCCGGCGCCACTGGGCCCGAACAGCACGACGAAGGCGCCGGCCTCGACCGTCAGGTCGAAGCGCATCTCCATCGCCTCGTAGCGATAGGTCAGGGCCTCGATCTCAATCGCGTTGCGAGCCACCGAAGATCCTTTCGATCAGGCCGAACAGGGCCAGCCCCATCAGCACCAGCAGCAGCACGACGGTCGACGCTTCCTGCAAGCGATAGGCGCCCAGGAGCTGTGCCACCAGCACCGGCAGGGTCTCGTTGCCGTTGCCGCCGAACAACGCGGCGGCGCCGAGATCGCCGAAGGCCAGGCCCGCCGCGATCGCCATGGCGAAGCCCGCCGGCCGGCGCAGCAGCGGCCATTCCACCAGCCGCAGGCGCGCCCAGCCGGACAGGCCCAGGCTGTCGGCCAGCCGCCCGTGCCGGTGCTGCGCCAGCTCCGCGGCGCCGACCAGCAGGCGCAGCACGAAGGGCAGGGCCATCAGCGCATTGATCGCGGCGATGATCGGCAGCGCCCAGCGTGCCAGGTCGGCGGTGCCGAGCAGCATGACGAAGAGGCCGGCACCGAGCGCCAGCGGCGGCACCACCAGCACCACCGTGCCGCTCAGCTCCAACAGCCGGGCCAGCCGGCGCCGGGCTCCCTGTTTTGCCCCGGGGCCAATGCGCAGCGCGGCGATGCTGTGCGCCAGGGCCCAGCCCAGCAGCAGGGCCAGCACGGCGGCGCCGAGGGCGACGGCCAGGCTGCGCCCGGCGGCGTGCCACAGCGTGGCGGTGAACAGGATCGGCTTGCCGATGCCGCCCAGCCCCTCGACCAGGATCGCGGCCAGCGGCAGCAGCACGAAGCCGGCGCCCAGCACCAGCACGACGGCGTCGACCACCCGCGCCGCCGCCGTCTGGCCGTCGCCGCGCAGCACCGGCCGGCCGAGCCCGCCCTCGTCGGCGACCCGGCCGGTCAGCCGCATCGCCGCCAGGACCAGGAGGGCGCAGAGGCCGACCTGCAGCAGCGACAGGGCGACGGCGCGGCCGGGGTCGAAGTCGAAGCGCAGCGCCTGGTAGATCGCGATCTCGATCGTCGCCGAGGCCGGGCCGCCGCCGAGCGTCAGCACGACGGCGAAGCTGGTGAAGCAAAGCAGGAAGACGAGTGCCGTCAAGCCGGGCAGCTGGCGCCGCAGCATCGGCCATTCGACCAGCCGGAACAGGTCGGCGCCGCGCAGCCCCAGCATCGCCGCCAGGCGCCAGCTCTCGGCCGGGATGGTGCCCCAGGCCGACAGCAGCACGCGCACGGCAAAGGGCATGTTGAAGAACACATGGGCCAGCAGGATGCCGGCCAGCCCGTAGATGTTCGGCCGGATCGGCAGCCCCAGTGCTGCCGACGCCTGGGCGAGCAGGCCGGAACGGCCGAACAGGGTCAGGATGCCGAAGGCGCCGGCCACCGCCGGTACGATCATCGGCAGGCCGAACAGCCGCAGCAGCAGCGTCCGGCCGGGGAAGCGGCGGCGCGACAGGGCGCGGGCGACCGGGATCGCGACGGCGACGCTGATCACGGCCGACAGCCCGGCCTGCAGCGCGGTGAAGCGCAGCACCGACCAGAGATAGGGATCGGCCCAGACCGCCAGCAGGTCGAGCTCCGACGCGGCGCGGAGCAGGCCGGTCGCCGCCGTGCCGATCAGCGCCAGGATCGCCAGCAGGGCCAGGAGGCCTGGGAAGGAGGTCATCCGGATCGGGCGGCGGCCATCTCCGGCGCCGGTATCCCCCTCGCCCGAAATCGCTTCGCGATGTCGACCTCTCCCCAAGGAGAGGTGAGACGGCGCCACGCTTTCCCTCTCCTCGGGGAGAGGGAGGGGCCCGCCGCGTCGGCGGCGGGAGGGTGAGGGGGAGGCCCGGCCCAAAGGCTGTGTCTTACTTGCTGGTCGCCTGCAGCCATTCGGCGATCCAGGCGGCGCGATTGGCCGCGACCTCCTCCGGCGGATACAGCAGCGCCTTGGCCGGGGTCGGCAGGGCCTTGTAGGCGTCGGGCAGTCCGGCCTTCGGCGTCACCGCCGGGTACATCCATTGCGTCGTCGGCAGCAGGTCCTGGAAGGCGGGGCTCAGCATGAAGGCGAGAAACTTGTCCGCCAACTCGGGGTGCTGGGACGAGGCCAGCTTGGCCGCGACCTCGACCTGCAGGTAGTTGCCCTCGCTGAACACCGCCGCGCCGACATTGCTGTCGTTCTCCTCCATCACGTGATAGGGCGGCGAGGTCAGGTAGCTGAAGGTCATCGGCACCTCGCCCTTGCGGAACAGGCCGTAGCTCTCGCTCCAGCCCGGGGTGACGGTGAGGATGCGCGGCTTCAGCTTGGCCCAGGCCTCCGGCGCCTTGTCGCCATAGACCTGCTTGACCCAGAGCAGCAGGCCGAGGCCCGGCGTACTGGTGCGCGGGTCCTGGATCGTCAGCTCCAGGTCGCTGTTCTCGATCAGGTCGTGCAGGCTCTTGGGCGGGTTCGGCACCTTGGTCTTGTCGTAGACGAAGGCGAAGTAGCTCCAGTCGAAGGGCACGAAGACCGGGTCGGTCCAGGCGACCGGCAGCGACAGCCCGTCGAGCTTCTTTCCATGCGGCGCGAAGAGCCCGGTCGCCGCCGCCTCGGCGGTCAGGTTGGTGTCGAGGCCCAGCACCAGGTCGGCCTGGCTCGACTTGCCTTCCAGCTTCAGCCGCGACAGCAGGGCGACGCCGTCCTCGACCGAGGTGAACTCCAGCGTGCAGCCGCATTCGGCCTCGAAGGCCTTCTTCACCTGCGGGCCCGGCCCCCAGTCGGCGGTGAAGGATTCATAGGTGTAGACCTTGAGCACCGGGGTCTCGGCCGCGGCCGCCCCGGCGAGGGCGGAGGTCAGGGCCGTCAGCAGGACGGCGGCAATCAGGCGCATCTCGGTTCCTCCGCGGGGGCGCAGCCGGGCGGAAGGGAACCTGCCGATGCCTGAGGCGCCGTCTCGTTCTCCCTTCGCCGGCATGACCCGGATCAGGTTCGTCGGGTTGGCACTGACGCGCCTCTCAGCCCCGGTTCGGGCACCCCGGCAAGACGCGCGCATCATCGGGTCGCACCCGTTGCCTGTCAACGAGCGGCGCGGGCCATTGCACGTGGATCTGTCGCACGATATCTTTGAGCATATGTCATTGACATAGGCCTGAAAGATCCATGGCCGAGCAAAGGCGTGTCCGACTGTTCCGCAACGGCCGCAATCAGGCGGTCCGCATTCCGGTAGAGTTCGAGCTGCTAGGCGACGAGGCCATCATGCATCGCGATGGGGACCGCCTGGTGATCGAGCCCGTGCGTAAGCGGGGACTTTTGGCCCTATTGCGGACAATGAAACCGATCGAAGAAGCATTTCCGGAGATTGACGATCCGGTTCCGCCATCTGAAAGCGTGCTTTGACCCGCTACACCCGCTACCTCCTCGATACGAATATCATTTCCGACCTGATCCGGAACCCCGGGGGTAAGGCCGCTGAACGGATTGCCGTTGTCGGCGAAAACAAGATCTGCACCAGCATTATCGTTGCAGCCGAACTGCGTTACGGCTGCGCGAAAAGCGGCTCCAAGCGGCTTCTCAAAGCCGTCGAGGATCTGCTTGGCGAGATCGAGGTGCTGCCGTTCGACGTCCCTGCCGACTTGGACTATGGACGCATCCGGTCTCAACTGGAATCCGTGGGCAGGCCGATCGGTAGCAATGATCTCTTGATCGCCGCCCATGCTTACGCGATGGGGGCCGTCATCGTCACCGCCAATGACGGGGAATTCGGGCGTGTCGCCGGTTTGAAGGTCGAAAATTGGCTCGCCTGACGACACCTGCGCAATCGGGGATGACGCTCCTGGTGACACCGGATCCACGGCGCGGTAAAATCGCGCAATCAACATAAATGTGGAGGACAATATGGCCGGCCCGCTCGCGATTGGAGAGGACGCGCCCGATTTCGAGGTCGAGACCACCGAGGGGCGGATCCGCTTCCACGACTGGCTCGGCTCGTCCTGGGGCGTGCTGTTCTCGCATCCGAAGGACTTCACCCCGGTGTGCACCACCGAGCTCGGCGCCGTGGCCAAGCTCAAGCCGGAATTCGACAAGCGCAACGTCAAGGTGATCGGCCTCAGCGTCGACCCGGTCGACCGGCACGAGGCCTGGGCGCAGGACATCAAGGAGACCCAGGGCGCCGCCCCGAACTTCCCGGTGATCGGCGACACCGAGCTCAAGGTCTCCAAGCTCTACGGCATGCTGCCGGCCGATGCCGGCACCACCTCCGAGGGCCGCACCGCGGTGAACAACCAGACGGTGCGCAACGTCTACGTCATCGGCCCGGACAAGAAGATCAAGCTGGTGATCTCCTACCCGATGACCACCGGCCGCAACTTCGACGAGATCCTGCGGGTGATCGATTCGCTGCAGCTGACGTCGAAGCACAAGGTCGCCACCCCGGCCGACTGGAAGAACGGCGAGGACGTCATCATCGTCACCTCGGTCTCGGACGAGGAGGCGAAGCAGAAGTTCCCGGCCGGCTTCAAGACGCTGAAGCCGTACCTCCGCACCGTCGCCCAGCCGCGCGACTGACGATCGCCCGCGACTGCAGGCGGTTCAATGGGACAACCCCCGTATCGTCATTGCCGGGCTTGACCCGGCAATCCAGAAGGTCTCGACGCTCTCTGGATGCCCGGGTCAGGCCCGGGGCATGACAATTTTGGTGATGAAGCGCCCCGAGAGGGCGTCCCCGGAGTCAGCCGAGCCCGGGGACGCTCTCCGGCGGCACCAGCCAGCCGGGGCGGGGTCGCAGCCGGTAGACGACGCGGCCGAGGATATTCTCGATCGGCACGTAGCCTATGTCGGCGCGGCTATCCAGCGAGTTATCGCGATTATCGCCCAGCACGAAGCAGTGGTCGGCCGGAACGAGGCGCTCTGGCATGTCGTCATACGGCTCCATCCCGGACTGTTCCAGGATGCCGTACTCGGCCGGCGGCGCATTGTCATCCGCTGGCAGCGATTCGATATACCGGTGCAGCGTGCCGCCGCGGCTGGACGGGCCGGCATAGGGCTCCGCCTGCCGGCGCTCCACCAGCCGGCGATTGATCGAAAGAAAGCCGCCGATCATCTGGACCCGATCGCCCGGCAAGCCGACCACCCGCTTGACGTACAGCACCGATCGGTCGAGCGGCACGCGAAAGACGATGATGTCGCCTCGACGCGGCGGCGTGCCGGCCGCGCGCTGATCGACGACGAAGGTATCGCCCGGCTCGAGCGTCGGCGCCATGCTCTGGCCTGGAATCCGAAAGGTCCGTGCCGGAATGCCGGCCCAGGCGAAGCGCAGGGCCATCCACCACTGTCCGGCATCGAACAGATCGAGGAAGCCCGCCTGCGCCGGCCCTGCGGCCAGGACCGGTGCGGCGGATGCGAGAAGGATCAACGCCCTGCGCCGTCCGATCATGGATTCGGTCCGATCTGCGTGAGCCGCGGCCGAGGATTGCAGGGAAGCCGGAGAGTGTCGAGATCAACCCTTGACCGCGCCGGCGGTCAGCCCCTGCACCAGATAGCGCTGGATCACGGCGAAGAAGATGCAGACCGGGATCAGCGCCAGCACCGAGGCCGCGGTCATCTGCCCCCAGTCGACGCCGAACTTGGCGACGAAGGTCAGGAGGCCGACGGCGAAGGTCTTCTGGCTGTCGGAGTTGATCAGCATCAGCGCGAACAGGAGCTCGCTCCAGGCCGCGGTGAAGACGAAGCCCAGCGTCGCGCCCATGCCCGGCAGGGTCAGCGGCAGCACCACCCGGCGCAGCGCCTGGAAGCGGTTGCAGCCGTCGATCATCGCCGCTTCCTCCAGGTCCTTCGGAATGGCGTCGAAGAAGGACTGCATCAGGAAAGTGGCGAAGGCGACGTTGAAGGCGCTGTAGATGACGATCAGCCCCAGCAGGTTGTTGGTGAGGCCCAGCGGCGCCATCAGCCGGTAGACCGGCGGGATGATCATCACCAGCGGGAAGGTCTGGGTCAGCAGCAGCACGAACATCACCACCGGCTTGGCCTTGAAGCGGAAGCGCGAGAAGGCGTAGCCGGAGGCCGAGGCGCAGAGCGTGACCACGCCCGCCGTGGCGATCGAGACGATGACGCTGTTGAGGAAATAGCGCGGGAAGTTGCTGGCGGTCAGCACCGAGCCGAAATTCGCCAGCGTCCATTCCGACGGCCAGAAGGTGATGCCTTCGGAGAACAGCAACTGGGTCGGCGTGACCGAGATCTTCACCAGCCAGTACAGCGGGAACAGCGCGAACAGCAGATAGGCGCCGATGCCGAGATAGAAGCCGGTGCCGCTGGCGGCGCGGCCGAGGGGCGAGCGTCCGACGATGGTCATGGTCTCATTGCCCCGCGAGCAGGCTCTTGCGCATCCGGATCAGGATGGCGGCATAGAGCAGGAGGAGGAGCAGCAGCACCGTCGCCACGGCCGAGGCGTAGCCGAAGTTCAGCCGGGTGAAGGCCTGGGCGAAGATGTAGGTCGACAGGATGTTGGTGGCGTTGGCCGGGCCGCCATTGGTCATCACCCAGATCAGGTCGGCGAAGGTGGCGATCCAGATCGTGCGCAGCAGCACGGTGATGGCGATGGTCGGCGCCAGGAACGGGATGGTGATCCTGGTGAAGCGCTGCCAGGCCGTGGCGCCGTCGATCGCCGCCGCCTCGTAGAAATCGGACGGGATCGCCTGCAGCGCGGCCAGCAGCGTGATCGCGAAGAACGGGATGCCGAACCAGATGTTGGCCAGGATCGGCCCCCACATTGCCAGGTCCGGGTCGGACAGGATGTTCAGCGGCTCCGACAGCAGGCCGAGATCCGCCATCCAATAGGGCAGGGGCCCGACCACCGGGTTGAACAGCCAGGCGAAGACCAGGCCGGACAGGAAGGTCGGCACCGCCCAGGGCAGGAACACCAGCGCCTGCACCACGCGCTTGCCCGCGAAGTCCCGGTTCAGCAGCATCGCCAGGCCGAGCCCGCCGAAGAACTGGAACACCAGGCTGCCGACGGTCCACCAGACCGTGTTCCTCAGCGCCCGCCAGAAATTCGCGTCGCCGAGCAGCGTCTCGAAGTTCTTCAGCCCGATCCAGGTGCTCTTCCCGAACGGTCCGAAATTCTGGAAGGCATAGGACAGCCCGACGATCAGCGGCACCAGCATGCTGAGCGTCAGGAGAATGATGGCCGGGCTGAGATAGAGCCAGGGCTCCAGCGCATTGCCCAGCGCGCGGCGGAAGGATCCCGGGCGTGAGCCCGGGATCGCGTGGGTTGCGGTCATACTCGCCGTCTTTTCCATTCATCGTCATCCCGGGCGCAGCGCAGCACGCAGTGTTGCGCTGCAGAACCGGGATCTCGCCGGAACCGCGCCGGGATCCCGTGTCTGCGCAGCAGCGCTCCGCGCCGCAGCGCGCACGGGATGACGGAGAGGGCTCCGGCCGCGCGCATCACTTCTTCGAAGCCAGGAACTTCTGCTGCGCGGTGGTGAGGTAGTCGGCCCACTCCTTGGCCACGGCGGCGGCCGGCTTCTGGCCCAGCAGGGCTTCCTGGAAGCTCTGTACCGACATCACGTCGAAGAAGTAGCCGAACTCCTCGAGATGGGCCGGCCACGGGATCGGCTGCCAATGCGAGTCGTTCAGCTCCTGGAACCAGCCGGCATAGCGGTCGCCGGCGAAATGCTCGTTCTTCTCGGCGCCCTTGTGGATCGGCAGCACGCCGACGAACTTCGCCCATTCGATGTTCTGGTCGCTGTCGAGCAGGAAGGACATCAGCTTCCAGCTCTCCTCCTTGTGCTCGCTGTTGGCGAACATCGACCAGCCGGCATAGCCGATCGAGGGATAGGCGTGGCCGCCCGGCCCGAGCGGCATCGGCGCCACCGCGAAATCCTCCGGCTTCATGTGGTCGAGGATGCCGATCATCGCGTCCGGGTCGTTGTCCAGCATCGCGCAGGTGCCGGAGTAGAAGCCGGTGACGGTCTCGTTGAAGCCCCAGTTCAGGCTGTCCTTCGGCGCCCCGCCGGCCTTGTACAGGTCGACCAGGAACTGCATGCCCTTGACCGCGCCCTCGTCGCCCAGGGTCGAGGTGCCGTCGTCGTTGAAGAACTTGCCCTTGCCGTCCATGGTCAGCATGAAGAAGGCGGTGCCGCCGGTGCCGCCCTTGCCGCCGCGCAGGCAGTAGCCGGTCTTGCCGCCGCCCAGCGCCGCGATCTTCTTCGACACGTCCATGAACTCGTCGAGGGTCTTCGGCGGCTCCTTGATGCCGGCCTCCTGGAACAGCTTCTTGTTCCAGTACAGGCCGCGCAGATAGAAGCCGTAGGGCACCATGTAGGGGGTGTTGTTCACGGTCTTCGAGAACTGCACCGCCCGGTCGTTCAGGGTCGACGCCCCATCCCACTTGGCGATGTAGGGCGTCAGGTCCTCGAGCTGGCCGTTGTTGGCGTAGAGCGACATCCAGCGCTCCGGCATCTCGGCCACGTCCGGGGTCTCGCCGGCCTGGACCATGGTCAGGCACTTCTCGAACGCCTCGCCCCAGGGCAGCGAGACGATCTCGACATGGACGCCCGGATTGGCGGCCTCGAACTTGCCGATCTGACCCTTCAGGAACTCGGTGCGCTGGGGGCTGGTGATCACCTCGACCAGCTTGAGGTTGGTGTCGGCCAGCGCCGGGCCGGTGAAGGCGATCGCGGCCAGGCCGGCCAGCAGCATCAGACGTTTCATTGTTGCCTCCCTGTTTGCAATGCGAAGTCAGTTCACGGAGCCGGCGAGCGCGCGCTCGAGATCGGCCCACAGATCCTCGGTGTCCTCGAGCCCGACGGCGAGCCGGACGATGCGCGGCGTGACCCCGAAGGCGGACATCGAGTTCGGCCCCTGCGCCTGGCGCAGCGAGGCGCGGGCCGGCACCACCAGGCTCTCATGCCCGCCCCAGCTGACGCCGAGCTTGAACAGCCGCAACGCGTCGACGAAGCGCGGCACGTCGACCGTCTCGTCGACCTCGAAGGAGAACAGGCCGCTGTGGCCGGTCAGCGTCGCGCCGCCGGGGTGGTTGGAGAAGGCCGGGTGCAGCACGCGGGTGACCAGCGGATGATCGGCCAGGCGGCGGGCGATGGCCCGGCCGCTCTCCTGGTGCTGGCGCATGCGCAGCGGCAGGGTGCGCATGCCGCGGACCAGCAGCCAGGCCTCGAAGGGCGACAGCTTGCCGCCGAGATAGGGGTAGGCCAGGTCGTTGATCCGGGCGATCCGCTCGGCCGAGCCGGCGATGACGCCGGCCACGGTGTCGCTGTGGCCCGAGAGGTATTTCGAGGCCGAATGCACGACCAGGTCGACGCCGTGCCTGATCGGCTGCTGGAACAGCGGCGTGGCCCAGGAATTGTCGATCACCGTGGCCGCGCCATGCGCCTTGGCCAGGGCCGCCAGCCGCCCGATCTCCTGCAGCTCGAACATCATCGAGGTCGGGTTCTCGAGATAGAGCAGCTTGGCCCCGGGCAGGGCCGCCTCGACCGCCGCCGGATCGCCGCAATCGACATACTCGACGGTGATGCCGAGCCGCGGCAGCAGCTTCTCGAACAGCCGGTAGGCGTCGCCATAGACATGGCGGGTGCAGAGGATGCGGTCGCCGGCCCCGGCGACGCTCAGCACGGCGCAGCTGATCGCCGCCATGCCGCTGGCAGTGCCGCGCGCCGCCTCGGCCCCCTCCAGCGCCGCCACCTTGCGCTCGAACTCCTGCACCGTCGGGTTGTCGCCGCGGGAGTAGATCGGCCGCCGCACCTGGCCGGAGAAGGCCGCCTCCATCTCCGCATAGCTGGCGAAGGTGAACAGCGAGGTCTGGTAGATCGGCGGCACCACCGCACCGGCGGGGAAGCTGTCGTCATGCGCCAGCGTGGTGGCGGCGCCGTATTCGGCGGGGGCGGGGAAATCGTCGGTCATCGGCTCGATCTGCGTCTGCGGTCGGCTTCTCGGATGTCCTCATCGACCAGGTCGATGATGGCCAGCGCGGCGGTGCGCGCGCCGTCCGGGTCGCGCCGGGCGATCGCGTCGTACATCACGCGGTGATAGGGAAAGGTGCGGCCGGCGAAATCCGGCATGTCCAGCGGGTTCTCCCAGAAGCGGTGGAAGGCGTCCCGCATGGTGGCCAGGATCTGGCCGAAGATCGGGTTCTCGGTGGCGCGGAAGATCGACTGGTGGAACTCCCAGTCCTGCTCCGGCGCGTCGCCGTATTTCCGGTGATGCGCCTCCATGACGTCGAGGCGGCGGCCGATCTCGGCGACCTGCTCCGCCGTCGCCCGGCGGGCGCAGATCGCCGCGGCCTCGGATTCGAGCGCGCGGCGCACCTCCAGCGTGTGCAGCAGCGTCGCCACGTCCGAGGTGCGGTCGATGGTCAGCGGCATGTGGATGCTGGCGGTCGACACCGGCACCTTCAGATAGGTGCCGCTGCCCTTGCGCATCTCGACGACGCCCAGCCCCTCCCAGCGCTTCAGCGCCTCGCGGATGGTC
>Ga0182749_1003134_pt1 | contig 11505 bp, 15 predicted proteins | sample eDN3rd37CKraftMG_FD_128875 | JGI IMG/M metagenome (GOLD analysis project Ga0182749, IMG submission 128875) | Enriched Miracle-Growth compost microbial communities from Emeryville, California, USA - eDNA 3rd pass 37_C Kraft MG (version 2) (version 2) ...
AATCGAGAATCTCGATCGCTCGCCGATTTTCATCGCAACGGATGATGAACGGCCAAAGGTCGATGCGACTGCCGATTATCTGCGCTCGGTCGGCGTCGTCTCGATCAAGCCGGAGCGCGCCGCTCTGGGCGAGTCGAACCTGTGGCGGACCCGGCAGGAGGGCACGCCCGACCTGTTGATCGCCGCGGCCAATGAGGACCATGTGCGGTTTCAGATCGAGGCCGACATGCCGCCGATCCAGGTTTACGGTACGACGGGGAAGAACTGGCAAGCCTCGGTGATCCGGCATGTCCCGCTGGGCGATCCGTGCTCGCTGTGCCTATTCCCGGACAGCGGTCCGGTTGCGCCGACGGCCTGCGCCACGGGCAAGGTCATGAGCCCAGTGGATGGAAAGCAAATCGACGCGGCGCTGCCGTTCCTTTCCTTCGCCGCCGGGCTGATGACCGCCGCCGAGATTCTCAAGCTCGGCCTGGCGGGCTACCCGTTCTCAAAAATGGTCACGCAGTATTCGGCGAAGGCGGAGGACAAGCTGGCTTCCGCGCAGCTCTCGCCGCGCGCGGGCTGCCTGTGTCAGTCGGGGCGGGACAGCGCGATTCATCGTCGCATGATCGCTGGGACACGGTACGCGGCGCTGTCGGAAGCAAACTAGCAGGCTCCTTCGGATGAATGAGGTGAATCCGGGCCAGGTTCGCCAGCAACATCATCAGGGATCTCCTTGAGGAAGCTCTGACCTTTCTGGAGTCGGCGGCCGAGCGTCTCGATGAAGCCTTCATAGCGCTCGCGCCCCTTGATCTGCGCAGCTCCCTGCCCGTCGTTCGGCAATGGCGGCGTGACGGTGAGCCAGAAGCGAACGAACAGCGCGAGCGTTTCCGCAGTGACGCCGAGGTCGCGTTCGAGCCGCTGGACCTGGCGCGAAAGGCGATCGAGGCGGCGCGCGAACGCCGCCTCGCGCTTGTCCGCGCCATCGGGTGACAGGAAGGAGGCGACCGCCGCCTCGACGATCGCCGAGCGCGAGAGCTTCTTGCGGTCGGCGAGGTCGGCGATCTGGCGCAGCATCTCCGACGGGAAATAGACGTTCATCCGGTCGCGCATGGCCGCCTCACATATCGATGCCGTCATTGGGATCGAGCGCGACCTGCCGGGCGACGCCGCGCATCTGCTGGCGCAGGATCTGGCGCTGGCGCGCCGCGTATTCCGGCGCGTCGTCGAGAACGATGGCGAACTCCTCCGCCGGCTTCTGCTCGGTGGTCTCCTTCACGATGGCGACGTGATCGGGAAGCTCGGGCTCACGCCGCAAGCCGCTATTGGCGGCGTCCTCGGCCTTCTCGATCTCGGCGAGCAGCACGGTGTCGGGACGCTGCGGCTTCAGGTCGGCCCAGCCATCTTTGCGACTCGAACGGCCGCATTTCGCCGGATCGGGCAATGGCAGGACGCGCTCGGTGAAACGGCGATCCTCGTAGTAGCGCGCCTTCTTTGCCCGGATCGGACGCACGCCGGCGGCCATGACGATTTCGTCGGTCGGCGGAAGCTGCATCACTTCGCCGGGGGTGAGCAGGGGCCTGGCTGTCTCCGAGCGCGACACCATCAGGTGGCCGAGCCAGGGGCTGAGCCGGTGGCCGGCATAGTTGCGCATCGCCTTCATCTCGGTGGCGGTGCCGAGCGCGTCGCTCACCCGTTTCGCGGTCCTCTCGTCGTTGGTCGCGAAGCTCACGCGGACATGGCAGTTGTCGAGGATGGAGTTGTTCGGACCGTAGGCCTTCTCGATCTGGTTCAACGACTGCGCGATCAGGAACGATTTGAGGCCATAGCCCGCCATGAAGGCGAGCGCGCTCTCGAAGAAGTCGAGCCTTCCGAGCGCAGGGAATTCATCGAGCATCATCAGCACGCGATGGCGCCGGTCCTTCGCGTGCAGGTCCTCGGTCAGGCGCCGGCCGATCTGGTTGAGCACGAGGCGGATCAACGGTTTCGTCCGCGAGATGTCGGATGGCGGCACCACGAGGTAGAGCGTCGCCGGCTTTGGATCCGCGATCAGGTCGGCAATCCGCCAGTCGCAGCGGCGCGTTACCTCGGCGACGACGGGATCGCGGTACAAGCCCAGGAACGACATGGCGGTGGACAGAACGCCGGAGCGCTCGTTGTCGCTCTTGTTGAGCAGCTCGCGGGCCGTCGAAGCGACGACGGGATGCGGGCCGGACTTGCCGAGGTGCGGCGTCGTCATCATCGCCTTCAGCGTCGACTCGATCGGTCGGCGCGGATCGGACAGGAAGGCGGCGACGCCGGCGAGGGTCTTGTCTTCCTCCGCATAGAGGACATGCAGGATCGCGCCCACGAGGAGCGAATGGCTGGTCTTCTCCCAGTGATTGCGTTTGTCGAGCGAGCCTTCGGGGTCGACGAGCACGTCCGCGACGTTCTGCACATCGCGCACCTCCCACTCGCCGCGCCGCACCTCGAGGAGTGGATTGTAGGCGGCCGATTTGGGGTTGGTGGGATCGAAAAGCAGCACCCGCCCGTGCTTCGCGCGAAAGCCGGCGGTGAGTTGCCAGTTCTCCCCCTTGATGTCGTGGACGATGGCGGAGCCCGGCCAGGTCAGCAGCGAGGGCACGACGAGGCCGACGCCTTTGCCCGATCTGGTCGGCGCGAAGCAGAGGATGTGCTCGGGTCCGTCGTGGCGAAGATAGGCATCACCGAACTTGCCGAGGACGACGCCGTCCGGTCCGAGCAGGCCCGCCGTCTTCACCTCCCGCAGCTCCGCCCAGCGGGCGGAGCCGTAGGTCTCGACGTTTTTCGCTTCGCGGGCACGCCACACCGACATGAGAATCGCGACGGCGATGGAGATGAAGCCGCCCGAGGCCGCGATATAGGCGCCCTCTACGAAGATCGGCGGCGCATAGGCGTCGTAGAAGTACCACCACCAGAAGAAGGCCGGCGGATAATAGACTGGCCAGCCCGCCAGCTCGAACCAGGGTTGTCCGAGCCCAGGCTGGAAGCCGAGCCGCCAGGCCGTCCACTGCGTCGCCGCCCAGGTCGTGAACAGCACGATCAGGAACACGGTGGTGATCTGGCCCCAAAGGATTTTCGTCGCGGACATGGGCGGCACTCCTTTCTTGTTTGTCGGTTACAGGCCGAGCCCCCGTTTGCGGCCGAGACTCCATTCGATGCCGCCGTCCTTCGCGACGCCGGCGATGTGCTGGCCCAGCTTGCGCTCGATCTCGCGAGACCAGGGCACGAGCTGGAAGCCGAGCCCATTGTCGATCATCGCGAAGCGGCCGGAAGAGAGCGTCAGCCGCTGGCGATAGACTCCCGCGACATGCTCGCCGGCGGCGGCCTTCATGTGCGCGAGGCCGGTTTCCGCCGAGAGCTTCGCGCCGACGGCATCGAGCTCGCGCCGGCGCAGGGTGTTCAGGAGATCGCGTTGCAGGATGATGCGCTGCCCCTGGCGTCTGGCGAGGCCTTCGTTGGCGAGATGCTCGGCCCGCGCCTGCATGGCGTCGCGCGCCTCGCGCCCGAAGCCGCCCATGGAGAGCGGCATGGGCTCGCGCTCGACGATGCGATGATCGAGCCATGTGGCGCCCGGCGCCGTGACCTGCCGGTTGAGATCGAGATCGGATCGGTTGGCGAGCACCAGCGTCGGCCGCGGCTCGTCCGCCCCGCCGAAGCGCCGCACCTCGACGATGCCGCCGATCGGCGGCGCATGCTCGAATGCCTCAATTCCCCGGAAGCGCACATGATGGGCGCGGCCGTCGGTGCCGTCGATCACTGCATAGGCTTCGCCGGTCAGCTCGTCGTGCAAGCCGCGGTCGACCAGCCGGCCAATGATCGGCGCCTGTGCCGCGCCTCCCTCAATCACATAGTCGGGGACGCCGCGCTCCTGGCCGCGTTGGGCGAAGGCGCGATGCATGGTCTTGATGATGTCGCCCCGCATGCCGAGGTCGCGCAGATGCCGTTCGGCGTCGAGCCCCACCATCCACTCGCCCGGGCTGGCGGCTGTCGCGAGGCCCATTTTCTCCAGATGCTGGAGCCGGCCGATCATCAGGCGGCGTGTCTGAGGATCGGAGGCGCCGGGTTGCTCGGGCCGCAGGTCGATGTAGCCCGTCTCGTCGGCGGCGATGCGGATCTCGACGTCGAGGCGCGTCCAGCGCTCTGCCGTGATCTCCCGTTCCAGCGCATGGCGGATCTCGTGCTCGGGCTTCGGGCCGAGCTCGATGGAGACAAGATCCTCGGCGCGCGAGCGCAGGCCGCGGCTGATATAGTCGCGCGATATGACGAGGTCAGCCCCTTGCTCGTCGACACCGCGCACCAGCAGATGGACGTGCGGATTGTCGGTGTTCCAGTGATCGACGGCGACCCAATCGAGCCTGGTGCCGAGATCGGCTTCCATCTGGCTCGCGAGGTCGCGGGTGAAGGCGCGAAGGTCGGTCATGTCGCCGGCGTCCTCGGGCGAGATGATGAAGCGAAAGTGATGCCGGTCGTCCTTGGCTCGCGCCGCGAAGCCCGCGTCGTCGGCGCGGTCGCTGCCGGCGTCGAACATCACCGCCTTCTCGCCATCGCGTGTGACGCCGTCGCGCTTGAGATAGGAGAGATGGGCGGCAAGCGGCGCTGAGCGGAACGCTCGGCCCTGATGGCGGGCTATCCGGGCTTTCACCACGACGCGGCGCGAAGGGCTGAACAGGCGCGCGCGGCTGAAGCTGATGCGTCCGCGTCCGAAGGTCGAGCGCCCATAGCTGCACGCCCTGCGGCCCGGTGCGCCATGAGCGGAGACATGGCCAGCGCGTTTGGCGGCGCGCAGAACCTGGTTGATGAAGCTCTTTGGCTTCGGCGCACGCGTAGAGCGGATGCGGCCGGGCCGGATGCGGAAGTCGCTGTCGCCCTCGCTCATGGCCGGGCTCCAGCGGGCGTTCGGGCGCACAGTGCCGAAAACATCCCTGAAATTGTTGGCGAAAGTCCAAGGCGCGGCACCGCCCCCGACCGACCGGCACGCGAAAAGCCATGCGAAAGCAATGGCTTGCGCCAGCGTAGCGAGCCGCTTTTATCTCGCCGTCGGTTGGTCGTGTCGACCTCTCTCCGGCCGCTTCCCGCTGCTCCTTCCCGGGAGCCCGCCAGAGCGCGCCAGAATGCGAACGCGGTCATCGCGGGCCTCCGCCGTTCGATCGCGCGACGAAGAGACCGCCGGCCGGGTGCTCGGCTGCACCGTCAGAGTCGCTTGGGGTTGCAGCGCGATCATCACTGGATTGACGCTCGTTCAGCGCCGGATCGGCAGCGTCGCCACTGTAAGAGTGCGCAGCGAACAGCGGTGCGCGCGTCCATTCGAGCGGACTGGCAGCGGCTACGACGACACCTCGGGCAAGCGGTTCGCTGCCGACCAGCGGCGCGAGGGCAGCGACATAGGCGATGGTTTCGACGGGCAGCGGACGGCCGAACGAGACATAGTCGCCGTAGCGGCCGGGTCCCGCATTGTAGGCCGCGAGGAAGCCGGGCGCGCCATAACGATCGTGCATCTCGCGCAGATAGGCCGCACCCGCCAGGATGTTGTCGCGTGGATCGTAAGGATCGGCGCCAAGGCGGTAGCGCGCACGCAATTCGGCCCAGGTGTCGGGCATGATCTGCATCAGGCCCATCGCGCCTTTGGGAGAGACCGCGCGAACGCGACCGCGGCTTTCGACACGCATGACGGCCCAGATCCAGCGCTCGGGGATGCCGAAGCGCCGCGCCGCCTCGGCGACGAATCCGCCATAGGGTGAGACATCGCGTGAAGCCTCGGGCGGTCCCGCCTGGGCGGGCGGAACCAATGGCGTCGCTCCAGCGCAGATGAGGCCAGAAAGGAGAAGAATGGTCAGATGTCGGGCGGGGAGTGAACGCCCGGCGGCGAACTGGCGGCGCGGCGCGGACATCGGTCAGTCCCGCTCGCCGCGCTTGGGCGGGCGATTCCAGTGCAGTCCCCATGCGGACTTGTCGTCGGCCGATTGGAAGAGGTTGGCGCGGACCGGCTGTTCGAAGGTCGGATCGTCGATCTGCAGCGAGACATAGTCGCCGGCCTTCTCGCCAGTGCGCTTCCAGCCCGCACCGATCTCCGGCCCGTCGGCGTCGCTGCCGAGATGAATGCGGTAGTCGGGCGCGTTCTCGGCGTCGGAATGCTCCGCCGGCACGAGCACCAGCTCGGCATCGAGACCAAGCGTGCGAACACGTCCGGCATAGCCGTTTCTGGTGCGCGTGAAGTGACCGATCAGGGACATGACAATCTCCATGGCTGCGCGGTGGCGTTGGTCATGGGCGCGCCGTCACCGCGTCGGCGCGCGCCAGACGAAGCGGCCATCGCCGTCTTCGTCGGTGTAGAGAGGGGTGGCTCGGCCGATGACCGAGGCGGCGGGAAGCGGCCCGAAATAGCGGCCGTCGAGGCTGTCGCGGACCTGCCAGTTCATGAGGAACAGCTCGGTTGGCGCGACGGCGCGGCAGCCCTGCCAGACCGGCAGGGGTCGGCCCAGGCGATCGCGTTCGAGCGCCTCGCCGATAGCGATCCCATCGACTGTGACGCTGGCGCCAGATCGGCAGACGCGCTGTCCGGGAAGCGCGGCGACACGCTTCATCAGCGGCACGCCACGCGGCAGATAGCCGCGAACCGACAGGAAGGTCGCAAGGGGTTCGGGCGTGTCGACCGCAACGAGGTCCGTGATCTCGAGCGGTGTCGAAGCGCCGACGGTGTAGAGCCCGACTGGCGCGCTGGCCGAGGCGTTCCAGACGAGCCGGGGCTCGACGTGGACCAGCGACAGCGCGCCGATCAGCAGCACGGCGACGGATGTCGTCCTGACATAGCCGAAGCGCGTCACGGCTCGGCCCTCCGCCGCAGGAGCCAGGCGCAGTGCTGTTCGCGGCTGTAGACGCGCGGCGTATCGCCGGCGGTCAGGCGGTTGTGGACATGACGCCAGTAGTCGGGCGCCGCGTCGGCGGGATCGATGCCAAGCGCTTCGATGGCGTCGATTAGGATCAGCACCCGTTCGACGATCGGCCAGCCGCTCAGCTTCAGCAGGATGTCGCCGCCTGGCCGCACGAAGCGCAGCGTCTGATAGGGCTCGCGCGCGGCCACCGCGCGCACGATGTTGATGCGCGAGACAACGGTGCCATAGTCGTTGGAAGCCCAGCGGACGAAGGCGAAGACCGTGCCGGCCGGAAAGGAAAGGATGCGGCGGCGGCGGTCGAGAATCTGCTCCTGGACCTCGCGGCCGAAGCGAATCCAATGCTCGATCTGTTTCTCGCGCCAGATCAGCTCGACATGCGTGAGGCTCGCCGGTCCTGTCGATGGTTGAACGGGCTGCGTGCGGGATGTTGACGATCCGGTCATCGCGCCTCTCCGTCAGCGGCGGGAAACTCGCGCGCGAGAAGGTCGCGCAGCATGTCGGCGACGGTCTGCCCGCGCTGGAACGCAGCGACCTTGATGCGGCCGCGAAGTTCGGGCGTGACGTCGATCGTCAGGCGGGCGGTGTAGGCAGAAGCATCGGGCTCGCGGTCGCGTCGCCCATCGGCCGCCTTGATCCAGCTCTCGGGATCGCCGGGTCGCATAGCGAAGCTGCGCTTGCTCATGGCGCGAGCCTCCGCACCTCGGCCGCGAGCGCGGCGATTTCAGCAGAGGCCGGGCTGTCGGCAGTTGCCTCGGAGACGAGCCGGCCGGACTGGGCGGCGGCTGCAAAGGCGATACGCTGGCCGATCGTGGCGGCGAGCACGGGCGGATCGTGATCGACGAGCGTCTGGGCTGTTTCGCGTGCGATGATGGTCCGCGCGCCGCAGCGGTTCAGAACGAACCGCGCGACGAGCTGCGGACGATATAGGCGCGCTTCCCGAAGCAGCGCCAGAAACTCGGCCGAAGCCCATCCATCGAACGGCGACGGCTGAACGGGGATGAGCACGAGGTCGGCGGCGAGTAGGGCCGAGCGCATCAGGCCAGCGACCCGCGGCGGTCCGTCGATGACGACATGATCGGCATCGCGGGCAAGCTCGGGCGCTTCGCGATGCAGCGTGTCGCGTGCCAAGCCGACGACACCGAAGAGGCGCGGCAAGCCCTCGCGGGCGCGCTGCTGCGACCAATCGAGGGCCGAGCCTTGCGGGTCCGCGTCGATGAGGATGACGCGCTTTCCCTGGCCAGCCCATTCGCCGGCGAGATGCAGCGCGAGTGTCGTCTTGCCGACGCCGCCTTTCTGGTTGAGCAGCGCGACGATCATGGCGCGCTCCTCGGCGCTCGCGGACAGTTATCCGCAGGCGTGCAAAAGCGCGTCTCCGTTAGAAAGATTCCGAAGGAATCTGGGTTAGAGAAGTTACGGGGCCTGCAAGCTGCTGATTCAGCTTGGCGATTCGATGATTCCGGTCCCCGATAGCACGAAGGTCCCGTCCCCGATGGCACGATAGTGCCGGTCCCTGATAGCACGAGGCGATTCACAGCTTATCCCCAGGGCGTGAAGTTGCACGACGACGTCGGCGCGGTGTTCCGAAGGACGCGGGATCGATCGGCGTGAAGCAGAGGACTTCCGGGCGGCCCACGCATGGCTCGATGGTCAGGCGATAGCCGGGGAGCGGTTGGCGGCGGACGATGTCGCGCAGGTCGTAGGCGAAATGCTTGAGCGGTGAGAGGCTGCCGGACTTGGCGTGGAGATGCGCGAAGTCGAAGCTCCAGCCGAACTCCTGCCGTCCGCCATGCTTGCGCACCAGACGATAGAGCCAGCGCTCGAGCCCGCCGGTGAGCTCGAAGTAGGCCCGGTCGATCGTGAGCACGAGCGCGTCGTCGAGAACGGCGGCGTAGAACCAGTCGGGCAGGATCAGTTCGAGGCCGAGCGGCCGGCCGCGGTGATCGGAGCGCTCCTTCCACTCATTGATCCAGGAGAAGCGGTGCATCCGCCGCTCGGTCGGCTGGCGGATGGAGGTTGCCACCGTGGTCGACTGAAGCCGATCCAGCGCGGCCTTGAGGCGGTCGTAGTCGCGCAGACTGACGCCGCGGCCGATGAAGGTGAGGATTTCGTAGGGAGTCGTCGCCATCAGCCGCGATGGACGCAGGCCGATGTCGCGCGCCTCGACGATCTGGGAGGCCGCCCAGATCAGCACGTCCGCATCCCAGATGGTCGCCATCCCATGCTCGGGCACCGCTTCGACACGGATGACGATCGAGCCCGCTTTGAAATCGATCGGAGCGAGGCGCTTCGACTTGGCGAGCGAGAAGAACGGATAGGCCATGAGGTCCTGCGCATCTCGCGGCGCGAGCTCGCCGGGCAGCGCTCGGAAGAGGTCGAGTTGCTCGCGTTCATGGCCAGGATGGCGGGACGACATGCCGGCGCCTCAGCGGGCGTGGCGGCCGGCGTGGACCGGCGTTGTCGATTCATGGCGCTTGGCGGGTAGGACGGTGCCGCGCGGGTCCGACGTGGATGTGACGGCGCCCCGATCTGCCCAGGCCTGCAGGTCGTCGATGGAGTAGACGACACGGCCGCCGAGCTTGCGATACGCAGGGCCAGTTCCGTAGGTCCGGTGCTTTTCGAGGGTGCGGCCCGAAAGACTGAGGAATCGGGCAGCTTCGGGCGTGCGAAGAAAGCGCGGCGGTAAGCCGGCAGGATTGGCGGACATGAGCGGACCTCCGTGGCGTTCGTTGGGACCGCCGACGATCAGCGGCGGATGAAGGCCACGGTGGCGAAGGAGAGCCGGGAGGGGGGAGTGCGAAGAAGGGAGTGCCAAAATCGCACCCCCCTTCCGCCATCCAATTCGGTCAGGATCGGCGGCGATGACGCAGGAGAGCGCGATAGCCCCCGGCGATCAGGGCGAAGGCGTCACTGACGAGGTCGATCGTCGCGTCGCGCAGCGCCGACGTCTTCCATGGCTCGTCGGCGACACGTCGACTGCCGAAGATGACGCCAGCGATCTCACGGTAGCTCGCGCCGCTCATGCGACCGTCAACTGCTTGCAGCATACGTCGGATCCGCCGGCGCTGCTGGAGGGTCAGGCGCGTGTCGGCCGGTACGGCGCGACGAAGCAGGGACTTGAGAAGGCGCTGGACAGCGAGAAGTCGGTCGAGGCCGTCAAGGTCGAGCGGTATCAGCGCGGCAAGGGGGACGCCGGGCCCGACGCCGGCCAAGCGCAGGAGATGGAGAAGCTGTCCATCTCCGGGGTCATGCATGAAATAAACCCCCTGCTCGTCGACCCGGGCGGCGGTCTCCGGAATGGCGGAAGAAAGGTTGCCGTCGTGTGGAAGGACCGTCGGCGCGGCGGTAAGCAACACCGTGCCGGTGTCATCTTGCGGACACCAGAAGATCGGGGCTTGAGTGGCGTTGAGCGATGGACGGACGAGGAAATTGCAACCCCCAGCGTTTCCGCACTCGGCCCGTCAGTTCCAGGAGGTCGCACGCCGGACGCCTAGTTTGGGCATAATCGCGCTGATAGTCATTGTTGCGCCGCAGCCATTCCCAGCCGAGATCGGGCGATGCGAGATCGTCGAGATAGTCGTAGGTCGATGTCGACCGCCACCGGGATATGTCAGGGGTCATGGCGTCCTCTGCCTCTTGTTTGCCGGGAGGCGCACGATCCCCGGTTGCAGAGGCCGCCGGAAGTCCCGAAGGTGGCAACGGGCGATGCCTCACCGGCATCACGACAGTCAGTGGGGATGGCCCTCGCGCACGAGCAGGCGGTAGCCGTGCTCGGTCATCCATCGGGCACGGGCGAGATGGGTGTCGTGGACGTGACGCGCGCGGTCTGGCTCGCGGCCCGGATCAAGGCCGAACAGTACCGTGACCGCCTCACGCCAGTCGGCGCCGTCGGTCACCGCGTCGAGAAGGCGCATGTAGAGCTTCATATGCTCACGGTCATAGGTCGTGAGCGCCGCGCTCTGCGGCGGTTCATCGAGGAAATGTATTTCCGTCACCTCAGCCCCCAGACCCTCAACGTACTCTCGCACGCTGCATTTGTTAAACGGGCGGTCGACGGGCGTTGGGAGAGCCGCTTGCGCTTCGCACGATGCGTCGAAGGCTTCGCCAAGGGACGGAACGTAATGTCAGGGCAATTTGCGGCTATCGATTTTCGCACGAACGAACATCACCCCTTCCCCCTGGTCGGAGTTGAGGAGGACGATGCCGTTGGCCTCGAGCGCTCGACGCACCTGATCGCGAGTCGTCTCATACACCTTGAGCCCGCTTTCGGACTCAAGACGCTTCAACGCGGTCAATGACACGAGGGCCTTTTCAGCGAGCGTCTCCTGCGTCCAACCAAGTAACGCGCGTGCGGCCCGCGTCTGTCGGGCGGTGATCATGCATGATCACCTCCCACCGACACGAATACGCACGCCAGAACTACGACTATAATAGTCGTTCTCTTGAGCGGCAACGGGGAAGAAAGTGTCCGCAGGGGCTGTGTGGTGGCGATCGAGCCTGCAACTGATTCGGTCGCCCAGCGTGAATGAGGCCCCGCCCGGACCGTCCGGGCGGGGCTGCGCACCGGGCCTCAGTCGCCATTGCGGCGGCTGGGGCGGGACCAGATCAGGCTGTAGCC
>Ga0182749_1003136_pt1 | contig 11501 bp, 11 predicted proteins | sample eDN3rd37CKraftMG_FD_128875 | JGI IMG/M metagenome (GOLD analysis project Ga0182749, IMG submission 128875) | Enriched Miracle-Growth compost microbial communities from Emeryville, California, USA - eDNA 3rd pass 37_C Kraft MG (version 2) (version 2) ...
AACTTCAAATAGCCCCGACATCCGGGGCGTTGCACCCCATCGTTCAGCAAGTCCTGCGCCGGGTCAAGCTGTATTCCTACACAAAATCACGATCTTGCCTCATTTTCGCAAGCCGGCAGGCCGCGCAGAGTTTGCGGCATGCACCACAAAAACGCGGGCGTATGAGTTATCACGGCGAAAACGAGGGCGTAATGGAGCGCTTGGGCGAGCTCCGGGGACCGCGGCTGTTCGACGAAGTTCGGCGACAGTTGCGGACGAGACACTACAGCTTGCGCACCGAACAGGCCTATCTCGGATGGATCCGCCGGTTCATCCTGGCCAACGGCCGCCGACATCCGCGCGAAATGGGCAGCGCAGAGGTGGAGGCGTTCTTGAGCGCGCTCGCAGTGGAAGCGAACGTTGCTGCGGGAACGCAGAATCAGGCCCTTTCGGCGCTGCTGTTCCTGTATCGCGTCGTGCTCAGCATGGATCTGCCATGGATGGAGAGCATCGTGCGCGCGAAGCGGCCGCGGCGCGTGCCGACGGTGCTGTCGCGCGACGAGGTGCAACGCCTGCTGGCGGCGATGGACGGCAGACCCTGGCTGATCGCGAGTCTCCTGTACGGCACCGGCATGCGCTTGATGGAGTGCCTTCGCCTGCGCGTCAAGGATGTCGATTTCGCGCGCAACGAGATCACGGTACGCGATGGAAAGGGCGGCAAGGATCGGCGCACGATGCTGCCGCGCTGTCTGGCGGAGCCGCTGCAGCGCGAAATCGATCGTTCGCGCGTGTTGCACGCGCAGGATCTCGCTGAGGGCTTCGGCGAAGCGCGGCTACCGCACGCGCTCGCGCGCAAGTACGTGAATGCGACGCGTGACTTCGGCTGGCAGTTCGTGTTCCCGTCGGCAAGCCGTTCTCGCGATCCGCTGGACGGGACGATCCGCCGCCATCATTTCGATGACGCGATCCTCGCACGGGCGCTCAAGCGTGCGCGAACACGCGCGGGGATCGCGAAGCCGCTGAGCGCGCACACGCTACGGCACAGCTTCGCGACGCACCTCCTCGAATCGGGCTACGACCTGCGCACGATCCAGGAGCTGCTCGGCCACGCGGACGTATCGACGACGCAGATCTACACGCACGTGCTGAACCGCGGCGGGCACGGCGTCGCGAGCCCGCTCGATCGGTGACGTCCGGTGCGCGCCTATTTCAGATTGGCCTCGAACAGCCTGAAGATCCGCTTGTACTCGTCCAGCCACGAGTCCGCGTGCACGAAGCCGTGGCGCTCCATCGGGTACGGCGCGATCTCGAAATCGTCCTTGTGCAGCTCGATGAGCTTCTGATAGAGCCGCACGGAATCCTCGACGAGCACGTTGTCGTCGATCATGCCGTGCGCGATCAGCAGGTGTCCCTTGAAGCCATCGGCGAACTCGATCGGCGACGAGCGCTCATAGGCGATCGGATCGATGTCGGGGTTGTTGAGGATGTTCGAGGTGTACTCGTGGTTGTACTGCGTCCAGTCGGTCACGGGGCGCAGCGCGGCGCCGGCCTTGAACACGTCGGGCGCGCGGAACAACGCCATCAGCGTCATGAAGCCGCCGTAGGAGCCGCCGTAGAGGCCGACCCGATCCGGATCGACCGACCAGTTCTTCTCCAGCCAGTGCACGCCGTCGATCAGGTCTTCCAGCTCGGGATGGCCCATCTGCCGGTAGATCGCGGTGCGCCAGTCGCGGCCGTAGCCTTCACTCGCGCGGTAGTCCATGTCGAGCACGACGTAGCCGTGCTCGTTGAGCAGGTGGTTGAACATCTGCTCGCGGAAATAGTACGGCCACTGCCTGTGGACATTCTGCGTGTAGCCGGCGCCGTGCACGAACAGCACGGCGGGGTATTTCTTCGATGCGTCGAAGTCCTTCGGCAGGTAGAACTTCGCGTAGATCGGCTGCTTCACGTGCGTCGACGGCACTTCGACGATCCTGAGCTCGGGCCACGCGATCGACTTGTACTCGGGCGTGCGTGTGTCGGTGAGATCGCGCGCCGCGCCGCCGTCCGCGCTCGCGATCGCGAGCTGCGGCGGCAGGTACGGGCCGGAGCGCAGGATCGCGATCTGCCGGCCGTCGGGCGAAAGCCCGAATTCCTGCATGCCCTGCACGGAGGTGATGCGCTGCAGCTCGCCGCCCCCGACGGCCACGCGATACACGTCGTACGCATACGGCGCTTCGGCATTCGCGCGAAGGTAGAACCACTTGCCGTCCGGCGAGATCACGGGGCTCGAGACCTCGAAGGCTCCGTTCGTCAACGCCCTCGCCTTGCCGCCCGGCGTCTTCGCGTAGAGATGCGCGTAACCTGATTCCTCGGACACGTACCACAGCGTGCGGTTGTCCTTCTCCCAGCCGAACTCGTTGAAGTTCCAGTTGATCCACGCGGGATCGGTGAGGCGGTGCTGGTTGACCAGCCTGTGCCTGGCGAAATCGACGGTCGCGATCCAGCGGTCCTTGTTGTCGATGGCGCGGATCTGGATCGCCACCTCGCGTCCGTCCTCGCTCCACTCGACGCCACCGCCGCCGCCGTCTTCGGAATCGGCGACGATGCGCACCGCGCGCGCCTTCGGCTTGTCGTCCTTCTTCGCCGACCTGCCGTCGGCCTTCGCCGCGTCGTCCTGTTTTTCGGCCGCGTCCTTCGCGCGCTTCGCCCGCTCGTTCTCCTCGCGCACGGCCTTCAGCGGATCGTCGTGGATGCCGGGCAGGTCCTCCGTCGACAGCGGATGCTGCTCGTGCGCGACCAGATCGAGCAGCAGCATCGACTGCGGCGCCGGATCGTTGCGCCCGACGCGCGTGCGCTCGTCCTCCTGTTCCTCGTAGCCCGATTCGGTGACGAAGCGCTGCAGCTTGCCGGTCCTGCCCTTGTCGTAGCCCTTCGGCGTCGTGAACACGAGCAGCCAGCGTCCGTCGGGCGACAGCGAAGTGCCTTCGATCTTCACGTCGTCGCCGACGTAGAACGGCTGCGGCGCGCGGCTCGGATCGGCCTTGGCGAACGCGCGGTCGTGCTCCTTCTGCGCCTCGCGCTCGGCCTTCACCTTGCGCAGCGTCGAGAAGAGCTTGAGCTGAAGCTCGCCGAGATCGTCGGGCTTCTTCGCGTCGGGGTCCTTCTCGGTCTTGAGGATCGCGGCCGGGCCGCCGACGCCGCCGGCGATGTCGTAGACGTACCAGTCGCTGCCGCTGCGGTAATGCAGCGCGCGGCCGTCAGACGAGAACTGCGGATCGCTCTCCGGCACGGGCGTGCGCGTCACCTGTGTCAGGCGGCCGCTCGCGACGTCGCGGATGAAGACGTCGCCGTTGCGCACGAACGCGGCGCGCGCTTGCATGCGGTCGAACACGGGATCGGGGCCGTCCGCGTTCGGCATCGTCTCGGGGCCGACGACGGTGTCGCTGCCGCCGGCGAGGTCGATGCGGTGCAGGTCGCGCACGGGCGAGCCTTTCTGCTTCAGGCTGTAGTAGAGGCTTCTGCCGTCGACGCTCCAGTACGGATGCTGCACCGGCGCGCCGATCCAGTCGGGATCGGCCATCGCCTGCTCGATCGTGATCGCGCGGGCCGGCGCGGCTGCGAAAACGAGAAAGGCGACGAAGGCGGTGAGCAGCGTGCGGAGCATGGTCGGATCCCCGGGCAAAGATGCGGAGGATAGCCGCTCACGCCAGCAGGTCATCCGCCGAAAGCCATGGGAAGGCGTCGCGGCGGCTCTCCGCGCGCCATAGGGTGGGCCTTGGCCCACCGATTTTCTGGGTCAAGCTTTCCACGCGGGAAGCAGTTGGCAGAGGCCCGCCCGAATCGCGAGCTGCGCGCAAACGCCTCAATCACCGTCGAACCCATCCGCGAAGATCGCGTTGGCGTCACCCGCGCGGATCACGCGCAACGCATCCAGCCGCGCATTGCCCGCGCTGCCATTCGCCAGCACGATGTCGAGCACGCCGTCGGCGACGACGACGTCGAAGGTGCGCACCAGCGCCGTGTTCGTGCCGACGCTCGCGATGATGTCGAGATCGTCGAGCACGGTCGCGCCTTCGATGGCGACGTCGAACACGCGCTGCCCCGGCGCGCCGTTGTACGTGTCGGCGAAATGCAGCTCCACCACGTATTCGCCGGGATACACCGGCAGGCGGTACGCGAAATTGCCGAAGCGCCAGTCGTTGTAGAGCGGATCGTCGTCGGTGTTGCCGAGATCGGCATTCGACACCTGCGTGGAACCGCCGTCGAACGCGGTGTCGGCCGCATACGGCGTGCCGTCGCTGGCCGTGTAGGCGCCGCCGCCGGCGTTGATCGCCGCGACGATGCTGCCCGGCTCCGGCGGCGGACCCATGCGGTTCACGCGCAGGCTGTCATTGAAGGTCGTGTGCCCGCCGTAGGCCTCGTGCAGGCTGGGCGCGGTCGCGGTGACGCGGATCAGGTTCGTCCCTTCGGCGAGCGGAATGCCGGCGATGCTCCAGCTTGTCGTGCCGTTCGCGCCGCCGCTGCCGCCGGCGAGAAGATCCCAACCGACCGACTCGATCGCCTCGCCGCCGTGATCGGCGATGCCGGCGAGATCGATCGTCGAGTCCTCGGTGGTCCAGCCCGGCTGGCTGGTCGGCGACTCGATGCGCAGAATCGGCGGCGTGACAAGATCCGGCGCGCCGCGCTGCTGCGAGACCAGCCACGCGAACAGCATCGGATGCCGGTACGCGACCGGCCAGATGCCGTGGCCGCCGCTGTCGTAGCGCGTGTAGATCACGTTGCCGCCGGCATTGCGCAACGCGGCAACGAGATTGTCGGAGCCTTCGACGCCGACCGTGCCGTCGTTCGCCGCATGGAAGAACCAGAACGGAATCGCCGCGACCGACGCCGCCGCGTTCGTGTCGCCGTTGCCGGACATCGGCACCGCCGCCGCGAAGCGGCCCGGCTGCGAGGTTACCGCGCTCCACGTTCCCATGCCGCCCATGGAGAGGCCAGTGACATAGATGCGATCCGGATCGATGGCGTACGTCTGCGCCAGCTGATCGACGAGGCCGATCGCGCTCGCCAGCGTGGCGCCGCTCCACCAGCCGTTCGTCGGGCATTGCGGCGCGATCATGAAGACCGGCTGCAGCGCGAGGTTCGCGTCGTCGAGCAGGCGCATCGCGCCGTTCGCGCTGTTGTTGAGCTGCGCTTCGTTGTCGCTGCCGCGCTCGCCGGCGCCGTGCAGGAACAGGATCAGCGGATACGCCTCGCTGCCGTCGTAATCCGGCGGCACGAAATAGCGGAACGGCAGGTTGCTGCCATCGTCGGCGTTGCCGTAGAGGAAATCGTCGCGTGTGGCCGCTTGCGCGAGCGCAGCCGAAAGCGCGAGCGCGATGCAGGCGATCCGGATGACGGACATCGGCGGTCTCGTTGGCGATGCGGGCGGAAAACGCTAGCACGCGGATGCGACGGAATCCGCTCCGTGCCGGCGGATTCGTGTGCGATTTCGCAGATTCGCCGCTTGCGTTGCACGATGTCGTGGCGCCGTCGTCCTCGAGAAAGCGGGAACCCGACGCCTTCGATGCCTCGCACGCCTGCGAAGGCCCTGGTCCCCGCGCCCGCGGAAACGACGAGCTTTACAGTAGAGTGCAGAGAAACACGACACGGAGCACACCTTGACCTTGCAGACCATCGAGCTCGAAACCGCTCCGAACCCGCGCCACGCGATCATCTGGCTGCACGGGCTCGGCGCCGACGGCAACGACTTCCGGCCGATCGTGCCCGAGCTCGTCGACCGCGCCTGGCCGCCGCTGCGTTTCGTCTTCCCGCACGCGCCGGTGCGGCCGGTGACGATCAACGGCGGCATGCGCATGCGCGCGTGGTACGACATTCTCGGCACGGAGATCGCGGCACGGCAGGATGTCGCCGGCATCCGCGCCTCGATCGCCGAGCTCGACGCGCTCATCGCGCGCGAAGGCGAGCGCGGCATCCCGCCCGAGCGCGTGATCCTCGCCGGGTTTTCGCAGGGCGGTGCGATCGTGCTCGCCGGCGGCGTCCGCCACGCGGCGAAGCTTGCCGGCATCATCGGGCTCTCGACTTATCTTCCGCTCGACGGACTGACCGCGGCGGAGCGGAGCGCCGCGAACGCCGGCCTGCCGATCTTCATGGGCCACGGCAGCTACGATCCCGTGGTGCCGGAGGCGCTCGGCCGGCTGAGCCGCAATGCGCTCTCGGCGCTCGGCTACGACGTCGAGTGGCACACCTATCCGATGGCGCACCAGGTCTCTGCGCCCGAGATCGCCGACCTCCGCGCGTGGATCGCGGCGCGCCTCCCCGAAACGGAAGGCGCGGATTGACGAAGGCGCCAATGAGCCTTGGACCCGCACTGCCGAGCGTTTCGCGGCAACGCCGCCCGAGGCGCGTCATACTTGGCTCGTAGCGCCGCGACGCAGCCGTGCCTTCGCAGCGACGGCGCTTGCGTGGGGCAAGGGAACGGGGGACATGCGCGATTCGACGACGACACGCCGCTGGCTGCCGCAGTTCTGCAGCCTGCCGACACTGCTCGCGGTGATGGTCGTCGCCGAGCTCGTCGCGCTCGTCGTCGTGTTCGCGCCCGACGCGAGCGCGCGACCATGGCTGCCGCGGCTCGGTGTCGCGACGGTGTACGTGCAGTGGCTCGCGCTGCTCAACGCGGTCGTGCTCTGCTCGCTGCGCCAGCCGCTGGAACGCCTGTCGGCGCGTGCCGGTTACGTCGTCGCGTGGCTGCTCTGCATAGCGGTCACCGCGCTCGGTGCCGCCGTGGTCTGCCGCATGGACCAGGCGCTCGGCCTCGGCCTCAGCGCACCCGCGGGGCAGAGCCTCAGGTTCGTCGCCGGCAACGCGGCGATCGCGGCGCTGATCGCGGCGGCACTGTTGCGCTATCTCTTCGTGCTCGAGCAGTGGCAAGAGCGCGTCGAAGCCGCGTCGAAGGCGCAGGTCGACGCGTTGCAGGCGCGCATCCGCCCGCATTTCCTCTTCAACAGCATGAACACGATCGCGAGCCTGATCCGCACGCGGCCGGCCGAAGCCGAGCGCACCGTCGAGGATCTCGCGGAGCTGTTCCGCGCCGCGCTCGGCAGCGGGCGCGGTGCCGGCACGCTCGGCGAAGAGCTCGATCTGATGCATCACTATCTCGACATCGAGAAGCTGCGGCTCGGCGATCGACTGCGCGTCGAGATGGACACCGACGCGCTGCCGCGCGATCTGCCGCTGCCGAGGCTCCTGCTGCAGCCGCTGGTCGAGAACGCGATCTACCATGGCGTGCAGCCGCTCGCCGGCGGCGGCACGGTCCGCATCGCCGGCCGGCGCGAGCCGGGCCGCGTCGAGATCACGATCCGCAATCCGCTGCCCCCGGACGCCGTGCCGGCGCGCAACGGCGTCGCGCTGGCCAACGTGCGCGCGCGCATCGAGTACCATTTCGGCCCGCGCGGCGAGCTCGCCGTCGAATCCGCCGGCAGCGAATACGCGGTGACGGTGCGCCTTCCCGATGCGGCCTCCAAGGCTCCATGAAAGCACTCGTAGTCGATGACGAACCCCTGGCGCGCGAACGGCTCGCCGCGCTCCTCGCCGAAATCGGCGGCGTCGAAGTCGCCGGCGAAGCGGGCAACGGCTTCGACGCGCTCGAAAGCGCCGAGCGCCTCAGGCCCGATCTCGTGCTGCTCGACATCCGCATGCCGGTGATGGACGGACTCGAAGCCGCGCGTCACCTCGGCGCGCTCGAATCGCCGCCGGCCGTGATCTTCTGCAGCGCGTACCAGGATCACGCGCTCGAAGCGTTCGAGGCGAACGCAATCGACTATCTCGTCAAGCCGATCCGCGTCGAGCGCCTGCGCGCCGCGATCGCGAAGGCGCAGCGGCTTTCCGGCGCGACGCTGCGCAAGGTGGAAAACGCCGCCGATCCCGGCCGCCGCCGCAGCCATCTCTGCGCGCGCGTGCGCGGCAGTCTCGTGCTCGTCGCGGTCGCCGACATCGACTATCTGCTCGCCGAGGACAAGTACGTCGTCGTGCACCACGCCAAGGGCGAAGTGCTGATCGAGGAGCCGCTCACCGCGCTCGAGCAGGAATTCGGCGACCATTTCGTGCGCATCCATCGCAACTGCCTGGTCGCGATCGGCAAGCTCGCGGGCCTCGACCGCACTGCCGACGGACGCGTGCTGGCACGGCTCGCCGGCGTCACCGCGCCGCTCGAAGTCAGCCGCCGCAACCTGCCCGCGCTGCGCAAGCTGGTGCGCTCGCTGTGAAGGCGCTGCGCATCGCCACACGCAGGAGCGCGCTCGCGCTCTGGCAGGCCGAGCACGTCGCGGCGCGGCTTGCCGCGCTGCACGCGGGCCTTTCGATCGAGCTGGTGCCGATGACGACGCGCGGCGACGACATCGTCGATCGCCCGCTTGCCTCGCTGGGCGGCAAGGGTCTGTTCCTGAAGGAGCTGGAAACGGCGATGCTCGAGGATCGCGCCGACATCGCCGTGCACTCGTTCAAGGACGTGCCGATGGAGCTCGATGCCGGATTCGCGATCGGCGCCGTGCTCGAGCGCGCCGACGCCGCCGACGCGTTCATCAGCAATGCGTACGCGCGCCTGGACGAGCTGCCGCAAGGCGCGCGCGTCGGCACGTCCTCGCTGCGCCGGCAGGCGCAGCTGCGCGCGCTGCGGCCCGACCTCGCGCTGGTCGACCTGCGCGGCAACGTCAACACGCGCCTGGCCAAGCTCGATGCGGGCGACTACGACGCCATCGTGCTGGCCTGCGCGGGCCTCGACCGCCTCGGTTTCGGTGAGCGCATCCGCAATCGTCTCGCGCCGCCGGACTGGCTGCCCGCCGTGGGCCAGGGCGCGATCGCGGTCGAATGCCGCGCCGGCGACGCGGCGACGGCCGCGCTGCTCGCGCCGCTGACCGATCCCGCCACGCTGCGCTGCGTCAGCGCCGAGCGCGCGATGAACCTGCGCCTGCACGGCAGCTGCACGGTGCCAATCGCGGGCTACTGCATCGAAGTCGAGCAGGGCCTCGCGCTGTGGGGCCTCGTCGGCGACGCGTCGAGCGGACGGCTCGTGCGCGCGGATGCCGTCGGCGATCCCGAGCGTCCGATTGAACTTGGGAACCAGGTGGCCGGGATGCTGCTGGATCGCGGCGCCGGCGAGATCCTCCGCGCGCTCTGAGCTCTTCCGTCGCGCAGCCACGAACGCGCATCGCAGTGCCGCGGTTGCGGGCACCGCGGATGCTCTCAGAACCTCCAGCGCGATTTCCGTCCCGGAGGCCGCCCGACGCGCGGCGGCGCATGCGGCTCGCTGACGGCGCTCGGCAGGTCGAGCGTCTCGGCTTCCGAGAACAGCGTCGACAGCGGCACGTTGAGCATCCGCGAGATCTTCAGAAGATACGTGAGCGAGAAGTTCTGCGTGCCGCGCTCGATGTTGCCGTAGTACGAGCGGTGGATGTCGGCGGCGTTCGCGAAGTCTTCCTGGCTGTACTTGAGGCGCTCACGGTGCCGCCGGATCACCAGGCCGACGCGCCGTTGCAGTTCTCGCGGCGTCATGCAGGAAAGCTAGGGTCGAGCCGCGGGTTTAACCACCCATTATCAATACATGGTTTATTTAAGATATATTTTCCGGCATGGACCCTGGCTGCCGGCACGGCGTATCGCTCGCGCAGGACGCATCCGCGGCGTCGGTACGGCTCGCCGCCATGGCGACGTTCCGCGACGGCGAGACCTCGCGGCGCCAGATCGGCACGCAGATCGGACCGCGCGAGGCGGATTTCGCGCGTTGCCTCGCGATGAGCGCATGGGCGATCGCCAAGCCGTTGCGCATGCTCGTGTTCGGGCTGCCGATGCACACGTCGCTGGACGAATGCCTGCTCGCGCGGCTGCGCGACGCGGGCTATGTGCTGGGCGGCCTCGACGACGAGTCGCTGCGCCCCTGCCTCGATTCGCGCTGGGAGTTCGTGCGCGCCGGCGACGGCACGCCGGCGCGCTATCGGCCGGCGCCGTCGTATCACGAGCGACTCCGCGTCGAGCTGCTGATCCAGGCCTGGAGGCGCGCGGCGCGCGGCACAGGCCACATCGACCGGGTCGAGACGATCGCGCAGCACCTCGCGCAGGCGAGTTCGGTGCTGGCGGCGCACCTCGCCCTGCCGCTGCCGCTGCTCCGGCGCGCCGCTGCCGAATGTCGCGTCGACGCCGCCGCCGACGAGCGGCTGCGCCGGCAGATCCACAAGGCGCTGATCGAGCTTGCCGAGGACGACGTGCGGCGCCTCGCGATCGAAGCCGCGCTCCTCGGCTGCGGTGATCTCGCGCAGGCGGTGCGCCGGCACGGCACGCCGGCGATGCGCGTGCTGCTGTGCGCGTACGACGATCGCATGGCGCCGGCGAGCGCGCGCGCCGAGCTGGAGCCGCGCCTCGCGCGCCTTCGCGCGGAGCTGTGGGCGCCGCTCGCGGCGTGAGGCGTGGCGGACGCGACAGCGCGTCGCGTCGCATGTGATTTCATGGCATCCGCGGAAAATCCTTCAGCGGCCGTGCAGGCGATGCGGCTAGCTTGTGATCGACCCGCGCGACGAAGGAACGCGACCATGATTCGCAAGCTCAAATCCGGCGAGTACCGGCTGTACTCGCGCAAGCCCGATCCGAAAACCGGCCGGCGCCGCAATCTCGGCACGTTCTCGACGCGCGCCGCGGCCGAAAAGCACGAGCGTGAAGTACAGTATTTCAAGAGGCATTGACGCCGACGATGGCGAAGCAAGTGCCCGCGCGCCGCGTCGATGCGCCGAAGCGCCTCGTCGAGCGGCTGACGCGCGCCATCCTCGATCTCGCCGGCGAAGTCCCGGAGACCAGCGAGCACAGGAGCCGCGGGCCCGAGCAACGCGCGCGCAAGATCGCATCGGACGCCGCGAACCGCGCCGCGCTCGCGGCCGGCACGCTCGCGCTGCCGCCGGGTCCGGTCGGCTGGCTCACGATCGTGCCGGAGCTGGTCGCGATCTGGCACATCCAGCGCCAGATGGTCGCCGACATCGCGGGCGCCTACGGCGTCGGGGCCGAGCTGACGCGCTCGCAGATGCTGTACTGCCTGTTCCGGCACGCCGCCGCGCAGGCGATGCGCGACATCGTAGTGCAGGTGGGCGCGCGCCTCCTGATCCAGGACGTGCCACTGCGCGCCATCGAGCGCATCGCGGCGAAGATCGGGCTCAGCGTTTCAAAGCGGCTGGTCGGACGTGGGATCGCGCGCTGGCTGCCGGTCATCGGCGCGCTCGGGGTCGGCGCGTACGCGTATTACGACACCGGGCAAGTCGCGCGCACTGCGATCGATCTGTTCCGCGCGGAAGCGGCGTCGAAGACGCAGGACGGTCCGAAGCGGAGTTGATTTTTTTTTCGTGCGTTTGCCGAAGCGCTTTCCGATGCCCTCACCCTGCACACTCCCGCAAGCGGAAGAGGGGAACACGCACGATCCGCAAGCGGGATATGCGGAACTATCGGTTTGCCTCCGCGCTTGCGGACACTTCAGGTTCCGATTTTATTCGGCGATTCCGTTGAGAGTG
>Ga0182749_1003140_pt1 | contig 11490 bp, 13 predicted proteins | sample eDN3rd37CKraftMG_FD_128875 | JGI IMG/M metagenome (GOLD analysis project Ga0182749, IMG submission 128875) | Enriched Miracle-Growth compost microbial communities from Emeryville, California, USA - eDNA 3rd pass 37_C Kraft MG (version 2) (version 2) ...
ACATCAACCTGGCGCAGCTTCGCCACGATCTCTTCAGGTCTATGCTTCTTCTGGGGCATTCAAACGTCCTCCTACGGCTCAATAGCCTACTTCAGGGAGGACCACTTTTCAGGGGGCAGACCATTCCGACGTCACGTGTGCTGGCAGAAGGATAAACAGGTTGTCGGACGTGATTTGTCCCTGCAGCGTTTCAGGCCACATCTTCCCCGCGGCATCCATAAAGAATTTGAGCTCGCGCGGCGATGAAAACTGCTTCAGATATCCGGTAAATGCGTCGGAGATGATGGTAAACAGTTTGGAGACATTCTCCCATCCGGCAAAACCCAGATGCTGTTCCTGCACCTGGGTGATGATGACGTCACCGATTGGAGCCATCACGAAGACTGTCAAGGTCAAAGCGATGGAATTGATCACCAGTCCCGAAGGAGCCTGTTGCACCCCAATGGCATTGCGAAGCAGCATCAATACGATGGAGATCTTCGTGAACGCCGTGCCCATCACTGCGAGAAAAGGGATGAAGCTCAGCGCCATTATGGCGATGATAGTCGGCAGTATCGCCGGAAAATTCTTAACTGCCGTCATTATGCCTCGCGCCCGCCCATTGGCTGAGCTGCACGCCCACATGATCACCGATCCGAACAAGATAACCCCGGCCAGCCGGTGCGCCGTTGGCTAGAATGGTTACCGGCCGGGTTAGGTCGATATCGGGGCGGAGCGTTGCGCCCGGACCCAATTCCCGCAGCTCGGAAAGGGTGATCCGGTGCGTGGAGAGTAAAAGATCCAGCCGTACAGGGAGATCTTCCGTCGGATCGGCCAACGGTGGTTCGTCATAAATCGCGCCGGTATCGGAAAAGTCATAATCGGATTCAGTTTCGCCCATTGTTATATTTCCTACGTCTTCGAAAAGCTTTATTGCGCCGGTATCCGGATCCAGCCTGGCGCTGAAGCGCGCGACATCCGGCACCTCCAAAAAAGTGGGCAGCCATCCCTCCTCAAGCGCGCCTGCAAGCAGCACATCCCCTGTTTCAAGGTTGCGATAAGCCGCCGGTGCGACCCCTCGACCAGGAAGATAGATCCGGCAGCAAAAGCCCGGATCGAAACTATAAGCCGGCTCAGTGGGGCAAAGGGTCAAGAGTTCCGGCAGCCCGCCATCCTCAAAACCGGACAGTTCGAGAGATATTCCGAAGCGATGGCCAGCTGCAGCCACAGTACAGTGAAGTCTCCCGAGCGGCGGCCCAGGCCGCAGGGCTCGCGCCGCTCCTACACGAGCGCTGACCGCAGGCACCTCTTCAACCTCGGTGGGCAGAAAGGCTTCCAGCACCACTACGGCACGCCATTCAACAGGCAAGCTGTCAGGAGACTCCTCGCGCCAGCCCGGAAGGACATGGTCACTCAGGAAATCCACCAATCCGCACTCGGCGCGAAGAAGCGCGGAGCCAGATTCCATGCGGATTTCAATTTCGACATGCCTTGCCTCCTCGAAGGGGGCTTGCACCAAGTGGAGGATTAGAGGCGGTACCTCTCCCTCCTCATCCCTCCGCGGCGAAATCAGCCATCTTGATGCAGCCAGGCGATTGAAAAACGCGGCGATCGCAGGCGAGATGGCGGGTAGCGTGAGAAATTCAGGCACCATCAGCGCGCCCTATTTCTGGCAGCCAGCTGCTCGCAGAATTCCTCGATGACCGCTTCATCGCGCAAATCTACCGATCGGCGCCGCAAAACACGCATGTGATCTTGAATATGCGTGCTCTTGTTGAGCTTCAGAGCGCTTGAGAAGCGATTTCGCCCAGCGATGCGGGCACGCTCCTTCGCCTCGGCAAGCCGATCTTGACAGTTGGCGCGACGGTGGGCGAGCTCCCGGGCCTTCTCTTTCGTTTTCTGTAGTATTTTTTCGACGGCCAAGACGTCGTTTACGGAAACCTTCCTATTGAGCAGCTCTGTCAACAAGTCGATTTCAAGTGTCCGCGTTTCTTCCAGATATTCGTCTATCGCCTTCTGCGATGCGGCCAAAGATTGTTGGGCGTCCAAAACGGCAGCCTTCTCCGCGCTCTCCATCTTGAGCGAGCGATCAAGCCGGCGCTGGCGCAGCGCAACAATCCTTGAAAAATCAAGCATGGCCGACCGCCCGCTTCAGCGCCATGACTGTTTCATCAAAGCTCGATGACTCGTCGATGCCCTGGCGTAGGAAGGCGTCCAGGGCGGGCTTACGGGCCAAGGCTTCATCCGCTTCCGGGTCGGCGCCTTGCGAATATTCGCCGATCTTCAACAGCAACTCTATTTCGTCGAGCTTCGACAGCAGTGCGCGAGCCTTGTGAATGGCTTGCAGGTGATCCGGCGCGACGACCCGGCTCAGGACACGGCTGGTGCTGGCGATGAGATCAACCGACGGATAATGACCCGCGCCAGCCAATTTCCGGGAGAGGACAATGTGGCCGTCAAGAAGCGAGCGTGCTTCATCGGCTACGGGCTCGTTCATATCGTCGCCTTCCACCAATACGGTGTAGAAGGCGGTAATCGAGCCGTTGCAGCTGCGGCCGGCGCGTTCGACCAGACCGGGAAGCTGTTCGAAAACAGAGGGAGGAAAGCCACGCCGCGTCGGAGGCTCTCCGGCGGCAAGGCCGATCTGTCGTTGCGCCCGGGCGAAGCGGGTCAAGCTATCCATGATCAGCAGCACACGCTCACCCCGGTCCCGGTGAAATTCAGAAATGGCCGTGGCGGTATAGGCTGCTTTGACCTGCTCGATGGCGGGGCGATCAGACGTGGCGACGATAATGATCGATTTGGCAAGACCTTCCGGCCCAAGCTGATCGATGAATTCGCGCACTTCGCGGCCACGTTCACCCACAAGCGCAATGATGCATCGGTCATAGCCGGCAAAACGTACGATCTGGGAGACCAGCGTTGATTTGCCACCGCCGGCAGCGGCAAAAATGCCCAAGCGCTGGCCTTCTCCGCAGGTCAAAGTGCCGTCCAACGCCCTCACTCCAAGGGCAACGGGCCGATCGATAAGGGGTCGAAGCATCGGGTTGGGGGATGGCCGGTGACCTGGGTAGAAGGTGCGTGGCTCAAGCCTGGGGCCTGCATCGATTGGCCGGCCCATGGCGTCAAGCACGCGGCCGGTCAGCTCCTCCCCGACCGGCACCTCAAAAGCTCTCATCAACGGCTGGATCGTAGAATTATGCGATATGCCAGCAGTGCAGCCATAGGGGGTCAGGATTGCCTCGCTTTGATCAAAACCAACCACTTCAGCAAGGATCGGCTCCCCATCGCTGCGAGAGATCGAGCAGATCTCGCCAATGCTGAAGTGCCCCGCGGCACGCACCACCGGGCCGACGGCTCTGCAGACCCGTCCGCGACGCTTGAACCGCCTGGATGAGCCAAACGCCGGCTCCGCGATGCAACTTTCGCCGGTGCTGACCAAGGATAGGGACTTCACTCCGAGCTCCTGGTTTCAGGCGCCTCGGCGTCGCTCTCCGTCCCGGTCATCAGCTGCAACGCGGCGAGCATTTCTTCCACCACCACGATGAGGCTGAGGTCGATCACGTCCATACCCGCATAAACAAGGCAGTCGTGCTCGGACATTTGCGGGTTGGGTTCCGACCGCATGGGCGCAAGGTATTTGTTGCCCCGCCTCACGGCAGAAATGGCCGCTGTGACGGCCGGCAGATTGGCCGGATGCACCATGATGACGATTTCCGGGCAACCCTGTATTTCGCCAACGACCTCGCCCAGCACGTTTGGCAACCACTCCTCCTTCGGCATGCGGCCGAGCACTTGCTGCAGGCTCCGGCGAAGAAGCGCCTCCAAATGAACCCGGAGCTGGCTGCGGCTTTCTTCCAGGCGCTGCACCGCTGCCGAAAAGTGCAAAAGCCCTTCCGCATATCCCGCTTCACGCGCACTCTTCCGTGCCTGGCGGCCTCGGTCGCGGGCGCGACGCAAATAAGCCGCGGCCTTTCTCCTGGCGGCAAATTCGACGCCTTCTGCCCTCTTCAGGCTGGCGAAGTGCTCCGCCTTTAGAATGCCGTCCGAGGGCAGACCTGCCGCATCGAAGGATGATCCATTAAATCCTGGCATCCGAATACTCTCGTGCCAGAGCGGCATAGCGCAGGAAACATTCCTCATCCGGATCATCTGGTGTGAATGCGACCGGCTCCGAAAGCTCGCCCGGCTTTAGCTGCAATTTCAGTCGTTCGAGATAGGCAGGCGGCAAAAATCCCAGCAGGAGGCCCGCTACTTTCTGCTTGTAGAGCTCCAGGAGTTCACGCGAGGCAACATTCAGAACCTGCATGTTTTTGAACGTCGGGAAGCGTTTCTCGGCCAAACTAAAGAGCAAGGCCTGTTCACCGCACCAGGAAGCGATATCCCGAAGCACGGCTCCGCTGGTCGTGGAGAGGATGGCCTTGTGATTGATCATTATCGTCATGATCCGGCACAGATCGGCCAATTCCTCCGCATCCTTCGTTAGAAGATCGGCGCATAACAGGGCTGTAGCCTGCGGAAGTTCCCCCGGCAGCGCGGGCAACTCGGACAGGATCTTGTGATTGACGGCCGGCCTTAAGAGGCAGCTCGACGCGAGCTTGGCGGCGATCGTGGCATTCCTTAGCCCGAGCACAGCGGACAAGTTTTCGCTCGGTATGTGGTCGAGGGGCGCTTCGTCGAAAGCGCAGGCCGGTTTCATGAGGCTATCCTTCTCTTGCGAGATCGAAGATAGATTCCAATGCCCCATGCACCGCCCGCGCCCAAAACCAGGCCAGCGGCCGCTATGCCACCGGCCAGAAGGCTGGCGCGCTCCACGCTGCCCTTGCGTATGGCAACGCCGCCGAAGGCGGTTAAATCCAGGTCTGGCTGCACCGGCGGATCGACGGGCGATATGACCACACCAACCCGATCGTAGTTGATATTCTCGACGCCATAGGCCACCAGTTGCTTGATCTGTGGGACGAGTTCGGCGGTTATCGCGTCCCGACTTACCAATGCCAGGACCGAGGCGCTTGGCGGCGGCACTTCATCAAAGGGTGTTGTTTTACGCGGGTTGGCTACATGCACCTCCGCCGAAATAACGCCGGGGATGGACGACACCATGTTCGACAATTCCTGCGAAAGCGCGAAATTGAACCTCGCCCATTCCTTTACGGGGCTGGTCACCAGGCCATCCCCGGTGAATACCTCGCCCATGGTCTCGAATTTGGGACGCGGCAGGCCAAAGCTTTTAAGAAGGTCGACGGCCTTGCCGAATTGCGCCTCATCGACCAGAAGCGTGATCTGATTATCCTTATCCGCCTGCTTGGTCGCCTGGATGTTATATTCCAGAAGCTTTCCAAGCATATTGTTGGCTTCTTTCTCGCTCAGCCCGGAGTAAAGCGGTATTTTGCAGCCGGACAGAAGGATGCAAATCGCGCAGGCGAAAAGGACGTTGCCAAGCCGGCTTGGAGGCCGGTCTTCCTTGACGAGACCTACCGGAAAGCGCAGGCGGCGCATCACTGACTCGACAGCAATTGCTGGACGCCGTTTACCGCCTTGCCAATTGCCCTTATCGATAATTCAAGACGAATTTTATCCGCGTTATACGCTACTTTGTTTCGAATATATTCCTGATTGTCATTATGGATTTCAATAATCTTGTTCTTTGTAGCTTCCAGCAATCTTGCCATTTCTGGTGTCTGGTTCAGCGGTTCCTCCGCCCAGCGGCGGAACTGCTCCTGCACCGGCCGGGGCAAGCTCATCAGGGGACTGGAGAGATCGACGGCGTTTTCGATATCACCGACGATGGCCGTTTCCTGCCGATGCAAGGTATCAATCAAACGATCTTGAAGGCCGTTAATGCCCGTCGACAAGCTTTCAACCTGCGGTGCGCTCAATGTGAAGGACGTGCTCACGCGAGGTCTCCCCTTCCACTCAACAACGGAAGCTCGTCGGCGTTCTTTGACCAAAGCGCGGCTGCGCATTCGTCGATGACAATCCGGACCGTTTGCAAGGCTGCTTCCGATTGAAGCAGACCCTCTTCGAGATAAGCCCCGCCCAATATATAGGCGCGCTCGAACTGCCCATCCTGCTGCAGGAGATACAGATGAAAGGCGAGAGCCTCGTCCCGATTGACAGCGGCGTAGAGAGCGCCAGCGTTCTCCAGGCGTTCAATGGCAGCTGTGAAATTACCAAGGGAAAAGAGGTACATGGCTTCGATCAGGAAGCCGCCGGCGTTGTCCGGACGCAGTTCCTGAACGAGCCTCCACAGCGATTGGGCATGTTCTCCCAGACCCAAAAGCGTCGCTGACGAAGCCAGGTTGCCGAGGACGACGATATCGTCGCTGTGGAACGCGACCTTGGGCGTTGTCATCTCACAACAACCTTCTTTTGCTGGCCGTCGACTTCGACGAGGAGATGCCGGCCTGTAACCGCCACCAACTTTGCGTCCTGCCCCAGCGCATCGCCAGGGCGGATCATGGCGCCATCCTCGGTAACGACATAAGGGTAGGCACCGGGCCAGACACCGGTCACGCGCCTTGCCATCGCATCAAGATCAATCGGCGAGGCGGCTTGGAAACGCACCGAAGCGAGCCCCGGAACATCCTGCTTCAAAATTCCGGCAAGCTTTTCGCGGAGCTTCAGGTCGTTGATTGCCGAGAGCGTAACCTCGCCGTTCTCGTTGCCAAGCACATGCGCCTCGATGCCGAGATTGCCCGCTATCAGCTCGGCCGCATTGGAAATTTCCTCATCGGCAAGAATATCGACCGACAACGGCACGCCTGCCTGTTTCAGCCTTTCCTGCAGGCGCTCACGAGCGGCCGTATCGCGTACCCTCACCGTGGCGCTGCAGTCGCCGATCTTGCAGCTCCCACGCTCGATCTTGACCTCAAGCTTTTGTAGCAGCTCGGTGACAAGCGTGTCGTTCAGCGCCGGTTGCGCCACGACAGGCATAAGCGTGATGTCGGTCGGGGCTGCTTCACTTTCCGGTGCAGCGCGAGCAGTGAGGCCATCTTTGGACTCGCGCGGCGAAAACAGATTTGCGAGACCAGCCAAAGCGACGAGAAGCAGTACAGCTAGGACTGGAAGGCGTGAAAACGGTGCCTTCCAGAGGGTCTGGATTTGCCCGGGCCGCGTCGGTTTTTCCGGCGCCGGGCCATCGAGTTCAAGCGAAATATCCGCAATGGTGAGCCGATCCCCCAAATGCCACGGGACCCATTCTTCCGGCCCCAAGGCAACCACACGCCGCAAAGCATGCTTGAACAGGGCTGCTGGCGCTCCCGGTTTCGCAAGGATCGAAACGGCGGCGTCATCCACCTTCAGCGTGAGATGCTCTGGGGCTACGGCGGGATGAATTAGGACTATTTCGCAGCTGAAATCAGAGCCAAGGCGGTGCTCGCCTGGTTCAAGGCGCAGAACTTGCTCCTCGTATCCTGATCTGGATAGCTTCGCGGTGATCATTTCGCTTGGCCTTAGCCCCCGCGGCGCGTCGGCGCGTCGGCTTTCATCCGCTCTCGGCCATCCGGGAGGAGCCTCTGGGCATCCGCCATATCCCGGAACCGCGCTACCAGCCGCAGCGCATCATCGACCACCTCGATGGCGCGCAGGAAATGGGCCGGATCCTCGTTTCGGAGTGTGATTTGCGAGCTATCGCGCACGAACGTTTGTCGGCGCGATTGAAGATAACGACTGAGCGAATTCCAGCTGCTCTCGCCGCTTTCGAGAAAGAGTCCCTCGAAAGGTGCGCCGGTCTGCGAAGAGAAAAAGGCGTAATCCGGATAGGCCATGTGTCGCTCCTTGTCGGCGCGACACATCACCCTTGTGCGATGTTATGAGAAAATCGAGTTTTCAAATAGTGCGCTGCAACATGCCTGGCGCTAAGGTTTAACCCTGTAGAGGCACTAAGCTCGCTGTAATGCGGTCTGGGCCGCATGCCGGCCTGCAATGCGGCCGAAAACAGCACCAGCCATCAGGCCCGTGCTGCCGGGATAGTTAAAATAGTACAACCCGCCGACCAGCTCGCCTGCGGCGAAGAGACCCGGCATCGGTTCATCCTCTACATTAAGCACGTGTGCACCGGTATCGACCTTCAGTCCACCGAAGGTAAACGTAATGCCGCAGCCAACCGAGTAGGCTTCGAAGGGCGGCTGCTCAAGCGTATTGGCCCAATTGCTCTTGTTGACCTCGAGCCCCTCAGTGCCACGGCCGTCCTTGATATTGGGATCAAAGGCCACGTCTTTCTTGATCGCGCTGTTATACTCTCGGACCGTATCGAGAAAGTTTTGATGGTGCACGTCTTGCATGCGGTCCACCAGTTCCTCCAAGGTGTTCGCCACAACCTTGGTTGCGCCGCGCAGCTTGTATTCGTCACGCAGAAGATGTTTGACCTGCTGGTCGAAGACCTGCCATGCGTAGCTGCCCGGCTGGTTCAGCACAGCGCGGCCATATTTGGCATAGGTGTAGTTGCGGAAATCAGCCCCCTCATCGACAAAGCGCTTGCCCTCGGCATTCACCATGATCCCGAACGGATAGCTGTGACGATAACCGGCGTGGTCTCCGTCAATATCGCCGAAGTCGGATGCATAGCGTTCCCACGCAACTGAATGACAGCCCGACCACTGGCCGTAGGACTGCGCGCCGGCATCAAGAGCCATACGGATGCCGTCGCCTGTGTTGTACCGGGTTCCGCGCACCTTAGCCAGGTCCCAGCCTGCCCCGAGATAGCGGGTGCGCCATTCGCGATTGGCCTCGAAGCCACCGGAGGCAAGCACGACCGCGCCCGCCTCTATGGTCTCTTCCTGCCCGTCGACCTCGATGATGACGCCGGAAATCCTGCCCGCTTTCCGAACCAGATTTGTCGCCCTGGCGCCGTAACGGACATCCACCCCGTGCTTTGCGCAGGAGTCATAGAGCGCCTCGACCAAGCCGGCGCCGCCACCATTGGCATAAATGACGACACCGCCGAAGAACTTGAAGCGCCCATTCACGTTGTAAGCCTGGCGTCCGTAGTTCGGCACAAAGCGAATGCCCCGGCCGCGCATCCAGTGCACCGTATCAGTGCTGTTGGACACGATAAGTTCAGCAAGGTCGGGATCGATATAGTACTGCGTTATGGTGAAGAGGTCGTCGAGATATTTTTCGGCAGGATATTCGCCGAAGTCCGTACGCGCGATGTCGTCCTCGCTGAGATCCGGCACGATCTTCCGGATGTCTTCCACGCCATTGTGCACCATGCGGAAACCGCCGCCCGTAAAGGCGGAATTGCCACCGCGTTTATGCTCCGGCGCGCGTTCGAGCACCAGCACACGTGCACCCTGCTCCCGCGCCGACAAGGCCGCACACAAAGCGGCGTTGCCTCCGCCAACTACAACGACATCATAATTGCTCATTGGAGACTCCGAATTCCATTGTATGGAATTATGTTTCATATTTTTTCGACAGGGTCAATGGAGTTGCGCGCCTGATGTCGCTGCACCAACGCACCGATGATCATCGGACCGATGAAGATGGTGAACAGCATGCGAATGAGTTGCACTGTCGAGACGAAGGCCAGGCTTACGCCTGCGGCGATCGATAGTATCGAGATCTCGGCGAAACCGCCTGGAGCGAACGCCATAACCGGCAGCGAGGAATGGATATCCAGAAGGTTGCCGGCGACCACAGCAAATGCAGCCACGATGCCAAGGAGCACGAAGGCCCAGATGACGGCGAAGAGGAGTATGCGCCATACCTTGTCGAGCCGGACTCCGACAAAGCGGACTCCCGCGAAGACGCCGAGGAATACCTGCGCGGCCGCTATCGCCCAGTGCGGAGGGGAAGATTGAGTGAGACCGACGGCATGAATGGCCACGCTCACAAAGAGCGGACCGAACATCTGAGGCGCTGGAATCCGCAGCAGAACGCCCAGCCCATAACCGATGACGGCGCTGGCGGCCAGAATTGCCAGGTCGAACAATCCCGGCGGCGGCCCTTCCGAAATCACCATCTGCACCGGGTCGATTCCCAGGATATAACGGAGCCCGAAAGAGATCGCCGCGACCGCGATGACCAGCCTGGCAGAATGGACGAGAGCCACGACGCGGACGTTGGCCCCGAGCTGATCAGCCAGCATGACCATGTCGGAGAAGTTTCCAGGCACGGCGGCGAAGTAACTGGTGACCGGGTCGACGCCCGCCCAACGGAAATAGAGCCAGCCGAGGCCTATCGTCAAAAGGAGATGACACATGACCAGACCGGCCATAAGGACGATTTCCCCAAGCGCGGGAAGATCGGAGACCTGAACCAGGCTGCCGAACAGAACACCCAGAACCGGCGCAAGCCCGTTGCGCAGCCAACGCGGCATTGCGAGCGGCGCGCCGGCCATGCTGGCGACCATGGTGGCCGTCATCGCACCCAACATATAGGGAAGAGGCGTGCCTAAAAGATCGAAGCAATAGCCACCGACACCGCCGATCGCGAGTGCGAGAATGATCGACGGCGCGCGCTTCAATTTATCCATCGGTTTCTTTGAAGTTACCGCAGCCATCAGGGGAAGTTCAGGATTTCAGACAGCAGCCCCTCGGGATATTCCAGGTAAAGGAAATAGGAGAGTGTTGTTAAAACCAGGACCGCGGCAAGTGCGATCGCTAAATTCCTCCGCAGAGGCGGACCGCATTCCACCGTAATAAAAGCGGCGACGAAAAGGGCCGTCGCAAGCGTAAAGCCCAAGAGGTAGATCGCCGCAACGAACCCAACCAGCCAGCCGAGGTAGATATATTTGCTTGGCTGCAAATCGCTCGCATCCGGCACTTCCGTATCGGCCAGTACCGGGTCCGATAGCGATGCAAAGCATTGCTGAAGGATGATGATCGCAAGAAGGCCCAAGGTGACCGCGGCAACGCCGACAGGATAAATGCGCGTCAGGGTCCCACTGTCGAGAACGTCGATCAGAGCAAACGCCGCAACAAGGGTCACCACCCCCGTGAAGGCCAATTGAGGCACGCGTGTGGTGATTGGCTTGGCACCTGCGGCATTGGCGGTCGTTGCAGCCTTTCGCCTCTGGGTGAACATGATCTTCATGCCCACGGCGATCGACGCCAGCACCATGACGGCGATAAGGATAGCCTGCGGGCGCTGCAGGAACGAGAGACCGTACACCTGCGTCGTCTGATAAAGGCTCGCCTCAAGGCCGGGAGAGAGGACGAAGCCAACCACTAGTGCCGGGCGCGACCACTCAAAGCGCTTCATATAGAGGCCGACGACCGTCAGAAGCAGAAGCGCGACGATATCGCCCCAGCTCAGCGTGGCCTGGTAAGCGGTAAATACCATCAGCACGACAATGAGCGGCGCCATGAAGGCATAGGGTATCAAGGTGAGACGAGCGATCGGCCCGGCAAGCAATATGCAAAGCGTGGCCCCGAAGATGTTGCCCAGAGCGAGCGACCAGATGATCAGGAACGTCAGATCCATATGCTCGCGCACCATGCGCGCGCCGGGCTCCAATCCGATAAGGATAAAGGCACCTAGAAGCAGGGCCATGGAGCCCGAGCC
>Ga0182749_1003142_pt1 | contig 11489 bp, 9 predicted proteins | sample eDN3rd37CKraftMG_FD_128875 | JGI IMG/M metagenome (GOLD analysis project Ga0182749, IMG submission 128875) | Enriched Miracle-Growth compost microbial communities from Emeryville, California, USA - eDNA 3rd pass 37_C Kraft MG (version 2) (version 2) ...
ACCGTCAGCCCTGCCATTTGGGTCAGGTAGGACATCGTGCTCTCGCCGCCGTAGTTCTGCCAGTTGGTATTGGTCATGAAGCTTGCGGCGGTGTTGAAGGCGAGGTCCGGCGGCACGGCGGCCATGCCGGCCGGGTTGAAGGGCAGTCCGCCCTGAAAGCGCTGGAGCAGGTAAAGCACCAGGAAGCCCGCCAGATTGAAGAAGAGCATGGCGGCCGTATAGGTGGTCCAATGCTGCTCCTCGCGATCGCTGGTGCCTGCGATGCGGTAGAGGCCACGCTCGACCGGGCCGAGGACCGGCGAAAGCAGCGTGCGTTCACCATCGAAGACGCGCGTCATGTAGCCGCCTAGCGGCTTCACGAGCAGTATGACGATCCCGCAGAAAACCAGGATCTGCATCCATCCGTTGAGGGTCATGATGTAATCTTTCGAAGATTCAATCCCGGTCAGAAGCGCTCGGGACGGGCGAGGGCATAGATCAGGTAACCGGTAATGAAGAGGGCGACCGCGCCGCCCAGAACATATTCAAACAGCATATTCTTGGACCTTGGATCATAGATTCTCGCAGGCACTGATGTATCCGAACATCAGGACGAAAAACGCCAGGCCTATTCCAACTAGGACGATGTCCATATTCGCGGCTCCTGTGTGCCATTGGTGCTCTGCTGCATCGAGATCGGGAGCTTCTCTCTGCAAGGTGAATGAGCTCAGCAATTGCGCCGGTGAGGCGCATACGCGGGGCTGAATGGCGGGAATATGGAGTGGAACCGTATATAAGTTCGAGACGGAGAGCGGAGGAAAGATATAAAAAACATATAAAGATTTGCAGGCGGCCCCCGCGTTAGGGTGAACGCAGTCGTCCACCTATCGTGACCTCAAGGTATTAGCCTCGTCGGGGCGGTTCGAGGCATACCGGCTCGGCATATCCGGCCATGCCAACGCCTGATTTAGGTGATGAATTGGAATTTCGCATATGTGAAAAGAAGCGTGGAGAGGCCGACTTCGAAGTATTTTTGCGCGAAACGGTCTCGTCTGGGCATGCAAGGGAGGCGTGAATTGAACCGCGATGTGAAATCTGCTGGTCGGGTCATCGACATCTTCGAATTTTTTGCGGACCGGCAGTGCCCGGCAACGCTGACGGAGATCTGTAAAAGGCTCGATCTGCCTGCGTCCAGCGCCACCATGCTTCTCAAGACGCTGGTCGGGAAGGGCTATCTCGACTACGACCGCAAGGCCCGTACCTATCTCCCGACGATCCGAACGGCCCTCCTGGGAATCTGGCTCAACGACATGCTGCTTAACGACGGCACGATCCTGCGCCTGATGTGCGATCTGAGGGACAGGACGGGGCAGACCGTGACCCTCGCCGTCCAGAGCGGACTGAGTGTGCAATACATCAAAGTCGTCCCCTCGAACACGAGGCCAACCTCGCCTAAGGTATTGACGGGAAAGCTTCGGCCACTCCTGCGCTCGGCCGTTGGTTACGCGTTGCTCAGCCTGAAAACAGAGCCAGAGGTGCTGCTGCTGGCTCGGCGCATCAACGCCGAAGAAAAACGACCCGACAAGATCGTCCGCACCCAGGATTTGCTCGCCCATATCGAGGGATACCGCCGGGACGGTTACGCCTATACGGAGCAGGCGACGTCCGCCGGTGCGGCGATCGTCGCAACCCTTATTGCGGCACCGCCGCACCAGCCGCCGCTGGCACTTGGAATCGGCGGTCCAATAGATCAGCTGCGGGCGCACAAACAGGAATATGCGCAAGCTTTGAAGGAGGTCGCGGAGATCCATCTGCGCAACATGGAGGGGGCCAAGCAGACCTTCCACTAGTAGCAAGCAGAACTCTTTAGAAGAAGCGGCAACGGGTGTTTTGTCAAGCCCACCCACCCGTAAGCTGACCGCCTTGGTGGATTTGACAAAACCCGAAATGCATCCCTCTCTTTTGGACAAATGCTGTTGGCCGGCTGGAGGGTCGGTTGAAAAAGGGAGGAACGAATGTCACGCCATTTCGTGGGAATCCGCCTTGCTGCAGCCGCGGCCCTGGCCATGTCGGTTTTCGGGATCGGCACCGGCCACGCGCAGGACGAGATCGACAAGACGCTGGTCAATGCCGAGGCCGCAGGCGGCATGGAGCAGCTCGCCGCCAAGGCCAAGGAGGAAGGCGCTCTCCTGATCTATGGTGCACCCGCCGCGGACAAAATGGCCGAATGGTTTGCCGGGTTTGAGGAGAAGTACGGCATTCCCGTACAATATTACCGCGCGCCGACGAACCAGATCTATCAGCGTTACAGCCAGGAGCAGAGCGTCGGCCGCAAAATGGCGGACGGCGTCATCTTCAGCGTTTACGAAGTGGTGCAAGACGCAAATTCCAAGGGCTGGATCGCTGAATACACGCCGCAAACAGCAGACAAGTTCCCCGAAGAGGCGGTGATCCCTGGGCGTGCTTACCCTGCCTACCTGACGGTGCAGTCGATCGGCTGGAATACGAGCCTTGTCCCCGAGGACCTTCAAAAAGCGCTCACGGAAGACCCCCTGCAGGCGCTGCTTGATCCCAGGCTCAAGGACAAGATCGCTATCGTCTCCGTCACGGCGGGGGGCGCGCAGATCGCCGGCAGCGCCAACCTCGCCCTCCATCAGGCCGAGCAATATGGTTGGGAGTATCTGGAGAAGCTTGCCGGCCAGAATCCGGTGGTCATCAACACGAGCCCTGCGCTTCTCGAAGCAATCATCGCAGGAGATTATTGGGCGACATTCGACGGTTATGACTCCATCTTTGCGCCGGCCATCGTCGAAGGTGCTCCGCTTGCTTTCGCTCCGCCCAAGATTGCCGCGGCGACCGAGTTCTACATGTCCGTGGCAGCCAACGCCGCCCATCCCTATGCGTCGCGCCTGCTCATGGAGTGGATGACCTCGGAAGAGGCGCAGAATTCGCTCGCAAATATCAGCCAGGCCGCCGTCACGATCGAGGGCTGGCAGGACGAGCGCGAGATCGCCAAACAGCCCTGGTTCCGCAAGGCGGAGCAGCTCTGGTTCGGCGCCGCCACGGACCCACAGCTGCAGGGCGAAAACCTGAAGGCTTTCTACGAACGCTGGCAGAGCATCTTCGGCAACTAGCCGCCTGAAGGCTGCCCCGCCGTAACGCTACCCCAACACCGTCTCGAGGTTGTCCATGCCCACCACGCTCGATTGCCTGATCATGCGCAATGTTTTCGGCAGCCATCGTATGCGCGCCGTCTACGACAGCCAGCGCCTGGTGCAGTCATGGCTCGACACCTGGGCGGCTCTGGCGGAGGCCCAAGCGGCGGTCGGCGTGATCCCGGCCGAGGCGGCGCGTGCGATCCGGGCCGCGGCAGTCGCCGACAAGCTGGACATTGCAGCGATCGGCGAGGGCGTGATGGAAGGCCGCCATATCCTGATGCCGTCGATTCGCGCTCTATCCGCGGCAGCGGGTGAGGCCGGTAAATACGTGCATTGGGGGTCGACGACGCAGGACATCATCGACACGGGCATGGTGCTGCAGCTGCGCGACGGCATGGCCATAATCATCGACGAGGTCGACGATCTCATCGAAATCCTTGCCGGCCTGGCGCGCAAGCACCGCTCCGATGCGATGGCCGGGCGCACGCATTGGCAGCATGCGCTGCCGATCACCTTCGGCTTCAAGGTGGCGCTCTGGGTGGAGGAGTTGCACCGCCATCGCGAACGGCTCGTCCGTTCGCGGGACGCCAATATGGTCGTCCAGGTGGGCGGCGCCGCAGGCACGCTGGCAGCCCTCGGCGAACATGCTGCCGCGATCCAAAAGGGTGTCGCCGAACGTCTGGGGCTTGCGGTGCCGCCGGCCCCCTGGTCCTGCCTGCGCGACGGGCTGGCGGAGCTTGTCTCGAATATCGGTCTTCTCGCCGCGACCATCGAGCGGATCGACACCGAGCTTGGCCGCCTGTCTTCCACGGAGATTGCGGAAATCGCCGAGCCGCGGACCGCGACGCAGGTCGGCTCCTCGGCGATGCCGCAGAAGCGCAACCCGATCAACACGGAGCGCGCCGCCGCCAATTGCAAGATCGTCCGCGGGCTGGTGCCGGTCATGCAGAGCCTGATGGTTATCAATCATGAGCGCGACATGTCGGCCACCGCCGCCGAATGGCTGCTCCTGCCGCAATGTATGATCACCATGGACGGCGCCCTGGAACTGACGCATCGCGTCGTTGCCGGACTTCATGTCGATCCCGAGAGGATGCGCCGCAACCTCGATCTCACAGGCGGCGGCATCGTCGCCGAAGCGGTGATGATGGGCCTGGCCGAGCATATGGGGCGCTCGCAGGCCCATGAAGTGATGATCGACATGGCGCGCAAGGCCCGCGAGCAAGGCGTGACGCTCTACGACGTGCTTTCGGCCGATCCGGAAATATCGTCGCTGCTACCGGACGAGCGGCTGCGTCAGCTGGTCGATCCCGCAAATCACCTCGGTCTCGCCGAAACCATCGTCGACGACGTCCTGCAGCGCGTCTCGGCCTGAGACAGAAGACTCCGGCAAGATGACACAGACCGCCACCGCATCCTTCGGTCCCCCACCCGTCAGCCGACGCTCGACGGCGCTCGTCGAGCTTGCCGAGAACGCCACGATGACCTTGGTCGTCCTCGGCTTGCTGGTGCTCGTCGGGCTGCCGATGGCCTTCGTTCTGATCAGCGCCTTCCTGCGCGATCCGTTCGACATAACGGCAGGCTTCACGCTGGCTGGCCTCGTCGACGTCTACACCGACCGCGAGATCTGGCACTCGGCCTGGCAGACCCTTGTGATGTCGGTTGCGGTCGGCTTCGTGTCCACGGCCGTTGGCGGCGTGCTTGCCTGGGTGCTCACCCGCTTCAGGCTGCCCGCGACCAATCTGCTCGAAACACTCTCGGTCGTCCCGCTCTTCCTCTCGCCGCTCGTGGGCGCGATCGCCTGGGTTGCCATCGCCTCGCCGCGCTCCGGTCTCCTGAACGATATCCTGCGCACCATGGGCGCGCCGGAATGGCTCACGCTCGACGTTATGTCGCTTCCGGGCATCTGTTTCGTGATGGTTTTCCACTACGCGCCCTACGGCTTCCTTTTCCTGTCGAGCGCGTTGCGCAACATGGATGCGGCCATGGAAGAGGCGTCCTACATGTGCGGCCGCGGCGTGTTCGACACCGCCTTCAACATCATCCTGCCTCTGCTGCGCTCGGCTGCGCTGTCCTCGCTCCTCTTCATCTCGATCCTTGCTTCCGGTGAGTTCTCCGTCGCGGCGATCCTCGGCGCAGGCGGGGTCTATGAGCCTCTTTCGGTCCATCTATACGAAGCGATCTACGGCTTTCCCGCCGATTTCGGACGGGCGACCGGGATTGCGACGATGATGATCATCGCGAGCCTGACCGCCTTCTATTTCTATCGCCGAACGCTGCGCGACAGCCGCCGCTCCATCACCGTCTCGGGACGCGGATTTGCATCGCGGCAGATCGATCCCGGCCGTTGGCGCCTGCCCATCCTCGTCCTCTTCGGGTTCTATGCGCTGGTCACCGTGGTCCTGCCCTACCTGGCGCTGCTTTTCATCTCCTTCACGCGTTTCCGCACGGGGCAGATCTCGGCCGCCGTCTTTACCTTCGATAACATCACGCGGGTCTGGAACGGTGCGGGCGCACAGCTTGCCTTCTTCAACACGCTGATCCTTTCAGTGCTGGTCCCGGCGGTCTGTGCGGTGCTCGCCGTGTTCCTCGTCTATCTGCACGATCGGCTGAAGCTGCGTGGGACGACGCTTGCCACCTATATCGCCACGTCCCCGATCGCGGTGAGCCATATCGTCTTCGCCACCGGGTTCCTTGTCATCTATATCCATACGCCGCTCTACTCTACCCTGTGGCTCATCGCGCTGGCGCTGATCGCGACCTATCTGGCGCATTCGATCCGCATCGCCGGTAACGGCATGGCGCAACTTGATCCTTCGCTGGAGGAAGCGGCCCAGATCAACGGCGCCTCGCGTACCAAGGTTCTCGCATCCGTGGTCATGCCCCTGATGCGCCCGTCGATCTTCTCCGCCTTCGTCCTGATCTATGTTTTCACCGTTCGAGAGGTGAACACGGCGATCATGCTTTACTCGCCGTCCTCCACGCTGCTTTCGGTGCTGTCCTGGGACTATATGTCCAACGGCTCCCTCGCGCCTGCAGCGGTGATCGGCATGATCCAAACCGCGCTGATGGTGGCCGGCATCGTCCTTGCCCGCATCTTCCTCGGCACCCGAAGCACCAAAAGCGTGATGTAGCGAGCCGTGAGGTTAGACATGAACATGATGCATTCCATGAGCGTGGCCGAAGCGGCGGGGCTGGAGGTCGATAGTCTGGTGGCGAGCTACCAAGGCAACCAGGTCGTCCACGGCATCAGCTTCGACATCAAGCCGGGCCAGTTCGTCACGCTTCTTGGCCCGAGCGGCTGCGGCAAGAGCACGACGCTGCGCTGCGTGGCGGGCCTCCACAAGATCGATGGCGGACGTATCCTGATCGGCGGCGAGCAGGTGGCGGCTGGAGGCCTCCATGTCCGTCCCGAGCATCGCAACGTCAATATGGTCTTCCAGTCCTATGCGGTCTGGCCGCACATGTCTGTCTTCGACAACGTCGCCTACGGGCTGAAGCGCGGGAATACGGACAAAGCGGTGATCGCGCGTCGCGTGAACGAGATGCTGGAGCTCGTCGGCCTCCAGGATTACGCCAAACGCGGCGCCACGGGTCTAAGCGGCGGACAGCAGCAGCGCGTGGCGCTGGCGCGCGCGATGGCCACCAACCCGCGCGTGCTGCTGCTCGACGAGCCGCTTAGCAATCTCGATTCCGTGCTGCGCACGCGCATGCGTGCGGAGATACTCCGCATCCAACGCGAGACCGGCAAGACCACGCTTTACGTCACCCATGACTGCAGCGAGGCGCTCGCCATGTCGGACAAGATCATCATTCTCGATCAGGGAAGGATCGATCAGGTTGGAACACCGGAAGAGCTTTACGATACGCCCGTCAATCGCTTCGTGGCGCGCTTCCTGGGACCGGTGAATTTCGTGCGGGCGCGGGTTCAGGAAATCTCGACCCGGGAGCTTGCGGCTGTGGCGCCGGATCTCGACCAGGCTCCCGTTTTCCGCATGAGCCGGCAGCGCGGGCGGGCGGTGTCCCCCGGTGACAAGATCGACCTCGTCATCCGGCCCGAGCGTGTGCTGATCGACAAGCCGGACGAGGGCGACGAGACCAACTCCTTCCCCGCTCGGCTCGTTCGCAGCGATTTTCTCGGCAGCCATTGCGAGGCGGTCTTCGAGTCCGGCGGCGTGGAGCTGCAGTGCCAGGTCGAACGCAAGCGCCTGGCGGGCTTGAAAAACGGTGAAGCAAGGCTGCGCATCGACCCGGACTACCTCACATGGGTGCCTGCCGAAAACTGATCCCAACAGGAGAACAGAAGTGGTCATCGAATACGCTTCGATCCGCGTCGAACGGACCTCACCCATCTGGCGCGTGGTCCTCAACCGGCCAGAGGTCAAGAATGCTCATGATCTGCATATGTTCGAAGAGATCCTTATCGCCTTCGACGAAGCGGAGAAAAATGATGATTGCCGCTGCGTGGTGCTGACCGGGGAGGGCGACTTCTTCTCCGCGGGCCAGGATCTGCGCTTCACGCGCTCGGCGGATGCCGAGAGCATCGATGCATATGGCCGCGCGAATGTCGCCGCGCGGCAGCGCATCCAGCGCAATTTCAAGCCGGTTGTGGCAGCGGTCAATGGCCCGGCCATCGGCGGCGGGGTCTATCTCGCCACCGCCTGCGATCTGATCGTCGCCGTGGATACGTCCTATTTCCAGATGCGAGAGATTCAGGCCGGCAACCACAGCGGCGGCCAAAACCTCTTCACCATCGGCCGCGCGCGCTCCCTGGAGATGGCGCTGCTCGGCCGGCGGATCCCGGCTGAGAAAGCTGAGCACTGGGGGCTCATCAACGCCTGCGTCCCCCGCGAGGAGTTTGCTGCAGCAGTCGCGGATTACGCCGAAGCCCTTGCGGCCCTTCCGCCGCTTGCCGTGCGCTACACAAAGCAGGCCACCAATATCCTGCTCGACAGCGCGGGCTTCTCCGCCCACCTCGAATCGAGTGGTGTGATGCAGCGCTATCTCGCTCTCACGCCCGACGGGCGGGAGGCCAAGATCGCTTTCAACGAGCGTCGGCAACCCCGTTTCACCGGGGCCTACCCCAAGGCGGTCGATCCATCGTGATCCTCGGTGCCTGAAGCCTACCGGACAGGAAGGAAAGAAGCAGTGCCCAAACCCTTAGCCGGATACCGCGTGGTCGATTTCACTCACGTGCTTGCCGGGCCGTTTGCCACCAATATGCTCGTGCAACTCGGCGCGGACGTGATCAAGATCGAGGCGCCGGAGCGGGGCGACACGATGCGCTACTACGGCATCGACGAGGGCTATCCGGATATGGCGCCGCCCTTCATCGCCGTGAATTCAGGCAAGCGGTCGATCACGCTCGATCTCAAGTCGGCGCAAGGCAAGGAGGCAGCACGGCGTCTGGTGGCGGGTGCGGATGTGGTGGTCGAGAACTTCCGCCCAGGCGTGATCTCGCGGCTCGGCTTCGGCTATGAAGACTGCAAGAAACTTAACCCGAATATCATTTTTTGCTCGATGTCGGGTTTCGGCCAATCGGGACCGCTGCGGGACAATCCGGCGATCGACCAGATCATCCAGAGCGTCTCGGGCGTCATGAGTCTTTCCGGCGAGCCCGGCAGCCCCTCCACCCGCGTCGGCTTTCCAGTGGTGGACACGTTCAGCGGCGCCATGGGTGCATTCGCCATCGTCACCGCACTTCTCCAGCGCGAGCGCTTCGGCGGCTCGCAATATATCGATGTCTCGATGCTCGATTCCACGATGGTGATGATGTTTTCCATCGTCGTGCCCTATCTCATCACCGGAAAGCGGCCGGAAAAATACGGCAACCGCGGATTCAGCCTTTCGCCGACCGCCGACACCTTTCCGACATGTGAGGGTGAAATCACCGTGGGCGCGGTCCAGCAGGGCCAGTTCGAGCGCCTCTGCGCTCTCCTTGGCTGCCCCGAGATTGCCGCGGATCCGCGCTTTGCCGACAAGCAGAGCCGCATTGCCAATGGCGATGCGCTCCGCCGTGAAATCGTGCCCTTCTTCGCCGCCCGTACTGCACTCGAATGGGAGCAGATCCTGAACGAAGGCAATGTACCGGCCGGCGCGGTGCGGGAAGTGCCTGAGGCGATCAATCATCCTCATATCGCGCATCGCAAGCTTCTGCAGACGCTGCATGTGCCCGCCCTGGCGCGGGACGTGCAGGTGCTGGGAGCCGGCTTCCGTTTCGAGCATGACGGGCCAGGCAATGACCTTCCGCCACCCGGCCATGGCCAGCACACCAGGGAAATCCTGAAGGAGCTCGGCCTTGAGGCAGAGCAGTCCGCATGAGCGAATCCGGGTCACCGCAGCGAAGCCCCGTCCTTTCCGTCGAGGCACATGGAAGGGTTTGCCTGCTGAAGCTCAACCGTCCGGAGCGCCGCAACGCATTGTCGCGGGAGCTGACGAAAGCGCTGGCCGAAGCGATCCGGGCGGCCGATGCGGACCCGGCATTTTCCGTCATCGCACTGACCGGCGCCGGCGAAACGTTCTGCGCTGGCGCCGACCTGAAGGAAGTCCGCGAGCGAGACGTGGCGGGAGAGGCGTATGTCAGTCCCTTCCATCGCGCCGAACCGAGCGTGCTCGAAGTCATGACGCGGACTACGAAACCGCTGCTGGCGATCGTCAATGGTCCTGCGGTGGCGGGTGGTTTCGAACTCGCCCTGGCCTGCGATATCAGGATAGCCGGCGAAACGGCATGGTTCTGCCATCCCGAGGCGCAGCGTGGCATGGGCGCCCAATTCGCATCGGTGCTGCTGCCTCGGACAGTTCCGTCGGCCATCGCCATGGATTGGCTCTTAAGCGGTCGCCGGATTCCCGCTGAAGAGGCGGCAAGGTGGGGCTTCCTCAACAGGATCGTTCCTCCCGGTGCTGCGCTTCAGGCCGGGCTCGATTGGGCCGGCGAGATCGCGAGATCCGCACCCCTGTCGCTCCAGCGCATGAAACGGACCTACCGCGAGACGATCGGGATGAACCTTTGGGACGCATTGCGCCATGAGGCCGGTCCGGACCCCTACACATCCCAGGACCGGCAGGAGGGGATCCGCGCATTCCTCGAAAAGCGGCCACCGAACTGGAGAGGCTTATGACAGGCTTGAGCCCGCTCTTTGCCCCCGAAAGCGTTGCGGTGATCGGCGCATCACAGACGGCCGGCAAGAACGGCAACACGGTGCTGCGGAACCTCGTCCGTGGTCGGTTTCCCGGGCGCATCATCCCCGTCAATCCCTCGGGCGGGGAGGTGGAGGGCCTGCCGATATACCGAAGCCTCGCCGATTATGGCGGGCCGGTCGATTGCGCCATGGTGATGGTGCCGGCGCAAGCCTCGGTGGAAGCCGTGCGCGAATGCGCGGCCGCGGGCGTGAAGGCGGTCATCATCGGTGCGTCCGGCTTTGCCGAAGAAGGAACGGAGGAGGGCAGGCGCTGGCAGACGGAACTTTCGCGCATTGCGCAGGAGTCGGGCATGCGCCTGCTCGGTCCGAACACCAACGGGCTTTATAACGCTGCCGCCTCCCTCTCGCTCGGCTACAACACAGCGCACGGCGAATCCCTTCCCCATGCGCCCATATCCATCCTTTCCCACAGTGGCGCCCTGTTCGGGGGAATCGCGCGCTGCCTGACGCAGTACGGGTCCGGCCTCAACATGTTCCTCTCGGTGGGAAACGAGGCGGACGTGAGCCTGCTCGATGCGCTGGAGTATCTGGTGGAGGATCCTGCCACCCGCGTGATCGGGCTGGTGATCGAGGCGATCTCCGACGGCCGGCGGTTCCGCGAACTTTCCAATGCTGCTCGAGCCGCCGGCAAGTCCGTGGTGGTGCTGAAGATCGGACGTTCCCGCGTGGGGGCGGCGGCTTCGCTGGCGCATTCAAGCCGGCTCGCCGGCAGCGCACGGGCCTACCAAGCGCTTTTCGATGCGGCCGGCGTAGCTGACGTTCCTTCGGTCGAAGCCTTGGCCGGGGCCTGTGCGTTGCTCGCAAATGCACCACCCAATCTTCCGGCTGGGGACAGCGGACTCCTGTGCATCACGACGTCCGGGGCGGGCGGCGCACTGCTGGCGGACTTCGCCGGCGACAGGAACATGCCGCTCGCGGGCGATGAGGGCGGGGCATGGACCGGCGACGTCGCCTCCTTGATGGCGAAGCTTCCGGCCGGCGGCGTTCCGCGCAATCCCGTGGACGTGGGGGCCCTGCGCGACTGGAGCCGGCTTGAGGGGATTTTTTCCGCGCTGAAGCAAGGCGGCGTCAACGGGCCAATTGCGGCTTTCGCGCATATCGCGCCACGCCCCAATCAGGACGAAATGCTTGCGGACGCACTGATCGCGTGGCG
>Ga0182749_1003143_pt1 | contig 11488 bp, 10 predicted proteins | sample eDN3rd37CKraftMG_FD_128875 | JGI IMG/M metagenome (GOLD analysis project Ga0182749, IMG submission 128875) | Enriched Miracle-Growth compost microbial communities from Emeryville, California, USA - eDNA 3rd pass 37_C Kraft MG (version 2) (version 2) ...
GCACTGGATCTGCTCGCGGCTCATCGCCTCGCGCCACTGGTTCATCCGCCCCGCGCGGAAGAAACGCGAGGCCTTGTCCGAGGCTTCGACGAAACCGTGCTTCTTCTCGAGCGACGACAGCGTGCCGAAGCCGGCGTGCTTTACGGCGCGCTCGATGCGCGCGCGATCCTGGCCAAGGCCGACGAGCCGCGCCACCTTCGCGAAATGCTTGCCCGGCTTGGCGAGCAGGTCCTCGTAGCGCAGCACGAGAATGCGCTCGCTCTCTAGATCGGCCCAGCCCTTCACGTGCAGCGACCAGGAGCCGAGGAACTGCGTGACGAACATCGCCTCGTTCGCGGTGGCGACCGCCTCGTTGCCGAGCCGGTCGATCGCCTCGTCGAGCGTGATGCCGAAGTGGTGCGTCATGCTGACCGCGACATCGAGCGGATTGCGCACCACGTAGATCGCGCCGGCCGTCACGTCCGAGTTGTGCAGCGGATGTCCGTCGAGCGTGCCGGCGAAGTTGTGCGACTTCACGAAGCGCGTCCCGCGCGCGCTCGCGGCAATGAGCGCGTGCACGCGCGGACGCAGCGCGATGATCTCCTCGGCCGTGAGCTCGGTGCTCGGCCGGCCTGCGACTTCACCGAACAGCTCCGGCCGCGCCTCGTCATCGCAGTAGCGCGAAAGCTCGTCGAGCGGCACGGGCTCACTGCGGTTCGCGATGAGATTGGCGAGAAAGGCGCGTATCCACGTGTTGCCGGACTTCGGATACGAGGCGAGCCAGACGATATTGCCCATGCGCAGCAGATGAAGGAAAGGTACGAATGCTAGCAGCTGCGCCGCCGCGGCGCGCCGCGAGCGTCCATGCGGGAGCATCGGGTTCGCCGAGCTTGATTTCGCGCCCGCGCGCCGCCACCATGAGCGAGTCCCCGGGGGCGATCGGTTTCGACGGGGGCCGTGAAATCGCCTGGAGCATGCCGAGGGTGTCACCTTCCTCGTTAATCCGGTGGCAAACAATCAGACGCCAACGACGACGTCTACGCTCTGGCCGCTTAAGGCCTAAGCCCCGAACCCACTTGTGCCCGTGCTCGTGGGTGTAGGGTCACTATCACGGGATCGCTGCGAGTTGCCGTCCGTCGGCCCGCGGTCAAATCAGAACGGGCTGGTCCTTCGGTGCGCTTTGCACGCCGTGTTGCCGAAGGACGAGACTCGAACGGCGCGCTAAGCATGTAGCGCCGGGGACGTAACGCCTTCGGACGCGGGTTCGATTCCCGCCGCCTCCACCAACTCAATCTCGCAGCAGTCTGCTGAAACACACTAACCCCGCTCATTGCGGGGTTTTGTTCATGCACTGTCGGCGAACATCCTGACGCGATATACGGACGACCGGCTGCAGACTCACTGCTCAAGCGTGGGGATCGAATCCATCGTCGAAGATGCGGTCCGGCGCGCCGAACTCGAAGGCGCCGATGTCCGTGGCCGGGCCGATCGTGCGTTCGGCCGGGACGCATTGTCCGATGGGCGGACAGATGTAGCCGCGTTCATCCGTGAAGAGCCCGCGGGGATTTTCGCCGGCATCGATGGCCGGGCTGCCTGCCCTCAGCGCGTGGGTCTCGACTCTGCCGCCGTTGTCGGCGAGAGGCTCGAGCATCGGATCGACCGTGAGCGTGTCGCCGGGCAGCGGCAGCGTGGAGGCCATGACGAGATTGTGCGCACCGGTAACCGCCGCGCCCGCGTGCCCGCCGATATCGGCCGCCTGCAACCCGTCACCGGTGCTGTTGTTCGCCACGATGGTGCTGTGCAGGTCCGCGTCGCCCGCGGCGAGGTAGACGCCTGCGCCGAAGTCGAACACAGCCGAATTATGGGTGATGGTGCTGTTATAGACACGGATCGAACGATTGGCGAGGATTCCGCCCCCTGCACCACCGGCGCGATTGCCCGAAATGGTCACGTTGGTCAGGTTCGGCGTGACGAACTGGCTCAGGTAGCCTACATAGACGCCGGCTCCCCCATCAGCCTCGTTGCCAGACACCGTGATATCGTCGAGGCGCACATAGCCGCTGGCAAATATGCCGCCGCCGCGAGCGTAGTGGCTTCCGTCGCCGCTGACGATATTGCCGCTGACCGTGTTCTGGAATGCGGAGATCACGAGTTGCGCGTGGATGCCGCCGCCGTCCGCGTCGGCGTGATCGGCATGCGCACGGTTGCCGCTGACGCGACTGCTGCGCAACACGACGCCGCCGATCGCCCGGATGCCGCCACCTTTCGCGGCGACGCTGCCGGAAGTCGACACTTCGCAGTCGCTCACCGTCGCATCCAGCAGGCTGACATCCCCGCTCGAATAAATGCATCCGCCGCCGAGCGCGTCGTGGGCGACGCCGCCGGTGACGGAGAGGCCGTTCACGGCGATGCGCGAGCCGGTGTGCATGATGACGCGACCGGCATGGCCGCCATCGAGAGCGAGATTCCGGTCAGAATCGCCTTGCAAGGTGACATAGCCCGCGTCCGGAGCGGACATGAGCGGGCCGCTCGAGAGCGTGATCGTGCTGCAGGCAAGCGACGTGAGGTCCACCGTATCGCCGTCGAGCGCACTTGCATAGGCCTCGCGCAAGCTGCCGGGGCCGCTGTCGTTACAGTTGTCCACGACGATCGTCTGCTCCGCATGAGCGACGCCGGCGGAACCGAGACTGCCGCCGGCAAGCGCGAGCGAAAGCGCGCCGGCAAGCTGGACCCGCAGTGGATAGGTTCGGCGCAGCGTTCGGGTTTGATGGGCTTTCATGGTCGAAACGGCTCCGTGCGATTTTCCCTGCGTGGAATAACGCCGCATCGGGCCGCTTTGAGACATGGACGCGCGTGCGGACCACCTCTTCGCACTTCCGCCGGGCGCTCGCTGCGCCTGCTCGGCCGTCGACACGACAGCTCCGGCGGCGCCCCGTCCGCTGAGTCTATGGTCCTGTGCACCGGAGCGGCACGGGCGTTAGCATTCCGAAATGCTGACTGCCGGGAGACGCCGCATGGATCGCTTCGAGGGTGGTTGCCTCTGCGGTGATGTGCGCATCCTAGCGACGGGACGCCCGTACCGCGTCGGCCTTTGCCACTGCCTCGATTGCCGCAAGCATCACGGCGCACTGTTTCACGCTTCCGCAGTGTTCCCCGAAGATGCAGTGACGATCGAGGGCGAAACGGGCGAGTACGCCGGCCGGTATTTCTGCCCGCGCTGCGGCTCGTCGGTGTTCTCGCGCAGCGCGGACGAAATCGAAGTGCATCTCGGCTCGCTGGATGCTCCCGATCAGCTCGTGCCGACCTACGAACTCTGGACCGTCCGTCGCGAGTCCTGGCTGCCGCCGTTTCCGCTCGAAAGGCGGTACGAGCGCGACCGCGAAGGCACGAGCCGTTCCGAAGAATAGGCCGTACTTCGGCCGTCGGCCCTTGTGGTCCTTGCAGATCCATGCACCGGTTCGTTCACCGGCCGCCTGGAACGGCCAAACGGCTCAGACCGGCTCGCATTCACGATCGCTGCGCTACGAATGCGATGGCAAAACCTATCGCAGGAACCCGCGCATGAAAGTCTGGATCGTTCTGTTGGCAGCTCTCGTTTTTCAGACGGCCGCGAGCGCTGATGTCGGCCGCGGCGAGGCGGCGAAGAAAGAGGACGCGTGCGAACGCGCGAAGGCGAACGCTCAGGCGACCTGCGCCAGCGGACACGTCCGCGATCTCGGAGAGTGCGACTGCGTCGAACGGCAGACCACGCTCTATCTCAAGAACTGGCGCTGCGCCGTCGAGGCGAAATGCGAGGACGCGGACGCGGCAGCGCCGCCGCCGGGGGCTGAGGGAGCCATCGACTGGCTGCAGTAGAAGCCGGGCTCAGCGTGTACATGGAAACGCCGGCTGCAAGGCCTGCACGATCAGCGTCGTCGCGCCATTGTGCAGTTCCTCGGGATGCGTCTTGACGTACTTGGTGATCAGCGCGATCCGCAGCGAGGCCGGATCGCTCGACGTGATGCAGAAGCGGGCGCCGTTCATCGAATCCTCGACGCCGCGGACATAGCCGGTGAACATGCTGGCGCCGAGCTCGTCTTCGCGCGTGGTGGACTTGTTGTCGTTCACGCGATGCCATGCATCCAGCAGGCGTGCGAACTCATCGCCTTTCATCGCGTGGGCCGTCGATGCGGCGACGAGGCCGATCACGATCAGCAGGGCTCGCATCATCATTATCCTTCTCCTCCTTTGCAGGCACGGCCGCTCACAAGTATCGCGCGAGGCGCGGCAAGGCGCACCAGTCCCGTCGACCCGAGACGGCGCACGGACGCCGGCAGATCACGCGTACACTCGGCCACAGCCTATCGCCTGCCGCGCGCCACCCGCCCTGCCACAACCTCGTCCAGCCATGCGGCGAGCACACCGGCCGCCTCCGCGATGACGTCGGCATCCTTCCGCCCGCTGCGTGCCGGAACGTGGAACGAGTGATCCGCGTCCTCGAACACCGCGAGCGTCGCAACGGCGCCGAGCTTCGCAATCATCGGCTCCAGCAGCGAAAGATCGGCGAGATCGTCGCGCGTGCCCTGCAGGAACAGCATCGGAATCCGCACATCGAAAAGATGGCTCGCACGTTCAGTGGACGGCTTTCCGGGCGGGTGCAAGGGAAATCCGAAGAACGCGAGCCCGCGGACGCCGGCCAGCGGCGCGAGGGCCTGCGCCTGCGAAGTCATGCGGCCGCCGAACGATTTGCCCGCGGCGATGAGCACGCTCTCCGGCATCCGCCTGGCCGCTTCCGCGACGGCGGCGCGCACCGTCGCGTGCGCCGCCGCCGGCTGATCGGGCCTGCGCGAGCGCCGTTCCATGTACGGAAACTGATAGCGCAAGGTCGCGATCCCGTGCACGGCGAGCGCGCTCGCGACCGCCGCCATGAAAGGATGTTCCATGCCGGCGCCTGCGCCGTGCGCAAGCACGCAGCACGCGCGCGCATCCCCGGGCGCGAGCAGCAAGCCGGAGACGCGGCGTTCCGCGTCGACTTCGATCGTCAGTGCCTGCGGCCTGGCCGACATGGAGAGCTACGCGCCTGCGAAGCGGAGCAGCGCCTGCGCGTAAGGCGGCGCGGTCGGCTCGTGCATGAAGTACACGCAGGTTTCGCGCCAGCTCGTCGCGGCGAGGCGCTCGGCCCAACGTCTGAGGTCGTCATCCGAGTACGATTCGAGCCGCAGCCGGATATAGCCGAACGGCGCAGTCTCGATCAGCGGCGGCGGGGCATCGTCCTCGCGCTCGGAAAGACACAGCGATGCGCCCGCGCGGCGGAGCGCGTCGTAGACGTCGTCGTCGAACCAGCCGGGATTGCGGAACTCGAATGCGGCCTTGTGATCCTCCGGCAGCCGGGCAAGAAACGCCGCGAGGCGCGAAAGATCCTTCTTCAGGAACGGCGGCAGCTGGAACAGCACGGGCCCGCGCTTCTCGCCGAGCACACTGAGGTTGCGGTAAAGGAAGTCGACCGAGTCGCCCGCGTCCTCCGGCTTGAGCCGCGCCTCGTGCGTGATGCGGCGCGGCGCCTTGATCGCGAAGCGGAATCCGTCCGGCGTCGCCCTGGCCCAGGTCTCCAGCACGGCGGCCTTGGGCATCTGGTAGAAGGTATTGTTGATCTCGACGGTCGGGAGGCGCTCGGCGTAGAACGCAAGCATCGCGTCCGGCTTGATCTTTTCCGGATAGAAGTTGCCCTGCCACTCCTTGTATGAGTAGCCGCTGGCCCCGGCGATGAGTCGCATTGCCGACACGTCCGCTCCCTACCCGCCTGAGTCCGCGCCCGTAGACCGTGCCTATATAGAATCAGCCCATGGCGAAAGCGAAGCCGGCCAAAGGCAAGCTCGGCGAATATACGGCGAAGCGAGCCTTCGATGTCACGCCCGAGCCGAAGGCGACCGTCGCCGACACAGGCGAGGGGCCGCTCCTCTTCGTCGTGCAACAGCACTCGGCGCGCAGGCTTCACTATGATTTCAGGCTCGAATGCGACGGCGTGCTGAAGTCGTGGGCGGTGCCGAAGGGCCCTTCGCTGGATCGCAACGAGAAGCGCCTAGCGGTGGAAACCGAGGATCATCCCTACGATTACGCGTCGTTCGAGGGTGTCATTCCGGCCGGCCAGTACGGCGCGGGCGAAGTCATCGTCTGGGATTGCGGCGTGTTCAGCCCCGACGAGAACGGCACCTGGTTCCACGACCGCGCCGAGGCCGAGCGGCAGATCCGCGAGGGCCTGGAGAAAGGCAAGCTCAGCATTCTGCTGCGCGGCGAGAAGATCAAGGGTTCCTTCGCACTGGTGCGCACCAAGGAAGCCAAGACCTGGCTCCTGATCAAGCACCGCGACCGCTTCGTCAGCGACGCCGATGTCACCGAACGGAACCGCTCCGTGCTGTCGGGCGCGGCGGTCGAGGACATCAAGATCGTTCCGTCGCACCGGATTCCCGCGTCCGAGCTCGTGCCGAGCGGCAAGGTCGTGCCCATGCCGAAGACGATGGAGCCCATGCACGCGGAGATCGGCGACGAGCCGTTCAACGATGCCGGCTGGATGTGGGAACCCAAGCTGGACGGCTATCGCGTGATCGCGTTCATCGACGACAAGGGCGTCAGGCTCAGCTCGCGACGCGGCAACGAGCTGGCCGGCGCATTTCCGAGGCTGGTCGCCGAGCTGCGCGCGCAGGACGTGAACGGCATGATCCTCGACGGCGAGCTGGTCGCGTTCGACGCCGACGGCAAGCCCTCGTTCAACGCGATGCAGAATCGGGTGCATCTCAAGAGCGAGGCCGACATCGCGGCCGCCGATCGCCGCTCGCCGGTCGTCTTCTACTGCTTCGACCTGCTCTATTTCGCCGGCATAGACCTGCGCCGCACGCCGTATCGCGACCGGCGGCGCTACCTCGCACAATGCCTGCTGCCCTCGCCGCTCGTGCAACTCGTGCACGCTCAGGACGACGGGATCGCGCTGCACGAGGCCGCGCTCGCCAGCGGGCTCGAAGGCGTGATCGGCAAGCGCAAGGACAGCCGCTACGAATCCGGGCGCCGGTCGAAGGCCTGGCTCAAGATCAAGCCGACGCACACCGACGACTTCGTCATCGGCGGCTACACGAAAGGCAAGGGTTCGCGCACGGCGCTCGGTGCTCTGCTCGTGGGCTACTACGAGGGCGACACGCTGCATTACGCCTCGCATGTCGGATCGGGCTTCGACGACCGCTCGCTTGCGGAAGTGAAAAAGAAGCTCGAGCCGCTGCGTATCGCCAAGAATCCCTTTGCCGAAAAACCCGAGCTCAAGGCGCCGGTGACCTGGGTCGAGCCGAAGCTCGTCGCCGAGCTCGAATACCAGCAATGGACCGAGGACGGCTCGCTGCGCGCGCCGGTGTTCCGGCGCCTGCGCGACGACATCGATCCGCTGGGCGTGCGGCGCGCCGAACCGAAGCCGGCTCGCGTCGCGGCGGTGAAACGCGGGATGAAGGCGCGTGCCAATGCGCAGGACAGCGCCATCGCGGACATCGTCGCCCAGCTCGCGACGAAGAAAGCGACGCTGACGCTGGAAGTCGGCGCGCACCGGGTCCCGCTGACGCATCTCGACCGCATCTACTGGCCCGCCGATCCGGCCCTGCAGCAGCCGGCGCTGACCAAGCGCGATCTGCTGCGCTACTTCGCCGAAGTCTCGCCGTACATCCTGCCGCACCTCGCCGACCGGCCGCTGACCATGATCCGCATGCCGGACGGCATCAACGGCCAGCGCTTCTTCCAGAAGCACTGGAAACAGGCGCAGCCGAAGTTCGTGGAGACGATCACGGTGTGGTCGGAGAGCAAGGACGAGAGCTACGACTACATCGTCTGCAACAGCCTGCCGACGCTGCTCTGGCTCGCGCAGTCCGGCACGCTCGAATTCCACGTGTGGCATTCGCGCGCGCGCGTCGCGCCCGACTCGGCTTCGAAGAGCACCGACTACGCGACATCGGCCGAATCGCTCGACGAATCGGTGCTGAACTATCCCGACTACGTCGTCTTCGACATCGATCCGTACATCTATTCCGGCAAGGAGAAGCCCGGCGACGAGCCCGAGCTCAACACGATCGCGTTCGAAAAAGGCAAGGAAGTCGCGTTCTGGCTGCGCGAGCTACTCAAAGGCATGTCGCTCGAGCCGATCGTGAAGACCTCCGGCAAGACCGGCCTGCACGTCTTCGTGCCGATCAGGCGCACCATCGACTTCGACGTTGCCCGCCACGTCTGCGAGCTGGTCGGCCGCCACCTCATGCGCCAGCACCCGAAGGAGATCACGATGGAGTGGAGCGTGCCGAAACGGGCCGGCAAGATCTTCTTCGATCACAACATGAACGTGCGCGGAAAAACGCTGAACGTCGCCTATTCGCCACGAGGCGTGGCCGGCGCGCCCGTCTCGATGCCGCTCACCTGGGACGAACTCGAAAAGGCCCATCCGCTCGATTTCCGCATCACCAACGTTCTCCCGCGGCTGGCGAGGACAGGGGACCGGTGGAAGGACGCGCTGACGCGCAAGCAGGACATCGGGCGGGTTCTGGGCTTGTAGCGCGGCCCTCGAACGGACCACCTCACGCTGCGGGCTATTGAGAAAGATCAACCATTTGCGTCATGATCTTCATCCGGTCTCTTCCATGGACCGGGTCGGCAGGATGTGGCACTTTGCTGACTGACGACGTCTGGAGGCGAGTCATGGCTGCGCGCTCGATCGGAACTTTGACGATCTCGTTCGGGCTGGTTGCGATTCCGGTGAAGCTCTACTCGGCCACCGAAGCCAGTCGGCAGATTTCGTTCAACCTCCTGCACAAGACCTGCGGCTCGCGCCTCAGGCAGCAGTATTTCTGCGTGAAGGAAGACGTGCCGGTGTCGCGCGACGAAATGGTCAAGGGCTACGAATTCGCCAAGGACCAGTACGTCATGTTCACGCCGGAGGAGCTGAAGGCGCTGGAGGAAGCCGGCACGCAGACGGCGGACATCAGCGAGTTCGTGCCGATCTCGGCGATCGATCCGGTCTACTTCGACAAGGCCTACTACATCGCGCCCGACAAGGGCGGCGCGAAGCCCTATGCGCTGTTCGCCAAGGCGCTGCGCGAATCCCGGCGCTGCGCGGTCGGGCGCTGGGCCGCGCGCGGCAAGCAGTACATCGTGATGATCCGCCCGGTCGAGGACGGCCTCGTCATGCAGCAGCTGATGTACGCAGGCGAAGTGCGGCCGATCAGCGAGATCGACATTCCGAAGATGGACGTCAAGGACGCCGAGCTGAAGCTCGCCAAGCAGCTCATCGATCAGCAGTCCAGCTCGACGTTCGATCCCAGCCAGTACACCGACGAGGTCAGCGCACGCATCGAACAGGCCGTGCAGCGCAAGGTCGAAGGCCAGGAGATCACGATGGCCGAGGCGCCGGAGCCCGGCGGCGCGCAGGTCATCGATCTCATGGAAGCCCTGCGCGCGAGCCTCGAGAAGAAAGGCGTCAAGCCCGCGGCGAAGACGGCCGAGACATCGAAATCGCGCAAGCCCGCGAAACGCGCGCCGGCGTCCGATGCCGAAGCGCCCGCGCCCCGCAGGAGCGCCCGCAAGTAAACAGAACCAGCGCGGATTCAATGCACCAGTACGGTGTGCGCGACGTCGAAAAGCTGCTGGGCCTGGCGCGCAGCACGATCCGTGCGCTGGTCGGCGCGGGCTTCGTGAAGCCTGCGCGCGGCCCGCGCAACGCCTGGCTCTTCTCGTTCCAGGATCTCATCGTGCTGCGCACGGCACAGGCCTTGTCCGCCTCCCTGGTGCCGAACCGGCGCATCATGAAGGCGTTGCGCGAGCTGCGCCGTCTGCTGCCGGAGGAAATGCCGCTGTCCGGCCTTCGCATCGGCGCGGTCGGCGACCGCGTCGTCGTCAAGGAGGGCGGTGCGCACTGGCAAGCCGAATCGGGCCAGTACCTGCTCGCGTTCGAAGGCGATCCGCTCGCGGGCGAGCTCAGCGTGATCGAGCGTAATCCGGCGCGCCTCGAGCCGGCATCCGATGCGCCACGCGCATCCGAAGCGCCCGGTGCTGCCGATGCGCGCGACACGAACGCGGCGATCGAAGCTTTCCGCCGCGAGATCGCTGCGGAACCCGATCGTGTCGAGCCGCGCATCGATCTCGGACGCCTGCTGCACGAAAGCGGGCGCCTGCCCGAAGCCGAGCAGGTCTACCGCGATGCACTCGCCGCCTGCGGCAACGACGCGCTGCTGCTCTACAACTTCGGCGTGCTGCTCGACGACATGGATCGCAAGGTCGAGGCGATGGCGGCGTACCAGCTCGCACTGCGCGGCGATCCGACGATGGCGGACTGTCACTACAACCTCGCCCTGCTCTACGAGGAGCTGGAGCGGCCGAAGGATGCGATCCGGCACATGGCGCAGTACCGGCGGCTGGTCGCGGGCAAACCGTCGCGCTGAGCCGGCTTTACGACGAAGTGAACGGCGGCGCATGGATGCCGTGCACGCAGGCATCGTCGACCTGTGCGACCGACCCCGTGTCAACGAAACGGAGGATCATCTCGTCGAGGCACGTATCGAGGCCGTCGAGCCCGTCCATGAGGTGCGCGCCTTCGGGCACGACGACGAGACGTCCATTCGGAAGTGCCCTCGCAAGCTCGACCGACCACGCCGTCGGCGCGACGGGATCGAGCGCACCGGAGACCAGGAGCACCGGGACGCTGGAAGATGGTTGGCGCATCAGATCACGATCCGGCTCGTCAGTGGGTGTGCCCCAGAGCGTCGCGGGTACGCAACAGCATTCCGCCGATGATGGCCGCAAGCGCTGCGAACAACGCGCCGGCCAGAAACGCGACACGATAACCCGCGGCGAGCGCGGCCGCGTGCTCAGCGCCGCTTGCAAGCACGCTCGCCGTCCGCGACGCCGCGAGACTCGCAAGGCACGCAAGCCCGAGCGAGCCGCCCATCATGAACGACGTGTTGACGACGCCGGACGCAAGGCCCGAATCCTCGGGCGCCACCTCGCTCATCGCCGCCATCAGCACCGGATTGAACGCCATGCCGGCGCCGAGCCCTAGCAGCAGCATGCCGGGCAGCACGTCGACCAGCAGTGTGCCGTCGAGCGGCGCACGTGCGAACAGCAGCAAGCCGGCCGCCGCGAGCATCAGGCCTACGAAGAGCGGCAGGCGGATCCCGAACCGCATGATCATCTTCGCCGAGAGCCCGAGCGAGAACGCCGCCATGATGAGGTTGGACGGCAGGAACGCAATGCCGATCTTCATCGGCTCGTAACCGAGCACCAGCTGCATGTAGAGCGCCGAAAGGAAGAACCATGCGAACATTGCCGCCGCCCAGAACACGCCGACGACGTTCGCGACCGCGACGTTGCGCAGGCGGAAGAGGCCGAGCGGCATCAGCGGCGCCTCGACGCGCGACTCGATCGCGAGAAACGCGATCAGCAGCACGATCGCCGTGCCGAGCAATCCGAGCGTCTCGGCCGATGCCCAGCCGGCCTCGTTGCCGCCGACGATGGCGTA
>Ga0182749_1003148_pt1 | contig 11478 bp, 9 predicted proteins | sample eDN3rd37CKraftMG_FD_128875 | JGI IMG/M metagenome (GOLD analysis project Ga0182749, IMG submission 128875) | Enriched Miracle-Growth compost microbial communities from Emeryville, California, USA - eDNA 3rd pass 37_C Kraft MG (version 2) (version 2) ...
AAATTGCCGATATGGGCGTCGCCCACCGAGACGACGCGCGGTGTGTCCATCAGCTCTGGGCAGACCTCGTGCACCGTCTCGGTCCAGCGGAAGCAGGTGGCGCGCAGGAAGAGGAAATCGCTCTCCTCCATCTTGCGGTGCTTGCGATCGAGATCGGCCTGGACGAGCTGACGGCCGAGCTGCTCGCCCAGCCAGACCTCATAGCGCTTGACCGACGCGGTGATGGACCCCATGGCGACCCCGGCGCTGGACCGCGGCCATCATAATCGGCCGACCGCCGCCGTCCACCGCCGCGCACGGCTTCGCCGGCGCCTCTCAGCGCGGCAGGGTCTCGACCGCCTCCACCACCAGCGGATTCAGCTGGGCGTTCCTCGCCGCCACCTGGGCGCGGATCTGCTCTTTCATCCGCGGCTCCCAGAAATCCTTGATGTGCTTGCGCACGCCGGCCACGGCCTCTTCCCGGGGATAGGAGGCGAAGAAGCTGGCGATCTGGTTCGCCATGCGGATGATCTTGTCGGAACTGCCGCTCATGCTTCGACCTTGGCTGGAAGCAGGGGAGAGAAATCGGTGTAGGCGGTCATGCCGTCGCCGCGGGCGAAGGCGATCAGGGTGACGCCGGCCGCCTTGGCCGTGTCGATCGCCAGCGTCGTCGGCGCCGAGATCGCGACCAGGATCGGGATCCCCGCCGCCGCCGCCTTCTGCACCATCTCGAAGCTGCAGCGGCTGGTGATGACGCAGAAGCCCTGGCCGGCGTCGACGCCGGCCCGGGCCAGGGCGCCGACCAGCTTGTCGAGCGCGTTGTGCCGGCCGACATCCTCGCGCACCAGCCGGATCCGGCCGTCGCGGTCGGCCCAGGCGGCGGCATGGACGGCGCCGGTGCGGCTGCGGATGTCCTGGAACGCGTCGAGGTCGCGCAACGCCCGGCGGATCGCCGCCCGCTCCACTTCGATCGGCTTCGGGGCCTTGCGCTTGCGGCCGTGCAGGGTGTCGAGGTCGCTGGTGCCGCAGATGCCGCAGCCAGTGCGGCCGGTGATGTTGCGCACCTTCTGCAGCATCTGCGAGAACTGCGCGCCGCGCAGCGCCATCCGCACCTCGACGCCGCGCTCCTCCTCGGCCACGAGCGCCTCGACCGTCAGGTCCGACGGCGCCTCGGCCAAGCCTTCGGTCAGGCTGAAGCCGAGCGCGAAGTCCTCGAGATCGGCCGGCGACGCCATCATCACGGCATAGGACATGCCGTTGTAGACCAGCGCCACGGGCACCTCGGCCGCGACCACCTCCTCCACCGGCTCGGCCCGGTCGTCCCGGGTCAGCCGCCGGGCCGCCAGGCGCAGATCGGTCGCCGGGAGTTTGGCGGGGGGCAGCGCCATGCTACTCCGCCGCCTCCTGCGGCTGCTCTATCCGGATCGTCTTCTCACGCAGCTCGCGATAGGCGATCTGCCAGTCGGAGAGGTGGTTTACCCGCCGCACCTGCACCGCCGTCACCTTGTATTCCGGGCAGTTCGTGGCCCAGTCGGAATAGTCGGTGGTGACCACGTTGGCGCCGGTCTCGGCATGGTGGAAGGTGGTGTAGACGACGCCCGGCTGCATCCGGTCGGAGATCTTGGCCCGCAGGCTGGTCTCGCCCGACCGGCTGGCCAGCGCCACCCAGTCGCCGTCGCGGATGCCGCGGTTCTCGGCATCGGACGGGTGGATCTCCAGCACGTCCTCGTCATGCCAGGCGATGTTGTCGGTGCGCCGGGTCTGGGCGCCGACATTGTACTGGCTGAGGATGCGGCCGGTGGTCAGCACCAGCGGGAAGCGCGGGCCCGTGCGCTCCTCGGTCGGCACGAACTCGGTGATCATGAACCGGCCCTTGCCGCGGACGAAGCGGTCGATATGCATGATCGGCGTGCCCTCGGGCGCCGCGTCGTTGCACGGCCACTGCACCGAGCCGAGCTCGTCCAGCCGCTGGTAGGACACGCCGGCGAAGGTCGGCGTGGTCCGGGCGATCTCGTCCATGATCTCGCTCGGGTGGCTGTAGCGCATCGGATAGCCCAGCGCCTCGGACAGCATCATCGTCACCTCCCAGTCGGCATAGCCGGCCTTGGGCGGGATGGCGCGCCGGACGCGGCTGATCCGCCGCTCGGCATTGGTGAAGGTGCCGTCCTTCTCGAGGAAGGAGGAGCCGGGCAGGAACACATGGGCGTAGCTGGCGGTCTCGTTCAGGAACAGGTCCTGGACGATGACGCATTCCATCGCCGCCAGGCCCGCGGTGACGTGCTTCACGTCGGGGTCGGACTGGGCGATGTCCTCGCCCTGGATATAGATGCCCTTGTAGGTGCCCTCGATCGCCGCATCGAGCATGTTCGGGATGCGCAGCCCCGGCTCGGCCGAGAGCGGCACGCCCCACATCTCCTCGAAGATCTGCCGCGTCGCGTCGTCGGAGACGTGGCGGTAGCCCGAGAACTCGTGCGGGAACGACCCCATGTCGCAGGAGCCCTGGACATTGTTCTGGCCGCGCAGCGGGTTCACCCCCACGCCGCGCCGGCCGATATTGCCGGTCAGCATGGCGAGGTTGGCCATGCCCATGACCATGGTCGAGCCCTGGCTGTGCTCGGTGACGCCGAGGCCGTAATAGATCGCGGCGTTGCCGCCGGTGGCGTAGAGCCGCGCCGCCGCCCGGACCTCCGCCGCCGGGACGCCGGTGACCTCTTCCACCGCCTCCGGCGAATGCCGCGGATCGGCGATGAAGGCGGCCCAGCGCGAGAACTCCTCCAGGTCGCAGCGCTCGCGGATGTAGTCGTCCGCCGCCAGCCCCTCGGTCACGATCACATGCGCCATGGCGTTGACGATCGCGACATTGGTGCCGGGCTTCAGCTGCAGGTGGTGCTCGGCCTTGATGTGCGGCGACTTCACCAAGTCGATGCGCCGCGGATCGACCACGATCAGCCGGGCGCCCTGGCGCAGCCGGCGCTTCATCCGGCTGGCAAAGACCGGGTGGGCGTCGGTCGGGTTGGCGCCGATCACCACGATTACGTCCGATTCGTCGACGCTGTCGAAATCCTGGGTGCCGGCCGAGGTGCCGAAGGTGGTCTTGAGGCCGTAGCCGGTCGGCGAATGGCAGACCCGGGCGCAGGTATCGACATTATTGTTGCCGAAGGCGGCCCGGATCATCTTCTGGACCAGGAAGGTCTCCTCGTTGGTGCAGCGCGAGGAGGTGATGCCGCCGATCGCGTCGCGGCCATAGGTGGCCTGGATCCGCTTCAGCTCGGAGGCGGCATAGGAGATCGCCTCCTCCCACGACACCTCGCGCCACGGATCGGTGATCTTCTTCCGGATCATCGGCTTGGTGATCCGGTCGCGATGGGTGGCATAGCCCCAGGCGAAGCGGCCCTTGACGCAGCTGTGGCCGTGATTGGCCTTGCCGTCCTTGTACGGCGTCATCCGCACCACCTCGGTGCCCTGCATCTCGGCCTTGAAGGCGCAGCCGACGCCGCAATAGGCGCAGGTGGTCACCACCGAATGCTCCGGCTGCCCGGCCTCGATGATGCTGTTCTCCATCAGCGTCGCGGTCGGGCAGGCCTGGACGCAGGCGCCGCAGGAGACGCACTCGCTCTCCTTGAAGCCGTCATCCTGGCCGGCCGAGACGAAGGAGGCGAAGCCGCGCCCGTCGATGGTCAGGGCGAAGGTGCCCTGCACCTCCTCGCAGGCCCGGACGCAGCGCGAGCAGACGATGCACTTGGTCGGATCGAAGGTGAAATAAGGGTTGGAGGTGTCCTTCTCGCCCACCAGGTGGTTGGCGCCGTCATAGCCGTAGCGCACCTCGCGCAGGCCGACGACGCCGGCCATGTCCTGCAGCTCGCAGTCGCCGTTGGCGGCGCAGGTCAGGCAGTCCAGCGGGTGGTCGGAGATGTACAGCTCCATCACGTTCCGGCGCAGCTTCGCCAGCTTCGGCGTCTGTGTCCGGACCTTCATCCCGGGCTCGACCGGCGTGGTGCAGGAGGCCGGGGTGCCGCGCCGTCCCTCGATCTCCACGACGCAGAGCCGGCAGGAGCCGAAGGGCTCCAGGCTGTCGGTCGCGCACAGCTTCGGGATCGCGGTCTCGATTTCGGCGGCTGCGCGCATCACCGAGGTGCCTGCGGGTACGGTCACGGTCCGGCCGTCGATCTCCAGCGTCACCAGAGTCGCCGACGTCCGCGCCGGCGTCCCGAAATCCTGTTCCGTCACGAGAGCCATCGGATGGCCTCCTATTCCGCGGCCTGCGCCGGGGCGGGCGCGTGGTCGAAATCCTCGGGGAAGTGGGTCAGGGCGCTGAGCACCGGGTAGGGGGTGAGACCGCCGAGGGCGCAGAGCGACCCGTCCAGCATGGTCTCGCAGAGATCCTCGAGCAGCGTCAGGTTGCGGCCGAGCTCGTGCCCGCCGGTGTCCCGGTTGGCGATGATCTTGTCGATCGTCTCGGCGCCGCGGGTCGAGCCGATGCGGCAGGGCGTGCACTTGCCGCAGCTCTCGATGGCGCAGAACTCCATGGCGAAGCGGGCCTGGACGGCGAGGTCGACGCGGTCGTCGAACACCACCACCCCGCCATGGCCCAGCATGCCCTTCTTCGCCGCCATCGCCTCGTAGTCGAGCGGCGTGTCCAGCAGGCTCTCCGGGAAATAGGCGCCGAGCGGGCCGCCGACCTGGACCGCGCGCAACGGCCGGCCGCTGGCGGTGCCGCCGCCGAACTCCTCGATCAGCTGGCGCAGGGTCAGGCCGAAGGCGACCTCGACCAGCCCGCCGCGCCTGACGTTGCCGGCCAGTTGCAGCGGCTGGGTGCCGCGCGACCGGCCGGTGCCGTAACCGGCATAGAAGGCGGCGCCCTTGTCGAGGATGATCGGCACCGAGGTCAGCGACAGCACGTTGTTGATCACCGTTGGCCGGCCGAACAGGCCCGCAATCGCCGGCAGCGGCGGCTTCGGCCGGACCATGCCGCGCTTGCCCTCCAGGCTCTCCAGCAGCGAGGTCTCCTCGCCGCAGATATAGGCGCCGGCGCCGACCCGGACCTCGAGGTCGAAGCGCTTGCCGCTGTCCAGCACGCTGGGGCCCAGCAGGCGGCGCTGATAGGCGATGTCGATCGCCGCGTTCATCGCCGCCACCGCATGCGGGTATTCCGAGCGGATGTAGACGAAGCCCTTGGTGGCGCCGGTGGCGATGCCGGCGATGATCATGCCCTCGATCAGAAGGAAGGGGTCGCCTTCCATGATCATGCGGTCGGCAAAGGTGCCGCTGTCGCCCTCGTCGGCGTTGCAGACGACATATTTCCGGTCGGCCTGGGCCTGCAGAACGGTGCGCCACTTGATGCCGGTCGGGAAGCCGGCGCCGCCGCGGCCGCGCAGGCCGGAGGCCACGACCGTCTCGACGATCGCCGCCGGCTCCATCGCCAGCGCGTTGCGCAGGCCCTTCAGCCCGTCATGCGCCTCGTAGTCGTCCAGCGACAGCGGGTCGGTGATGCCGCAGCGGGCGAAGGTCAGGCGCTGCTGCTTCGCGAGATACGGAATCTCCTCAGGCCGCCCCTGGCGCAACGGATGGTCGCCGCCTTCGGCGAAGCCGGCGGCGAACAGGCCGGGCACGTCCTCGGCCGCAACCGGGCCATAGCCGATGCGGCCGGACGGCGTCTCGACCTCGACGAAGGGCTCCAGCCATAAGAGGCCGCGCGAGCCGTTGCGGACCAGCTGCAGCTCGATCCCGCGGGCGGCGGCTTCGGCCTGGATCGCACGGGCCACGTCATCGGCGCCGACCGAGACGGCAGACGCATCGCGGGGGACGAAGACCTTCATCGCGCTGCCTCCATGGCATCGACGATGCGGTCGAGGCGCTTGGCGTCGATCCGTCCGACCAGCTCGCCATCGGCCATCGCCGAGGGGGCGCAGGCGCAGTTACCGAGGCAGTAGACCGGCTCGACCGTGATCCGGCCGTCCGCCGTGGTCTCGTGCAGGCCGATGTCGAGCCGCCGGCGCAGGTGTTCGGCCAGGTCGCGGGCGCCCATCGACTGGCAAGCCTCGGCCTGGCACAGCTTCAGCACGTGCCGGCCCGCCGGCTCGCGCCGGAAATCATGGTAGAAGGTGATAACCCCGTGCACCTCGGCGCGGGACAGGTTCAGCGCATCGGCCAGCAGTGGCACTGCCTCGCGCGGCACATGGCCGAAGATCGATTGCAGGTCGTGCAGGATAGGCAGCAACGGCCCCTCGGTCGCACCATGCGATGCGATCACGTCACGCGCCACCTCGGCGTCCCAGCCCCGGCGTTCGGGCATCCGTCCCACTCCCTTTTCGGGTTCGTTGGACCGAGCGGCCCTTGGCTGCCACTCGATAAAGATAGGATGTCCGGCCGCGTATACCAGATTCAAATACAAAGCCCGGATGAATTGATAAGCAATGTTTATCAAGCAGTGGGCTGAAGCGGTGTGGCTTGAAGCTCGGCATCGAGGTCGAGGGCGCGGGCGGTATCGAACAGGCCGCGGGCCAGCGGCGACGCAGGGTCGCGGTCCGCCATGACGAGGCCGATGGTGCGGGTGGCGGCCGGGTCGACGAGTCGCAGGGCCCGGGTCCCGGCAGGCACGCCGAACAGGTGCAGCAGCGCCCGCGGCATGACGCTGGACCAGAAGCCGGAGCGGACATGCGAGCACAGATTGATGATGCTGTCGGTCTCGACCGCGGCATGCGGCGAGCAGCCGACCGAGCGGAAGATGCCGTCGATGATCCGCCGGTTCTGCATGGTCGGGGTCAGGAGGCACAGCGGCAGCTCCGCCGCCTCGGTCCAGGAGATCGTCCGGCGGGCCGGCGACGCCTGGTCCGCCGGCATCAGCAGGATATAGTCCTCCTGATAGAGCGGCAGGCTGCGGACATTGCGCAGCGGCTCGTTGTCGAGATAGGTCACGCCGACATCGATCTCGAAATTCTCCAGCCCGGCCTCGATCTGGATCGAGGTCTGCGACAGGACCGACACCGTGACCGCCGGATGGGTCTGGGCGAAGGGCGAGGTGATCAGCGACACGACCGGCAGAGCCGACGGCACGGCGCCGATCCGCAGCTTGCCCGCCAGGCCCTGCTGCAGCATCGCCAGCTCCTGCGCCAGGCCGTCGCGGTCGGCCAGGATCTTCTTCGCCCAATCCAGCACGCAGGCGCCTTCGCGGGTGAAGCCCTGGAAACGGTGGCCGCGCTCGACGATCGGCACCTGCAGCTCCTCCTCCAGCTGGCGCAGAGCGGTGGAGAGGGCCGGCTGCGAGACGCGGCAGGCCTCGGCCGCGCGGGCGAAATGCTTCTCGCGGGCCAGGGCGACAAGGTATTCGAGCTGGCGGATGACCATCGGGTCTCCGTTTGATAAGGAGCTCTTATCTTACCTCGCCGATGGCCCCGGGCACCTGCCTATTTCTTTGCCAGCAGCCCGCGCAGCGTGCCGTCAGGCCAGTGGATGTCGTCGATCCGCCAGCCCTTCGGGGTCCGGACCAGATCGAGGGTGATGGTGACCGGGCTGTCGATGTTCTTGAACGTGACCGTGCCCGTGGCGTGGTCCGCACCCACCTCGCTCACCGCGATGTGCAGGTCCTTGATCTCCCAGTCTTGGGCATCGACGAACGGATCGCCGTCCAAGGTCGGCACGTCGTCGTTCTTGGCCGCGGTCGCCCGGTCCGCGATCATCAGAGCCGCCAGCGAAGGCGTGAAATAGCGGCGGATGTCGGCGTTGCTGTCGAGTGGCAGGCCCGCCTCCCCGCCCTTGCCGACATAGTGCTGGTAGATCGCCGTCAAGAAGTCATTCGCCGATCCGGTCGCGGCCTGGGCGGCGGCCCCACCGAAGACCAGGAACAACAGGCACAGCAGGATGCGCGGTCGGGTCACGGTGTGGATCTCCTGGAAAGGGGCGAAGGCCCTGGCGGGCCCGATTGCAGGCGTACCCCAGGAAAGTGGCGGCATTCCGGCTGGCCGCGTTTCAACGCCCGGCCGCCTCGATTGGCGATGGCCGCAGCCCCGACCGCAACCGTATAGTCGCGCCATGCCCGCCGCCCTATGCCTGCCATGACCAATCCCGTCCCGAGCCTGCCCGAGTTGATCGAATGGCTGGCCGGCGACGAATGCCACGCCGCCGCTGACACTGCCATGCTGATTGGGCTCGGCCGTCAGCTGCGCGCGTTGGGCCTGCCGATCGACCGGCTGAGCCTGCATCTGCGCACGCTGCACCCGCAGATCCTGGCCCGCACCCTGGCCTGGACCGAGGGCGAGCCGGTGGCGCAGCTCGACCGCGACAACTCGATCGAGCGCCTGCCATTCTTCGCCACCAACCCGATCCGCCGGGCCACAGAGAGCCGGTCCTGGCTGGACCTGGCGACGCTCACGGAGATGGCCGGGCTGGAGGAGCTCGACTTCTTCCAGGGTCGTGCCCTGCGCGCCGCCATCGTCGCGCCGATGGTGATGGGCCATGGCCCGGCCAGCGCCGTCGTCTTCGCCACACGGCGGCCGGGCGGGTTCACGCCGGCCGACCGGGCGGTGATCGAGCGCATCGTGCCGGCCCTGCGCGGCGCTTGCGAGATCCGGCTGCTGCGCTTGGCCGAGGCGACGGTGCTGGACACCTATGTCGGCCCGATCACCGGCCGGCGCATCCTCGACGGTCATATCCGGCGCGGCGATGTCGAGACGCTGGACGCCGCGCTGCTGCTGTGCGACCTGCGCGACTTCACCGTGCTGTCGAACCGGCTGCCGCCGGAGCAGATGCTGGACCGGCTGAACCTCTATTTCGACCAGCTGGTCCCGGCGATCACCGCCGGCGGCGGCGAGGTGCTGAAGTTCATGGGCGACGCGGTGCTGGCCTTCTTTCACCTCGAGGACGGGGCGGTGGCCAGCTGCGCCGCGGCCTTCGAGGCGGCCCGTCTGGCCCTGGACCGCATCCACTCCGCCTCGCAGGCCGGCACGCCGCTGAGCGCCGGGGTGGCGCTGCATCACGGCGAGGTCGCCTACGGCAATATCGGCTCCGGCGGGCGGCTGGACTTCACCGTGATCGGCCGCGACGTCAACCTGGTCAGCCGGATCCAGACCGTCTGCGCCACCACCGGCGAGCCGCTGCTGATGTCGCCGCGCTTCGCATCGCTGCTCGGCCGGTCCGGCTGCCGCAGCATCGGGCCGCACCCGCTGAAGGGATTCGCCGAGCCGCTGGACCTGTTCGCCTGGGATGCCGAGTGAAAGACCGCCGCCCGTGAGCACCGCCACCCTGGGCAGCGACCGCCTGCTCGACCATCCGTCCTTCCTGGTGTTCTGGGGCGCGCGGGTGCTGTCCGCCATCGGCTTCCAGATGTCGGCGGTCGCCGTCGGCTGGCTGGTCTATGCGCGCACCGACAGCGCCTACAGCCTGGGGCTGATCGGGCTGTTCCAGTTCCTGCCCATGGTCGCGCTGACCCTGCTGGTCGGCCATGTCGCCGACCGCTACGACCGCCGGCGCATCGTCCAGGCCTGCCTTCTGGTCGAGGGTGCCGCCCTGGCGATGCTGGCGCTGGCGATCGTCGGCGACTGGCTGACGGTGCCGGGCATCTTCGCCGCGGTGCTGGTGCTCGGCGCGGCCCGCGCCTTCGAGCAGCCGACCATGGCGGCGCTGCTGCCGGGCGTGGTCCCGGCCCGGATTCTCCCGCGGGCGCTCGCCGTCTCCTCCTCGGCGATGCAGACGGCGACGATCGTCGGCCCTTCGGTCGGCGGGCTGCTCTATGCGGTCGGCACCACCGTACCCTTCGCTGTCGCAGCCGCCTGTTTTCTCGGCGCCGGCGGGCTGATGCTGCTGATGCGGCTGGAGCGTCCGGCGCCGCGGCGCGAGCCGGCGACGCTGCGCTCGGTCTTCTCTGGCATCGCCTTCATCCGCAGCCGGCCGATGATCCTCGGCGCCATCTCGCTCGACATGTTCGCGGTGCTGCTGGGCGGGGCGACGGCGCTGCTGCCGATCTATGCCCATGACATCCTGCAGACCGGGCCCTGGGGCCTGGGGCTGCTGCGCGCCGCTCCGGCCGTCGGGGCGCTGACCATGTCGGCGGTGCTGACCCGGGTGCCGCTGCGCCGCACGGTCGGCCTGAAGATGTTCGCGGCGGTGATCGTGTTCGGCGCCGCCACCGTGGTCTTCGCCGCCTCCACCAGCCTTGCACTGTCGCTGGTGGCGCTGGCCGTGCTCGGCGCCGCGGACAATGTCAGCGTGGTGATCCGCAGCTCGCTGGTCCAGCTGCTGACGCCGGACGAGATGCGCGGCCGGGTCAGCGCCGTGAACTCGCTGTTCATCGGCACCTCGAACCAGCTCGGCGAGTTCGAATCCGGCATGGTGGCCGGGCTGCTCGGCGCCGTGCCGGCCGGCATCATCGGCGGACTGGGCACGATCGCCGTCGCGATGCTGTGGATGCGCCTGTTCCCGGCCCTGCGGAAGGCGCAGACGCTGTCGGGCTGACCGCCTCAGGTGAAGGCGTCGGGCATGCTGTCCTTCTTGCGGCGCATGAAGTCCTGCAGCGCCTCGTCCACCGCGGGGTCGATCGCCGGGGCCTCGTACTCCTCCAGCATGCGCTTCCAGATCGTGTTGGCGCGCTGCGAGGCGTCCTGCCGGCCCTCGGCCTCCCACTGCTCGAAGGAATTGTTGTCGGCGACGGTCGAGCGGTAGAAGGCGGTCTCGAAGTTGCGCTGGGTGTGGTCGCAGCCGAGATAGTGGCTGCCCGGCCCGACCTGGCGGATGGCGTCCATCGCCTGGCCGTTCTCGCTGAGGTCGATACCCTCGGCCATCACCTGCATCATGCCGAGCTGGTCGGCGTCGAGGATGAACTTCTCATAGGAGCTGACCAGGCCGCCCTCGAGCCAGCCGGCGGCGTGCAGCACGAAGTTGACCCCGCCCAGCATGGTCGGCAGCAGGGTCTGGGCGCTCTCGAACGCCGCCTGCGCGTCCGGTGTCTTGGAGCCGCAGAGCGAGCCGCCGGAGCGGAACGGCACGCCCAGGCGCCGGGCCAGGGCGGCGGCGCCGTACAGCACCAGCGCCGGCTCCGGCGTGCCGAAGGTCGGCGCGCCCGACTGCATCGAGATCGAGCTGGCGAAGGAGCCGAACACCACCGGCGCGCCGGGGCGGCACAGCTGCGCCGTAGCCATGCCGGCGAGGCTCTCGGCCAGGGTCTGGGTCAGCACGCCGGCGCTGGTCACCGGCGCCATGGCGCCGGCCAGAATGAAGGGGGTGACGATCACCGCCTGGTTGGCGCGGGCGTAGGTCTTGAGCGCGCCGAGCATAGTGCCGTCCCACACCATCGGCGAGTTGGCGTTGATCAGGCTGATCAGCACGCAGTTCTCGTCGACGAACCGCTCGCCGAAGACCAGCCGCGCCATGGCGACCGTGTCCTCGGCCCGCTCCGGCGCCGTCACCGAGCCCATGAACGGCTTGTCGGAGTACTTGATGTGGGAATAGACCATGTCGAGATGCCGCTTGTTCACCGGCAGGTCGACGGGCTCGCACACGGTGCCGCCG
>Ga0182749_1003150_pt1 | contig 11476 bp, 6 predicted proteins | sample eDN3rd37CKraftMG_FD_128875 | JGI IMG/M metagenome (GOLD analysis project Ga0182749, IMG submission 128875) | Enriched Miracle-Growth compost microbial communities from Emeryville, California, USA - eDNA 3rd pass 37_C Kraft MG (version 2) (version 2) ...
CTCCCAGCCGACGAACCACTGCGCGATGCGCTCGAAGCGCGGCCACCAGAACGCGGTCGCTTCCGGATAGTCGGCAAGCCTGGCGAAATGCCTGCGGCCGATGGCGATCAGGTCTTGCAGCGGCTCCTTCGGCAGGCCGGCCGCGTAGGTCTGGGTGAATTCGCCGATCGCCGCATGGATCACGCTGCCGCGGTCGGCGGCGCCCGGCTCGGTATCGACCGCATCGAGCGGCGCAAGCCTGAGCACATGCTTGGCGTAGATCGTGAAGGGATCCCGCAACCAGTTCTCGATGTCGGTGACCGACAGCCGTTTGGGACGGGCCTCGCGCGGCGGCGTCGGAGCCGGCGCCTTGGCGTCGGGCGGCGGGCCCGCCGGCGCATCGAGACTGTGCGTCCAGGCGAGATAGCGCGCCCCGCTCTCGAGCGCGGTTTGCCACCGCTCCTTGCCGGCGACGGCCGCGAGCCGCTGCACGAAGCGCGAAGCGACCGCCGGCGCGCCGGCGACCTTGGCCGAGCGGGTGAGGAAGACTTCCTTCGCGCCGAGCCCCTGCGCGAAATCGTGCGCGACGAGGCCGATGCGCCGCTCCGGCAGATCGAGGCCGAGGCGATGCCGCATCGGCCGCGACAGCCACGGATCGCCGCGGATGTCCGGCGGCCAGACGCCTTCGTTCAGCCCGCCGAGCACCAGACGGTCGACGGATTGCAGCCGCGCTTCAAGCAGGCCGAAGATGTGCACGCGCACGCCGGGCAGTTCCGGCCGACGCACGATGGCGCTCGCCGCGACCGCCTCGAAGGTTTCCGGATAGTCGGCGGCGGTGACGGCGAGGTCCCGCGCCGCGTCGTTGTCGAGCAGGCCGTCGAAGGCGCGCGCGAGCGACTGGCCGTCCTGGCCGGCGAACGCGGCGGGCACGCCAAGATCGTCCAGCGACAGCGCGGTGACGACATCGCGATGGCGTTCCGCGAACTTGGCCAGCGTCAGCGTGTTGCGCGCTGCGTCTTCAAGCGGCGCCAGCGCCGCCTGCAGTGTCGCGACGAGATCGGTCGCGGCGGCGAGATCGGCCTCGGCGATGGTCAGGCGCGGATCGCTGCGGTGAAACACGTCGTGCTCGCCGGCCTCGTGCCGCGCGCGCTCGGACATGAAAGTCGAGAGCGCGTGGGCCAGCCCGGCCGATCCGGCGCGCGGCCGCGGCCCGCGCAGAATCGCGCGCTCGAGCGCGACGATGGCGCGCGCCCAGCCGCCTTGCGCGCGGCCGAGACGGAGCAGCGGGTGCTTGAGCAGCGCCAGCAGCGGCACGGGTGCGACATGGCTGAACACGGTGTCGGCGGCGAGCCGCGCGAACACGCCGGCCGGCGTGTCGGGCAGGCGGTCGCCGCCGGAGTCGTAGACCGGCACGTTCCAGCGCGCGAGCGCGGCGACGACGCGGCGGGCGAGCGCGCGGTCCGGCGTCGCCAGCGCCGCGGTCTTGTCTTTGGTCTCGACCGCCTCGCGCAGCGCGACCGCGATCGCCAGCGCCTCGTCCTCGACGGTGGCGGCTTCGATCACGGTGATGCCTTCAAACGCGGTGTCGGCGGCGGCGGTGAAATCATCCTGCGTGAGCTGCGTGCGCCACTGTTCGGTGGTCTGCGCCGGCCGCAACGCCTCGGAGACGACGCGCTCGCGCGGCGCGGCGGCGGCGAGCGGCTTGACGTCGCTGCGCGCGACGCCGATGCGCGTCAGCAGCGCCTGCATGGCGAATTGCGGATGGCCGGCGGCCGGCGTGCCGCCGTCATGCGCCGCCGCCTTGCCGTCGCCGGCGATGGCGCGCCACGCGGCGTCGTCGAGCGTCGTGTCGAGGCCGGGCAGCACCAGCGCGCCATGCGGCAGCGTCGCGACGGTGGCGAGCAGCGCGGCGGTCGCCGGCATCGAGCCGGTCGAGCCCGCCGCGATCACCGGCGCGCCGTCGCGGGCGATGCGCGCGGCTTCCGCCGCGATCAGCCGGTCGCGCCGCGCCGCCGGCTCCATCAGCCCGTTGTCGCGCAGATAGTCGTTCCAGTGCGGCAGCACGCCACGCAGGAAGATCAGCGACTGCTGCCAGTAGGCGTCGAGATCGTCCGGCACCAGGCCGTCGAGCTTGTCCCAGCCGACGCCGCGCGTCGTCATGTCGTCCATCAGCCGCGCGAGATCGTCGGCGAGGCCGAGCGCCGAGCCCGGCGTATTGGCGACCAGCGGCGCGCCCTGCGCGCCGGTCATGCCGGCGCTGGCGGCCCAGCGGGAGATCAGTTGCGCCAGCCGCAGCCGCCGCTCCAGCGGGTCGAGCGTCTGCGGCAGTTCGATCGCCGCCGCGGCGAGCGGCCCGAGCATCTCCGCGAAGACCAGTTCGTCCTCGTCGATATCGCCGAGCGGCACGATGCGCGGCAGGATCGCGGCGCTGTCGCCGGTGACGTCGAGGAAGATGTCGCGTGCGAGCCGGCAGGCGCGGCGGGTCGGGAGATAGATCGTGGCGCGGCCGAGCGACAGCGGGTCGGCGCGATCCGGAAAGCCTTCGATCAATCTGCCGTCGCACAGCGCGCGGATCAGCACCGGCAGGAACGGCGCGGAGGCGGGGATGTTGAAGATGTTGGTTTGAGGCGCGGCCATCGAGAGTCGAGATTCGCCCGGTTCGTGCGGAGCGTCCAGTGTAAAGCGTGCGAACAGGAATCATCGGCCGCTCACCCCCGCGAAAGCGGGGGTCCAGAGCGGAATACTCGGTATTCAGTATGGCTCTGGATTCCCGCTTGCGCGGGAATGAGCGGAGTTTGGCTCAGCCCGTACTCGCGGCGATCGCGGCCTCGGCCCCGGCGACGGCCTCCGGCGTGCCGACATGCATCCACAGGCCCTCGAGCCGTAGGCCGTGCAGCCGCCCGGCTTCCCCGGCGCGGTCGAACAATGTCGTCAGCGCGAACGCGCCCTGCGGCGCATCCTCGAACAGCGTTGGCGATAGGATCGCCGCGCCGGCAAAGACGAACGGCGCGACGTCGCGCTCGCCGCGCCGCTGCAGGTGCCCGCTCGGCGTCATCGTGTAGTCGCCGCGGCCATCATAGCCGACGCTGCCGGAGGTCGGCGCCAGCAGAAGCAGCGCGTCCATTGTGGTCGGGTTGAAGGCTTCGGCGAGGCGGACGAGGTTCGGCCGCACGCCGTCGATCCACAGCGTATCGGCATTGACATGGAAGAACGGCGCGCTGCCGATCAGCGGCAGCGCCTTGACCACGCCGCCGCCGGTGCCGAGCAGTTCCGCGCGTTCGTCGGAGATGACGCAGCGCGGCTTCGCGTGGTTTTCGACATGCCGGACGATCTGGTCGGCGAAATAGTGGACGTTGAGCACCGCGGTCTCGACGCCGGCTTCGGCCAGCCGGTCGAGCATGTGGTCGAGCAGCGCCTTGCCGCCGACTTGGACCAGCGGTTTCGGCATGGTGTCGGTCAGCGGCCGCATCCGCGTGCCGAGGCCGGCGGCCAGCACCATCGCAGAACGGGGAACGCCTCGCGGTGTGTCGGTCATGATCGTGTTCGGGATCGTCCGTCAGAGCGGTTTCAGCGCCGGCACATTGGCGGCGTACCAGTCCTTCAGCGGCGCCAGCGCGGGGTGCTCCAGCGACCGCTGCAGATAACCCCATACCCGCGGGATGTGTCGCAAATATTGCGGCTTGCCGTCGCGCCGGTCGAGCCGCGCGAAGATGCCAAGGATCTTCGAGGCACGCTGAGCGGCGAGCGCCGCATAGCATTGCGCGAAGGCCGGCGCGTCGAAGCCGGCGTTCTGCGTCAGCCGCGCGCGGGTGTAGCGGCTCAACAGCGTGATCTCGGTCATCTCGAAAACGTCGACGCGGGCGTCCTGCAGCAGCGAGGCAAGATCATAGGCCGGCGCGCCCATCACCGCGTCCTGGAAGTCGAGCAGGCCGACGCGGGCGCGGTCCTTGCGGTCGGGGAGCCACAAGAGGTTCGGCGAATGATAGTCGCGCATCACCCAGGTCGGCGGCTCGCGCAGCACGGGCCCAAGCGCCTCGCGCCACAGCGCGAGATAGTCGCGCTTGCGCGTCACCGACATCGGCGCGCCGAGCATCGGCAGATACCAGTCGGTCAACAGCTCGGCCTCGATCAGCAGCGCGTCGATGTCGTAGGGCGGCAGCGTGTAGTCGACGCCGGCCTCGACCGGGAGCGTCGCCGGCAGCTGCATGGCGTGGAGTGCGGCGAGCAGGTCGGTCGCGGCGGCGTAGCGTTCCTCGATCGGCGCCGGCGGCGCGCCGGCGACGACGCCTTCGTTGCCGAGATCCTCGATCAGCAGGAAGCCGGCGGCGCGGTCGGCGGCGAGCACGGCCGGCGCGGAGAAGCCGCGGGCGCGAAGCGCATTCGCCATCGCGATGAAGGGCGTCACGTCTTCGGCCAGATGCGCGATGGCGCTGTAGGGCTTGCCGTCGCGCACCGGCGGGCCGTCCGGCCGGCGCGGCGAATTCATCAGCACATAAGAGTGTCCGCCATGCGCGAAGCGTTCATAGGCGCGGGTCGAGGCGTCGCCCTGCATGTGCTTGCGCTCGGCGTCGGCAAGGCCGCAGCGCTCGATGAAGGCGCGCATCGCCACGATCCGTTCGGCGCGCGGCGCGCAGGTGCCGTAGCCGGTCAGCCGCGCGCTGCGATGGCGCGAGCCCTGTTGCGGCGACAGGGTGAGCGCGATGTCGAAACGGTTGTCCGGCAACTGGCTCGCGGCGCGCTCCGGCCATTCGATCAGCGTCACCGTCTTGTCGGTCAGGTCGTCGAGGCCGATCTCCGCAAGCTCGGCGCTGTCGGAGACGCGGAACAGGTCGATATGCGCGACCGGGAAGCGCGGCAGGTCGTAGGTCTGGATCAGCGTGAAGGTCGGGCTCGGGACCTCGAGGGTCCGGTCGTTGGCGAGCCGGCGGATCAGCGCGCGCGCGAAGGTCGTCTTGCCGGCGCCGAGATCGCCGGACAGCGTGACGGTGTCGCCGGGCGCGAGCATCGCGGCGACGTCGATGGCGAGGCGGTGCGTCGCCCGCTCGTCGGCGAGCGCCACCGTAAAGCTTGCCGCGCCGGGGCTGGTCGGGGTCATCGAATCGGTCGTCCCTGTGCCGGGCCTTTATAGGCGGGGCGGCGGCCTGGAGGCCAGCAGGCACATGAAGCCAGCAGGCGCTTGGGCGGCCCGTGGGGTGTCAGGCCGCGCTGCGTTCGGCCGTCTGGTCGAGCGGGAACGCGCAGGTCACCGTGGTGCCGCGGCCGACCTCGGACTCGATCGTCACCGTGCCGTGGTGCAATTCGACGAAGGAGCGCACCAGCGACAGGCCGAGCCCGGCGCCGCGATGGTGCGAGCCGAAGGAATTGCTCTCGAACCAGTCGAACACCCGGTCCATCGCGTCGGTCGGAATGCCGGGGCCGCGGTCGGTCACCCTGAACACGATCGTGCCGTCGTGGCGCTCGGCGGCGAGCGTCACCGCTTCGCCGGGCGGCGAGAAGCCGACGGCATTGGCGAGCAGGTTGAACAGCACCTGCCGCACGCGGCGCTCGTCGGCGACGAAGCTGCCGAGGCCAGGCGCGACGCGGATGTCGAGGCGGATGTGGCTCTGCACCAGCCGGTCCTGCACGCCCTCGGCTGCGGCCTCCATCGCCGAGCGGATGTCGACGGCGCTGAGATTGAGCGTCATCGCGCCGGCATCGATGCTGGCGAGGTCGAGGATGTTGTTGATGATCGCGAGCAGTGCGTTGGTCGAGGTGGTGATGTAGCCGAGATATTCGCGCTGCTTCGGCGTCAGCGTGCCGAAGGTGGGGTCGTCGAGCAGATGCGCGAAGCCGATGATGTTGGTGAGCGGCGAACGCAGCTCGTAGGACACGTGGTGGACGAATTCGATCTTGGTTTCGTCGGCAGCTTCCAGCGCCTCGTTGCGCTCGCGCAGCGCGCGCTCGACATTCACCGAGGCGGTGACGTCCTGGAACGTCACCAGCGTCGCGCCGTCCGGCAGCGGCAGTGTTGCGCAGTCGATCACCATGCCGTCGCGCCGCTCGATGCGGGCCTGCGTCGGCTGGCGGTTGTCGATCGCCGTCACCGCGCCCTTGAGCGCACGCCACACCGCGTTGTCGTCGTGCTGGGCCTGGCACCAGGCGGTGACCGCGTCGGCATGCGGGCGCTCCGCCAGCGTGCCCGGCGCGAATTTCCACATCGCCTCGAAGGCGGGATTGTGCAGCCGCACCCGGCCGTCGCTGCCGAACACCGCGACGGCTTCGGTCAGATGATCGAGCGTCTCGCTCTGCACCTTGATGAGCGCGTCATAGCGGCGCGCCATCGCGAGCCGTTCGCTGACGTCCTCGAACAGATAGATCACGCCGCCCTGCGGGTTGGGCATGGTGACGACGCGCAGGCTGCGGCCGTCCGGCAGGTGCCACATCGTCTCGTGCGGCTCGACCGCGCGATAGGCTTCGTGGAGCTTGGCCTTCCATTGCCGGAAATCGTGCTCCTCCGGCAGCTTCCGCGCGGCGCGCAGCCGGTCGAGCACGTTGCTGTCCGACGGCGACTGATCGAGGAAACCGGCGTCGAGCTCCCACAGCGTGCGGTAGGCCGCGTTATGGAAGGCGAGCTGCTGCTGGGCGTCAAACACCGCGACGGCGGTCGGCATCTCGTCGAGAATGCGGCGATGGGCGTCGATCATGCGGCCGAGCTCGGCGCGCATGGTTTCGACCTCGGTCGCCTCGACGGCGATGCCGGCGCTGCCGAAACCGCTCGGCAGATCGACGACGTCGTAGTTGCGGCGCTGGCCGCCGACGATGGCCGGCAGGCGGCCGTTGAAGGTCTCGCCCTTGGCGCGGGCCTGCGCGATCTGCGCGCGGCCGGCGCGGTCGAACATCTCGATGCCGTTGTCGACCGCTTCGGTGGCGTCGGCGGCCTCGATGGCGCGCACGTAAGCCGCGTTGACGAAGGTCAGCAGGCCGGTGTCGTCATGCGCCCAGATCGGCGCGGGCAACGCGTCGATCACGCCGCGCAGCGTCTGAGCGGTGCCGAGCATCAGCTCGTGACGCGCCGTCAGCTCGGCGAGGTCGCGGGCGACGCCGGCAACCGGCCGCAGCCGCAGGATGGCGCAGCCGGCGACGACGCGGCCTTCCGCCTCGATCGGATCGTCGGCCTGCGAGGTGACGGTCAGCCGGAAGCCGCGGCCGTCGTTGCGCAGCGCGGTCACGGCTTCGTCGAGCTGGCGCGCGCCGCGAGGCGCGAGCCAGGTGGCAAAGGCGAGCAGACGCTTGGCATCGGCACCCGGAAGAATCTGGCTCGGATCGCCGGTCATCGCCGGCTCGTCGCCGTCATCGGTCCAGGCGAGCAGCACCTGCGGCTCCGCCATCAGCAAGGTGCGCAGCCGGTCGGCTTCGGCGCGCAGCGCGGCGATCTCGGCCTGCGATTGCGCGTCGAGGCGGGCGGCGCGGGCGCGGGTGCGCACCAGCACGATGGTCGCGAGCGTGGCGAACAGCGTCAGGCCGAGCGTCATCGCGAGCCCGGTCATCTCCATGCGGCCGAGGCCGGAGAGCGCGGTCAGCACATGGTCGAGAGCGGAGGCACCTTGGGCGTGCGCCGGGACGGTGCCGGCGGCCAGACAGGTCGTGAGGACCAGCGACGCGACGAATCCGCCCCGCCGCGGACGAGAACGCAGCCTCTCGTTCGTCGTCCGGATCGTCTCCGGCATTCCGAATTGCCCCTGGGATGCGGGCCGACGTCCGCCACAACGGCCCGCGAATCAACAGACTTTACCCCCAACGGGAATCCGCCCGAAAGAGTCCAGACCGTGAACGTTGCCGCGGCAAAGCTCTGGAATCAGAGCGGTTTCCGGAAAGCGCGGGACTCAGCGGCCGGTCGAGCCAAAACCGCCGGCGCCGCGGCTGGTTTCGTCGAGTGAGGCGACCTCGACGAGCCGGGCCTGCACCATCGGCGCGACGATCATCTGCGCGATCCGCATGCCGCGCGTGACCTCGACGGGCTCGGCGCCGAGATTGACCAGCAGCACCTGCACCTCGCCGCGATAGTCGGCGTCGATGGTGCCGGGGGCGTTGAGCACGGTAAGACCCTGCTTGGCGGCGAGGCCGGAGCGCGGCCGCACCTGCGCCTCCATGCCGGGCGGCAGCGCGATGGCGAGGCCGGTCGGCACCAGCGCGCGGGCGCGCGGCGCGATGGTGAGCGGCGCATCGGCCGGGACGGCGGCGGCGAGGTCGAGACCTGCAGCATGCGCGGTCTGATACTCCGGCAGCGGCAGATCCTTGCCGTGCGGCAGGCGCGTGACTTTGACCTCGATGCCGCTCATGTCTTTTTCTTCTCTGTGATGGTTTGCGCGATGCGCGCGACCAGCATGCGCGCGACGTCTTCCTTGGATTGCGGTGGCCAGCTCTCGACGCCCTGCGCCGACACCAGCATGACCGTGTTGCTGTCGCCGCCCATGATGCCGGTCTGCGGCGACACGTCGTTGGCGACGATCCAGTCGCAGGCCTTCGACTGCAATTTCTTCTGCGCATTGGCGACGACGTTCTGCGTCTCGGCGGCAAAGCCGATCACGAGCTTCGGCCGCTGCCTGGTGCGGCGCGCGACGGTCGCGAGAATGTCGGGGTTCTCGACCAGCGCGAACTCCGGCGTGCGCGCGCCGGGCGCCTTCTTGATCTTCTGCTGGCCGGCATCCTTGACGCGCCAGTCGGCGACGGCGGCGGCGAAGATCGCGATGTCGGCCGGCAGCGCCTTCTCGACGGCGGCCAGCATCTCGCGCGCGCTTTCGACGCGAATGACGGAAACCCCTGCGGGATCGGGCAAAGTGACGGGCCCGCTGATGAGCGTCACGTCTGCGCCTGCTGCTGCTGCTGCTGCTGCGATGGCGTGGCCCTGCTTGCCGGACGAGCGGTTGGCGATGTAGCGCACCGGGTCGATCGGTTCATGCGTCGGGCCCGAGGTGATGACGACGCGTTTTCCTGCGAGCGGATGGTCGGCTGACGCGGCAAGCAGCTTCTCGACCGCGCCCGCGATCTCCAGCGGCTCGGCCATGCGTCCCTTGCCGCGCTCGCCGCTCTCCGCCATCTCGCCCTCGTTCGGGCCGATGAAGGCGAAGCCGTCCGCTTCGAGCCGCGCGCGATTGCGCTGCGTCGCCTTGTTGGCCCACATATGCGGGTTCATCGCCGGCGCGAGCAAGACTTTCGCAGCTGTCGCGAGCAGCACGGCGGTGGCGAGATCGTCGGCGTGACCGTTGGCGAGCTTCGCCATCAGGTCGGCGGTTGCCGGCGCGACGACGATCAGATCGGCCTCGCGGGCGAGACGAATATGACCGACGTCTAACTCACCATCCGCATCGAACAAATCGGTGAAGACGCGCTCGCCGGCGATCGCGCCGGCCGACAGCGGCGTGATGAAGTGCTGCGCGGCCCTGGTCAGGATCACGCGCACATACATGTGGCGCTCGCGCAGCCGGCGGACGAGATCGAGCGACTTGTAGGCGGCGATGCCGCCGCCGATCACGAGCAGCACGCGCGTCGTGTCGGCGGAAGGCTCGGTGCGCCTGCCACGGCTTTTGCCGGGGGAGGATTCTTCCGCGCCTGCTGATTTTTCGATTTGCGCGCTTTCGCTCTCGGCCGCTTCGCGCAGCAGGACGCGAACCTCATCCTCCATCGAGCGGCCGTTCATGGCCGCGCGCAGCCGCAGCCGCTGCTTCAGCGACTCGTCGAGCTGGCGGATGGTGATGCTGGCCACCGGAAGGCCTCCATCTGGGATGATTGCACCGCAATCAATGCAATCATATCACCAGATAGATCAGCCAGGCCAGCCCCGCCGCGATGGCCCATAACGCCGCGGTTTTCCAGCGGTCCCGCCGTGCCTCCGCCGCGCCGATGGCGGCGATGGTCTCGGGCGCCAGCAGCAGCCCGTTGCGGGTGGCGGCATCGACTTGGTCCAGCAGGGTGCCGGCGCGGCTGAGCAGGGCCGGCACCTGGGCGACGAAACGGCCAAGCTCGCCCGCGCCCTCGACGGCGTCCTCCAGCTTGCCGACCGGGCCGAGATGCCGCGCGATCCATTCGCGCACGACAGGGTCGGCGGTCTTCCACATGTCGAGTTTGGGATCGAGGCCGCGCGCGACGCCCTCGACCACCACCATGGTCTTCTGCAGCAGCAGCAGCTCCGGCCGCGTACGCATGTCGAACAGGCCGGTCACCTCGAACAGCAGCATCAGCAGCTTCGCCATCGAGATGTCTTCGGCGGTGCGGTTGTGGATCGGCTCGCCGATCGCGCGGATCGCCTGCGCGAAAGCCTCGACCGAGTGATGGCGCGGCACGTAGCCGGCATCGAAATGCACCTGCGCGGTGCGCAGGTAATCGCGGGTGATGAAGCCGTAGAGGATCTCGGCGAGGAACAGCCGTTCCTTCGGACTGAGCCGCCCCATGATGCCGAAGTCGACCGCGACGAGGCGGCCATCCGCGTCGACGAACAGGTTGCCGGGATGCATGTCGGCATGGAAGAAGCCGTCGCGCAGCGCGTGGTGCAGGAAGCTCTGGATCACCTTGCGGCCGAGCGCGGGCAGGTCGTGCCCGGCGGCGGCCAGCGCCTCGCGGTTGTTGAGCTTGATGCCGTCGATCCATTCGAGCGTCAGCACCTCGCGCGCGGTCAGGTCCCAGTTGACCTGCGGCACGCGGAACTCCTGATCGTCGCGGACATTCTCCGCCATCTCGGACAGCGCGGCGGCCTCGAGACGGAAGTCCATCTCGATGGCGACCGAGCGCGCGAGCGTCAGCACGATCTCGACAAACCGCAGCCGCTGCGCTTCCAGCGACCAGCGCTCGGCGAGACGCGCGGCAAAGAAGAAGGCATCGAGGTCGGCCTTGAAGCGCCGCTCGACATTGGGCCGCAGCACCTTCACGGCGACGGCCTTGCGGCCGTCCGGCGTCTCGATCTCGGCCTTGTGCACCTGCGCGATCGAGGCGGCGGCGACCGGCGGGCCGAACGCCACGAAAGCCTGCGAAACCGGCATTTCCAGCGCCGCGGCGACGGTCGCCTCGGCCTGCGCCTGCGGAAACGGCGGCATCTGGTCCTGCAGGCTTTCGAGGTTCTTCGCGATCGTGGCGCCGACCACGTCCGGCCGCGTGGCGAGGAACTGGCCGAGCTTGACGTAAGTCGGCCCGAGCCGCGTCAGCGCGGCGGCAAGCCGGCTCTCCGGCGCGCGCGCGCCCGACCGCGTGCTTGGCCTTGCAATGAGCCGCGCGATGCCGACGCCGAGCCGCGCGGGAAGCGGCATGCCGGTGGTGTCGACCAGCGAGAATACGCCTTCGCGGGCGAAGACGTAACCGGCACGAGCGAGACGGGCGGTACGCGAAAGCAAGGCGATCACAAACGCCAGCCGGAATGCAGCGCGACCACGCCGCCGGTCATCGGCGTGTAGGAGACACGACGAAAGCCGGCCTGCTCGATCATCTGCGCGAACAGCTTCGGCTTCGGGAACTTGCGGATCGACTCGAC
>Ga0182749_1003155_pt1 | contig 11466 bp, 11 predicted proteins | sample eDN3rd37CKraftMG_FD_128875 | JGI IMG/M metagenome (GOLD analysis project Ga0182749, IMG submission 128875) | Enriched Miracle-Growth compost microbial communities from Emeryville, California, USA - eDNA 3rd pass 37_C Kraft MG (version 2) (version 2) ...
CGAACCTTGCCCACAAAGCCTGGAAATACCTCGCCGACCCGCCCCGCAAACGCCTCATTCTCGCTCAGATCCAATTATCTTAGCGCATATGGGGTCAAGCCCGGGCATGACAGTTTGGGGGTGCGGCTTGCCTGAGCTGGCCGCCCCCGCCATTCTCGGCCGTCACCGACCGGGGATGCCATGACCACGCTCGACGCCGCCTTCCTCGACCGCCTCGACGCGCTGCTCGGACCGGGCGGGGTGGCGCGGGCCGATGCCCTGGCCGGCATCGATCCCGGCTACCAGCCGGACAATCTGGCGGCCGGCATCCAGGCCTCGCCCCGCACGGCGGCGGAGGCATCGGCGGTGCTGGCGCTGTGCCACGAGGCCGGCGTCTCGGTCGTGCCGCATGGCGGCCGCACCGGCCTGGTCGGCGGCGGCGCCTCGCGGCCCGGCCAGATCGTTCTCAGCACCCGCCGGCTCGACCGGATCGTCGAGATCGACACGGCGGCGCGTCTCGCCGTGGTCGAGGCCGGGGTGACGCTGCAGCGGCTGCAGGAGGCGGCGGCGGAGCACGGCCTGACGCCGGGCATCGACCTCGCCGCCCGCGGCTCCGCCACCATCGGCGGGCTGATCGCGACCAATGCCGGCGGCATCGAGGCGTTCCGCCGCGGCACCATGCGCCACCGGGTGCTCGGGCTGGAGTTCCTGCGCGCCGACGGCACCGTCGTCTCCGACCTGGTGCGGGTGCTGAAGAACAACACCGGCTACGACCTGAAAGACCTGATCGCCGGGTCCGAGGGCACGCTCGGCATCATCACCCGCGCCGTGATCCGGCTGGAACGGCTGGTGCCGCCGGCGGCGACGGCCTTGATCGCCTGCGCCTCGGCCGGGGCGGCGCTGGTGGCGGCCGGGCGGCTGCGCGACCGCTTCCCGGGCCGGCTGCGGGCGCTGGAGATCCTGTGGCACGCCTTCGCCGAGACGGTGGCGCGGGAGCATGGCGTGGCGCTGTCCGGCTTCGGCCTCGACCCGGCGCCGGTCTATCTCTTGGCCGAAGCGGAGCAGGACCCGGACATCGACATCGCCGCGGCGATGGAGGCGGAGATCGGGGCGCTGTGGGAGCAGGGGCCGGTCACCGGCGCCGCCCTGGCGCAGAACGAGCGGCAGCGCGAGATGTTCTGGCGCATCCGCGACGATTCCGACGCGGTCAGCCGGCCCTGCCCGGACGCCAAGACCTTCGACGTCTCGGTGCCGCTCTCGGCGCTCCCCGGCTATGTCGAGCGGATCCGGGCGGAGCTGGCGGCGACCTTCTCCCCGTCAATGCGGGTCTATGTCTTCGGCCATCTCGCCGACGGCAACCTGCATGTCATGGTCGGCGACCGTCCGCCCGGGTCGATGGCCCGGATCGAGGCGATCCTCTATGACGGCCTCGCCGAGATCGGCGGCTCCTTCTCCGCCGAGCACGGCATCGGCCTCGAGAAGCAGGACGCCTTCCGCCGCTACGGCGACCCGGCGCGGCGGGCGGCGATGGCGGCGATCAAGGCGGCGCTGGACCCGAAGGGTATCCTCAATCCGGGGAAGATCCTGGGGTAGGTCGGGTTCGCGTCTGCGACCCGACACGCGAAAACCGGACCCTTACCCCTCTCCCGCCGGGCGAGAACTCTTCAGAATTCCCAACACCGTCATTGCGAGCGCAGCGAAGCAATCCAGGGCCGTTTGGCGTGACTCCCGGGATTGCTTCGTCGGCTTCGCAATGACGATGTGGGTGAGGCGTTCTGAAGCGCTCCCGCTGGCGGGAGAGGCGCAAGGCGCGGCTACTTGACCTTGGAGAACGAGGTCGGCTTCAGGATGGCGTTGGTGATGTAGGAGACGATCGGGCCGTCGCGCTCAGTTCCGGCGCGCTTCTCCAGCCATTCCGGGTCGGTGGCGAAGGCGGTCCATTTCTGCTCCCGCTCCGCCAGGGACTCCCATTCCAGCAGATAGTACAGGGCCTGGTTGCTCTCGCCGATCTCGACCGTCCAGAAGCCGGCCTGGCGGATGCCGAAGCGCTCCCAGATCTTGGTGGTGATGGTCTCGAAGCGGTTCAGCAGCGCCGGCAGCTTGCCCGGCATGCAGTGGTAGATGCGCAGTTCGTGAATCATCTGGTGTCCTCCCGCAGGGGGACGGACTCTGGGCCTGCCGCGAGCCGAATGCAATCGTCGGGCAAAAGGCCGGCGTCAGCTCTTGTCGACGTAGGGGTTCTTCGGCTGCCGCAGCACCACGCGGATCGGGACGCCGGCGAGGTCGAAGCTCTCGCGCAGCCCGTTCACCAGATAGCGCAGATAGCTGTCCGGGAACTCCTCGGCCTGGGAGACGAAGAGGGCGAAGGTCGGCGGGCGGCCCTTCACCTGGGTGATGTAGCGGATCTTCAGCCGGCGGCCGCGCACCAGCGGCGGCGGATGCGCCTCCAGCATCGCCGGCAGCCAGCGGTTCAGCGGGCCGGTGCGCACCCGGCGGTTCCACACCCGGTGGATGTCCAGCACCGCGTCCATCAGCTTGTCCAGCTTCTGGCCGCGCAGGGCCGAGAGGGTGACGGTCGGGACGCCGCGCACCTGGGGCAGGGAGGTCTCCATCCGGTCGCGCAGCTGCTGCAGCGCCGCCGCATGGTCCTCGACCGCGTCCCATTTGTTGACCGCGATCACCAGGGCGCGGCCTTCCTCGATCACGTGGCGGGCGATGGTCAGGTCCTGCTTGTCCAGGATCGCCGCGGCGTCCAGCAGCAGCACGCAGACATGGGCGAGGCGGATCGTCTCCAGCGTCTCGCCGACCGACATGAATTCGATCTTGTCGTCGTGCTTGTCGATCCGCGCCTTGCGCCGCAGGCCGGCGGTGTCGACCAGATGGATCGCCTGGCCGCGCCAGGACCAGTCGACGCCGATCGCGTCGCGGGTGATGCCGGCCTCGGGCCCGGTCAGCACCCGTTCCTCGCGCAGCAGGGCGTTCATCAGGGTCGACTTGCCGACATTCGGCCGCCCGACGATGGCAAGGCGGATCGGCCGGGACAGGTCGCGCTCCGGATCGACCGTGTCGCCCTCGCCCTCCTCCTCCGGCATCGCGTCGTCGTCGTCATCCGAGGCCGAGCCGGTGCCGCCGTCCTCGTCGGGCATCAGCGGCCGCAGCGCCTCGGCCAGGTCGGCCAGCCCCTCGCCATGGGCGGCGGAGAGGCCGATCGGCTCGCCCAGGCCCAGCGCCCAGGCCTCGTGCATCCCCGCCTCGGCGGCCCGGCCCTCGCATTTGTTGGCGACCAGCAGCACCGGCCGGCCCTGGCGCCGCAGCCATTGCGCGAAATGGGAGTCGAGCGGCGTCACCCCGGCGCGGGCGTCGATCAGCATCAGCGCGACGTCGGATTCCCGCAACGCGGTCTCGGTCTGCTGCCGCATCCGCGCCTCGAGGCTGTCGTCGAACGCCTCCTCCAGCCCGGCCGTGTCGATCACCCGGAACCGCAGGTCGGCCAGCTTGCCCTCGCCGATGCGGCGGTCGCGCGTCACCCCCGGCGTGTCGTCGACCAGCGCCATGCGACGTCCGACCAGCCGGTTGAACAGCGTCGACTTGCCGACATTCGGCCGGCCGATGATGGCGACGGTGAAAGGCATGCGCGCGATGGGCTCAGCGATAGGCGGTCAACGTGCCGTCCGTGCCGAGAATATACAGTGTTCCGTCGGCGACAACCGGGGCGATCCGCGTCTCGGACGTCTCGAAATGGCCGGTGATCTCGCCGGTCTTCGGCGAGATCAGCACGCCCTGGCCGGTCGAGCTGGCCAGGAGCAGCTGGTCGTTGACCAGGATGGGCCCGGTCCAGGTGATCGGGCCTTCCTTGTCCTCGGGGTCGGTCCAGCGGTCCAGCTCGCGGACCCACCGCACCTTGCCGGTGTTGCGGGCCAGCGCCACGACCACGCCCTCGAGGGAGACGGCATAGACGGTGTCGCCGGCGATCCAGGGCATCTGGGTGCCGCTGATCGGCTGCTCCCAGACCGTGGCGCCGGAGCGCATGTCGATGCCGACCGCCTGGTTGCCGTGGCTGACCGCGACCACCAGGTCGCCGTCGATCGCCGGCAGGGCGGTGATGTCGGCCAGGCTGGCCAGCGCGCCCGCGGCCCGGGCGGTGCCGCCGCCGACATTGGCCGACCAGACCGGCCGGCCATTCTCGATCCGCAGCCCGTACAGCTCACCCGAGGAATAGGGCACCACGACCACGCCGTTGTCGACCGCGGCGCTGCCGCCGCCGAGCAGGGCGGAGGCCTCGGAGATGCCGGAGTGGTTCCACACCTCGGTGCCCGTCTTGGCGTCCAGCACCTCGGTCTGGTTGTCGATGGTGATGGCGATCAGCCGGCCCTGGGTCACCGTCGGCGCGCCGCGCACCGGCCCGGAGAGCTTGGTGCGCCAGATCAGTCCGCCGTTCTTGGGGTCGATCGCCACCGCCTCGGCGAAGCCGGTGGTGGCGTAGACGACGCCGTCGGCATAGGCGGCGCCGCCGCCGATCGGGGTGCTGTCCTGGTCCGGATCCGCCACCCGCACCCGCCATAGCGAGCGGCCGGTGGCGATGTCGATGGCGCTCAGGTGCCCGGACGCATCGGTGACATAGGCCTTGCCGTCGGCGATCACCGGGCCGGTCAGTAGCGCCGTGCTGCTGCTGTCGCCGCTGCCGATGCTGGTGCTCCAGACCCGCTGGAACGGGATCTTCAGCGCCAGATTGCCGTTGACGTGGTTCACCGCGCCGCCGGGGTTGCGCCAGTCGGGGTTGCTGCGGACCGCGGGCAGCACCGCGGGCTGGCCGGCATCCGGCGCGGGCTCCAGCCCCTCGGTGCGGCTGATGACGGGGATGCGCTCGCCCGGCAGCGGCGTCTTCTTGTCCTTGAACCAGCCGCAGGCGCTGAGGACCCCGGCGAACGCAAGGATGGAGGCCTGGGTCAGCAGGTGGCGTCGCCGCATGGGTGATCCCTCAATGGCTGGAAATGCTGAGGAGCTGGTCGGCCCGGCTGCGCACGCCGGGGGGCGAGGCGGGGTCCTTGGACAGCGCCTCGAAGATCTCGCGGGCCTTGGCCGTATCCTTCTGGCGCAGCGCCAGCAGGCCCTGCATCTCGCGCGCCGGGGCGCGCCAGGGCGACCCGTCGGCGGCCAGCGGCGCCAGCTCGTCGTTCAGCGCCGCGGGGTCGCCGTCGTCCAGCCGGGCCATCACCGAATAGAGCCGGGCGAGGTCGCGCACCACCGGATTGACGCCGCTCTCGCCGGCGATCTGCTGATAGATCTTGCCGGCCTCGTCGCGCTTGCCGGCGTCGAGATCGGCCCGCGCCTCCAGCAGGCGGGCCAGCGCGGCGCGGTCGGCGCTGCTGTCGGCGGCGACCGCGGCATAGATCGAGGCGGCGTTCTTCGGGTCGGCCGCGGCCTGCTGCTGGGCGTCGACCAGGGCCCGGGTCTGCGACTGCGCCTGGCTCTGGCTGTAGCTGCGCCAGCCGACGACGGCGGCGGTGGCGACGACGATCGCGACCGCGCCGGCGATGATCAGCGTGCCGTAGCGCTTCCAGATCGCCTTGACGCGATCCTCGCGCAGGGCTTCGTCGACTTCGCGGAAGATATCGGTCATCACAGGGTTCCGAACAGGGCGCGGCCTCGGCCGGGTGTCGCGGCCGAGCCCCGTTACCTAGACGATTGGTTCCGGGAAGACAATGCAGCGGTGTGGCGCCGGTATGGCGACGCGAAGCCGCGCGATCCGGCGCCGATGCCGCGCCGGCGTTCGCCGGCTGGACGCGGCGCCGGATTTGTCCAACACTCGGCGGACCGACTCAACGGTGTCGAGGCAGTCCGTCCGGCGCATGTCGCAGGTTCTCGATCTCTCCCAGATTCGGCGCGGCCGTGGGCGCGTCTATTTCAACCGCGGCGAACTCGGCCAGCTTCTCGGCCTCTATTTCGACCGCGTCGCCGCGGGCGAATGGCGCGACTACGCGATCGACCACGGCGTCGGCATCGCCGTGTTCTCCGTGTTCCGGCACAGCCATGACCGGCCGCTCTACGGCATCGCCAAGACGGTGGGCCCGCAGGGGACGGACTACAGCGTCTACGAGGGCAGGCATCGTCTCCGCCGCAGCCGCGTCCTGGCCGAGGTGCTGGAGCTGTTCGAGCGCAAGCTGACGCTGGTCCGCGACTGACCCGTTCCCTTCACCCTCATCCAGGCGTCCCCATGACCGACTTCGCCCTCTATCCCAGCCTGCAGGACCGCGCCGTGCTGATCACCGGCGGCGGCTCCGGCATCGGCGCCGCCCTGGTCGAGCATTTCGTCCGGCAGAAGAGCCGGGTGGTGTTCTGCGACATCGACGCGGAGTCGTCGCGGGCGCTGGTCGACCGGCTGGCCGGGGAAGGGCTGGCGGCCCCGGCGTTCCTGCCCTGCGACCTGCGGGACATCGACGCGCTGCGCGCCATGGTGCGGGCGGCGGAGGCGGCGGTCGGCCCCATCCGGGTGCTGGTCAACAACGCCGGCCACGACCAGCGCCACGGCATCGACGAGGTGACGCCGGAGTACTGGGACGACCGGCTGGCGGTGAATCTGAAGCACCAGTTCTTCATGGTGCAGGCGGTGCGGCCCGGCATGCGCGACGCCGGGGGCGGTTCGGTGATCAATTTCGGCTCGATCTCCTGGCGCGCCGGGATGGGGGGGATGCCGGCCTACACCACGGCCAAGGCGGCGATCGAGGGGCTGACCCGCAGCTTGGCGCGCGACCTGGGCGGCGAAGGCATCCGGGTCAACTGCGTGCTGCCCGGCGCGGTCCGGACCGAGCGCCAGGTGAAGCTGTGGTACACGCCGGAATATGTCGAGCGGATCATGGCGTCGCAGTGCCTCAAGGGCTTCGTCGAGCCGGACGATATCGCCCGAATGGTCGCCTTCCTGGCCTCGGACGATGCCCGGATGTGCACCAGCCAGATGTATGTCGTCGACGCCGGCTGGATCTAGCCGGGCCGATTCTGGCACCATCGATCACCCCCGTCTGGATCTAACGGTCGCGGCCGAAACCCCGCATGCTGCAATCGGTCCGGCGTCGCCGGGCCGTCGCGACCCTGGGCATCGCCGGGGAGAGGGGGAGGCGCGATGCATGCAACCCACTCGGGGCCGTTCGGCTCAGGGAACCAGCAGCGTGGTCTCGATCCGGGCGTCCGGCGCGATCGCGCGGATGCCGTCCGCGAGCTCGCGGCCGACCGCCTCGAGCGCCGCGATCGGCATCGGCTCGAGACGCTCGATCACGAACCACATCTCGGTGGTGGGCAGGTCCAGCCGGGTGCGCGGCCCCTGGCGCCAGTTCCAGCGCCGGCAGGTGGCGCCGCGGTCGTCGCGCCAGACCACCTCGCCGGGGTCCGGATGTTCGATCACCGCCTCGCCGTTCGACAGCGCCTCGAAGATCTCGTCACCCGTGGCCCGCACCAGCCGCGGCGGCCCTTCATAGGCGGCCAGGTCCTCGCCCCCGATCGGCACGGCCCAGCGCACGCTCAGCGCGTTGTACAGGTCGACCATCCGGTTGATCGGCGGCAGCCCGCCGTCGCGCTGGGCCCGTTTGCGCAGGGCCTCGGCCGAGCAGGGCGTGCGCTGCGGCTTGGCGCCGAAGCCGCGATAGGCCTCGCGCCAGGCGTCCAGATGCGCGGCCGCCCAATCCGGACTGTCCGCCGCGGCCCGGCAGGCCTCGGCCAGACGGGCGGCACTTTCGGCATCGCTCGGGCCGTTGCGGGCGCCGCGCGCCACCAGGCTCAGCGCGACGAAATCGGGGCGCAGCGCCCGGACGGCGGGATCGACGATCGGGGTGAAGGACAGCATCGGCTTGGTTCGATAAAATGACCGGATGGATCACTATGATGAATAGGCTGCGATGACCGATCGGGTCAATATATCAACCGACGAGGCCGGGACGGCGATGGCCTCGGCGGTCGCGCGCCATGTCGCCGAGCTGCGGCGGGCGCGGCGGCTGTCGCTGGACGGACTCGCCCGGATCTCCGGCGTCAGCAAGGGCATGCTGGTGCAGATCGAGAACGCCCGCTCCAACCCGTCGATCGCGACGCTGTGCCGGGTGGCCGCGGCGCTCGGCGTCTCGGTGGCGCAGCTGGTGGATCTGGGCGGAGAGGCGGCGGTGCGGCTGGTCGGGCCGGAGGAGGCGGCGCGGCTTTGGGCCGGGCCGGAGGGCGGCCGCGCCGTGCTGCTGGTCGGCAGCGACGGGCCGGACATGCTGGAGCTGTGGCGCTGGGAGCTGATGCCGAAGGAGAAGCACATCTCCGACCCCCATCCGCCCGGCACGCGCGAGCTGCTGCATGTCGACAGCGGCACGCTGCTGCTCGAGGTCGACGGCGTACCGCACGAGGTGCCGGCCGGCACCTCGGCGCTTCTGCAGAGCGACCGGCCGCACGCCTATGCCTGCAAGGGCGCGCGCCCGGTCCGCTTCAGCATGGTGGTGATGGAGCCGCACGCTGGACGGCGGCTCTGAACGCGTTGCCGGCGGCCAACAAACCATCGTCATTGCGAGCGCAGCGAAGCAATCCAGGGCGGTTTGGCGTGGCCCCTGGATTGCTTCGTCGGCTTCGCCTCCTCGCAATTGTCTGTTGGATAGAGGGTAGAAAGGATTATCCCGCGAGAGCGGGATGCTCTGGTCCGGGTGGCCACCCGGACCAGAGCGCGGAAAGACAGACCGTCTCGCAATGGGGCTCGACGCCCGTCGTCATCCGGGTCGTCTTTCCGCTTCCCTTGCAACGCTTGATGAGTTGAAGGGGCCTCTTCGTCCAACCGGCGAACGCCCGCAGACAATCACAAGCTGCTGGAGGATACCCTCCCATGACCTCTGTCTCCAACCCGGCGTCCCGCTTCATCGGCTGCGATGTCGGCAAGTCCGCCATCGTCGTCTTCGACGACGCCACCGGACGGACCCGGACCATCGCCAACCAGCCCGAGAGCCTCGCCCGCTTCGCCGCCGGACTGGACAGCACCTGTCTGGTCGTCTGCGAAGCCACCGGCGGCTATGAAGCTGCCCTGCTCGACGCTCTCCTCGCCGCCAACGTCCCGGCCCACCGCGCCGATGCCCGCAAGATCAAGGCCTTCATCCGCTCCTTCGGCACGCTGGGCAAAACCGACACCCTCGATGCCAAGGCCATGGCCCGCTATGCCAGGGAACGCGACCCCCAGCTCCCGCGCTGGCTGCCTCCCGACCCCGATCGCGCCACCCTCCAGGCCCTCGTCCTCACCCGGCACGACCTCGTCCGCCAGCGCACCGCCTTCTCCAACCGCCGCCAAGCTCCCGCCGCCGAACCCGTCCGGGCCTACCTCGATGACCTCCTCGCCTGCATCGCCCGGCAGATCAAGGCCATCGAGCTCAGGATCGCCGCCATCCTGAAGGCCTCCCAACCCCTCAAACGCGACGCCGACATCCTCACCACCATCCCCGGCATCGGCTTCAAGACCGCCGCCGATCTCCTCGCCCTCATGCCCGAACTCGGCTCCCTCGACCGGCGACAGGCCGCAGCCCTCGCCGGCCTCGCCCCTCACCCTCGACAAAGCGGGCGCTCCGATGCCTATCGCCACACCAAAGGCGGCAGATCCGAGGTCAAACGCGCTCTCTTCATGGCCGCCCTCGCTGCCAGAAACCACCACCCCACTCTCAGGCCCTTCTTCCTCAAACTCGTCGCCAACGGCAAAAAACCCCTCGTCGCCATCGCCGCCGTCATGCGCAAGCTCCTCATCATCGCTAACGCCAAACTCAGACCTCAACTCCAACTGAGTTGATGACGATTCCCGCTCCGGAACCGCCATCGCAAGGCTACGCGCCCATCCCGGCGAGGAGGACGTATTTCAGCTCCACGAACTCCTCGATGCCGTGGTGCGAGCCCTCGCGGCCGAGGCCGGATTCCTTGACCCCGCCGAAGGGCGCGACCTCGGTGGCGACAATGCCGGCATTGACGCCGACGATGCCGTAGTCCAGCGCCTCCGCCACCCGGAACACGCGGCCCAGGTCGCGGGCATAGAAATAGGCGGCGAGCCCGAAGGGCGTGGCGTTGGCCTGGGCCACCACATCCGCCTCGTCGCGGAAGCGGTAGACCGGGGCGAGGGGGCCGAAGGTCTCCTCCTGCGTCACCACCATCTCGGTGGTGGCGCCGGACAGCACCGTCGGCTCGAAGAAGGTGCCGCCCAGGGCGTGGCGCTTGCCGCCGGTGACGACGGTCGCGCCCTTGGACCCGGCGTCGGCGATGTGGCGCTCGGTCTTCTCCACCGCCTCTTCGGTGATCAGCGGGCCCTGGACCACGCCGGGCTCGACGCCGTTGCCGACCTTCATCGCCTTCACCTTGGCGGCGAAGCGGGCGACGAAGTCGTCATAGACCGCGTCCTGGACATAGATCCGGTTGGCGCAGACGCAGGTCTGGCCCATGTTGCGGAACTTCGAGGCCAGCGCGCCCTCGACCGCGGCGTCGATGTCGGCGTCGTCGAACACGATGAAGGGCGCGTTGCCGCCGAGCTCCAGCCCGACCTTCTTCACCGTGTCCGCGGCCTGGCGCATCAGCAGCTTGCCGACCTCGGTCGAGCCGGTGAAGCCGACGAACTTCACCGCCGGGTGGCTGGTCAGGACCTTGCCGATCTTCGGCGCGTCGCCGGTGATCACGTTCAGCACCCCGGCCGGCACGCCGGCGCGCACCGCAAGCTCGGCCAAAGCGAGGGCGGTCAGCGGCGTCTCCGGCGCCGGCTTGATCACGGCGGTGCAGCCGGCGGCCAGGGCCGGCGAGACCTTGCGGGTGATCATCGCCGCCGGGAAGTTCCAGGGCGTGATCGCCGCGACCACGCCGATCGGCTGCTTCATCACCAGGATGCGGGCGTCGGCGCGGTGGCTCGGGATGGTCTCGCCGTAGATGCGCTTGGCCTCCTCGGCGTAGAACTCGACGAAGGAGGCGGCGTAGTCGACCTCGCCGCGCGCCTCGGCCAGCGGCTTGCCCTGCTCGCTGGTCATGATCAGGGCGATGTCCTCCTTGTTCGCCAGGATCAGGTCGAACCAGCGGCGCAGGATGGCGGAACGCTCCTTGGCGGTCTTCTTCGCCCAGGGGCCGAAGGCGGCCTCGGCGGCCTCGACCGCGTCGGTGGCCTCGGCCTCGCCGAAGCGGGGCACGCGGCCCAAAGTCTCGCCGGTCGCCGGGTTGGTCACCGGGTCGACGGCCTCGCCGATCCAGGAGCCGCCGATCAGGGCCTGGCTCTTCAGCAGGGTCGGGTCGTTCAGGGTCAGGGTGGGCATCAGGGCCTCACGGGGGTCACGGAACAAGGGGCGCCCGGAGGGCGCACACTCTCTCGTCATTCCCGCGAAAGCGGGAATCTCTTCGGTCGAACTTCGCGAGATCCCCGCTTTCGCGGGGATGACACAGTCGTGGTAGGGCGATCAGGCCGCCGCCAGCGCCTTCTCCAGCACGTCCAGGCCTTCGTCGACGATGGCGTCGCTGGCGGTCAGC
>Ga0182749_1003156_pt1 | contig 11465 bp, 8 predicted proteins | sample eDN3rd37CKraftMG_FD_128875 | JGI IMG/M metagenome (GOLD analysis project Ga0182749, IMG submission 128875) | Enriched Miracle-Growth compost microbial communities from Emeryville, California, USA - eDNA 3rd pass 37_C Kraft MG (version 2) (version 2) ...
GGGGACATCGTTCTGCCCGATCATCGTTCGGCGCCGGGCCCTCCGCGCCACATGTAATCCTCACCGCGGTACCGGCACCGGCAGACCGGTGCGTCCCATTGCGCTTTTGATTCACATGTGAGCCGACTCCGGTCCTGAAAGCGCAATTTGGACTTCACTTGGCCCAATCCGCCCACGATCGCTGGGCGTAGCGCTGCGTCGCCCACGCCTTCGTGGTGCGCGAATCCGGCTTGCACGCCCGTCCTTTGGGCTGATAGCCTTGCCGCTTAAAGATTTCTACAATCCTTTAAGTCAAACGTGACGGTCTCGAATCACAGCGCTGCTCAACTTCTCACCTGGCTGCGTGCCGCCGGTGAAGCCACGCGTCTGCGTCTGCTGGCGCTGTGCGCGGAGCGCGATCTCAGCGTCTCCGACCTGGCCATGGCGGTTTCGCAGAGCGAGCCGCGCGTGTCCCGTCACCTCAAGATCCTTTGCGACGCCGGGCTGCTCGTGCGCCTTCGGCAGGGCCAATGGGTGCATTACCGCGTGACGCAGGACCAGCCGCAGGTGGATTTCGTGCAGGGCCTGCTGGCTCAGCTCGACCGCAACGACCCCGAGCTCGTCCGGGATCGCAGTCGCCTCGTCGCCGCGGTGTCGACGAGTGCGCCGGATCAGTTGCCGGCCTCCGAGTCGCGTCTCGGTCGCGCGCTCCGGTCTTTTCTGGAAGCCAGTGGTTCGCGCACGCCGCCCGCCTCCGCGCTGGTCGTGGGCGTGGATCACCTGGAACTGCTCGAAGCCGCGGCGCGTGGCGCAGAGCGCTGCACGGCCATCGCACACTCACGGCGCGCCGCGCAGGCTGCGCGGTCGTACGCGGAGCGAGAGGGCTTTTCCTGCACGGTGCTGCTGGCCACCAATGGCGAAGCGCTCAGCTCGCGGGACCTCGAACGTGCCGGTGAGACCTTCGATGCCATCGTGCTGGACCGTTTTCGCGCCAGCACCGGCGCGCTCGCCACCATGCTGAGCACCGCGAAACGCGCGCTCGCGCCCGGCGGGCGGCTCTGGCTCTTCGAACGTTACGAATCCCTGGAGAGCCCGCGCGAACGCGTGGTCGAGCATCCGATCGCGCGCGTTCGCCGGCTGCTCATCGAAGCGGGGCTCGCGTGTGAGCGCATGAGCCCCATCGAAGCGGATGGCGAGCACGTGCTCGCCGCCGTCGCCGCCCTGCGGGCCACCACCACGACCCACACCGGCGTCGCCTGACGCACGGCGTCCCGAAGCGAGTACGGCCTCAATGACGATCAGAGTGTCTTTCGAGTTTTTTCCGCCCGGCGATGCCGAAATGGAAGGCACGCTGTGGAAGTCCATCGAGCGGCTCGCGCCGCTGGCGCCGCGCTTCGTCACCGTGACCTGCGGCGCGGATGGCTCCACCCGCGAGCGCACGCAGAAGGTCATCGCGCGCATTCAGCGCGAGACGCAGCTGACTGCCGTTCCGCACCTCACCTGTGTGGGCGCATCGCGTGGCGAAGTGCTGGAAATTGCGCGCCGCTACTGGGACCAGGGAATTCGCCATCTCGTCGCCCTGCGCGGAGACCCCGCGCGCGGCGCGGAACGCTACGAGCCGCATCCGCAGGGTTTCGCCTACGCCGCGGATCTCGTGGCCGGGCTCAGGAGCGTGGCGAACTTCGATATCTCGGTCGCTGCGTATCCGGAGGTGCACCCGGAAGCGCCATCGCCCCGGTTCGATCTGGACAACCTCAGACGCAAGGTGGATGCGGGCGCCTCGCGCGCGATCACGCAGTTCTTCTACGACTGCGGCACCTATCTGCGCTTCAGGGACCGGTGTGCCGCCGCGGGCATCCACGTGCCCATCGTGCCCGGCATCCTGCCGATCACGCGCTTCCCGCAGGTGCTGAAGTTCGCGGCGAAATGTGGTGCCTCCATTCCGGAGTGGCTGCAGCACCGCTTTCACGGTCTGGATGATGATGCGGATACCCGCCGCATGATCGCCGCCGCCGTCGCGATCGAGCAGGTGCAGGCGCTCGTGCGCGAAGGCGTGCGCGAATTCCATTTCTACACACTGAACCGCGCGGAGCTCACCTACGCCATCTGTCACGCACTGGGTGTTCGTCCGCCGTGGGCCGCCGTGCCCGCACACGCAGCCGCCAGGATGCACGGTTCAACAGCTTTCGGGAGTGCAATTGCATGAGTACGTGTGGCCACGGGCACGCTTCCCAGCGCCCTCAGGCGCTTCAGAACGATCGCGGCAACGACGGCCGCATCACGCGCGCGACCGCCGTACCGTTCGGCGTTGCCGCCATCGATGAAGCCGCGCGCCGGCGCCGCCTCGAGCGGCTGAAGCGGCTGCTCGATCAGCGCATCGTGCTGCTCGATGGCGCCATGGGCACGATGATCCAGCGCCAGAAGCTCGATGAGCACGCGTTCCGCGGCGAGCGGTTTCGCGACTTCGGGCGCGACCTGAGAGGCAACAACGACCTGCTCGTGCTCACGCGCCCGGAGGCCATCGCCTCCATCCACCGCCAGTACCTCGAGGCGGGCGCGGACATCATCGAGACGAACACGTTCAACTCGAACTCGATCTCGCAGGCCGACTACGGCACCGAAGCGCTGGTTCCGGAGCTGAACTATCGCGCCGCGCAGCTCGCGCGCCGGGTGGCGGATGAGTATGCGCAGGAGCGCGATGCGCCTGCATTCGTGGCGGGTGCCGTCGGGCCCACCACGCGCATGTGTTCCATGTCGCCGGACGTGAACGACCCGGCGTTCCGCAATCTCACCTTCGATCAGCTCGTCGAGTCCTACTCGGAAGCGATTCGCTCACTGCTGCTCGGCGGAGTGGACCTGCTGCTGTTCGAGACCGTTACGGACACATTGAACGTCAAGGCGGCGATCTATGCCGCCCAGTCGGTGTTCGACGAGATGAACATCGAGCTGCCCTTCATCATCTCGGGCACGATCACCGACGCGTCGGGCCGCACGCTCTCGGGGCAGACGACGGAGGCGTTCTGGAACTCCATCCGCCACGCCAACCCGCTTGCGGTCGGTCTGAACTGCGCGCTCGGCGGCCGCCAGCTGCGGCCGTACGTGGAGGAAATGGCGCGCGTCGCGGACACGCACGTGTGCGCGTATCCCAATGCCGGCCTGCCGAACGCCTTTGGCGACTATGACGAGACGCCGCAGGAAACGGCCGAGATCCTCCGCGACTTCGCCGCCTCGGGCTGGCTGAACATCGTCGGTGGCTGCTGCGGCACCACGCCGGAGCACATCCGCCTCATTCGCGACTCGATGAAAACGCTGAAGCGGCGTGAAGTCGTCGCCGTTCCGGTGAAGTGCCGGCTCGCCGGGCTCGAGCCGCTGAACATCGACGAGGACTCGCTGTTCGTGAACGTGGGCGAGCGCACGAACGTCACGGGGTCAGCGAAGTTCCGCAAGCTCATCGAGGCCGGTGACTATGCGGCGGCGCTGGAGATTGCGCGTCAGCAGGTGGCGAACGGCGCGCAGATGATCGACGTGAACATGGACGAGGGCATGCTCGATTCCGAGGCCGCGATGGTGCGCTTCCTGCACCTGATCGCCGCGGAGCCGGACATTGCGCGCGTGCCCATCATGATCGACTCCTCCAAGTGGAGCGTGATCGAGGCGGGGCTCAAATGCGTGCAGGGCAAGGCCGTCGTCAATTCGATCAGCATGAAGGAAGGCGAAGCGGTCTTCCTCGACCATGCGCGCAAGGTGCGGCGCTACGGCGCGGCCGTGGTGGTGATGGCGTTCGACGAGCAAGGCCAGGCGGACACCATCGAGCGCAAGGTGAGCATCTGCGAGCGCGCCTACCGGCTCCTCACCGAGAAGGTCGGCTTCGCGCCCGAGGACATCATCTTCGACCCGAACATCTTCGCGATTGCCACGGGTATCGAGGAGCACAACAACTACGGGCTCGCCTTCATCGAGGCCACGCGCCGGATCAAGGAAAAGCTGCCGCACGTGATGGTGAGCGGTGGCGTGAGCAACGTGTCGTTCTCGTTCCGCGGCAACGACCCGGTGCGCGAAGCGATTCATGCCGTGTTCCTGTATCACGCCATCAATGCCGGAATGGACATGGGCATCGTGAATGCCGGCCAGCTCGCGATCTACGCCGAGATCGATCCCGATCTGCGCGATGCGGTGGAAGACGTGGTGCTGAACCGCCGGCCGGATGCCACCGAGCGGCTGGTCGAGCTGGCCGCGCGCTACAAGGGTGAGGGTGCAGCGAAGCGTCAGGCCGATCTCGAGTGGCGCAAGCTCCCGGTGGAAAAGCGCCTCGAGCACGCGCTGGTGAAGGGTATCGACGATTTCATCATCGAGGACACGGAAGAGGCGCGGCTCGCCGCAAAGCGCCCGCTGGACGTGATCGAAGGCCCGCTGATGGACGGCATGAACGTCGTGGGCGACCTGTTCGGCTCGGGCAAGATGTTCCTGCCGCAGGTGGTGAAGAGCGCGCGCGTGATGAAGCGCGCCGTGGCGCACCTGGTGCCGTTCATCGAGAAGGAGAAGGATGGCGCCTCGAAGCCGAACGGCCGCATCGTCGTCGCGACCGTGAAGGGCGACGTGCACGACATCGGCAAGAACATCGTCGGCGTGGTGCTCCAGTGCAACAACTTCGAGGTCATCGATCTCGGGGTGATGGTTCCGTGCGAGAAGATTCTCGAGACGGCGCGGCGCGAGCAGGTGGATTTCATCGGGCTCTCGGGCCTCATCACACCCTCGCTCGACGAGATGGTGCACGTGGCGAAGGAGATGGAACGGCAAGGCTTCAAGGTGCCGCTGCTCATCGGCGGCGCCACCACCTCGCCCGCGCACACTTCGGTGAAGATCTCCCCGAACTACAGCCACCCCGTCGTGTACGTGAAGGATGCGTCACGGTCAGTGGGCGTGTGCCAGGCGCTCGTCTCGGCCGGGCAGCGCGATGAATTCCTCGCCAAGGTGAACGAGGATCACGAGCGCCGTCGCGAGCAGCACGCGAACAAGAAGGTGAAGGTTCCGGAGCTGAGCCTCGCGCAGGCGCGCGCGAACCGGCGCCGCATCGACTGGGAGAGCGCCGAGCTTTCGGTGCCGCGCCTGCCGCGCATCCACACGTACGAGAACTATCCGCTCGAAGAGCTGCTCGGGTACATCGACTGGATGCCGTTCTTCAACGCCTGGGAGTTCGCCGGCAAGTTCCCCGACGTGCTCACAGACCCCGTCGTGGGCGAGGCTGCAAGCAATCTGTACGCGGACGCCCGCAAGCTGCTGAAGCAGATCATCGCGGAGCGCTGGCTGAAAGTGCGCGCGGTGGTCGGGCTCTTTCCGGCCAACGCAGTGGGTGACGACGTGGAGGTATACACGGACGCCTCGCGCAAGGAGGTGGCGACCACGCTCTGCTTCCTGCGCCAGCAGAAGGGCAAGCCGCCCGGGCATCCGCATGAATGCCTTGCGGACTACATTGCGCCGAAGTCGAGCGGCAAGGCCGATTACATCGGCGCGTTTGCGGTGACCGCCGGCCTCGGTATCGAGGCACACATCGAGCGGTTCGAGAAAGCGCACGACGACTACTCGAGCATCATGCTGAAGGCGCTTGCAGACCGCCTCGCCGAAGCCGCTGCGGAGCATTTTCACGAGCGCGTGAGACGCGAGCTGTGGGGCTACGCCTCTCAGGAATCCCTTACGAACGAGCAGCTCGTTCGCGAGGAGTACCGCGGCATCCGTCCGGCGCCAGGCTACCCCGCGTGCCCGGATCACACCGAGAAGGCGAAGCTGTGGAAGCTGCTGGATGTGGAGCGTAACGCCGGCATCACGCTGACGGACTCCTATGCCATGTACCCGACGGCCGCCGTCAGCGGCTGGTACTTTGCGCATCCGGATGCCCGCTACTTCGCGGTCGGCAAGATCGACCGCGATCAGGTGCAGGACTATGCCCAGCGCAAGGGGATGAGCCTCGCGGAAGTCGAGCGCTGGCTCTCCCCGAATCTGGGCTACGAGCCTGAAGCGAAGTAGAGAGCGGGTTCGCCTGTTCAGGGCCGCGGTCGCTCGCGGCCCGTGCGGCCGTTCGATGGCCCACGGCGCCGCGAGTCGCCTTCTCATGCATCCCGCCGCACGCGACCAGCGCGGCATGAGCGACAGCGCGCCGAGGCGCTTCGTTAGCCGTTGGCCTTCACAAGCCCCAGGGGAAACGCGCGCGCGACCGCTTCCGCTCGCGAACGCACACCCAGTTTGCGCAGTACGGCCGAGACGTGATGGTCCGCCGTTTTGGACGACACGTGCAGCCGCTGCGCGAGTTGCGCGTTCGTGCGGCCCTCCGCAATGAGCGCGAGAACCTGACACTCCCGCGACGTAAGGCCGGCGGGATTGCGCCGGGTCGCGCCGTTCGGTCCGCGGTGCGCGGCTTTGTTCCGGCGCGCGTTTTGAGGGGAGACATCCGCCCACAGCGCGAAGGGTGTGGCGCGCAGGCACTCGATGAGCTGGAGCGCCTCGCGCAGCGCGTGCTCGGAGCCCTCGAGCGTGCATGCAAGATTCAACACGGAGTTGTACTCCGCGATGGGCTGCATGCAGGAAAAAGGAACACGCGCGCGCGGATGCGGACGTGTCTCGAATGTGGAGCGCAGCGCTCTCGCGAGCTGCACGGCGCTGTCAGCGCTCACCTGCAGTGCGTGCAGTTGGCGCTTCAGATCGTCGTTCCGGGGCGGGCGTTGCGGGAGAGACATGGGCATACGAGTATCCTGCAACTCACCATGGGTCGCTATCAGGCGATCTCCGCGAAGCAGGAATAAAGATGGGGAGCTCTCCCCATTCTCAACTGACGTTCGGAAGTCATACCGTTCGCCGCTCGCCCGCAGGGGCGATACATACAAACGCTTACAGGCAACCGTGCGCTTCCGCCGACGCCAGAGAAGTCCCGCGCCACGTTTATCGATTGTGATGTTGCGCGTACGTGAGGGTCGATGCGGGCCAACGGATGGGAACCAATCGAGGAGAGCCGCGATGAGAGCATCGATACGTCTTCTGATGCTGGGCGCAGCAGGAACACTTTCGGCCGGCGCATGGGCCGTTCAGCCCGGGACGATCCAGCAGGAAGTGATCGGGTATGCCGAGAACGGAGAAGTCAGGCAACGCGTCGTGAGCTACGCGGATCTCGATGCGACACACGAAGCAGGTGCCGCAACCTTGCATCGACGCATCACTATTGCAGCCGAATCCGTCTGCGAAATGACGGACTCACGTCGCGCGAGCCATACGCTGCGCGAGCACGAGTGCCAGGATGCAGCGACGGATCGTGCCGTTGCCGACGTGAACTCGATGGCACTCACTCGATATCACGCGGCCCGCAGTGGCATGCGCGCGCCGACGGCGATCGCGAAGCGGTAGGTGCGGTTCGCTGATCCGCAGGGTTTCGATCATTGACGATGCACCCTGTGCAGCTACGGCACTCGGCGCAGGCCGACAGGCCCGCTCACGCGCGAGTGAGCGCTTCTGACGATGCGATGGCACTGGCAAGTGCGACGAACCACACGGCGATCAATTTCGCTGGCTTAGCCGCGCCGCGCACGGCGCCGGAGTGAGTCCACGAACGCGCGGGCTTCCGCAAGCCCCAGCACGCGTGCGGCGGCGAGATACGTGAGCCCGAAGGCTGCGACGACTGCCGCTGCAACCATGAGCGGGTGCAGGCTGGCCGTTGCGAGACGGACGCCGTGCCCTGCGGCCGCCGCGAGGAGAGCGGCCGCAAACATCCGCACGAGCTGTCCTGCACCCGCTCCGATCGACCCGATGCGCCGCTGCAATCGGGTTTTCAGCAGTGCCCATTCCAGCCAGGCGCCTGCTGCGCCCCCGAGCGCGAGCCCCACCGGACCGAGGGGCAGGCCCGCGACGCGAACGTCTCCGAACACGCCTGCCGGAATAGTCACCGCGCCGGCAGATACCGGCTCGAATTGCAGCATCAAACCGGCGCCGCCAATGGCGGCAGCCAGCACGCGCAACCCGGCCATGCGTGCGGGCGTCTTCGTGTCGCGCAATGCGAAGAATGCGGATTGGTAAATGCGCGTGCTCGTCGACGCGAGCAGGCCAAGGCTGTACGCACCAAGCGTGAGCCACACGATCGTGACATCCGCCGCGCCGAACTCACCCGCACGATAGATGCCCGCCACGATCACATCCCCGAGAAGCAGGAACGCGATGAGGCTGGGCACCACGAAGAACGCAACGCGACGGGCTGCGGCAACCGTGCGCTCGCGCAGCGCTTCTGTCGCACTGTTCCTTTCCCGCGCAAGCTCCGGGAGCTCCGCGGCCGCGACACTCATGCCGAAAAGGCTCACCGGCAGCACGTAGAGCGTCTGCGCATATCGAAGCCGAGCGAGCGCACCGACGGCGAGCAGACTCGCCAGCACCATGTCGACGTAAGAGCTCACCTGCACGACGCCCCGTCCCATGATGGCGGGGCCGGCGTTGCGAACCGCCTCTCGAAAGGCTGGCAGGTCGCGGCCGGTGTTGATGCGCATCTCGCGATCCAGCCGCAGCACCCACGGGAGCTGAATCGCGAATTGCAGGAATCCCCCGATGAGCGCGCCCCAGGCAGCCGCCATGAGAAGGCCGTCCAGATCCACGCGACCACCGAACGCGATGAGCGCACCGATGATGGCTGCATTCCAGAGCACCGGCGCAAAGTAGGGCAGGAAGAACTGCCGGTGGCTGTTCAGGATGCCGAGTGCCCACGCGGAGAGCACGAGCACCCCGGTCATCGGGAAGAGGATTCGCACGACGGCGATCATCAGCTCGCGCCGCTGGCCTTCGAAGCCGGGTGTGAACACACTGACGAGCACGGGTGCGAGCACGATCCCGAGCAGCGAGATGATTCCGGCGATGCCCAGCAAGAGAGCGAACATCGCGCCCGCGACGCGCCCGGCTTCGCGGGTTCTGCCTTGCCCCAGGAGCTCCGAATACACCGGGATGAACGACGCGCTCAGCGTGCCCTCGCCAAGCAGGTTCTGAAGCACGTTCGGCATGCGCAGGCCGGCGCTGAACACGTCGGCATGCAGCCCCGTTCCAAAATAGGTCGCGACCACGCGCTCGCGAACCAGGCCGACGATGCGGCTGAGCAGAATGCCGGCGGCGATGAGTAACGAGGCGGCGCGGCTGGAACGCGCCGGCGCAGGCGCCGGGCTGCGGGTCGGGTCCGTCGTCATCGATGCCGGCGAGGGGAGGCGGTGAAGGGCTGGATAGCGGAAAGCGGCCGGGCTGAGCGGCCGCCGATGACGTTGACGCTCATGCGGCCGAAGTCTAGCAGCCGGGCGGTCCAGTCGCCGGAATATGAAGCGCGCATCCGGCGCCGCTGCCGTCCGCACATCCCCTGAACGACAGCGCCCACCTCAGGGAGCGATCTCGTCGGCTCTTCCGGCCGTCGTCAACCCTGCGTCGTTCGTCGCGTTCTGCGCGCCGTTCGCCTTTCGCGGACTGCATCGAATGCAAGGAGATGTCGCTATGAAACGCCGAGTTCTGCTGTTGTTGCTGGTGGCCACGGCATGTGTCGCGGGCGGTGTACACCTGTCCGCGCGGGCGGCCGAAGGGTCTGGTACACAGCGCGAAGCGTTGCAGGTGAAGCTGGACGAGCTGCGCGAGCGACTCGCGCTCACTCCCGAACAGGAATCCAGAATCGCACCGCTCGTCCAGGCGAGAAATGAAAAGCTCAGGGCGCTGCGGTCCAACAGCAGCCCGAATGCGTCCCGACGGGAAAAGCGCCTGCAGCTGCGGCAGGCGCGGAATATTCAGCAGGAGTTCGTCAGTCAGGTCGAACCGCTGCTGACGAGTGAGCAGAAGAAGGAATGGGAGAAGATCCGCAGCGAAATGCGCGAATCAGCGAAAGAGCGCTACCGAAGCCGCTGATTCCGATCGCGCGCTGCGCGTGCCTTCGGGCATGGTGAATGCACGAAGTGCGCAGCGCGCGTGGCGATGTCGGTGCGGGCCGCCGGAGCGTGTTCCGGCCTCAGGCACGCCGACTGCGGCTCGGACATGACCCTCGTTCGAGTCTCAGCGTCACATGACGTTTTCTGTATCCTCCCGGCACGCAGCACAACACCTACGCGTCATGAGGGGGACCCGCATGCCTATCGGCAGAAAGTCGTACGCGCACAGGTTCATCTTGTTCGTTTTCGCCGCGCTCGCGCCGCTCGCGGTACACGCACAAAGCGTCCCGCCCGCGCAGATGGGGATTTCAGAGGCGCGGCTGGCGCACGTTACAGAGCTGGTGGACCGGCACATTCAGGCCGGAGACATCAGCGGCGCAGTGACACTGGTCGCGCGCAACGGCCACGTGGTGCATCTGCAGGCACGGGGCATGGCGGATCTCGAGAAGCAGGCGCCGATGAGCGTGGATTCCATGTTCCGGATCGCGTCCATGTCGAAGCCGGTCGCCGCAGTGGCCATTCTCATCCTGATGGAAGAGGGGAAGCTGAGGCTCGCCGATCCGCTGTCGCGTTTCATGCCGGGCTTCAAAAACGTGCAGGTCGCCGTGTCGCAACCGGCGGCGCCCCCGCAGCTGCTGCCCGGCCCGGGCACACCGCCTCCGCCGCCGCACGAGTTTCTCGTGCCCGCCGAGCGCGAAGTGACGATCCTGGACGTGCTCACGCACACCTCCGGCATCATGAGCGGCCCCGTGAGCAACGCGGCAGGGGCGAAGCTGCTCGAGAACGTGCGGAAACGGGGCCTGAAATGGACGGACGAGCTGCACACCGTGCCGCTCGAATTCCAGCCCGGCTCGCGCTGGGCGTACAGCCCGGTTGCCGGATTCGATCTGCTCTCGCGGCTCGTCGAGCACATCTCGGGGCAGGACTTCAACACGTTCACACGCGAGCGCATCTTCGCTCCGCTCGGCATGCGCGACACCGTCTTCTGGCCTTCGGCCGAGCAGCGCCAGCGCCTCGTCGGCAACTATGCGAAGTCGCCTGACGGCCTGACGCCGCTTGCCGAGCCGGACAGGCTTTCGAGTGAAGTGTATTTCTCAGGCGCCGGCGGCTTGATGAGCACGGCCGCGAGTTACGCCCGCTTCGCCGCCATGCTGGCCAACGGCGGCGAGGTGGACGGTGTACGAATCCTGAGCCCGCGCTCGGTCGAGCTGATGCGGGCGGCATGGATTCCCGACACGCTGCCCGGGCGCCCGCCGGGCGAAGGCTATGGCCTCGGCGTGCGCGTGATCACGGACCCAGTGAAGCGCATCACGACGCTGTCGAAAGGCAGCTTCGGCTGGAGTGGCGTTTTCGGCACGCACTTCTTCGTCGATCCGAGGCTGAAACTCACGGGTGTGCTGATGATTCAGACGCCCATCTCGAGCATGCGCGGGGACTTCGAGGACGCGGTGATGCAGGCCGTGGTGGTGGAGTAACGCGGCACGTCGCGCGCTCATCCGCTTTCGCGCGGAGGCTCCTGCACGGCGGGCTCGAGGGCGGTGCGCTCCACTTGCCGCCGTGCACGCGCAC
>Ga0182749_1003161_pt1 | contig 11445 bp, 10 predicted proteins | sample eDN3rd37CKraftMG_FD_128875 | JGI IMG/M metagenome (GOLD analysis project Ga0182749, IMG submission 128875) | Enriched Miracle-Growth compost microbial communities from Emeryville, California, USA - eDNA 3rd pass 37_C Kraft MG (version 2) (version 2) ...
CTCGGCGACTTCATCGAGGACAAGAACGCCATCATCCCGCTGGATGCCGCCATCCAGACCAACCTGCGCGAGGCCACGACCCGGGTGCTGGCCAGCCTGACGCCGCGCGAGGAGCGGGTGCTCCGGATGCGCTTCGGCATCGGCATGAACACCGACCACACGCTGGAAGAGGTCGGCCAGCAGTTCAACGTGACGCGCGAGCGTATCCGCCAGATCGAGGCCAAGGCGCTGCGCAAGCTCAAGCACCCGAGCCGCTCGCGCAAGCTGCGCTCCTTCCTGGACAACTGAGATGGCGCTCGCAGCGGTGGAGCCGGCGATCCGGGTGGCGGTGGATGTCACCTTCCTACGGATGCCGGCGCCACCCGGCGAGCCAGGCCCGGCGCTGCCGCCCGACACGCGGCTGGAGAAGGTGGCGCGCTGCACCGTCCCCTTCTATCGCTACCTCTACAACACGGTGGGCGGGGAATATGTCTGGTGGCTGCGCCGCGCCTCGCCCGATGCCGAGATTGCCGCGGCCCTGGCGGATCCGCACGTCGCCATCCACGTCCTTTACCGCGATGGTGCGCCGGCCGGATTCTTCGAGCTGGAGCAGCGGCCCGGCATGGGCACCACCAACATCGCCTATTTCGGGTTGCTGCCGCATGCGGTGGGGCAGGGGCTTGGCCGGGCTTTCCTGCGGGCCGCGGTGGATGCGGCCTGGGCCACCGGCTGCGGCGCCGTGACGGTCAATACCTGCACCGCGGACCATCCGCGGGCGCTGCCCAACTATCTGGCGGCCGGTTTCGTCCGGCTTCGCACGGTGCGCGAGGTCTGGCCCGTGCCGGTGCGGCTCGGCCTCAAGGTGCCGGAGCGGCTGCTGGCCTGATCCGGCGGCGGGGCCGGGAGGCCTTTCAGGGCGCGGCGGCGCAGGGCCGCCGGCGTCCCAAAGAAGACCCGCCCGGCGCGGCTCACTTCGCCGCGGCGATCTGCTTCTGGATGATCTCGGCGGCCTGGGTGGCATTGCCCCAGCCCTTCACCTTCACCCACTTGCCCGGCTCCAGGTCCTTGTAGCGGGTGAAGAAGTGCTCGATCGCGTCGCGCGTGATCTTCGGCAGGTCCTCCAGCTCCTTCACGTCGGTGAAGGCGAGGGTGATCTTGTCGTGCGGCACGCAGACCAGCTTCTCGTCCTGGCCGCTCTCGTCCTCCATGAACAGCACGCCGATCGGGCGGGCGCGGATCACGGAGCCCGGCACCACCTGGGTCGGCACCAGCACCAGCGCGTCGGAGGGGTCGCCATCATCGGCGAGCGTGCCGGGGATGAAGCCATAGGCGGCCGGATAGGCCATCGGGGTGAACAGGAAGCGGTCCACCACCACGGCGCCGCTGTCCTTGTCCACCTCATACTTTACCGAGCTTCCCTGCGGGATCTCGATCACGACGTTGATGTCGTGCGGCGGGTTCTTGCCGGTGGAGAGCTTCGTCACGTCCATGGCGGGCATCCGTTCCGTGTCGTTGGGCTGGGCAGTGTGGCTGGCTGTTAGCAGGGGGCGCGGGCGGCGGCAACGCGACGGCACCGCCGGGGCTTGCCCGCCCCGCCTGGCCGCGGGCACCATGCGGAGACCACCCGGGCCCGGCGTCGCCAGATGGGCCCGGCCAGAAGGGGAATCAGGTCATGACCACGCGCCGCCTCCTGCTCTCAGCCGCGCTCGCCGGGCCGCTGGCCGCCGCGCTGCCTGCTGGGGCGCAGACCGCGGCGCCGGCCCTGCCCCTCGTCGAAAAGCGCGAATTCCGCTTCGAGAACTACACGACGCGCGCGGGCGCGCCGATTTCGGTGGTGCGCACCGGCTACCAGACCGCCGGCCGGCTGAATGCGGCCGGCGACAATGCCGTGCTGATCACGCATTTCTTCAGCGGCAACAGCCATGCTTTCGGGCAGATCCAGCCGGGCGGCCCGGCCGGCTGGTGGGACGCCATCATCGGCCCCGGCAAGCCGATCGACACCGACCGCTTCTTCGTCATCGCCGCCGACAGCCTGGTCAACCTGAATGCGGCGGACCAGTACACCGTCACTACCGGCCCGGCCTCGGTGAACCCCTCTACCGGCCGTCCCTGGGCGATGACCTTTCCGGTCGTCTCGATCCGTGACTTCGTGGAGGTGCAGAAGCGCCTGCTGGAGCATCTGGGCGTGCGCAGACTGGCCCTGGTGGCCGGGCCGAGCATGGGCTCGCTCCAGGCGATCGAATGGGCGGTGGCCTATCCGGAGATGGTCGAGCGGGTGATGCCGGCCATTGGCACGGGGGAGATGGATGCCTGGATGCTGGGCTGGCTCGACCTCTGGGCCGCCCCGATCCGCATGGACCCGAACTGGCGCAACGGCGACTACTATGCCCAGGGGCGCGAGCCGCCGCTGCGCGGACTGACCGAGGCGCTCAAGCTCGTCACGCTGCAGTCGCGCGACCGCGGCTGGGCGTCGCAGTTCGGCCGTCGCCCGGCGGAGGGGCAGGATCCGGCCCGCCGCATCCAGGACCGCTTCGCCATCGAGCAATGGGTGGAAAGCACCGCCGCGGCCCGCGCCAGGCTCTCGGACGCCAATTCCTTCCTCTATCTCACCCGTGCCAACCAGCTCTTCCTGAACGAATACCCGAGCAGCGAGGCGGCGCTGGCGCGCAGCAAGGCGCGCTGGCTGGTGGTGCCCAGCCGTGGGGACCGGGTTTTTCCCATCGAATACAGTGAGGAACTGGTGAAGCTCCTCCGGCAGGCCAACAAGCCGGTCAGCATGGCGCCGCTCTCGGGGGATCTCGGCCATCTGGAAGGGGTGACGGGCATGACCCAGGTCGAGGAGCCGATCCGCAGCTTCCTTGCTCAGTGAGCCCCTCCCGGTCTAGCAGGGGGCAAGGCCTGGCGAATCGCCGCTGCCTTTCCTCTATGCGCCTGTAGCTCAACGGTTAGAGCGGGCCGCTCATAACGGCTTGGTTGCGGGTTCAAATCCTGCCAGGCGCAGGGGGAGGCATGGGCCATCCGCCTGTGGCACGCCGGCGTGCATTGTTGTCTTGCACTGCTCATCAAAATTGCGCGAGATGAGGGCCTGCCCGCCTGCTGGGCAGCAGCTTGCCGCCGGAGGAGCAATTGTCCGCAAGCCTGCCCCTGCCGTCACCGGCTTTCGCGCGGACCGGCCGCCTTCGCCTCTGGACAGTGCCCGATGCGACATGGTGCCCGGCCTGGTGCCGCCAGGGACGCTTGGCATTCTGGCTAGGCCTGAACCTGGCGGTGATGCTGGGCTATTTCGGCCTGGGCTGCGCGGTCGGGCGCTTCTTCGCCGCCTACGGTCTGTTCCCGGCGCCGATCTGGCTGCCCGCCGGCCTCGCCGCCGTGGCGGCCATGCTGGGGGGCTGGCGGCTGGCGCCGGGCCTTTTCGCCGGCTCCTTTCTGGTGAATGCCATCACTTTCGGCAGCCGGCCGGAACTGGCCGCGCTGATTTCGGTCGGCAATGCCCTGGCGCCGATCATGGGAGCGGCGCTGACGCGGCGCTTTCGCCCCGCGACGGGCCTGTTCACCCGCTTTCGCGGCGTGGTCGCCTTTCTGGCCGGCGCCGTGCTGCTGCATGCCAGCCTTACGGCGCTCGGCGGCACGCTTTCGATGTGGCTGCTGGGCGATGCGTCGCTGCAGGCGCTGCCAGGCATCTGGTCCGGCTGGCTGCTCTGTGACGCCGGGGGCACCTTCTATTTCGCGCCCTCCCTGGCGCTCTGGCTGGGGGTGGAGCGCACGCCGGCGGTGTTGCGGGGGCGCGGCCTCAGCACGCTGGACGGCACAGTCTGGCTGGGCACGGCGGCGCTGGCCTTGTTCGTCTTCCACCTGGACCTGCCGTCGCGGTTGCCTTCGGCCCAACTCGTCTTCCTGCTGGCGGTGCCGCTCTCCTGGATCGCGCTGCGCATCTCCCTGCGGGCCGCCTATTCGTTGCTGACCCTGCTCTGCGTCATCGCTTCGGCCGGCACGGTGGCGGGGCATGGGCCCTTCCAGGGCGAGGGGACCGCCAATCCCATGCAGTCGGTCGGCCTGCTGATCGTGCTCTGTGGGATGAACATCCTGACCCTGCTGGCCCTGGTCAGCGAGCGGCGGGAGGCGGAACTGGCCCTCGCCGATGCCAACCGCATGCTGGAGCAGCGGGTGGCGGAGCGCACCGCGGAACTCCGCCGGCTGGCGGATACCGACGCGCTGACCGGCGTCGCCAATCGCCGCTGCTTCCTGGCGGCGGCCGAGGCGGCCCTGCGGCAGGACGCCGCGGCTGGGCGGCCCTTCGCGCTGATCACCTTCGACCTCGATCACTTCAAGGCCATCAACGACGGCGCCGGCCATGCGGGCGGCGACCTGGTGCTGCGCCTGGTGGCCGAATGCTGCTCGGCGCGGCTGCGGCGGCAGGACCTGCTGGGGCGCCTGGGCGGCGAGGAATTCGCCATCGCCCTGCCGGCTACCGACCTCGCGGCGGCCCAGGGCATGGCCGAGCGCCTGCGTGGCGTCCTGACCGGGATCCGTCTGCCGCTGGGTGCGCCGGGGGGGCATCTTTCCGGCAGCTTCGGGCTCGCTCTCGCGCGGGCAGGGGAGCACCGGCTGGAGGATCTGCTGCGCCGGGCCGACGCGGCGCTCTACGCGGCGAAGCGCGCGGGGCGTGACCAGGTGCGCATCGCCGGATGAGAGGCGCCGCCGCTCCGGCTCTCTCCCGCGCCACGCCGATAGCTGCCGGCACGGAACCCTTACGCTTGGCGTGAGGCGCCCGGGTGGCTAGAACCGGGGCCGAACCTCTGCCCCGGGATACTGTAGTCATGGCCGCTTACCAATACGTCTACGTGATGAAGGATCTCACCAAGTCCTACCCGGGCGGGCGAGAGATCTTCAAAGGCATCACCCTGTCCTTCCTGCCTACGGCCAAGATCGGCGTGCTCGGCCCGAACGGCGCCGGCAAGTCCACGCTGATGCGCATCATGGCCGGGCAGGACAAGGAGTTCGGCGGCGAGGCCTGGGCGGCCGAGGGCGTCAAGGTCGGCTATCTGCCGCAGGAGCCGCATCTCGACCCGAACAAGACGGTGGGCGAGAACGTGCGTGACGCTTTCGGCACGCTGACCGCCGACCTGGAGCGCTTCAACGAGATCTCGATGAAGTTCGCCGAGGAGATGAGCGAGGACGAGATGAACGCTCTCCTCGCCGAGCAGGCGGAACTGCAGGAGCGCATCGACGCCGCCAATGGCTGGGATCTGGACCGTACCATCGATATTGCGCTCGATGCCCTGCGCTGCCCGCCGGCGGAAAGCCCGGTGACCAATCTCTCGGGCGGCGAGCGGCGCCGCGTGGCGCTCTGCAAGCTGCTGCTCGAGAAGCCCGACCTGCTGCTGCTCGACGAGCCGACCAACCACCTCGATGCCGAGAGCGTGAGCTGGCTGGAGAGGACGCTGCGCGACTACGAAGGCGCGGTGCTGATCGTCACCCACGACCGCTACTTCCTGGACAATGTCACCAACTGGATCCTGGAAGTCGATCGCGGCCGCGGCATTCCCTATGAGGGCAACTACTCCGCCTATCTGGAGGCCAAGCGCAAGCGCCTGCAGCAGGAGGAGAAGGAGGAGAGCGCCCGCCAGCGGCAACTGGCCGAGGAGCAGGAATGGATCGGCCGTTCTCCCGCCGCGCGGCAGGCCAAGAGCAAGGCGCGCATCCAGGCCTATGAGGAGCTGCTGGCCAGGAGCCAGGAGCGCGCGCCCGACCCGACCGAAATCCAGATCCCGCCCGCGCCGCGCCTGGGCCAGACCGTCATCGAGGCCGAGAACCTGCGCAAGGGCTTCGGCAACAACCTGCTGATCGACGATCTCTCCTTCAAGCTGCCGCCGGGTGGCATTGTTGGCGTGATCGGGCCGAACGGCGCCGGCAAGTCCACGCTGTTCAAGATGATCACCGGCAAGGAGAAGCCGGATTCCGGCACGCTGAAGATCGGCGAGACCGTCGAGCTCGGCTATGTGGATCAGTCGCGCGACACGCTGGATGACAAGCGCACCGTCTGGCAGGAAATCTCGGACGGCGAGGACCTGATCATGATGGGCAAGCGCGCCGTGCCCTCGCGCGCCTATGCCGCCGCCTTCAACTTCAAGGGCTCGGACCAGCAGAAGCCGGTCGGCGTGCTGTCGGGCGGTGAGCGCAACCGCGTGCACCTCGCCAAGATGCTGCGCAAGCCGCACAACGTCATCCTGCTCGACGAGCCGACCAACGATCTCGACGTGGACACGCTGCGCGCCCTGGAAGAGGCGCTGCAGGACTTCGCCGGCTGCGCCGTGATCATCTCGCACGACCGCTGGTTCCTCGACCGCCTGGCGACGCACATCCTCTCCTTCGAGGGTGACAGTCATGTCGAGTGGTTCGAGGGCAACTACCAGGCCTATGAGGCCGACCGACGCCGACGTCTTGGCGCGGCGGCGGACCAGCCGCACCGGATCAAGTACCGGCCGCTCACCCGGTAAGCCGGTGGAGACTCTGGCGCGGGTGGAATCCCCGCACACGGTGCGCACGTCGCGGCTGACGCTGCGCCCCGTCGGCCCGGAGCATCTGGCGGATCTCGTCGCCCTGAAGGGAGACGAGGCCGCCTTCGGGCTGATGCTGCACGGCGTCCGCACGCCGGAGCGCACCGCCGAGGAACTGCGCGACGACATCGTCTTCTGGCAGGTGCGTGGCTATGGCACCTGGGCGGTGCATCTCACTGAGGATGACAGCTTCCTGGGCATTGTCGGGCTGATGGAGCGGCCCGATGGGCGCGGCGTGGCGCTGCGCTTCGCCCTCTGGCCGCAGATGCGCGGCAAAGGCTATGCGCGGGAGGCGGCGCGAGCGGCGCTGGTCTTCGGCCATGCGGCCGGGTTGGCGCGCATCATCGCCGTGGCGCGGGAGAGCAATCTCGCCTCACGTGCGGTTCTGGGCGATCTCGGGCTGCAGCCCTGCGGCCGTTTCGAGCACCAGGGGCACCAGATGCTGGTCTTCGAAAGCCTGAGGCTACCGCCCGCGCAGCAGGCGGGAGCCGCCGGCTGACGCGGCCGGGCCGGCGGGAGCCTCGGCTTCCGGCGGCCAGTCAGCGGCCCTCGCCGCCTTCATCTGGACGGGTCCAGATGGGGCATGCCAGAGGCGGCCTCTCCCTCCCGAGCTGAAGCGCGGCTTCTCCCGGGCGGGCCCGCTCCATCCGGTGCGGAGCCGGGGCTGCGTAGTCTCCTGCTGCCCGACTTCCCATCCATCCTGAAAGCCTGCGCAGCCACCCCTCCTCGGAAGGCTTCGCCCTCTGCGGCCTGACCTCCATGGAGAGGCGGGAGCGAGGGCGTGATCCGTCACGGGTGTGAAGGTCCTGCCAAAGCTGCCATATTTCCGCCTTTATTGCCCTTTCCATCTCTTCCGAGCAACACCGACCAACGGATTGTCCAAAAGGATCATTTCGATTCTGTTGCGGCGCAGCATGAGAGGGCAGAAGCTAGCGAAATAAGGCATGGCTGCCATATTTGCGGTTGAATTGTGGCATGCTGCGCTGCATAAAAAGGCCGGGAGCAAACGAAAGTTTTACTGGAGTCCCGCCTGATGATTTCGATCCGCCCTCTGGCCCTCGCGGCGTTGCTCCTCGGAAGCCTGGCCGCCTCTCCCGCTGCCCTGGCGCAGGGCAAGGACGTCTTCTCGCTACGCGCCGCAGTCGGCGGCGCAGTGCCTTATGCGCAAAAGGAATCCTTCATCGTCGCCAATCTCACCGGATCGGCGAAGGATCGGCAGCTTTCCGTGGCCAGCAGCCTTCCCCTTTCCCCCATGGTGGCGCCTGTCTTCGAAGCGCGCCCGCAGGTCGTGCTGAACGGCCGGCTGGACCTCGGTCGGGTCGGTCCTGGCGCGCTTTCCCTGAACGCCTATGTCTCAGCCGGCGTCGTGGAGCCTGAACCCGCGACGCCCCGCCCCATGCTCGGCCTGGCGGCACTGCGTCTGGTGTTCTGAGCGGCGCTGGCCGTCAGGCGCCAGGCCTCCGCCACAAGGCCATACGCCCTGGATCACCTGCTCTGATCACCCGCCCGGAGACAATGCCGGGAGCATAGAGCGCCGGCGGCGTCGTGGCCTGGATTCAGACTGGGGAATTTGCGGCTGCCGCGATCAGCAGCGTGCAGGCGAACGCATCGCAGGAGAGGGCGAAACCGAACGACGCGATGCCAATGAGGCTTCGTGCGGCCATCGGCAACTTGCCAGCAGGCGCAAGCGGCACCGGGGGCGAAGGCGCAAAGCCGTATCTCCGCCCCCGGGGAAGGGTTGCCCTAGCGGTTCTCGCGGGCCGCGAGCGCGGCGATCTGCCGGCGCATGGCATCGAGCAGGGCGCTCACCTGGCCGCCATTGCGGCTGATCACCGAGGAATACTCGCTGCGCTGGGTGAGCCGAAGCGAGGTGCCCTCGGCGATCACATCCACCACTTGTGGCCGGCCGCCGATATCGCTGACCCGCCAGTCCAGGCTGAAGGGCGCGGTATTCGGGCGCTCGATGATGGTGTTCACCAGCACATCGTCCTCGGTCCGCTGCTGCGCGCGGCCCAGGCTGAAGCGCACGCCCTGGTACTCGCCGAAGCGGGCCGAAAGGTTGCGGATCAGCGTCTCCTCGAACAGCTTCATGTATTCCTGCTGCTCCGCCGGGGTGGCGACGCGCCACCAGCGGCCGAGGATGAAGCGGCCGACACCGTCCACATCCACCGCGGTCCGCAGGATCTGCGCCACCCGCTGCCGCCGCGCCGCGATCGGCTGATTGCTGTTCAGCGTCGCCACCAGTTCACGGCCGGTGGACTCGATGAAGGAGGCCGCCTGGTTGATATCCATCTCCGCCCGCGCGGGGGAGGCAGACAGCAGCGGCAGGGCAATGGGAGTGGCCAGCACAGCGGCCAGCAGCGAACGGCGATGCATCCTGTTCCGTCTCATTCTTGTTTCTGGCGGCGCCGGATGGCGCCTGGATTCACGGCGCGCCGGGCGCGGGGCTCTGCGCACCCAGGCCGGTGCCCAGCGCCTCGGGGGGCGCGGAAGGCGCTCCCTGAATGCGACCGTTGCGGATTTCCTGCTGCCGATGCTGGCGATAGCCGCTGCGCAGCGTGGCATAGGGGTCGAGACTGGTCTCATTCACCGTGTCAAGGGTTTCGATCAGCCCTTCGCGCGTGTCCACCAGGGTGAGCCCGTAGCGGGTCCAGCCCAGCGCCTCGGCCGTGCTGTCCCCATCATTGATGACCCAGGTCAGCGGATCCGCGGCGATATCCACCCCAAACCCGGCAAGGTCACGTGGGTTGCTCGGACCGATGACCGGCACGAACAGGAAGGGCCCTTCGCCGAGACCCCAGACCGCCAGGGTCTGGCCGAAATCCTCCGAATGGCCGGGCAGGCCCACTTCCTTCGCCACGTCGAACAGGCCGCCAATGCCGAAGGTGCTGTTCATCAGGAAGCGGGCGAGGGTGGTGGCGCCCCGCTCCGTCTCGCCCTGCAGGGCGTCGTTCAGCAGGATCACGGGGCTGCGCAGGTTGGCCAGCACGTTCCGCACGCCGGTGCGCACCGGCTGCGGCAGGAAGAAGCGGTAGAACTCGGCCGCCGGCCGCAGCAGCAGCGTGTCGATGCCATTGTGCACCGTGTACATGGTGCGGTTGAACGGCTCCAGCGGGTCATTCGCCTGCTCGTACTCCGCGAGGGCCTCCGGCTCGCTGGCGGGCGGCCGGGTGGCGCAGGCGGAGAGGGCCAGCAGGCCGAGCAGGAGCAGGGTCGGGCGGCGGAGTGAGGACATCGGAGGGGGCTTCCTGAGCAGCGCTGCCGGGAGAGTGGCAGGAGAGTACATACATTCTGGAATGAATGTCCGAAATACCCATATGCTCTTGCGGCAAGGTTGCGTTGCGCGATTCACCCGTGCGCCATGGTTCACTTTTTCTGTGGCGGTTCAAATCGGTCATTGCCTGGGCTATGTGAAGCCGCATGAACCACCTTGCCGACCATGCCGCTCCCGGCACCCTGCAACGCTGGCTGACCGGGCCGCGCGTGGCCGGCCTGCCGGTCCCGACCGAACTGCCACCGCCGGCGCTTTCCTTCGAGTTCTTCCCGCCACGGACCGAGGCGCTGGAGCAGCAGCTCTGGGCCTGCGTGCGCCGGCTGGAGCCGCTGGCGCCGCGCTTCGTCTCGGTCACCTACGGCGCCGGCGGCTCAACGCAGGAGCGCACTCATGCCACTGTGGCGCGGCTGGTGCGGGAGACGAGTCTCACCCCCGCCGCCCACCTCACCTGCATCGGCGCCAGCCGGGGCGAGGTGGATGAGGTCGCGCGCCGCTACTGGGAGGCCGGCGTGCGCCACATCGTGGCCTTGCGCGGCGATGCGCCGGCCGGCGAGGGCAGCTATGTGCCGCACCCGGAAGGCTATGCCTATGCCGCCGACCTGGTGGCCGGGCTGCGCCGCATCGCCGATTTCGAGATCTCCGTCGCCGCCTATCCGGAAACCCATCCGGCGGCCGCCTCCCCCGGAGCGGATCTCGACAATCTGAAGCGCAAGATCGATGCGGGCGCCACCCGCGCCATCACCCAGTACTTCTTCGACACCGAGGTCTTCCTGCGCTTCCTGGACCGCGCCCATGCCGCCGGCATCACCGTGCCGATCGTGCCGGGCATCCTGCCGGTCTCCAACTTCAACCAGGTGCGCAAGTTCTCGGCCATGTGCGGCACCGCCGTGCCGGCCTGGATGGGGCGCCTCTTCGAGGGGCTGGACGACGATGCGGAGACCCGCCGTATGGTGGCGGCGGCGCTGGCGGCCGAGCAGGTGCGGCTGCTGCAGGCCAATGGGGTGGATGAGTTCCACTTCTACACCCTGAACCGCGCCGACCTGACCTACGCGATCGCGCATATTCTCGGCGTGCGGCCACGCTCGGCGGCCGTGCCCTGAGCGGGCGGGCGCTCAGCGCGCCCGCAGCAGCCGACCGTAGAGGGGCTTCAGCAGGAAAGGGCTGAGGAAGAGCGGGAACTGGCAAAGCGCGAAGAACAGCAGGATGCGCGCATCGGTCGCCGCCGGCAGCACGGCCAGGTAGAGCGCCATATTGCGGTTGCCGGAGAGCAGCCCAGCCGAAAGTGCCAGCCCATGGCCCGCCGGCAGGAAGGCCACTGCCGTCAGCAGGTTCAGCGCGAAGCTGCCGGCGAAGGCCAACAGCACGCCGCCCAGCACAAGGCCAGGGTCGGCCAGGAGATTCGCCAGCACCCCGTCCATCACGCCGAAGCCGTAGAGCACCACCGACAGCACCACCGCGCCATCCACCGCGCTACCCCAGCGATGCAGGCGCTCCGCTCCGGCCAGCCGGCGGATCACCAGCGACAGCAGCAGCGGCAGCCCGACCACTAGCGCGAGCCGACCCATCAGCCCGCCGATGGAAAGCGAGAGGTCCACCCCCAGCAGCCCGAGCGCCAGGGGCGGCGCGGTGAAGGGC
>Ga0182749_1003165_pt1 | contig 11437 bp, 8 predicted proteins | sample eDN3rd37CKraftMG_FD_128875 | JGI IMG/M metagenome (GOLD analysis project Ga0182749, IMG submission 128875) | Enriched Miracle-Growth compost microbial communities from Emeryville, California, USA - eDNA 3rd pass 37_C Kraft MG (version 2) (version 2) ...
ACTGGACAAGAATCCCGAGACGACCGACAGCACCACCGAGACGGCGCGCCCGCGTCGTCGGGCGACCCGCAAGGCGGCCGCCCCGCAGTCGGCGGAGAAGCTCGACGTTCTCGCAGAGCTCGCCCCGACCGCCCGCGAGACCACGACCGGCAAGCGCGGGAGCGCGCGTGAGCGCACCGAGGCGCAGCTCAGCGCTGCCCTCGACCTCGCCTCGGCCAGCCACGACGCCTCTGCCAAGCCTGCCCGCAAACGCGCCACGCGGTCGGCGGGCACGCCCGAACCGATCTCCGCCGACGCTGCCGAGGCCCCCGCGCGCCGCACCACCCGGGCCCGCGCGACCCGCAAGACGACCGCTCCGGACGCCGCAGAGACCACGACCGAGGGCAGCGCGGCCAAGGACCCCGAGACGAGGAACACCACGGCGAAGGACCCCGTGGAGACGGGCGCCGCCGGTGCGCCGGTCGCGACCAAGCCTGCCCGGACGCGGAAGGCCACGACGCGCAAGACCCCGGCGAAGGCTGCTCCCGACGGCGTCGCGGCCGAGCATGCCGAGGCGGTGCCGGACGCTTCCCTGGAGGCCGCCGGACCGAGCGCCGCGTCGGACGAGCCGGCCGAGAAGGCGCCGGCCAGGCGCACCCGGCGGAGCAGCACCACGGCCCGCCGCGCGGCCGCTGAGACCGCCGCCGCCGAGCTCGCCACCGCCGAGGCGTCGGCGCCGGACGAGGCGTCCTCGAGCCCCGAGCCCGCCTCGGCGACGAAGACTCCGGCCAAGCGCACCGCACGGCGCACGGCGAGCAGGAAGGGTGCCCCGGCCGCCGAGGCGGAGGTCACCCCTGCGGACGCGCCTCAGGAGGCCGTCGTCCAGGAGGCGCCGGCGCCGGACGAGGCGGAGGCCAAGCCCGCCGCGCGCCGTCGTCGGGCGACGCGCTCTCGCGGTGCCGCGGGCCCCGAGACGGGGGCCCCGGCGCCCGCCGATGCCGCGCCCGAGACCACGACGGCGGCGCCGACGACGACGGGGCCGACCGAGCCCGCCGCGGCTTCGGGGGCTGCCGAGGCGCCCGAGCGTCAGGCCCCTTCGCGTCCCCGCCTCGCGGCGACTGCCGTGCTGTTCCAGGCGCCCGACCTCGCCGCGGCCCGCCCCAAGCGGCGCCGGGTGTCCGCTCCTGCCGGCTCGCCGGACGAGGTGCGTGCGGGCGTCCATGTCGACGAGACCGCCGCCCCGGCCGAGCCCGGCGCGGAGCCGGCCCCCGAGGAGCTGACCGAGGACGAGGCGCTCGCCGCGGCGCAGAGCGCCGGCGCCGAGACCCTCGACGGCGAGCCGGCCGAGGTCGAGGCGGCCGCGGTCGAGGAGGACGCGCCCGCCGAGGGCGATGAGACCGACGAGGAGGCCGAGGGCGACGAGCAGGCGCCGCGCCGTCGTCGTCGTCGAGGAGGGCGTGGCCGTCGCCACCGTGGTGGCAACGGGGTCGATGAGCCCGACGACGAGGCCTCGAACGGGCAGGAGGCCGTCGATCCCGAGGTCGAGGAGACCGCCCCCAGCGGTGACACGTCCGCCGACGAGGCTGACTCCGACGACGAGGAGCCGGGCGGCTCGAGCCGCCGACGTCGCCGTCGTCGTCGCAGCGGACGGGGCACCGAGGGGCGCAGCGAGTCGCGCGAGCAGGAGGGGCGTGCCCGCTCCTCGCGCAACGACGAGGTCACCGCGCTCAAGGGGTCCACCCGGCTCGAGGCCAAGCGCCAGCGCCGTCGTGACGGCCGCGACGCAGGTCGCCGCCGGCAGATCATCACCGAGTCGGAGTTCCTGGCCCGCCGCGAGTCCGTCGAGCGGTCCATGATCGTGCGCGAGCGCGGCGGGCGCACCCAGATCGCGGTCCTCGAGGACGGTGTGCTCGTCGAGCACTACGTCTCCCAGCAGGAGCAGGCCTCGATGGCCGGCAACGTGTACCTCGGTCGGGTGCAGAACGTGCTGCCCAGCATGGAGGCCGCCTTCGTCGACATCGGCAAGGGCCGCAACGCGGTGCTGTACGCCGGTGAGGTCAACTGGGACGCCGCAGGCCTGGCGAGCGGCCAGCCGCGCCGCATCGAGCAGGCGCTCAGGTCCGGCGACAGCGTGCTGGTCCAGGTGACCAAGGACCCGATCGGGCAGAAGGGCGCCCGCCTGACCTCCCAGGTCACGCTCGCCGGGCGCTACCTGGTGTACGTGCCCGGTGGTGGCATGACCGGCATCTCGCGCAAGCTCCCCGAGACCGAGCGCACGCGCCTCAAGCGCATCCTGCGCGAGGTCGTGCCCGACGGCGTGGGCGTCATCGTGCGCACCGCGGCCGAGGGTGCGAGCGAGGAGGAGCTCACCGCGGACATCGCGCGGCTGCGCGGGCAGTGGGAGGCCATCGAGAAGAAGTCCAGGACCGCGTCAGCGCCTGCGCTGCTGCAGGGCGAGCCGGACCTGTCCATCCGCGTGGTGCGCGACATCTTCAACGACGACTTCTCCTCGCTCGTGGTGTCCGGCAAGAACGCGTGGACCGAGATCTCCGACTACGTCGGTGCGCTCGCCCCGGACCTCGCGGACAAGGTGACGCGCTGGACCTCCGAGGACGACGTCTTCGCCGAGCACCGCATCGACGAGCAGCTCGCCAAGGGCCTGGACCGCAAGGTGTACCTGCCCTCGGGCGGCTCGCTGGTGATCGACCGGACCGAGGCCATGACGGTCGTCGACGTGAACACGGGCAAGTTCACCGGCGCCGGCGGCACCCTCGAGGAGACGGTCACCCGCAACAACCTCGAGGCCGCGGAGGAGATCGTCCGCCAGCTGCGGCTGCGCGACATCGGCGGCATCGTCGTGATCGACTTCATCGACATGGTGCTCGAGTCCAACCGCGACCTCGTGCTGCGCCGGCTCGTGGAGTGCCTGGGGCGGGACCGCACCAAGCACCAGGTCGCGGAGGTGACCTCGCTCGGGCTCGTGCAGATGACGCGCAAGCGCGTGGGCCAGGGTCTGGTCGAGGCGTTCAGCGAGACCTGCGAGCACTGCCACGGGCGCGGCTTCATCGTGCACGACGAGCCGATCGAGCGCGGCGGCCAGTCCGGTCACGAGCACTCCGGCTCCGGCAGGAGCGCGTCCAAGGGCTCGAAGGGCTCAGGCAAGTCCGGCAAGGGCTCGGGCAGGTCCTCCGGCTCCGACGGCGACCAGAAGCCGGAGCAGTCCGCCGAGCAGGCGGCGGGGGAGGCCCCTGCCAAGCGGTCCCGGCGGCGCAAGTCTGCGGCCGCGGCGCCCGAGGTCGTCGTCCCGGTGCTCCCTGAGGAGCGCTCCGAGGCGCGCGAGGCGGTCAAGGCCACGCTCGCCCAGATCGCCGCCGCCGCACAGCACGCGCACGACGCCGACCACGACGCCGACCCCACCCCCGAGGCCTGACCCCGGAGTTTGACCCTGTGCTCACGGGACCTGTAGAGTTGACCGTCGGCGCGACTGTGTGCGCGCCAGTCCCGTGACTCGACCCCATGGACGAGACGCACTCGCACGCCGCGGCGTGGTCGGAGTTCCTCAAGACGCATCGACATGACGAGCACGCCCTGACGAGAGAGATGAGCAGCAACGTGGTTTACGCGATCGTGAAGGCTGGCGGCCGCCAGGAGAAGGTTTCCGTGGGCGACGTCGTCGTCGTCGACCGGCTCGCCGGCGGGCCGGGCTCGTCCGTCGAGCTGCCCGCTCTGCTCCTCGTCGACGGTGACACCGTGACCCACGACGCCGCGAAGCTGGCAGAGGTCAAGGTCACCGCGGAGGTCGTCCGGGACGAGAAGGGCCCCAAGATCGACATCCTGAAGTACAAGAACAAGACCGGCTACCGCAAGCGCCAGGGCCACCGCCAGAAGCTGACCCGCCTCAAGGTCACCGGCATCAAGTGAATCTCTGCCGCCGCCCGCTGAGCCGGGCCGGCGAGCTCCCTCGAACCTCAAGCACGAAAGCAGGATGACGTCATGGCACACAAGAAGGGCGCGAGCTCCTCGCGCAACGGTCGCGACTCCAACGCTCAGCGTCTCGGTGTCAAGCGCTTCGGCGGTCAGCTGGTCAACGCCGGCGAGATCATCGTCCGCCAGCGTGGCACCCACTTCCACCCCGGCAACAACGTGGGCCGTGGCGGCGACGACACGCTCTTCGCGCTGACCGCCGGCACCGTGCAGTTCGCCACACGTCGTGACCGCAAGGTCATCGACATCGTCGAGGCCACCGCCTGAGACGACCTGTCTTCCGACGAGGGACGCACCACCGTACGGGGTGCGTCCCTCGCTCGTTTCCCCTCACACCTCACCGCGCCCGTAAGGACCTCTCATGGCCTCGTTCGTCGACCGCGTCGTCATCCACGCCAAGGGTGGTGACGGCGGCCATGGCTGTGCCTCGATCCGCCGCGAGAAGTTCAAGCCCCTTGCCGGGCCGGACGGTGGCACGGGCGGCAACGGCGGCAGCGTGATCGTGCGGGTCGACCCGCAGGTGACCACGCTGCTGGAGTTCCACCACCTGCCCCACCGTGCTGCCCCGAACGGCACGATGGGCATGGGCGACTACCGCCAGGGCGCCAACGGCGAGGACCTGGTGCTGGGCGTGCCCGACGGCACCGTCGTCAAGGACCGCGACGGCAACGTCCTGGCCGACCTCGTGGGCGTGGGCGCGGAGTACGTCGCCGCCCACGGCGGTGCCGGCGGTCTCGGCAACTGGTCGCTGGCCTCGGCCAAGCGCAAGGCCCCGGGCTTCGCGCTGCTCGGGGAGCCGGGCGACGAGGCGGAGATCGTCCTCGAGCTCAAGACCATCGCCGACGTCGCGCTCGTCGGCTACCCGAGCGCCGGCAAGTCCAGCCTCATCGCGGCCATCTCGGCCGCGCGTCCCAAGATCGCCGACTACCCCTTCACGACGCTCGTGCCCAACCTCGGTGTCGTCCAGGCCGGGGAGTCGCGCTACACCGTCGCCGACGTGCCCGGCCTCATCCCGGGTGCGAGCGAGGGCAAGGGGCTCGGGCTCGAGTTCCTGCGGCACGTGGAGCGCTGTGCGGTGCTCGTGCACGTGCTCGACTGCGCCACGCTCGAGCCCGGCCGCGACCCGGTGAGCGACCTCGAGGTGCTCGAGGGTGAGCTGCGCGCCTACGCCGCGGACCTCGGCATCGAGGGCGGGCGGGTCCCGCTGACCGAGCGCCCCCGGATCGTCGTGCTGAACAAGATCGACGTCCCGGACGCCCGCGAGCTCGCCGAGCTGGTCCGCCCGGACCTGGAGGCGCGCGGCTATCCCGTCTTCGAGATCTCGACAGCGAGCCACGAGGGTCTCAAGCAGCTCACCTTCGCCCTGGCCCAGCTCGTGGAGCGGGCACGCCGCGAGGCACCTGAGCCCGAGGCGGCACGCATCGTGCTTCGGCCCAAGGGTGTGGACCGGGCCGCACCCTTCACCGTCACGCGGCGCGAGGAGGCGGGTCAGGCCTACTACTCGATCCGTGGCGCCAAGCCGGAGCGCTGGGTGCGGCAGACCGACTTCTCCAACGACGAGGCCGTGGGGTACCTGGCCGACCGCCTCAACAACATCGGCATCGAGGACGCCCTGTTCAAGGCGGGGGCCGTCGCGGGCGACGAGGTGCGGATCGGGCCGGACGGGAACGCGGTGGTGTTCGACTGGGAGCCGACCCTGCAGGCGGGTGCCGAGCTGCTTGGCGGACCGCGTGGCTCAGACCTGCGCCTCGAGGAGTCACTGCGTCCCACGCGCGCCGAGAAGCGGCGCGAGTACACCGAGCGCATGGACGCCAAGGCCGAGGCCCGCGCCGAGCTGTGGACGGAGCGCGAGGCTGGCGTCTGGACCGACCCGGAGGGCGGCGAGTAGCCACCCGCCGGTCGAGTAGCGAGGCACGAGCGCATCGAGACCAGCGGGCGCTGCTCCACGGGCGGTGGGGGAGAATGGGATGGTGAGCACACCGACCAGCGCCGACCTGCCCACCTCGGACCCGGGCGCCAGCACGGACCCGGGCCGCGCAGCCGTCGCCCGGGCGCACCGGATCGTCGTGAAGATCGGCTCGTCCTCGCTCACCGCCGCGGACGGCCACCTCAGCGTCGAGGCGCTCAACGCCCTCGTCGAGGTGCTCGCCGCGCGGCGCGCCGCGGGTGCTCAGGTCGTGCTCGTCACCTCCGGTGCCATCGCCGCGGCCATCGGTCCGCTCGGGCTCGGCGGGCGGCCCCAGGACCTCGCCACCGCCCAGGCCGCAGCCTCCGTCGGGCAGGGGCTGCTCGTGGCCCGCTACACCCAGGCCTTCGCCACGCACCACATCCGGGTCGGCCAGGTGCTCCTGACCGCGCACGACACGCTGCGCCGCGAGAACTACCGCAACGCCCAGCGCGCGCTCGAGCGCCTGCTCGCCCTCGGCGTCGTCCCGATCGTCAACGAGAACGACGCCGTCGCCACGGAGGAGATCCGCTTCGGCGACAACGACCGGTTGGCCGCCCTCGTCTCGCACCTGGTGCGGGCCGACGCGATGGTGCTGCTCACCGACGTCGACGGGCTGTACGACGGGCCGCCCAGCCGCCCGGGGACGAGGCGCATCCCCGTGGTGCGCGGGCCGCAGGATCTCGAGGGCGTCGAGGTCACGGGCCGTGGCAGCGCGGTGGGCACCGGGGGGATGCTGACCAAGCTCGAGTCGGTGCGCATCGCCACGGCCTCGGGGACCCGCGTGGTGCTGACGCTCGCCGCCAACGTCGCCGCCGCGCTCGCCGGGCAGGAGGTCGGCACGTACTTCGCCCCGACCGGCAAGCGCACCAGTCGCAAGCGCCTGTGGGTCGGCTTCGCCGCCAAGACCCGCGGGAGGCTCGTCCTGGACGACGGTGCCGTGCGCGCCGTCCAGGGCGGTCTCGCCTCGCTGTTGCCCGCAGGGGTCACCGCGGTAGAAGGGGACTTCCGCGAGGGGGACCCGGTCGAGATGGTCGACGCGCGCGGCAAGGTGATCGCCCGGGGGCTGAGCGCGTACGCCGCGACGGACATGCCCGCGTTGCTCGGGCGCTCCACGGGGGCGCTGCGCGACGACCTGGGCGCGGGCTACGACAAGCCGCTCGTGCACCGCGACGACCTGGTGCTGCTCCGCCGCCCCAAGCGCGTCTGAGCCGCCGGCCGGTCCCGACGTCAGGAGAGGGCGGCGCCGTACCAGGCGAGGAAGTCGTACCAGCGTTCGGTGATCGTGTCCGCGGTGCTCGAGGCGCCGTTGACCGAGAAACCGAAGTCTGTCGCCTGAGCGATGTCGAGCATCGGGAACGCGACGGCGTCGCCGTCCCGCGGCAGAGCCGGGAAGTCGTCGCCGATGCCGAACGAGACGTGGCCGTGCGACCACTGCAGCGCAGGCATCTGCAGGGTGGTGATGCTCCCCAGGAAGTACAGGGTGAGGTCGCCGTCGATGTGCTGGAGCGCGGGAAGGGCGAGCCCGGTCAGCTCGGGCAGGTTGGACACCTGCAGCGTTCCTCGGACCGTGGTGAGCGCGTCGAGCTCGAGCGTGCGGGCACGGGCGGCATCGGTGACGTAGAGCACCTCGGCGTCGCGCAGTGCGGGCAGGCTGATGCCCGTCGCGTTGTCGAGCTCCTGCAGCCACAACTCGCCGGTCACGGTCGCGAGCGCGGGGAGAGCCAGCGCGGTCAGTGCCGGGTCGTCCTTGATCGTCACGTCGCCACGGACGTTCCTCAGACGCGGGAGCGACACGTTCTGCAGCTGAGGCCGGTCTGCGATCTCCACCTCCTCGACGTCGGTCAGCGCGGGCAGCGAGATGCTCTGGAGGTGCTCGGACGCGATGTTGAAGGCCTCGAGCTCGCCGCCGATGTACTGCACGCGCGGAAGGCTGGCGTGCGTGATCGCGTTGGAGATCCAGACGTCGCCGTTGACGCGCACGATGTTGTCCAGGCCCCGCGTGTCCACCAGGTAGCCGGCGGTGAGGGAGGTGAGCTGTGTCAGGTGGGTCGCCTTCTCCAGGCCCGCGGCGGTCCGGACGTCGCCGAAGAACAGCGCCGCGCCGTTGGTGTTGTTCAGGCGGGCGGCGTCGGCGAGGGTCAGCACGTGCGTCGCGGCCAGGTGCAGCGCGCTGCGGATCTGCTTGCGCAGCTCGGCGTCGGGCACGTTCCACGGGGCGACGGCCGGCGTCACGACCAGCTTCTTCTTGATCGTGCGCTTCTTCAGGCCGCGACCCTTGACCGTGATCTTCACGGTGAACCGCCCGACGTGCTTCTGCTTCGGCAGCTTCAGCGTCGCCTTGCCGTGGTGCAGCCTGGCGGTGGTCTTCTTGCCCTTCACGCCCTTGACGGTCACCACGACCTTGCCCGCGGCCGGGGTCTTCTTCTTGCCGTGCTTCTTGGCAGGGCTCTTCGACGTGGCCTTCACCTTGAGGACGGGTCTCTGCCCCACCTCATAGGTCTTGTGCTTCCATGTCGCACGGACCTGCACCGGAGCGTTGCGGGCGCCGGCCGCCGAGGCGGTCGCGGGCACGACCGTACCGACGAGCAGCGCGCCGGCGGCCGTCAGTGCCAGGAGGGCGGCGCGGCGCAGGCGGCGGGTCTTCGTGGCAGCGCGGGCGGGACGGGCAAGCTCTGGCATGGCGGTTCTCCACGGTCGGGTACGAGGCGACAGCCCGATGCTACCGGGAGTCTCGTGCTCGCTCTCGTCGACCTCCTGTCGGGCCTTGCCCCCGCCCGATAGGCTGGGTGCATGAGTGCCATCGAGTCGGAGTGCGCCTTTCCCGCGAACGGTTCCCAGGAGGTCGACGACGTGAACCGGCAGGGTCTGAGCCCGTTGCAGGCGGCGGCCGTCGCCGAGGCCGTGACGTCCGCGGCGACGTCCGCACCGGACCAGAAGGCGGTGACCGAGGCCGTCCACGACGTCGCGCGGCGTTCGCGCGTGGCGGCCCGCACCCTGGCGACGATCACCCGCGGGGCCAAGGACGCAGCGCTGCGGGCCATGGCGGACGCGCTCGTGGCGAGCGCCGGTCCGATCGTCGCCGCGAACGCCGTGGACATCGACCGCGAGCGAGCCGGGGGCATGTCCGAGAGCACGCTCGACCGGCTCTCACTGACCCCGGACCGCATCGCCGCCATCGCCGACGCCCTGCGCGAGGTCGCCGCCCTGCCCGACCCGGTGGGGGAGGTGCTGCGCGGCTCCACCCTTCCCAACGGTCTGCGCCTCCAGCAGCTCCGGGTGCCCATGGGCGTCGTCGGCATGATCTACGAGGCCCGGCCGAACGTGACGGTCGACGCCGCCGGGCTCGCGCTCAAGAGCGGCAACGCGGTGATCCTGCGCGGTGGCTCCGCTGCAGCCGAGTCGAACCGCGTCATCGTCGACGTGCTGCGAGGTGCGCTCGAGGCGCAGGGGCTCCCGGCCGACGCCGTGCAGTCGATCGACGACCACGGGCGTCCGGGCGCGGTTGCGCTCATGGGCGCTCGCGGGCTGGTCGACCTGCTCATCCCGCGCGGGGGCGCCGGGCTCATCCAGACCGTCGTTCGCGAGGCCAAGGTGCCGGTCATCGAGACGGGGGTGGGCAACTGCCACGTCTACGTCGACGCCGCGGCGAACCTCGACTGGGCGGAGAGGATCGTCCTCAACGCCAAGGTGCAGCGCCCGAGCGTGTGCAACGCCGCCGAGACCCTCCTGGTGCACGAGGCCGTGGCACCCGAGTTCCTGCCCCGCGTGCTGAACGCCCTCGACGCCGAGCACGTCACGATCCACGGCGACGGGCTCACCCACGCGGCCATGCCGGACGACGGCAGCTTCGAGCCGGCCCAGGACGAGGACTGGGCCAAGGAGTACCACGGCCTCGATCTCGCCGTGCGCGTCGTGAGCGGCCTCGACGAGGCGATCGAGCACATCCGCACCTGGACGTCGGGCCACACGGAGGCGATCGTGACGGACAACCTCCAGGCCTCCGAGCGCTTCGTGGCCGAGCTCGACTCCGCGTGCGTGATCGTCAACGCCTCGACGCGCTTCACCGACGGTGGCGAGTTCGGCCTCGGCGCCGAGATCGGCATCTCGACGCAGAAGCTGCACGCCCGCGGCCCGATGGGTCTGGCGGAGCTGACGACGTCGAAGTGGGTCGTGCACGGCGAGGGCCAGGTGCGAGGCTGAATCCCGGGGTGAATCCTCAGGTTCCGCCCGGTTCGTGCCGATGCACGTGTGGCAGAATGTGAGCCGTTGCCGCTGCGGTGGTCCCCGCTGCGTGGAGTCGTCCTCCCGAGGAGAAGAGCATGTCTTTCCAGGTCGTGAACGTGATCGCCGAGGGTTCGGAGAAGGTCGTCAACGAGCTCCCGATCCCGCCCCTGGCGTACGGCATCACGGCCTTCGTATGCCTCTTCGCGGGGCTCCTGGTGACGTACGCGTTCCGCAGCGTCGGCACGCGTCACGAGGACAACGGGCACGACTGAGCCGTCTTCGGCAGACGACGACCAGGACGGCGACGATCTGAGAGGCGGCGCGCATGAGTGCTCGCCCCCGCATCGGGGTGATGGGCGGCACGTTCGACCCCATCCACCACGGGCACCTCGTCGCTGCCAGCGAGGCCGCCGCACGCTTCGACCTCGACGAGGTCGTCTTCGTCCCGACCGGGGAGCCGTCCTTCAAGCAGGGCATGCGGGTGACGGCGGCCGAGCACCGCTATCTCATGACGGTCGTGGCCACGGCCTCGAACCCGCGCTTCACCGTCAGCCGCGTGGAGATCGACCGGCCGGGGCTGACCTACACGATCGACACGCTCCGTGAGCTGCGTCGGCAGCGCCCAGACGCGGAGCTCTTCTTCGTCACCGGCGCCGACGCCCTGCAGCAGATCCTGCAGTGGCGCGACGCGGACCAACTCTGGGAGCTCGCCCACTTCGTGGGGGTGACCCGGCCCGGGCACGTGCTTTCCGGCGACGGGCTGCCGGCCGACGGCGTCAGCCTCCTGGAGATCCCTGCGCTCGCGATCTCGTCCACGGACGTCCGTGCGCGGGTCGGCCGGGGAGAACCGGTCTGGTACCTCGTGCCGGACGGTGTGGTGCAGTACATCGCCAAGTACGACCTGTATCGGGGGGATCCACGGTGAGCGGCGAGACCGGAGCGACGCGGGCCTCGCGTCACGGACGCCCGGCTCTGCCGGCGGACGAGTCGTCGCACGCGGGCAGGCTTCAGCGCGAGCCGGGGGCCGACCGCCCGCTGACCCGTCGCGAGCTGCGCGAGCGCGCCGCCGCGCGGCCGGGCCCCTCTGCTCCGCAGCCCGCCGGTGCGACGAGGGATCCGGGCGCGACGACGGAGCCGGGCGCGGTGACGCCCTCCCCCTGGTCGCGGCACGCGGCGCCCCCCCTCGGCACGGGTCCGGGGCGGCCGACGCCATCGACCCGGCAGGTTGCCGGCGCGAGCCCGTCCGCGCCGCGCCGTCCGGCCCCCGGACGCACCCCCGTCCCGGCGCCCACCGCCGAGGAC
>Ga0182749_1003166_pt1 | contig 11434 bp, 12 predicted proteins | sample eDN3rd37CKraftMG_FD_128875 | JGI IMG/M metagenome (GOLD analysis project Ga0182749, IMG submission 128875) | Enriched Miracle-Growth compost microbial communities from Emeryville, California, USA - eDNA 3rd pass 37_C Kraft MG (version 2) (version 2) ...
CTTCCATCGCGGCCCAGAGGCCATTCTGAAAAGGTCTCGCTTGCGGGATCTCTTCAGAACGCCCGCCCCTCATCGTCATTGCGAGGAGGCGAAGCCGACGAAGCAATCCAGGAGCCACGCCAAACGGCCCTGGATTGCTTCGCCGCGCTCGCAACGACGGCGTTGGAATTCCGAAAAGTCCCCGCCAGGCGGGAGAGGCAATCGGGGCAGGCCTCCGGCATGGCTTCGGTCGGACGGACCGGAGCCGACTCCTCATCCGAACACGCGGTCCGCCCCCACCGCCCCGACGGGCCGCGCCGGTGGCGAACCGTCTATTCCGCCCCCCGCGTCAGGTCCGACAGCTTCTCCTTCTGCCGGCCCTCGGCGTCGAAATTCGCCGGGTCGAGCCAGCGCTCGAAGGCAGCGCGCAGCCGCGGCCATTCGCCGTCGATGATCGAGAACCAGGCGGTGTCGCGGTTGCGGCCCTTGTAGACGACGGCCTGGCGGAACAGGCCTTCATACCGGAAGCCCAGGCGGGCGGCCGCGGCGCGCGACGGCGCGTTCAGGCTGTCGCATTTCCACTCGTAGCGGCGATAGCCCAGCTCGTCGAACACCCGGCGCATCATCAGGAACATCGCCTCGGTCGCCATCGGCGTGCGCTGCAGCAGCGGCGAGAAATGGATGTGCCCGACCTCGATCGCCCCGTTCGCCGGATCGATGCGGAGATAGGCGGCGACCCCGACCGCCCGGCCGTTGGCGCGGTCGATCACCGTATGGAACAGCGGGTCGCTGCCCGCCGCCATCTTCTCCAGCCAGGCGCGGAAGCCGGCGAAATCGGCGAAGGGGCCGACGCCGAGATAGGTCCAGTTGCGGCCGTCCTGGTCCCGGCCCATCGCCTCGTAGAGATCCTCGGCATGGCGGGCGGGGTCGAGCGGCTCGACCCGGCAGGTGCGGCCTTCCATCGGCGTCCGCGGCGGCAGCGGCCGCTTCTCCCAGCCGGGAACGGGGGCGCCGATCGGCTGGCCCAAGGAATTCGTCATCTCGGCCATGCTTTGTCTCCCTGTCACTCGCCGGCTTCGGCGGGGACGGCGGCGCCCCCGACATTGGCCCGCAGGATATCGTCGAAGCGGGCGCCCTCGGCATAGGGCCCGGTGCCGGCGCCGGGGGCGATGCCCTCCGGCAGCAGCGGGCAGGGCTGCAGCGCGCCGATGGTCTCGGCGATCGGGATCACCCCGGCCCAGATGCCGGCGGCCAGGTCCTCCTCGTCGTCATGCGGCGGGCCGCTGCGGATCTTCACGCTGGCCTCCTCGATCGCCATGGAGATCAGCGACGTCGCCCGCACCTCCTTGTCGGTCGGCAGCCGCATCGCCGCCACCCGGCCGGGGAACAGCCGCTCGACATAGGCGTCGAGCGCCGCGCGCTTGTGCGCCTCGCCCTCCACCTTCGCCGCGGTGCCGAACACCATCACCGAGCGGTAGTTCATCGAGCAGTTGAAGCCGGAGCGGGCCAGCACCAGCCCGTCGATATGGGTCGCGGTCAGGCAGACCGGCAGGCCGGCGCCCTGCCCCTGCAGCATCCGGCTGACCGAGGAGCCGTGCCAGTAAAGCCGGTCGCCCTCGCGCCAATAGGCGGTGGGCGTGCAGTAGGGCTGGCCGTCGAGGACATAGGCGATGTGGCAGACCACGCTGGCGTCGAGCACGGCATGGACCGTGGCGCGGTCATAGGCGCCGCGCTTGGCCAGGCGCTTCAGCCGGGCGCGGGCGGAGGGGGCGATCTGGTTCATGGCGGTCCTCGGAACGGCATTGGCCTTCCCGATGCCGCGTTTTGGACCTGCTGCAAAGGTCCAATTCCGGACGGCCGGCCCGACCAATTGCGGATGAAACCGGCCGCTTCGCCGGCCCGTTGCCTGAACGAGGCACAAGGAAGGTCCGCCATGCTGGTCAATTCCCCGCTCTCCGAACAGACCAATCGCGAGGTCCGCACCCGCAGCGAGGAAATCGACGACGCGGTGATGCGCGACGTGCTCAAGGCCGTGGCCGCGCGGGTCAAGCGGGTCGACCGCGACCACGACATCCCCTACACGGCCGGCTACAGCCAGAACGGCGAGACCATCTATATCGACCGGCACATGCCGCGGTCGCACGAATTCGGCGGCCGCCGGGTCGAGACCGACGCCTTTCTGGTGCTGCACGAGACGATCGAGAAGGCCCTGCTGGACGAGCTCGGCCTCAACTACATCCACGCCCACCAGATCGCGCTGCGCAGCGAGCGCGCGGCGGTCGAGGCGCACGGCATCGCCTGGCGCGACTACGACCGCTTCACCCAGACACATGTAAAGAAGATCGCCGACGAGCGGCTGACCAAGGTCCCGAACGACCTGGACCTGACCCCCTATCGCGAGGAGCAGGACTTCGCCCGGCTGCAGCAGCTGATCGCCGCCATCCGGCCGGACGAGGGGTAGCGGTCAGCGGAACCCGCGCAGCACCGCGCCGAGGGTGCGGGCGGCGGCGTCGAGGGCCTGGGGCGGGAAGCCGGTGAATCCGAGGATCAGCGCCCGGCGCGGCGGCGCCGCGACATGCATCGGCGACAGCGGGCGGACCACCACGCCGCGCCGGCGCGCCGCCTCCGCCACCGCCACGTCGTCCAGCCCCGGCCGCAGGTCGGCGACGAGATACATGCCGCGATCGACCGGGGCGACGGTCAGGTGGTCGCCGGCCTCGGCCGCCAGCACCGCGGTCAGCCGTTCGCGCCGCTCGGCATAGTCCTGGCGCATCCGGCGGATGTGCCGGGTGAAATGGCCCTCGTTGATGAAATCGACCAGCACCTCGTCGAGGACCGTGGACGGAAAGCGGTCGGCGGCGTCGCGGATGGCGGCGAAGCGGTCGACGAGGGCCGGCGGCAGCACCACGTAGCCGGTGCGCAGCCCGGGGAACAGCACCTTGCTGAGCGTGCCGATATAGATGACGCGGCCATGCCGGTCCAAGCCCTGCAGGGCGGAGAGCGGCCGGCCGGAGAAGCGGAACTCGCTGTCGTAATCGTCCTCGATCACCCAGCGCCCGTCGCGCGCCCAGTCGAGCAGCGCCAGCCGCCGCGGCAGGCTCATCGCCACGCCCAGCGGATAGTGGTGCGTCGGGGTGCAGTAGAGGAGCCGCGCCTCCGGCTCCAGCGCCAGGCCGGCGGCGACGTCCAGCCCCTGCCCGTCGACCGGCACCGGGACGATGCGCAGCCGGTGCTGGCGCAGGGCCTCGAGCGCCGCCGGATAGCAGGGATCCTCGATCCAGGCCGGGTCGCCGGCCTGGGCCACGCTGCGCAGCACCAGGTCCAGCCCCTGCTGGCTGCCGGAGACGAGGGCGATGCGGTCGGCGTCGCAGTCGACCGAGCGGGCGACCCGCAGATATTCGGCGAGGGCCTCGCGCAGCGGCCGATGGCCCATCGGGTCGCCATAGGTGCGCTGGCGGATGCCGATGCCGCGCAGATGGCGCTGCACCAGCCGGCCCCAGGCCCGCTCGGTGGCCGGATGCATGCCGCAGAAGCCGGTGGCGAAGGGGACCGTCTCGCCGCGCCAGCTCTCCCGCGGCGCGGCGGCCCGGCCGGGACGTTCGGCCGGCGCGGCGGGCGCTTCCTCCGCCTCGATCCCGGCGGCGACATAGGTGCCGGCGCCGATCCGGCCGGCGACCACGCCCTCGGCCTGCAGCTGGTCATAGGCGGCGACCACGGTGGTGCGCGAGACGCCGAGCCGGCCAGCCAGGATCCGGGTCGCCGGCAGCCGCGTGCCGGCCGGCACCACCCGGCGGGCGATCAGGTCGCGCAGCGCCAGGTGCAGCTGCTGGAACAGCGGCCGGCTGTCCCCCGGGTCGAGCCCGATCTCGATCAGGTCGATCCAGGAGACCGGGCGGTCGCGCACCGCCCGAGCGGCAGGGCGGCCGGTCATGACGGGAACAGGATCGGGGCGTAGTCCATCGCCCCGTGCAGGATGTGCAGCACCGTCACGGTCTCGGCCTCGATCCGATAAAAGATCAGGTAGTTCCCGTGCACGCGCCAGCGAACTCCGCGATGCTCGTATCGCGGCACGAAGGGAAAGGCCTTGGGGATGTTGGCCAGCCCCGTGCACCGGTCCCGTAGCTCCCGGATGAAGCTGACGGCGCGGACGGGATTGTCCTCGGCGATGTGATCGCCGATCGCTTCGAGGTCGGCCTCGGCTGCGGCCGATATGACGACGATCATGACGACCGCTTCGCCATCTCCCTGTACTTTTCCTCCAGCCGGTCGAAGACCTCGTCCGCGGGCTTGACCCGTCCCGCCTCGGCATCGGCCAGCCCCCGCGCCAGCGAGGCATCGAGAGCCGACAGGCGGGCCTCCCTCTCCTGGATCAACCGGACGCCTTCGCGCAGCACCTCGCTCTTGGAGTTGTAGCGGCCGGATTCGACCAGCTTCGCCACGAAGCTCTCGAGTTGCGCCCCCAGATCGGCACTGATCATCGGCAATCCTTTCCAGACTGCGCCATGCAATGGATCATAATAATTATCAAACCACGTTGGCGCAACCGGAGCAGACGTCAGCCCTGGCGCAGGCGCGCCACCAGGTCCGGCAGGGAGGCTATCTGGAAGCCCTTCTCCGCGGCGTCGGCAACGAGCTCGCCGGTGTCGCGGCGGCCGGCCAGCGCCTCGCCCGCGGCCCAGAGCAGGGTCGAGCGGGTGCCGCTGCGGCAATGCATCACCACCGGCTTCGGCGCCGTCGCCAGGGCCCGCTGCATCGCCTCGACATCGCCCAGCGCGATCGAGGAGGAGGTGACCGGGATGTGGATATAGGTCAAGCCCAGCTTTTCAGCCTCGGCCCGCGCCTGCTCGGCCGGCAGCTGGCCCGGCTCCTCGCCGTCCGGCCGGTTGTTGATCAGGGTCCTGGCGCCCGAGGCCGCGATCTCCTGGATCGCTGCCCGGTCCACCTGCGCCGCCGCGAACAGGCCGGGGGCGATTTCCGTCAGCTTGGCCATGGTCCTTCCTCTCACGTGACCTGCGCCTGCGCTTCGACCACCTTGGGCCGGCGCAGGATGATGATGCCGACGCCGACCAGCGTGGCGATGCCGCCGATCACCAGCGTCCAGCTGGCCGGCTCGTCCAGGAACAGCACGCCCGACAGCACGCCGAACACCGGCACCAGCAAGGTATAGGGCATGGTCTGGTTGACGGAATAGGTGCGCAGCAGCCGGTACCAGACGGCGTAGGACAGGATGACGACGACCACCGCCTGGAAAGCGACGGCGATCCAGGCCCAGGCGCTGGCCCGCGTCACCGCCTGCCACTGCCCGTCCTCGAGCAGCAGCGAGACGACGAGCAGCATCGGCGCGGCGAACAGCGACATCCAGCCGTTGATGGTGGAGGGGTCGAGATCGGCCATCCGCTTCATCTGGATGTTGGCGGCGGCCCAGACGATCGCCGCCAGCACGATCAGCCCGATCGCCCAGAGGGCGGAGCCGTGGCGCGGCTCGCCGGCCAGGATGGCGACCCCGCCGATCGCGACGGCCATGCCGAGCGCCCGGCGCCAGCCGATCCTGTCGCCGAAGAACAGCATGGCCATGGCGGCCGAGGCCGGCACCTGCACCTGGATCACGATCGCCGCCACCGCGGCGTCGACATGCGCCAGGCCGGTGAACATCAGCGAGAAATGGGTCAGCCCAAGCATCACCGCCAGGACCAGCACGTCGCGCCAGCGGCCGCGCGGCATGCGCACGAAGGGCACCAGCAGCAGGGCCACCAGGCCGAAGCGCAGCGCCATGAACAGCAGCGGCGGCAGCTCCGCCAAGCCGTATTTGGCGATCACGAAGTTGTAGCCCCAGATCAGCATCACGCCGAGGGCCAGCAGCAGGTCGACGGGCTTCATCATCAGGAGCCGAGCTCCTCCGCCAGGGCAGCCAGTTCGAGCCAGCGCTCCTCCGCCACCTCCTTCTCCGCCTGCGCCGCCGTCAGCCGGGCGGTCTTCTTGGCGAAGCCGTCGGGGTCGCGGGCGTAGAAGTTCGGATCCTCCAGCGCCTTGGCGAGCTGCGCGATCTCGGCGCTGAGCGCCTCGATCTTGCCGGGCAGCAGGTCGAGCTCGCGCTGGTCCTTGAAGCTGAGCTTGGTGCGCGGTTTCGGCGCCGCCGGCTTCGCCGCGGCGGCCGGCCTGGCCGTTGCGGCCGGGGCCGCGGGCGCCGGGCGCTGGCGCAGATAGTCGGTGTAGCCGCCGACATACTCCGCCACCCGGCCCTGGCCCTCGACCGCGATCACCGAGGTCACCAGCCGGTCGAGGAAGTCGCGGTCGTGGCTGACCAGGATCAGCGTGCCCTGGAAATCGGCCAGCACCTCTTCCAAGAGGTCCAGCGTCTCCAGGTCCAGGTCGTTGGTCGGCTCGTCCAGGATCAGGAGGTTGCTGGGCCGGGCGAACAGCTTGGCCAGCAAGAGGCGGCCGCGCTCGCCGCCCGACAGGCTCTTCACCGGGCTGAACATGCGCGAGGAATCGAACAGGAAGTCGCCGAGATAGGAGGCGATGTGCCGCTTCTGGTCGCCGACCTGGACATGGTCGCCGCCATGCGGCAGCAGCACGTCGCGCAACGTCGCCTCGGGGTCCAGCACGGCGCGGGTCTGGTCGTAATAGGCCGGCTCCACCCCCGGCCCAAGCCGCACCGTCCCGGAATCGGGCGGCTCGGCCCCGGTCAGCACCTTGACCAGGGTCGACTTGCCGGCGCCGTTCGGGCCGATCACGCCGATCCGGTCGCCGCGCAGCACCCTTGTGGAGAAGTCGCGGACGATGACGGTGTCGCCGAAGGCCTTGGACACGCCTTCGGCCTCGATCACCCTCGCGGCGCCGCGGCCGGCCTCGGCGATGCCGAGCGCCGCCACGCCCTGGCGGGCGATCTGGGCCCGCCGCTCCGCCCGCATGGCGTAAAGCGCGCGCAGCCGGCCCTGGTTGCGCTTGCGCCGGGCGCTGATGCCCTGGCGAGACCAGACGGTCTCGGTGGCGATCTTCTTGTCCAGCCGCGCCCGCTCCGCCTCCTCCTGCGCCAGGATGGTCTCGGCCCACTCCTCGAACTGGGCGAAGGGCTTGTCCATCTGCCGCAGCACGCCGCGGTCGATCCACCAGGCGCGCTGCACCAGCGCGTTCAGGAAGGCGCGGTCGTGGCTGATCACCAGCAAGGCGCCGCGCCAGGCCTTCAGCTCGCCTTCCAGCCACTCGATCGTCGGCAGGTCGAGATGGTTGGTCGGCTCGTCCAGCAGCAGCACGTCGGGCTCGCCGACGACGGCGCGGGCGATGGCGGCGCGCCGCCCCTCCCCGCCCGACAGCGTGCCGGTCGGCCGGTCGCCCTCCAGCTTCACCGCGGCCAGCACCTGCTCGACCCGCCAATGGTCGTGGGCGCGGTCGGCCGGCAGGGCGGCGGCGACGTAGTTGGCGACGGTGGCGTGGGCGGACAGGTCCGGCTCCTGCGCCAGATAGGCGATGCGGACCCCGGGCTGGACGAAGCGCTCGCCGGCGTCGAGGTCGATCGCCCCGGCCAGCGCCTTCAGGATGGTCGACTTGCCGCTGCCGTTGCGGCCGACCAGGCAGGCCTTGTCGCCGGCCGAGAGCGCCAGGTCGACGCCGGTCCAGAGGGGCGTGCCGCCGAAGGTGACGGCGGCGTTGCGGAGGCCGATCAGAAGGGTCATGCGCCAGGATCCGAGAGAGGCCGCCCTTGTCGCAACTCCTACCGGGCTTGGCTACCCCGCTTTGGACATACCGGATTGGCGCCGCAGCCCGGACCGGTCACGGGTCCCCCACATCGGCGTCGCCCGGTGTCGACGGGGCGAGCGGCGTGAAGGCGCAGCGGTCGGGCTTGATGTCGATCAGCGGCGTGCCGTCGAGGCAGTCCAGCCCGCGCACCAGCAGGGTCGAGCCCTCGACGCCGAGCAGCGCGACCATCGCGGTGCCGATCGGGTTGGGCCGCACCGGCGAGCGCAGGGAGAAGGTGCCGCGGGCGGTGCCGTCGTCCTTCGGGCTCTGCAGCACCAGGTCGCGGCGCGACCGGTGCAGCCAGTACAGGATCTCCAGCGTCCCGTATTCGGCGACGCCCGCAAGGGCCTGGTCCCAGGGCGGGAACACCTCGATCCGGCAGGTCGGGCCGTCCCGCCGTCCCTGGCGCGGGCAGTCCATGCGGCTGGTCCAGGGGGTGCGGATGCGGCCGATGAAGATCAGGCCGGCATCGGCCGCCGCCGGCCATTCGACGGCGCGTTCGGCCGCCCGGATCTCGTCCTCGCGCACCATGCGGACCTCCAGCTGCCTGTGCCGCCTCGCTATATAGGACGATATATGCCGGTCCGCGAGCACCATGATGCCGGGGAGGGCCAGGCCGGAGAGCCGACGGCAGGAGGACGCGGCGAGCCCGACCCAAGTCCCGTGAATCGCCCGGAACTCCGGTCAGCGCTTCGCCTTGGTGATCTCCTCGATCTGGCGCTGCAGGTCGTCGAGCTTCTGGCGCAGCGTGTCGATCGATCCCGATTCCGGCTTCGCCGGTTCGGCCGCCGTCTCCGCCCCGGGCGCGTCCGGCTTGCTCTTGCCGGCGGCGAAGGGGGTGAACATCTGCATCGCCCGCTCGAACAGGGCCATGTTCTGCTTGCCCATCTCCTCGAAGGCGCCGAACGGGAACACCCCGCTGACGTCCTTGAAGTACTGCCGCATCTGGTCCTGGTTGCGGGCGAAGGCCTCCATCGACGATTCGAGGTAGCGCGGGACCATGAACTGCAGGTTGTCGCCGTACAGGCTGATCAGCTGCCGCAGGAAGCCGATCGGCAGCATGTTCTGGCCCTTGCCCTCCTCCTCGACGATGATCTGGGTCAGCACCGAGCGGGTGATGTCCTCGCCCGTCTTCGCGTCGTAGACGACGAATTCCGTGCCGTCCTTGACCATCTGGGCCAGGTTCTCGAGGGTCACGTAGCTGGAGGTCGCCGTGTTGTAGAGGCGGCGATTGGCATATTTCTTGATGGTGATGGGAGCGGACTTCGGCTCCTCCGCCGACGGGGCGTTTCCGGAAGCGGCCTGACTGGTCGGCATGGCGGTCCCTATCGCTTCTTCGGCCGCGGGCACACGGCCGCTTTGACTGATTGCCACCCATACTGGTCCGAGCGGGGCGGCATGTCACGATCCTTTCGCATCGCAACACGCGGCGAGAATAGGCAGGGCGGGCGGCGGTGGCTATGATCGCCCGCGATGACCGCGCCGAAACCGCCCCCCGCCCCGCCGCCCGGCGACGGCGACAGCCCGGATGACCTGGCCCGCCGCTTCCTCGATCTCTGGCAAGAGCATTGGACCGCAACCCTCACCGATCCCGAGACGCTGCGCGGCTGGGCCGCCCTGTTCGACCCGGCGCGGATCGCCGCCGGCTTCGGCGGGCGGGCCGGCGATGACGCGGCTCGGCCCCCGGCCGCTGCCGCTGCATCTGGCGGCCGCGGCGGCGAGCTGGACGAGCGGGATCGCCGCATGGCCGCTCTGGAAGAGCGTGTCGCCCGGCTCGAATCCGCTCTGGCCGGAGCCGCTGCGCCGCGCCGCCGAACGCCTCGCAAGCCTGACGCCTGACGCCGCCACCGCCGCCCTGACGCGGGAGGCGACCCGGCGCGCCGCCGCCTTCCTGGCCGGACTGGAGCGCTATGCCCACCACCCCTACCGCCGCGATGTGCCGGCGCCGCCGGTCCTGTGGCAGGCCGGGTCGGCCCGGCTGCGCGACTACGGGTCGACGGAAGGGGGCCCTGCCGACGGGCTGCCGCTGCTGGTGGTGCCATCGCTGGTCAACCGCGCCTATGTGCTGGACCTGACGGCGGAGCGCAGCCTGCTGCGCTTCCTGTCGGCCCGGGGGTTGCGGCCGCTGTTGCTGGAATGGGACGTGCCCGATGCGGAGGAGCGCGGCTTCACCCTGACCGACATCGTCGTCCGCCGGCTGGAGCCGGCGCTGGATGCGGCCCGCGCCGCCGCGGGGGGGCCGATCGGGCTGCTCGGCTACTGCATGGGCGGCACGCTGGCGGCGGCGCTGGCGGCGCGGCGGCCGGGCGACATCGCCGGCGTCGCCTTCATGGCCGCGCCCTGGGACTTCCATGCCGGCGCGCCGCGGCAGGCGGAGATCGGGCGCATGGCGGCGGCCGCCTGCCGCCCGCTGGTCGGCGCGCTGGGCGTGCTGCCGGTCGACGCCATCCAGGCGCTGTTCGCGACGCTCGACCCGCTGACCGCGCTGCGCAAGTTCAGCGCCTTCGGCCGGCTCGATCCGGAGTCCGCCGAGGCGGCGCGCTTCGTGGCGCTGGAGGACTGGCTGAATGACGGCATCCCGCTGCCCGGCCCGGTGGCGCTGGAATGCCTGGCTGGCTGGTACGGCGAGAACACGCCCGGCCGCGGGCTGTGGCCGGTCGACGGCACCCCGGTGCGGCCGGAGGCGATCCGCCTTCCCAGTCTGCACCTGATCCCGGCCCGCGACCGGATCGTGCCGCCGGCCGCCGCCCGCGCCCTGGCCGACCGCATCCCCGGCGCCGAGCGGATCGAGCCGACGCTCGGCCATATCGGCATGGTGGTCGCGGGCGGGGCCGAGGCGCAGGTCTGGCGGCCGCTGGCCGCCTGGTTGGCGGGCGTTATTCGAACCGGACGGACAGCGACACCGGCGCGGCCGAAAGCCCGTCGTAGCGCACCGTCACGGTCCCGCCCGGCACCGGCTGCGCCGGCGGGCCGAAGGAGCCGAGGCTGACCATCTGCCCCGGCTGCAGCGCCTCGCCCCGGGACGCGAGGTCCTGCGCCAGCCAGATCACCGCGTTGAGCGGGTTTCCGAGGATGGCGGCGCCCGGCGCCTGGGCCAGCACCTTGCCGGAGCCGTCGGTCAGCGAGACCGTCATCGTCGCGAGCCGGTCGGCGAGGCCGGGTTCGATCGCCACCGGCTCTCCCAACACGCCGAGCCGGGCGCCGACATTGATCGCGGTGATGGATTCCGCGGTCGGTTTCTCGTCCGGCGCCAAAGCGAGGTCGGCGAGTTCGATGAAGGGCCGGAAGGCCGAGAGATGCGCCAGCACTTCGGCCGGGGTCCTGGCCTGGTTGACGCCCGCATCGCCGATCACGGCGATCAGATCAGCCTCCACCAATGGCTTGGCGGCGAAGCCGGCCGGGACCGGCGTCCCCGGTGCGAGCAGCATCCGCTGCAGCAGCACGCCCGCCACCGGATGGCGCACGCCCAGCCGCTCCTGCATCGCCTTGCTGGTCAGTCCGACCTTGTAGCCGACCGGCGCACCGGCATCGGGTGCGAGGTCCCGCACCAGCGTCTTCTGGACGCAGGCGGCGGTGGCGGCGTCGATCCCGGCCAGGCCGGACACGGTCGACTTCGCCCGCCAGGCCGCAGCCGCGCGCGCGGCGATCGCGGCGCAATCCTCGGCCGCCGCGGACGGCATCGTTCCCAACAGCACGGCCAGCAGCACGGCCCGCAGCA
>Ga0182749_1003168_pt1 | contig 11428 bp, 9 predicted proteins | sample eDN3rd37CKraftMG_FD_128875 | JGI IMG/M metagenome (GOLD analysis project Ga0182749, IMG submission 128875) | Enriched Miracle-Growth compost microbial communities from Emeryville, California, USA - eDNA 3rd pass 37_C Kraft MG (version 2) (version 2) ...
ACCTGGCTGCCGGCCAGCATCGAAGGCTTCGAGACGCTGCAGCGCGCCTTCTGGCAGGGCATGACCGGCGGGGGCAAGGGAGGCAAGAGCTGAGGATCCTAGCTCCATTCGTCGATATCGGCCCCGGCCTCTCCCCTCCACGCCGTCATTGCGAGGAGGCGAAGCCGACGAAGCAATCCATCGGTCCGCTGATGCTGCGGCATGGATTGCTTCGCTGCGCTCGCAATGACGAGCGGCGGGGCGGACAGGCAATGAGCGTTTCACGTGAAACATCGGCCGGTACCGGCCTCGCTTCATGACCACCCGCGACACCATCTTCGCCCCGGCGACCCCGGCCGGGCGCGGCGGCGTGGCGGTGCTGCGGATCTCCGGTCCGGGCGCCGGGCCGGCGCTGCAGGCGCTGACCGGCCGCCCCCTCCCCGCCCCTCGCCTGGCGACCCTGGCGGAGCTGCGCGATCCGGCCGATGGCACGATGCTGGATCGCGGCCTCGTGCTCTGGTTCCCCGGTCCGGCCAGCTATACCGGCGAGGACGTGGTCGAGCTGCATCTTCATGGCGGCCGGGCCGTGACCCGCGGCGTTGTCGAGGCGCTGGCGCGTCTCGATCGGCTGCGTCCGGCAGAGCCGGGGGAGTTCACCAGGCGCGCCTTCCTGGCCGGCAAGCTCGACCTGACCGAGGCCGAAGCCGTCGCAGACCTCGTTGATGCCGAGACCAGGGCGCAGCGGCTGCAGGCCCTGCGCCAGCTGGGTGGTGAGCTCGGCCGACTCTATGAAGGGTGGCGGTCGTCGCTGATGCGCGCCCTGGCGATGACCGAGGCGGCGCTGGACTTCCCTGACGAAGGCCTGCCACCCGATCTGGCGGCGGAGGCCGAGCGGATCGTTGCCGATGTGTCGGCGGCGATCGCCGCCCATCTCCACGATGCCGGCCGCGGCGAGCGGCTGCGCGAGGGCGTGCACATCGCCATCCTCGGCCCGGTCAATGCCGGCAAGTCGAGCCTGCTCAATGCTTTGGCCCGGCGTGATGCCGCCATCGTCTCGGACCGGCCGGGCACGACGCGGGACGTGGTCGAGGTCGCGCTCGATCTGCGCGGCTTTCCCGTGGTGCTGGCCGACACCGCCGGGCTGCGCGAGACCGAGGACGAGGTCGAGGCGGAAGGAATCCGCCGCTCCCACCGCCGCGCCGCGGAGGCCGATCTGCGTCTGGTCATCCGCGAGGCCGGCGAACCGGTTCCGGTCGATCCGGCGCTCGGGCCCGGGCCGGACACGATCCGCGTGGTCAACAAGATCGATCGGCTGCCGGACGCGCCGTCGGCGGCGGACGAGATCGCGATCTCGGTGCGCACCGGCGCCGGGGTCGACCGGCTGCTCGACGCCGTGGCCGATGCCGTGGAGCGGCGGCTGACCGGCGACGGCTCCCCTGCCCTCACCCGAGCCCGTCACCGCGCGGCGCTGGAGGAGGCCCGCGACGCCCTCGCCCGGGTCCCGTCCGCGCCGCTGCCGGAGCTGGCGGCGGAAGATCTCCGCCTGGCCCTGCGCGCGGTCGGCCGCATCACCGGCCGGGTCGATGTCGAGGACATGCTCGATCTGCTGTTCGGCAGCTTCTGCATCGGCAAGTGAGACGTTTCACGTGGAACATCGGGCGGTTGAAGCCGGCTGCGATAGCGTGATTGGATTGCTTCGTCGGCTTCGCCTCCTCGCAATGACGGTGGGGCGGCGGTCGTCGCACCCCTCCTCGTCATTGCGAGCGAAGCGAAGCAATCCATCGCGAGACCGCAGTGTTTCACGTGAAACACCCTGCTTCGCCGACCGCGCATTTGACCCCGGAGGGCCGGCTCCGTAAAGTCCGCCGCCATGGAACGGTATGACGTCATCGTGGTCGGCGGCGGCCACGCCGGATGCGAGGCGGCGGCGGCCGCGGCGCGGTTCGGCGCGCGCACGGCGCTGGTCACCCAGCGGCTCTCTACGATCGGCGAGATGTCCTGCAACCCGGCGATCGGCGGGCTGGGCAAGGGCCATCTGGTGCGCGAGATCGATGCGCTGGACGGCATCATGGGCCGGGTGATCGACCGCGCCGGCATCCAGTTCCGCATCCTCAACCGCAGCAAGGGGCCGGCGGTGCGCGGGCCCCGCGCCCAGGCCGACCGCAAGCTGTACCGCCAGGCGATGCAGGCGGTGCTGGCCGAGCAGTCGGATCTCGCCCTCGTCGCCGGCTCGGTCGAGGACCTGACCGTCGATTCGGCGGGCGCCGTCTCCGGCGTGGTCCTGGCCGACGGCCGCACCCTGGCCGCGGGCGCCGTGGTGCTGACCACCGGCACCTTCCTCAACGGCCTGATCCATATCGGCGAGGAGAAGCGCCCCGCCGGCCGGGTCGGCGACGCGCCGTCCATCGGCTTGGCCGCGACCCTGCACCGCCTCGGCCTCACCCTCGGCCGGCTGAAGACCGGAACGCCGCCGCGGCTCGACGGCCGCACCATCGATTGGGCGGCGCTGGAGGAGCAGAAGGGCGACGACCCGCCGGTGCCCTTCTCCGACCTCACCGACCGGATCACGGTGCCGCAGGTCTCCTGCTTCATCACCTACACGACGCCGGCGACGCACGCGCTGATTCGCGCCAACCTGCACCGGGCGCCGATGTATTCCGGGCAGATCGACAGCGTCGGCCCGCGCTACTGCCCCTCGATCGAGGACAAGGTGGTGCGCTTCGCCGACAAGGAGCGGCACCAGATCTTCCTCGAGCCCGAGGGGCTGGACGACCCGACGGTGTATCCGAACGGCATCTCCACCTCCCTGCCCCGCGACGTGCAGGAGGGGCTGGTACGCGGCATTCCGGGGCTGGAGAAGGCCGTGATCCTGCGCCCCGGCTACGCCATCGAATACGATTTCGTCGATCCGCGGCAGCTCGACCGCTCGCTGATGCTGCGCGCGGTGCCGCGGCTGTTCCTGGCCGGGCAGATCAACGGCACCACCGGCTATGAGGAGGCGGCGGCGCAGGGGCTGATGGCCGGGCTGAACGCCGCGCGCGCGGTGGCCGGCAGTGACCCGCTGCTGCTCGACCGGGCCGAGGCCTATGCCGGGGTGATGATCGACGACCTGATCACCCGCGGCGCGCCCGAGCCCTACCGCATGTTCACCTCGCGCGCCGAATACCGGCTGGTGCTGCGCGCCGACAATGCCGACCAGCGCCTGACCGCCCGCGGCATCGCCGCCGGCTGCGTCGGCGCCGACCGCCAGGATCTCTTCGCCCGGAAGACCGCCGCGCTGGAGGCGGCGCGGCAGCGGATCCGGTCCCTGTCGCTGACCCCGACCGAGGCGCGGCGGCACGGCCTCGCGGTGAACCAGGATGGCGTGCGGCGCGACGGCATGGACCTGCTGCGCTATCCCGGGATCGACCTGGCCGCCCTCGCCCGCATCTGGCCGGAGCTGGCGGAGTGGTCCGAGGCGGTGGCGGAGCAGATCGAGACCGAGGCGAAATACGCGGGATATCTCGACCGGCAGGAGGCGGATATTCGCGCCTTCCGCCGCGACGAGGGGCTGGCCCTGCCGGCGGAGCTGGATTTCGACGCCATCGGCAGCCTGTCGACCGAGATCCGGCAGATCCTGAAGCGCTCGCGGCCGCCGACCCTGGGCGCCGCGGCGCGGCTGCCGGGCGTCACCCCGGCGGCGCTGGTCGCCCTGCTGAAGCATGTCCGGCGCGAGGGGGAGGACCGGCGTGCCATCGCCTGAAAGGAGCGGGCCCTCCCGCCCCTCATCGTCATTGCGAGCGCAGCGAAGCAATCCGTTGCGGCTCTGGCTGCCGACGGTGTGGATCGCTTCGTCGGCTTCGCCTCCTCGCGATGACGGGTCGGGCAGTGACGGTGTCCCTTTGCGTCGTTGCGAGCGCAGCGAAGCAATCCATGGCGGTTCCCATCAGCGACGGTGTGGATTGCCTCGTCGGCTGTCGCCTCTTCGCAACGGCGGGGAAAGACGGCCAGCCCGGCATCGCAGGGCGTCATGACGGGGGCCGACGAAACCGCTCCCCTCCCCCCGGATCTCGCCGAGAAGCTCGACCGCTACGAGGCGCTGCTGCGGAAGTGGCAGGGGGCGATCAACCTGGTCGCGCCCTCCACCCTGCCGGAGCTGCGGCGCCGGCATTTCGAGGATTCGCTGCAGCTGGTGCCGCTGATCCCGGCCGGCGCCAGGACGCTGGTCGATCTCGGCAGCGGCGCCGGCTTCCCGGGGCTGGTTCTGGCCATCGCCACCGGGCTGGAAACGCATCTGGTCGAAAGCGACCAGCGCAAGGCCGAGTTCCTGCGCGCTGTTTCACGTGAAACAGCGGCGCCGGTGACGGTCCATGCCAAGCGGATCGAACAGGTGCCGCCCTTCCCGGCCGATGTGGTGACCGCCCGGGCGCTGGCCGCCCTGCCCGTCCTGCTCGGCCATGCCGCCCGATTCGCCGGCCCCTACACCGTCGCGCTGTTCCCGAAGGGCCGCGCGGCCGAGGCCGAATTGACCGCCCTGCCCGCATCACCGAAGATGACCATCGACCTCCATCCGAGCCGGACCGATCCCGAGGCCGTGCTCATCCGCATCGAGGGGTTCGCCCGTGGCTGACGACGCCCAGATGACAACCTTGAGCGCGGTGGCCGAGGCCCCCCGCCTCACCCGCACCATCGCCATCGCCAACCAGAAGGGCGGCGTCGGCAAGACCACCACGGCGATCAACCTGGCCACGGCCTTGGCCGCGGTGCGCAAGCGCGTGCTGGTGATCGACCTCGACCCGCAGGGCAACGCCTCGACCGGCTTCGGCCTGCCGCGGGCCAAGCGCGGCGTCGGCTCCTATGACCTGCTGTTCGGCACCACCAGCGTCGCCGATTCGGCCGTGCCGACCGAGGTGCCGGGCCTGGACCTGATCCCGGCCTCGGTCGACCTGGCCGGCGCCGAGGTGCAGCTGGTCGAGGCGGTGCGGCGCGAATACCGGCTGCGCAGCGCGCTCAGGCCCCATGCCGACGGTTACGATTACGTGCTGATCGACTGCCCGCCGTCGCTCGGCCTTCTCACCCTCAACGCGCTGACCGCGGCCGATGCCGTGCTGGTGCCGCTGCAATGCGAGTTCTATGCGCTGGAGGGGCTCAGCCACCTGATGCGGACGATCGAGCGCGTCCGCAAGGCCTTCAACCCGGCGCTCGAGATGCAGGGGATCGTGCTGACCATGTATGACCGGCGCAACAACCTCTCCGACATGGTGGCGCGCGACGTGCGCCAGCATCTCGGGGCCAAGGTGTACGAGACGGTGATCCCGCGGAACGTGCGGGTCTCCGAGGCGCCGTCGCACGGCAAGCCGGTCCTGGTCTACGATCTCGCCTCCTCCGGCGCCCAGGCCTATGTCCACCTCGCCTCCGAGATGCTGAAGCGCGAAGAGCAGAGGAGTGCCGCATGAGCGCGGCCGAGAGCAGCTCCCGCCGCCGCCCGAGCCTGGGCCGCGGCCTCGACGCCCTGTTCGGCGAGGCCGACGAGGCGGATATCGCCGCCGCCAGCGAAGGCGGCGAGCCGCGGGCGCCGCGCAGCCTGCCGATCGAGTTCCTGAGCCCCGGCCCGTTCCAGCCGCGGCGGAAGTTCGACGAAGGCGAAATGGACCGGCTGGTCGAGTCGATCCGCACCCAGGGCGTGCTGCAGCCGATCCTGGTGCGGCCGGTCGAGGGCAAGGCCGATCGCTACCACATCATCGCCGGCGAGCGCCGCTGGCGCGCGGCGCAGAAGGCCAGGCTGCACGAGGTGCCGGTGGTGGTCCGGCCGATGTCGGACCGTGACGCGCTGCAGATCGCGATCATCGAGAACGTGCAGCGCCAGGACCTGACGGCGCTGGAGGAGGCCGAAGGCTATCAGCGGCTGCTGGCCGAGTTCGGCCTGACCCAGGAGGATGTGGCCCAGGCGGTGGGCAAGAGCCGCAGCCACATCGCCAACACGCTGCGCCTGCTCGACCTGCCGGACACGGTGCTGGCCCTGCTGCAGGAGGGGCAGCTGACGGCGGGCCATGCCCGCGCCCTGCTCGCCTGCCCGGACCCGGAGGCGGCGGCGCGGACGGTGATCGCCAAGGGGCTGAACGTCCGCCAGACCGAGCAGCTGGCCCGCGACGTCCGCGAGCAGCCCTCCCCGTCCCGCCCGGCGGCGCGCGACCCGAACATCGTGGCGCTGGAGCGGGACATCGAGGCGCGGCTGGGCTACCGGGTGAAGATCGACACGCAGAACAACAACACCAGCGGCACGATCCACATCCAATGGAGCAACCTGGACCAGTTCGCCGCCCTGCTGAAGCGGCTGCAGGGCGCGAAGGAGAGGTGGTAAGGGCGCCTCGCGGCCTCTGTTCTCGTCATTGCGAGCGCAGCGAAGCAATCCAGGGCCGCAAGAGCGGCGGCATCGATTGCTTCGTCGGCTTCGCCTCCTCGCAATGACGACTGGGGTGGTGCAAGGCCCCCTCCCTGTCATGCCCGGGCTTGACCCGGGCATCCAGAAGATGTCGACGCTCTCTGGATTGCCGGGTCAAGCCCGGCAATGACAAAGAGAATGTGGTTTCTTGCTAAGAGTTTGAAATCCTTCAGTTTTTCCGCGCCACCGCCCGCGCGATGCGCAGCAGGGTGGCGGCGCAGACGGTCTCCGGCGGGCGGCCGGTGCGCTTGCATTCGGCCTCGGCCTCGATCAGGCGGCGCAGCGCCTCGCCGATCTGGGCCTGGTTCCAGCGGCGGACCTGGCCGCGGATCGCCGCCTTCGCCTTGAAGAACACCGGCGGCCGCAGCGCCGCCATCGCCGCGTCCGGCGCGTCGCCGCTGTCGATCATCACCGCCAGCTGGTGCAGCCGCAGGAAGTGGCGCTGCACCGCGCGCAGGATGCCGATCGCCTCGCCGCCTTCCGACAGCAGCCGGTTCAGCGCGCGGTCGAGGCCCTGCAGGTCGCCATCGGCCACCGCCATGGCCAGGTCGTCGAGCGAGCGCTCGGTGGCGTCGCCGACGCAGGCGCGCACCGCCTCGAGGTCGACCCGGCCCCCCTCCCCCACATAGGCGATCAGCTTCTCGATCTCGCGCCGGGCGATCTGGCGGTCGCCGACCAGCGACGCCGCCAGCAGCTGCTCGGCCTCGCCATCGGCCGAGACCTTGGCCTCGGCCAGCATGCGGTGGATGAAGCGCCCGATCGCCTCCTCGTCCGGCATGTAGCAGGCGATCGCGGCCGCGCCGTCCGCGGCCTCCGCCAGCTTGCGCAGGGCCGAGCGCGGCGTCAGCTCGTCCGCCTCCAGCACCACCAGCGTGTCGGTCTCCCCGCCCGCCAGAACCGCCTCCAGCGCCGGCGCCACCGCATCGGTCGCGTCCCGCACCCGCACCAGCCGGCGGCCGCCGGTCAGCGACAGGGCGAAGACCTCGTCGACCAGCCGGGCCGGGTCGCGGCCGATCTCGGCCGACGCCACCTCCGCGACGCGGAACGGGTCGGTCGGCGGGTCGATCACGCCGCGGGCCAGCGTGTCGGCATAATCGCGCACGGCGCCGGCATCCGGGCCGTACAGCAGCACCGCGCGGATGCCGGGATCGGGCCGCCGGACGAAGCTGTCGATCCGGTTCGGCGGCAGCTTCACGGATGCCGGTCGAAATAGAGCGCGAGGCGGGTGCGGATGTCCTCGCTGAGCGAATGCAGCGCCCGCTCGCGGGCATCGCGCTCGCCCACCAGCGTCGTGTACTGGTCGGCCAGGACGTTGAAGCTGGTGATCTCGGTCACCGAATCGGAGAAGACCGGCTGGCCGGTCTTCTTGTCCACCAGCACGAAGCTGGCGGTCAGCGTCAGGTTCTTGCGGGTCGTCGTCAGGTCGCTGATCAGGTTCACGTCCTGCTGCGATTCGCCGAGCGACACCGAGAGGTCATAGGCCGGCTGCGCCGGCCGGCCCTGCGGGTTGAGCGTGCGGATCAGCTCGGTGCGCAGGATCTGTCCGGGCCGGTCGCCGATGATGCCGACATTGACCTGTGCCAGCCGGTCGGACATCGCCGTGCCGGCGGAGTTGGTGCCGTAGAGCGGCCGGAGGCCGCAGGCCCCGAGCGCGAGGATCAGCAGCAGCGGCGCCGCGCGTTTAGCCCACGACATTGACGATCCTGTTCGGGACGACGATGACCTTGCGCACGGTGCGGCCCTCCAGCGCGCGGGCGACGTTGGCGTCGGCCAGCGCGGCCTCGCGCGCCGTCGCCTCGTCCGCGTCGCGCGGCAGCACGAGGGTGGCGCGCAGCTTGCCGTTGACCTGGACCGCCACGGTCGCGGTCTCGTCGACCAGCAGCGCCGGATCCGCCTTCGGCCAGGGCGCGTCGGCCAGCAGGTCCTCGTGGCCCAGATGCCGCCACAGCGCCTCGCCGATATGCGGCACCATCGGGCCGATCAGCCGGACCAGCCCGTCGAAGGCCTCGCGCAGCGCCCAGGCCTCGCCCGGGCCGCTGCCGCCGATCTTGCCGATCAGGTTCGTCAGCTCGCGGATGCGGGCCACGGCCTTGTTGAAGTGGAACGTCTCCAGGTCGTCGCCGACGCCGGCGATGGTCTTGTGCAGGGCCCGGCGCAGCCCCTCGGCCGCCGGGCTCAGCGCGTTCGGCGCCGGCTCGCCCGCCGCCGGCAGCGGCACCGGCGGCTCGGTCACCAGCCGCCACAGCTGCTGCAGGTAGCGCCAGGCGCCCTCGATGCCGGCCTCGGTCCATTCCATGTCGCGGTCCGGCGGGCTGTCGGACAGGATGAACAGCCGCGCGGCGTCGGCGCCGTAGGTGTCGATGATCAGCTGCGGATCGACCGTGTTCCGCTTCGACTTCGACATCTTCTCGATGCGGCCGGCGGTGACCGGGCTGCCGTCGGCCGCCTTGGTCCAGCGGCCTTCCTGGTCCCGCGCGACCTCGGTCGGATACAGCCAGGCGCCGTGCGCGTCGCGATAGGTCTGGTGCGTGATCATGCCCTGGGTGAACAGCCCGGCGAAGGGCTCGTCGACGCCCAGATAGCCGCAGCGCTTCAGCGCCCGGGTGAAGAAGCGCGAATACAAGAGGTGCAGCACCGCGTGCTCGATCCCGCCGATATACTGGTCGACCGGCAGCCAGCGGTCGACCGCCGCACGCTCGAAGGCCTGCGGGCTGCGCGGCGAGCAGAAGCGCGCGAAGTACCAGGAGCTCTCGAAGAAGGTGTCGAAGGTGTCGGTCTCGCGCCGCGCCTTGCCGCCGCATTTCGGGCAGTCGACATGCTTCCAGGTCGGGTGCCGGTCCAGCGGGTTGCCCGGCTGGTCGAAGGTCACGTCCTCCGGCAGGGTCACCGGCAGCTGGTCCTCCGGCACCGGCACGATGCCGCATGCGTCGCAATGGATGATCGGGATCGGGCAGCCCCAGTAGCGCTGGCGCGACACGCCCCAGTCGCGCAGCCGGTAGCGCACCGTCCCCTCCCCGGCCCCGCGCTGCTGCAGGGCGGCGATGGCGATGTCCTTGGCCTCGGTGACCGTCACCGGGCGGTCCGGCGTCAGCGGGCCTAGGTCGTAGGCGAACACGCCGTCGGTCAGGACCATCGCCTCGGCCAGGGCCGCGCCGTCCGGCCGGTCCCCGCCGGCCGGCCACAGCACCGGGACGATCGGCAGGCCGTAGGCGCGGGCGAAGTCGAAATCGCGCTGGTCGTGCGCCGGGCAGCCGAAGATGGCGCCGGTGCCGTATTCCATCAGCACGAAATTGGCGACATAGACCGGGACGGTGCGGCTCGGGTCCAGCGGGTGGACGGCGCGCAGCCCGGTGTCGATGCCCCGCTTCTCCTGCGTCTCGATCGCGGCCTCGCTGGTGCCGGTCCGGCGGCATTCGGCGACGAACTCGGCCACCGCCGGGCTGGCGCGGCCGATCTCCTCGGCCAGCGGGTGGTCGGGCGAGACGGCGCAGAAGCTGGCGCCGAACAGCGTGTCCGGCCGGGTGGTGAAGATCTCCAGCCCATCCTGCCGGCCCTGCAGCGGGAAGGTGACGCGGGCGCCGACCGACCGGCCGATCCAGTTCTCCTGCATCAGCCGCACCCGCTCGGGCCAGCGCTCCAGCGTCGGCAGCGCGGCCAGCAGGTCGTCGGCGTATTCGGTGATGCGCAGGAACCACTGGTTCAGGCGGCGCCGCTCGACCGGCGCGCCGGAGCGCCAGCCGCGGCCGTCAATCACCTGCTCATTGGCCAGGACCGTGTTCTCGACCGGGTCCCAGTTGACCCAGGATTCCCGGCGATAGGCCAGGCCCGCCGCCAGGAAGTCCAGGAACATCTTCTGTTCGTGGCGGTAGTAGTCCGGGTGGCAGGTCGCGATCTCGCGGTCCCAGTCCAGCGACAGCCCCATGGACTGCAGCTGGGTCCGCATCGCCGCGATGTTCTCGTAGGTCCAGGCGGCCGGGTGGGCGCCGCGCTCGATCGCCGCGTTCTCGGCCGGCAGGCCGAAGGCGTCCCAGCCCATCGGGTGCAGCACGTCGAAGCCCAGGGCCCGGCGATGCCGCGCCACCACGTCGCCCAGCGTGTAGTTGCGGACATGGCCCATATGGATGCGCCCCGACGGATAGGGGAACATCTCCAGGACGTAGTATTTCGGCCGGTCCCCGAGCGTCTCCAGCCGGAAGGTGCCGCGCTCCCGCCACACGGCCTGCCAATAGGTTTCGGTCTCTCGGTGGTTGTAGCGGGACATCTCGACACTCTGAACCCTGGGAACCCAGGCATTTACAGGGAAAGGGCGCCGGGGATCAATCCCGCGGCGCCCGGAAGCACGGCAGCCCTGCAGCCGGGATCACTGCGAGCTGGTCTGCTCCAGCCCGGTGATGCGCAGCTGGCGCGCCTTGGTCAGGATGGTGTCTTCCAGCGCCGTCGACATGGTGGCCGGCGCCGGCGCATCGGCCCAGCCGTTCTTGCCCTGCACCTGGCGGAAGACGCTGACCCGGACCCCGTCGGAGCGCAGCTCGCGGCCCAGGATGTAGACGTTCAGCTTGTAGCGCTCGTTCGGGGCGCTCGGCGCCGTGTACCAGTCGGTGACGATGGTGCCGCCGAACGGGTCGGCGCTGGTGATCGGCATGAAGGAGACGGTGTCGAGGCTGGCCCGCCAGAGATAGGCGTTGACGCCGAGGACGGCCCCCTCGCCCAGATCCTTCTTCTCGTCGGCGCCGGCGCCGAAGGTCAGGCCGTTGGGGCCGAAGGCGCTCTGGTTGTCGGGGGTGGCCCGCTCGCGGGTCGGGCCCATCTCCGGGGTCGGGCTGACCTTGATGCCATCGTCGGAGCAGGCGGCAACAGAAAAGACGACCGTCAGCAGGGCGATCAGCGATCTCGGCGACATTCGGTCCGGCCACGTAGAAAAGGGGAGCGGCATCATAGCCGCTCCCCCATCGAAGGCTAGCTTTTTATCGTTCGGATCAGAACGCGACCGAGATGCCGGTCTGCAGCACGGTCTGCGACCAGTCGCCC
>Ga0182749_1003169_pt1 | contig 11419 bp, 9 predicted proteins | sample eDN3rd37CKraftMG_FD_128875 | JGI IMG/M metagenome (GOLD analysis project Ga0182749, IMG submission 128875) | Enriched Miracle-Growth compost microbial communities from Emeryville, California, USA - eDNA 3rd pass 37_C Kraft MG (version 2) (version 2) ...
GCCGGACGAGTTCAAGTCCTACGAGACCGTCGCCTACGCCAAGGGCTTCCTGATGGTGTCGTCGAGCCCGCTGACGCGCTCCTCGCACCACGCCGGCGAGGATTTCGCCCGGCTCAAGGCGGCGCGCGACGCGCGGCGCTGATGCCTTCGTTCTCGACCCGGCGCAATGTCAGGCACGCGGCGGAGGACATGTTCGCCCTGGTGGCGGACGTGGACAAATATCCGCAGTTCGTGCCGTTGTGCGAGAGCCTGCGCGTGCGCCGCCGCACCACCGAGGCCGACGGCACGGAGGTGCTCGTCGCGGACATGACCGTCGCCTACAAGATGATCCGCGAGACCTTCACCAGCAGGGTCACGCTCGACAGGCCAAAGCTGCAAATCCTGGTGCAGTATCTCAACGGCCCGTTCAGCCGCATGGAGAACCGCTGGAGCTTCAAGCCGACGGGCGAGAAGAGCTGCGAGGTCTCGTTCTCCATCGACTACGAGTTCAGGAGCCGCATGCTCGGCATGCTGATGGGCGCCATGTTCGACACCGCGTTCCGCCGCTTCTCCGCGGCGTTCGAGCAGCGCGCCGATGCGGTGTACGGAACGGCCTAGAGAGAACGATCTGCCGTCCGCCTCGCATCGGCGAGGCCATGCTTCCCGTTCGGCCATCGACAGGAGAATAAGCCCGCGCGAGGTTCACGTCTTCGCGCGCCGGGCTGGCGCGGCGTCCAGGCAGCGCCTAGCCTAGCAGGAGACATCCGAGGGACGCGCCATGGTCCAAGCTGCCGCATTGAGCCTCGCCGGCCACGACACCGCGCCGGCCGCCATCGAAGCCACGGTCAACTACCTGCTCGACACCGGCGAGACGCCCTACACCTACACGGGCGGGCCTGGCTCGCTCGAGACGCGATCGAGCGGCACGCCCGATCCGCGGCAGGTGACGATCCACAACGCCCGGCTCGAGGTGGGCCGCTTCGACCTCGACCGCGACGGATTCCGCTTCGTGCGCCACGACACGGCGATGGCGGACTTCTTCGATCCCGACGAGATCGCGCGCGTGTATTATCCCGAGATGGTCGATCTCGTGAAGGCGGAGACCGGCGCATCCCGCGTCGTGGTGTTCGACCACACGCTGCGCACCGCCGACGACGCGCTGCGCGAGCGGCAGAAGATCCGCGAGGTGGTGCGCCGCGTCCACAATGACTACACCGAGTGGTCGGGGCCGCAGCGCGTGCGCGACATCCTGTCCGACGAGGCCGAGACGCTGCTGAAGCGCCGCTTCGCCATCGTGCAGGTGTGGCGGCCGATCCGCTACCCGGTCGAGACCGCGCCGCTCGCGATCTGCGATGCGACGAGCGTCTCGGACAAGGACTTCGTCGTTTCCGAGCGGCGCTATCCCGACCGCGTCGGCCAGACCTATTCGGTCAAATACAACCCCGCGCACCGCTGGTACTGGCTGCCGCGCATGCGCCGCGACGAGGCGCTGGTGTTCAAGGTCTACGACTCGGAGAAGGACGGCCGCGCGCGCTGGTCGGCCCACACCGCGTTCGACGACCCGACCGCGCCGCCCGACGCGCGGCCGCGCGAGAGCATCGAAATCCGCACCCTGGCGTTTTTCTGAAACCTAGCGCGTCACCGCGTCATAGGCCGCGGCGAGCTCGCGCGCGCCGGGGCGCTTGATCTCCTCGTCCATGCGCGCGTCGGTCGCCGCCAGGAGCTTCGCGACCACGTTGTTGCGGATCGCGACAGGGTTGCGCTCGTAGCCCGACTGCTGGAAGAAATTCGCGGTCGGCACTTTCTCGCGCATGTCCGCCGGCATCGACACCATGTCGAAGCCGTTGCCGTCGCCGGTGAGGTTCATCATTTCGAGCTCGGCCGCGGTCAGCGCGCGCGCGTAGCCCTTGCGCCGGGCATAGATCACCGACGTCAGCAGCTTGTGGGTCTGGAGATAGGGGCCGATGTCGATGTCGAGGTTGAGCGCGTGCACGCCCCAGCCGCGCGGCGTGTTGGCGATGCGCTCGTGCGCGCTCCAGTCGTCGGGCACGCTGCGGGCGAAACGGATCATCTGCTGGAGCGCGGCGATCTTGCGCTCCAGCGCGTCGCGCGCATCGCCCGTCATCGCCGCCGCGCGTTCGCGCAGCGCGCGCAGGATCGTGTCGCCCTGTTCGGCGAGCAATTCGACCGTGTTGGTGTGCAGGAGCTGGTTGTAGCCGAGCGCGGTCGAGATGGCGCGGGCGTTGGGGCGCGGACGCTCCAGGCCGGCCTGCACGTCATAGCAGCCGTCGCCGCTCGCCTCGAAGCTGTAGACGCGCACGACCTGGTCCCTGGTCAGGCCGGCGGCCGCGGCGACCTTCACGTAGGCGCGCTTGTAGTCGCGCTCGGAGGCCGGCCGCTGCGGCACGAAGTTGAACTGCTCGCGCGCCTCGCGCAGGAAATCGGCCACCACGGGAATGACCCGGGGCGGCCTCGCGGGCGCCGACGGATCGATCGGCTTCGGCGGCCCCGTGTAGAGCGGCGGCTGCGTCAGCACATAGTCGTCGAGCGCGATCTCGTCGTGGTCGCGGCGCTTGGCGAAGCGGCGGCGGCGCTTGTCGGAGATGTCGCTCCAGTAAACCTTGGCCTTGCCTTCGTAAACGTCGTGGACCGCGTGATAGGCGGCGAGCTTGCGGTGGTACTCGGCCATGGCCGTGGCGAGGTCGCCCTCGGCCCGCACCGCCGCGGCCGACAGCACCAGGGCCGCCAGGACCGCCATCGTCACAGGACCGCTCACGCCGCCCGGCCATCGCACCATGTGCGCCAATCCGTCGAACGCCCCCTCGAATCCCTTGCCTAATCTACAGGACGTGGCGGACCACGTCAGGCCGCGCCAGGGCTTCGAGCAGGTCGAGCGCCATCAGAACCGAGCGGCGGCGGACCTCGCCGCGGCCGAGATCGCCGAAGCGCAGCTCGCGGGCGAGGCGGTGGCCGGCGCGGGAGGCGGCGGCGAAATGCACCAGGCCCACCGGCTTCTCCGCCGAGCCGCCGCCTGGCCCGGCGATGCCGGTGATGGCGACCGCGAGGTCGGCCGGGCTGTGGGCCAGCGCGCCGTCCGCCATGGCGACCGCAGTCTCGTGGCTCACGGCGCCGTGGCGCGCCAGCGTCTCCGCGGGAACGCCGAGCATGCGCTCCTTGGCCCCGTTGGAGTAGGTGACGAAGCCGCACAGGACCACGGAGGAGGAGCCGGCTATCTCGGTCAGCGCGCCGGACACCAGCCCGCCGGTGCAGGACTCCGCCGTCGCCACCGTGAGCGCGCGCGCCTTGCAGGCATCGAGCACGCGGACCGCCGCGGCGCGGAGTTCGTCGTCGATCATGGCTGCGCCCCGAACGGCAGCCGCACGGTGGCCGTCGCCATGGCGACGATGCCTTCGCCGCGGCCGGTGAAGCCGAGCTTCTCGCTGGTCGTCGCCTTCACCGCCACGCGGTCGAGGGCGAGGCCGGCGATCTCGGCGACGCGCGCGCGGATGGCGTCGCGGTACGGCCCGACGCGCGGGGCCTCGCAGACCACGGTGGCGTCGAGATGGGCGATCGCGCCGCCGCGGGCGCGCACCCGCTCGACGGCGAAGGCGAGGAAGCGGTCGGAGGAGGCGCCGCGCCATTGCGGGTCGCTCGGCGGGAAATGCACGCCGATGTCGCCCTCGGCCAGCGCGCCGAGGATCGCATCCACCAGGGCATGGAGAACCACGTCGGCATCCGAGTGGCCGGCCAGCGCGCGGGTGTGCGGCACGCGCACGCCGCCGAGCATGACGTGATCGCCGTCGCCGAACACGTGCACGTCGAAGCCCGAGCCGGTGCGGATGTCGCCGAGCGATGCGGCCATGATGGCTTCGGCGCGGGCGAAATCGTCGGCGGTGGTCATCTTGATGTTCTCAGGCTCGCCGGGAAACACGTGGATGGGAAGGCCGGCCCATTCGGCCAGCGCGGCGTCGTCGGAGAAGTCCTGCCGGCCGGCCTCGGCCGCCCTGCGATGGGCGTCGAGCAGCGGCCGGAACGCGAACGCCTGCGGCGTCTGCACCGTGCGCAGCGCCGCGCGGTCGAGCGTTCCGGTGACGCGGCCGCCGTCCACCGACTTCACCGTGTCGGTGACGGCGAGCGCCGGGATGGCGCCGGCGCAATCGCCCGATACGGCGGCGACGGCACGATCGATGAGGGCCGGCGACAGGAACGGCCGCGCCGCGTCGTGAATCAGCACCACGTCGGGCGCGTCCGCTTCGAGCGCGGCAAGGCCGGCGCGCACCGAATCCTGGCGCGTCGCGCCGCCAAGCGCCGGAGGGAGCATGGCGAGACCCGCGGCTGCGGCCTTGAATGCGGCCACGTCGTCCGCATGCACCACGGGCACTACCGCTGCCACGGCCGGATGCCGTGTCAAAGCCTCGAACACGTGCCGCACCACGGGCTTGCCCATGAGCGACCGGTACTGCTTGGGCACGCCGCCGCCGGCGCGCTCGCCGCGGCCCGCCGCCACCACCACTGCCGCCACTTTAGCCATGCCCGCCCACGCCGGATCCTGGTTGCGGAAATCCCTTTATCCCATGGTTTTCCCATGGGAAACCGAGGTATTCACCAGGCGGGTGTCATTGTTGCGTTGCAGCACTTGCCTCCCGGCTCAATTTGGCTATTCTCTGGGCAAATGGAGCAACGCTTAAATTCTAGGCATGGCAACGGTGCCATCCCGGATGCGGCCTCGGGCCCCGGACGCATCCGGATCGACCGCATCGCGCTTTCCAATCGCGTCATTCTCGCGCCGATGTCCGGCATCAGCGATGCGCCGTTCCGCCGCCAGGTCGCTGCGCTGGGCGCGGGCCTCGTCGTTTCGGAGATGACGGCCTGCGCAGGCCTGCTCAAAGGCAAGGCGGCCGTCAGGCTGCGCATGGAAGGGCAGGGCATCGGCATCCACGCGGTGCAGATCGCCGGCTGCGAGGCGCGCTGGATGGCTGAGGGCGCACGCCTCGCCGCCGATGCGGGCGCCGAGATCATCGACATCAACATGGGCTGCCCCGCGCGCCACGTGACCAACGGCGAGGCAGGCTCGGCGCTGATGCGGGACCTCGATCATGCGCTGACGCTGATCGAGGCGACCGTCGGCGCGGTGAGCGTGCCGGTGACGCTGAAGATGCGGCTCGGCTGGGACCACGACACGATCAACGCGCCCGAGCTCGCGCGCCGCGCCGAGGCCGCCGGCGTGCGGCTGGTGACGGTGCATGGCCGCACCCGCTGCCAGTTCTACAAGGGCTCGGCGGATTGGCGCGCGGTTGGCGCGGTGAAGGAGGCGGTGTCGATCCCGGTCGTCGTCAACGGCGACATCGCGAGCTTCGACAATGCCGACGCGGCGCTCGCCGCCTCGCGCGCGGACGCGGTGATGATCGGCCGCGGCGCGCAGGGCCGACCGTGGCTTCCGGGCCAGGTCGCGCGCTATTTCGCGACCGGCCGGCGCGAGGCCGACCCGCCGCTTTCCCGCCAGCTCGACCTGCTGCGCGAGCTCTACGACGGCGTTCTCGTCCACTACGGCGCGCGCGTCGGCCTGCGCCACGCGCGCAAGCATCTCGGCTGGGGCCTCAACGTGGCCGCGGAAACCGCCGGCGTCGACGAGGCCCTGCTGCGGAACTGGCGGGGACGCCTCCTGACGGCGGAGGATCCCGGCGCCGTGCTGCGCGACCTGGCCGATGCGTTCGACGCCTTTTCGTGGAGGGCCGCGGCATGAGCTTCGCGGAATCCCTGCCGTCCGCCGCGCCGACGCCGTCGGAAGCCATCCTCAACGCGCTGCCGCACCCGGTGATCGTCGTCGCCCCCGACGGCAAGATCGCCGAGGCCAACGCCGCGGCGGAAAGCTTCTTCGAGATTTCGGTGCCGCTGCTGCGGCGGAACGCGCTGCAGGACGTGGTGCCGTTCGGCAGCCCGCTGCTCGCGCTGATCGAGCAGGTGCGCGAGCGCGGCGCGCCGGTCAACGAATACAAGGTCGATCTCTCGACACCGCGCATGCCGGGCGAGCGCGTGGTCGACCTGCACGTGGCGCCGGTGAACGAGCAGCCCGGCCACGTGGTGGTGATGCTCCAGGAGCGCACCATCGCCGACAAGATGAACCGCCAGCTCACCCACCGCAGCGCGGCGCGCTCGGTGATCGCGCTCGCCTCGATGCTGGCGCACGAGATCAAGAATCCGCTCTCCGGCATCCGCGGCGCGGCGCAGCTCCTCGAACAGTCGGCGACGCCCGACGACCGCACGCTGACGCGGCTCATCTGCGACGAGGCCGACCGCATCGTGAAGCTGGTGGACCGCATGGAGGTGTTCGGGGACGAGCGCCCGGTGGAGCGCGAGCCGGTGAACATCCACGTGGTGCTCGACCACGTGAAGCGGCTGGCGCAGTCCGGCTTCGCCCGCCACATCCGTTTCGTCGAGGACTACGATCCGTCGCTGCCGCTCGTGCACGCCAACCGCGACCAGCTCGTGCAGGTATTTCTCAACCTCGTGAAGAACGCCGCGGAGTCGATCGGCGAGAGCGCGACCGACGGCGAGATCCAGTTGACCACCGCGTTCCGGCCCGGCGTCCGCCTGTCGATGCCGGGCTCGCGCTCGCGCGTCTCGCTGCCGCTGGAGTTCTGCGTCCGCGACAACGGGCCGGGCGTGCCCGACGATCTGCTGCCGCACCTGTTCGACCCGTTCGTGACCACCAAGCCGTCGGGCAGCGGCCTGGGTCTTGCTTTGGTTGCCAAGATCGTCGGCGACCACGGCGGAATCATCGAGTGCGAGTCGCAGTCGCGGCGGACGACGTTCCGCGTTTTGATGCCCAAGTTCACGGGTGACGACGCCGAGCCGGGCGGCGGTACCTAAGAGGGAGCCATGCCATCGGGAAGCATACTGGTAGCCGATGACGACGCCGCGATCCGCACCGTGCTCAACCAGGCGCTGTCGCGCGCCGGATACGAGGTGCGCTCGACGGGCAACGCGGCGACGCTCTGGCGCTGGGTGAGCCAGGGCGACGGCGACCTCGTCATCACCGACGTGGTGATGCCGGACGAGAACGCCTTCGACCTGCTGCCGCGCATCAAGAAGCACCGCCCCGACCTGCCGATCATCGTCATGAGCGCGCAGAACACGTTCATGACCGCGATCCGCGCCTCCGAGCGCGGCGCTTACGAATACCTGCCCAAGCCCTTCGACCTGAAGGAGCTCATCGCCATCGTCGGCCGCGCCCTGGCGGAGCCCAAGGAGCGCCCCGCCGCCGGCAAGGCGGAGGACTTCGACACCATCCCGCTGGTCGGCCGCTCACCGGCCATGCAGGACATCTACCGCGTGCTCGCCAGGCTGATGCAGACCGACCTCACGGTGATGATCACCGGCGAGTCCGGCACCGGCAAGGAGCTGGTGGCGCGCGCGCTGCACGATTACGGCAAGCGCCGCAGCGGTCCGTTCGTCGCCATCAACATGGCGGCGATCCCGCGCGACCTCATCGAGTCCGAGCTGTTCGGCCACGAGAAGGGCGCCTTCACCGGCGCCGCGGCGCGCGCCTCCGGCCGCTTCGAGCAGGCCGAGGGCGGCACGCTGTTCCTCGACGAGATCGGCGACATGCCGATGGAGGCGCAGACGCGGCTGCTGCGCGTGCTGCAGCAGGGCGAATACACCACCGTCGGCGGCCGCACTCCGATCAAGACCGACGTGCGCATCATCGCCGCCACCAACAAGGACCTGCGGGTGCTGATCCAGCAGGGCCTGTTCCGCGAGGATCTGTTCTTCCGCCTCAACGTGGTGCCGCTGCGGCTGCCGCCGCTGCGCGAGCGCACCGAGGACGTGCCGGACCTGCTGCGCCATTTCTTCGCGCTCGGCGAGCGAGAGGGCCTGCCGCCCAAGCAGATCGACATGGCCGCCATCGACCTGCTCAAGCGCTACCGCTGGCCCGGCAACGTGCGCGAGCTCGAAAACCTCGCGCGCCGGCTCGCCGCGCTCTATCCGCAGGAGGTCATCACCGCGGCGGTCATCGAGCAGGAGCTGGCGCAGCCGGTCGCGCCGGTCGCGAGCGCCGAGCCGTCGGCGGAGGAGGGGCTCTCGGCCGCGGTCGAGCGCCATCTCGCCCGCTATTTCGCCGGCTTCCAGCACGACCTGCCGCCGCCCGGCCTCTATCACCGGGTGCTGCGCGAGATCGAATATCCGCTGCTGACGGCGGCGCTGGCCGCCACCCGCGGCAACCAGATCCGCGCCGCCGACCTGCTCGGGGTCAACCGCAACACGCTGCGCAAGAAGATCCGCGACCTGGAAATCCAGGTGATACGGGCGAGCAGCTAGCCGGCCTGAGCGGCCGCCTGTATCGGGCTTCCGCCCACGAGAAGGGCCGGGCGCCTCCTGGGTTCGGGCGGCACACCGCCGGATAGCTCCTGGGTTTGTCCCCCGGAGGCTTCCGGGCGCGCGGCGCGTGTCTCAATTTTGCAACATTGTTGTATAAACGCATCAGGCGGCGCGGTTTTCGGCCGCGCCGCGGGGACGCGCCGCGAGCCGGCGCCGGGGATTTCAATGAGCACAGCCATGTCCTCCGTCGAGGCCGCCGGCGGCAGACCGGCCGCGGAACCGGTCCTCGCCGATGACGGCATGGTTGCGGGCAAGAATTTCACCACCGGCGTCATCGGGCTGATCGCGGTCGGCATCGCGCTCACCTCGGCGGCCGTCACCTTTGCCGTGCTCGGCGGCTTCACGCCGATCGCCCCCACCAACAAGGTCGTGCTCTCGGTGCTCGCCGGCAACGGCGTCACGGTCCTGATCCTGCTCGTCATCGTCGGCCGCGACGTCTGGCAGATCATCCAGGCGCGCCGGCGCGGGCGCACCGGCTCCCGCCTGCACGGCCAGATCGTCGGCCTGTTCTCGGTGGTCGCCGTGGTGCCGGCGATCCTGGTGGTCATCGTCGCCAGCATCACGCTCAACCGCGGCCTCGACCGGATGTTCTCCGAGCGCAATCGCGCACTGATCGTGAACTCGTTCAACCTCGCCCAGGTCTATCTGCACGAGCACGCCCAGGCGCTCGGCAACGACATCAAGGCCGTGGACTTCGACCTCGCCTGGCTCAAGCCCTATTTCGAGCAGGACCGCGCGCATTTCCGCCAGGAGCTCACCGCCCGCGCCGCCGCGCGCAAGCTGTCCGCCGTGGTCCTGCTCGACGGCAACCGCAATGTCGTCGAATCCGCCGAGATGAACGCCACGCGGCAGTTCGAGCTGCCGCCGCAGGTCAATCTCGCCGACATTACCGAGAACGAGCCGCGGTTCTGGCTGTCGCCGGAAGCCGACTTCGTCGGCGCGGTCATGAAGGTCAAGCTCTACGACAACACCTATGTCATGGTGGCGCGGCTGCTCGATCCCATGGTGACGACGCACCTCAAGGAGACCCAGACCAGCATCCGCGAATATGCCGCCGTCGAGGCGCAGCGGCTCGGCATCCAGATCGCGTTCGCGCTGATGTATACGGTGATCGCGCTGGCCGTGCTGCTGTCCGCGGTGTGGCTCGGCTTCAATTTCGCCAACCGCCTGGTCGAGCCGATCCGGCGCCTCATCACCGCGGCCAACCTTGTCTCCACCGGCAACCTGGTGGTGCAGGTGCCGGTCAGCAGCTCGGAGGGCGACCTCGCGCAGCTCGGCAAGTCCTTCAACAAGATGACGCAGGACCTGCGGACCCAGCGCGACGACATCGTGCGCGCCCGCGACCTGATCGACAGCCGCCGGCTGTTCACCGAGGCGGTGCTGGCCGGCGCCAGCGCGGGCGTCATCGGCGTCGACGCCAACGGTGCCATCACCATCCTCAACCGCTCGGCGGAAAAGCTCATCGGCTGCAGCGAGGCCGATGCCCTCGGCCGCCCGCTGGTGACTCTCGTTCCCGAGCTGGCGCAGGTGGTGGCCGGCGCACGCGGCGGCGCGCAGCGGCTGACCCAGGACCAGGTCTCCATCACCCGCGGCGGGCGCGAGCGCACGCTCTCGGTGCGGGTCACCACCGAGCAGTCCTCGGACCAGCGGCACGGCTACGTCATCACCCTCGACGACATTACGGAACTGGTGGCGGCGCAGCGCACCTCGGCCTGGGCCGACGTGGCGCGCCGCATCGCCCACGAGATCAAGAACCCGCTGACCCCGATCCAGCTCTCCGCCGAGCGGCTGCGCCGCAAGTACGGCGCGGTCATCACCGAGGACAAGGCGGTGTTCGAGCAATGCACCAGCACCATCGTGCGCCAGGTCGACGACATCCGCCGCATGGTGGACGAGTTCTCGCGCTTCGCCCGCATGCCCAAGGCGGTGATGGCCGCGGAGGACGTGGCCGACACCGTGCGCCAGGTGGTGTTCCTGATGCGGGTCGGCAATGCCGACATCGACTTCGACGTCGAAATCGCGGAAGACCCGATGCCGGCCCACTTCGACCGCCGCCTGATCTCGCAGGGCCTCACCAACATCATCAAGAACGCCACGGAGGCGATCTCGGCCGTGCCGCCGGAGCAATTGGGCCGCGGCCGCATTAAGGTTTCGGCCGAACGCGACGGCGCCGTGATCCACATCGACGTGGTGGACAACGGCATCGGCCTGCCGCGCGAAAACCGCAATCGGCTGCTGGAGCCCTATGTCACGACCCGCGAGAAGGGCACCGGGCTCGGCCTCGCCATCGTCGGCAAGATTCTCGAAGAACACGGCGGCTCGATCCAGTTGCGCGACGCCGCGGAAAAGGAACCGGGCGCGCGAGGCACCTGGGTCCGGCTCTCGTTCGCCTCGCTGCAGGCGCCGGCCGACGCCGCGCCGGCCGGACAGAAACGTGAGGTGGCGTCATGAGCTCGGACATCCTCATCATCGACGACGAAGAAGACATCCGCGAGCTGGTCGCCGGCATCCTCCAGGACGAGGGCCACGGCACCCGCACCGCCGGCAACAGCGACCAGGCCATGGACGCGATCCGCCAGCGCCGGCCGAGCCTCGTGTTCCTCGACATCTGGCTGCAGGGAAGCCGGCTCGACGGGCTCCAGCTCCTCGACATGATCAAGGAGGAGCACCCGAACCTGCCGGTGGTGATGATCTCCGGCCATGGCAACATCGAGACCGCGGTCGCGGCCATCAAGCGCGGGGCCTACGACTTCATCGAGAAGCCGTTCAAGGCCGACCGGCTGGTCCTCGTCGCCGACCGCGCGCTGGAGACATCGCGGCTCAAGCGCGAGGTGAAGGAGCTCAAGCAACTGGCTCCGGTGGCTACGAAAATCGTCGGCCGGTCGCCCGCCGTGAACCAGCTCCGCCAAGCCATCGAGCGGATCGCGCCCACCAACAGCCGGGTCATGATCGTCGGTCCATCCGGATCGGGCAAGGAGCTCGCCGCGCGCACCGTTCACAGCCTGTCGGCGCGCGCGCAGGGCCCGTTCATCGTCATCAACGCGGCGGCGATCACGCCCGA
>Ga0182749_1003172_pt1 | contig 11410 bp, 8 predicted proteins | sample eDN3rd37CKraftMG_FD_128875 | JGI IMG/M metagenome (GOLD analysis project Ga0182749, IMG submission 128875) | Enriched Miracle-Growth compost microbial communities from Emeryville, California, USA - eDNA 3rd pass 37_C Kraft MG (version 2) (version 2) ...
AGGAAGGGGTCGATGTTGAACAGCACCAGGGCCTGGGTGATGATCGCGACGATGACGACGCCCAAGAGGGTCGCCGACACGCTGACATGGCCGCCGGACAGCACCGCCCCGCCGATCACGGGCGCGGCGAAGGACAGGATCAGCCAGTCGTCGCCGATTGTCGGCTGGCCGATCTGCAGCCGCGCCACCAGCAGGATGCCGGCCAAGGCGGCGAGCAGGCCGGAGATGGCGTGAGCCGCCACCACGGTGAAGCCGACCGAGATGCCCGACAGCTCCGCCGCATGCTGGTTGCCGCCGACCGCGAGGATGAAGCGGCCCAGCGCCTGGCGGTTCAGCAGGAACCACAACCCCACCGCCACCAGTGCCGTCGGCAGCACCAGCCAGGGCAGCGGGTCGATGAAGGTGGTGTTGCCGAAGACCTTCACCGCATCCGGGATGCCGTAGAAGGGCTGGGCCTGGGTGATGCCCAGATTGATGCCCTTGAACATCGACAGGCTGGCCAGGGTGATGACGAAGGCGCTGATCCCGGTCCAGGCGATGAAGACGCCGTTCACCATCCCGGCGCCCAGGCCGATCAGCAGCGCCAGCACGGCGGCGACCGGGGCCGGCAGGCCCCAGACCTGCATCATCCCGGCGAAGCTGATCGCGGCCAGGCCGCCGATGGCGCCGACCGACAGGTTCATCTGCCCGACCGCGATGATGATCATCTGCGAGAAGGCGATCAGCGCGTTGATCGAGATCGCCAGCAGCAGCACCTGGATGTTCAGCGGCGACAGGAAGGACGGGTTGAAGGCGCCGACGATGACGATCGCCAGCACCGTGACCAGCAGCGGGCCGAACCAGTCGGTCCGGGCGTAGCGGGAAAGGGCACCCATCACATCATCCTCCGGCGCGCCAGGACCGAGCGGCGCGCCATGTCCATCAGCACGGCCAGGAGCAGCAGCAGGCCCAGGAAGGCCTGCACCCAGAATTCGCCGACCTGCAGCAGCAAGAGGCCACTGGTCAGCAGCGTCACCAGGAAGGCGCCGAGGAAGGTGCCGGCCACCGACACCCGGCCGCCGGACAAGAGCGTCCCGCCCAGCACCGGCCCCAGGAAGGCGGGCAGCAGCCAGTCCTGCCCCAGCTGCCCGGCCATGGAGGGCAGGGCGGCGCCGTTGCGCGCCACCAGCATCAGCGCGGCGATGCCGGCCAGCAGGCCCGACAGCGCGTGGCAGGTGATGAAGACCCGGTCGACGCGGATGCCGGACAGGGAAGCGGCCTCCGGCTTCGCGCCGGCGGCCAGCATCTCGCGCCCGGTCACGGTGAAGCGGTACAGCACCACCAGCAGCACCGCCGCGGCCAGGGCCACCAGCAGCAGCGGCGACAGCATGCCGTCGAGGAACCGCATCCGGCCGAAGGCGGAGAAGACAGGCGGCAGCTCGCGATAGGATTCGGCCCGGGTCAGGAAGATCATCAGCCCGAAGAAGATGCTCATGCTGGCGAGCGTGATGATGAAGCTGTGCAGGCCGGAGCGGACGACCGCCCAGCCGTTGACGAAGCCCAGCGCCGCGCCCAGGGCGAGGCCGCCGAGGATCGCCAGCGGCCAGGGCAGGCCGGCATCCTGGATCAGCCAGCCGCAGGCCATGGCGGCGCAGACGCCGATGGCGCCGACCGCCAGGTTCAGCCCGCCGGTGACGATCACCACCATCATCGACAGGCCGATCATGACGTTGATCGCCGCGGTGCGGCCCAGCGTGAACAGGTTGAACGGCGACAGGAAGCCGGGGGTCAGCAGGCCGAAGGCGGCGACGAACACCGCGATCAGCACGATCAGCCCGAACTCGTTGGTCAGCCAGAAGCGCGGCCGGCCGGACGCCGCGCGCGGCGTCGCCTGCGGGGACCCGGCATGGGACGGGGGCGCGGCGCTGTCTTCGGCATGCATCGGTCTGGCTCTGGGAAACGGTCCGCGGGGGCCGGCCGGACCGCGACGGCCCGGCCGGGCAAGGCCGCTCAGGAGTTGCAGGTCAGGTAGGTCTTGTCGAAGCTGGCCAGCAGGGTCTTGGTGATGTCCTGCATGGCGCTGACATAGGTGTCGACCTTGTCGGCGCCGACGAAGACGGTGCCGGAATCGACGAAGCGGCTGGTCAGCGCGTTGGTCTTCCACGGCGCGTCGGCCTTGATCTTGCAGCCGTTGCGCAGCCGGTCGACGACATGGGACCCGATATAGGCTTGGCCGTACGGGTTCTGCAGCATCGTGCCGTGCACGAAGCCGTCCTTGATCGCCGACAGCACCGCCTGGTCATGGTCGATCGCGACCATCTGGATGCGCTTGTCGCCGATCCGGCGCAGCGCGTTGGCGGCGACGACCGACGGCACCCAGGCGGTGCTGATGATGCCGTCGATATCGGCGGCATGGGCGGCGAGATAGGCGTTGATCTTCTCTTCCGCCGGCTCCGGCGCGTCGATGTCGGCGATCACCTGCACGACCTGCGCGCCTTCCTCCTTCGCCGCCTTCTCGACTGCGTCGATGCGCAGCTGGGTGTTGGGGTCGACCAGGAAGCCGGTGACATGCAGGATCCGCTTCTTGCCGGCCATCGCTTTCAGCAGCTCCTTGGTGCCGAGATAGGCGGAGTTGCCGACATCGGTGCCCAGGCAGAACTGCGCCTCCGAAGGATCCTTCAGGCAGCCGGCGGTGGCGATCACCGGGGCGCCGCTGTCCGCCAGCTCGGCCACGGTGCTGACGCTGCCGACCGGATCGCCGGGGAAGACGAGGAAGGCGTTGTAGCCCTGGGTCAGCAGGCTCTCCAGCAGCTGGTTCTGGGTGCTCAGCTCCCATTTCTGCGGGACCTTGTAGTCGGCAGCGGCCAGCTTGAAGTCGCGGGCGGCGTCCTTGCCGGCCTGCTCCCAGGCCGCGAAATACGGGTGCGGTCCGCCGGGGATCAGCGCGACGCGGGTGTCGTCGGCCGCGGCCGTGCCGGCCCCCGCCAGCAGCGCCAAGCCGGCCAGAACGGCCATCCGGACATGTCGGGACATCTTCCGAGATCCTCCCTGAGGTTTCTTGTCGGGTTGCCGTCCAGGCGTCGGCGCACTTGAACGGCGCGGTGGAACGCTAGTATCCAAGTGTGCAAGGCGCAATCGAATTATGGGCCCTCCGGCCAAACAGGTCGGACAAATGGCCGAGAGCCGCGCTGTTCGGGGAGGAAGAGATGCCGACCGCCGCACCATCCGAAGCGCCGCCGATCGCCACCGCCGAGCCGGATGGGGAGACCGGTGGGCTGCAGGCGATTCGCCTCCGCCTCGACCGCCGCCTGCCGGTGGCCGACCAGGTGCACGAGGCGCTGCGCCACGCCATCGTCGGCGTGCATCTGCTGCCCGGCACCCCGATCAGCGAGAACAGCATCAGCCGCCAGTTCGGCGTGTCGCGCACGCCGATCCGGGCGGCGATACAGCGGCTGGCGGAGGAGGGGCTGATCGACGTCTATCCGCAGCAGGGCAGCTTCGTCGCCCCGATCAAGCTGAGCGGCATCGGCGATGCGCATTTCGTGCGCCGGGCGCTCGAGGTCGCGGTGCTGCGCGAGACGGCGGAGATCTGGACCCCGGCGATGAGCGCCGCGGCCCGGGCGGTGCCGGCCAAGCAGCGGGTGCTGCTGGAGGCCGGCGACAGCGACGGTTTCCATGCCGCGGACGAGGAGTTCCATCACCTGCTGATGAGCTTCGCCAACCGCGAAGGGGTGTGGACGACGATCCAGACCGCCTGGACCCGTCTGGCCAGGTTCATGCGGCTGTTCGGCGGCCCGGACCGGCTGCCGCTGGTGATCGAGGAGCACCTCGCGATCATCGACGCGCTGGACGAAGGCGACGCGGCGGAGGCGGAGGCGCGGCTGGTCTACCACGTCGACCGCGCCTTCGTGCTGCTCGACCAGCTGCCGGAGCGCTACCGCCGCTACGTCATCGACTGAGGCAGTCATCGGCCGCCGTGGCGGCTGCGGTGGACGATGACGCGGTCCAGCGCCTCCCAGTCCCATTCGATGCCCAGCCCCGGCTTCTCCGACGGGATGGCGCGGCCGTTCTCGATCCGGATCGCCTCGGTGGTGACGAGGTCGAGCTGCGGGATGTATTCCAGCCATCGGCTGTTCGGCACGGCGCAGCACAGCGGCAGGTGCAGCTCCATCAGGAAATGCGGGCAGACCGGCACGTTGAAGGCCTCGGCCATGTGCGCGACCTTCAGCCAGGGGGTGATGCCGCCGATCCGGCCGACATCGACCTGGACGATCGAGCAGGCGTCGCTCTGCAGGTAGTCCTTGAACTGCGAGAGGCTGTACATGGATTCGCCGACCGCGATCGGCACGCTGGTCGACGCCACCAACCGCTGATGGGCACGCACGTCGTCGGCGTGGATCGGCTCCTCGAACCAAGCGATGCCGACCTCCTCGAAGCGGCGCACCCGCCGCACCGCCTCGTCCAGGGTGAAGCCCTGGTTGGCGTCGGTCATGATCTCCCAGGCGTCTCCGACCTGCTCGCGCACGGCGATGAGGCGGGCCATGTCCTCGGCCACATGCGGCCGGCCGACCTTCACCTTGGTGCCGCCGAAGCCTTTCTCCTTGGCCCGCAGCGCCTCCTCGACCAGCGCCGCCTGGTCCAGGTGCAGCCAGCCGCCCTCGGTGTAGTAGAGCGGGATGCTGTCCTTGGCGCCGCCGGCCAGCCGGTGCAGCGGGATTCCGGTGCGGCGGCTGCGCAGGTCCCACAGCGCCGTGTCGATGGCGGCGAGGGCGATCGAGGTCAGGGCGCCGACCGTGGTGGCATGGACGCGGTAGAACAGGTCGCGCCAGATCCGCTCGATCTCGTCCGCCTCGCGGCCGAGCAGCAGCGGCGCCAGATGGTCGTCCAGCAGCCGGGCCACGGAGGAGCCGCCGGTGCCGATGGTGTAGCTGTAGCCGGCGCCGACGGCGCCATCCGCGTCGGTGATGCGGACCATCGGCGTCTCCTGCAGCTCGAAGGCCTGCACCGCGTCGGTGCGCTTGACCTTGGGCTTCAGGTCGGCCTGCAGGATCTCGACGGAAACGATCTTGGCCACGGGGGATGTCCTCTGCGGTGAAGGGATGGCCGGTCAGGCCGGCTCGTCGGCCGTCCAGCCGTCATAGCGCTGCCAGGAGGCGCGCAGATGCCGCTCCAGGGCGGCGGCGGCGCCGTCCTCCTCTCCTGCTTCGATGGCGTCCAGGATGGCCCGGTGCTCGACGATCACCGGGGCGATGTCCTGCGGCACCTTGGCGAACAGCCGGGCGTGGTGCAGGTGGGGATGCAGGTCGCGCACGCTGCGGGCCAGGATCTCGTTGCCGGCCCCCTCCAGCATGGCCTCGTGGAAGGCCTGGTCGGCCTGGTTCGTGGTCAGGTAGTCGCGCGCCTTGCGGCCCAGCCGGCCGCCGCCCATCGCCTCGAGGCTCTCGCGCATCCGCCCGATCGCGGCGGCAGGGCGCCGGCGCGCCATCTGCCGCGCCGCCCAGCCCTCGGCCAGGACGCGATAGGCCAGCAGCTGCTCGAACCAGTCGCGCGGCGGCACCGGCGCGACCGAGAAGCCAGTGAAGGAGGATGAGACCACCAGCCCGTCGGCCGCCAAGCGCATCAGCGCCTCGCGGATCGGCGAGGAGCTGACCTGCAGCTCACGCGACAGGGCGTCGATGTTCAGCCGCGCGCCCGGCTCATAGATCCGGTCGAGGATGCGCTCCTGCAGCACCCGCATGACCTGGTCCGCCAGGACGACGCGGGAGATGGCGGCTTTCTGCGACACGGACGACCTCCCGGTTCCGCGGTTTGATAGCGGCCGCATCGCCGTCGAGTCAATCATGCATCGTGGATCATGCACGATTTCCCCGGCGCCAGCCGCGACCTTCGAAACCAAAGTATAGGGTCTGCCCGACCAACGCAGAGCGCCGCCGTCCCGATGGGCGATGGAGCGATCCACGGCCCCGAACCTACCCTGTGACGGCTTCGACGATCGCCGCTCGACATTGCCCGAACAGTACGAGGTCGGTCATGCGCCGCAAACTGCTTCTCGCCGCCGTGGGGGTGGTGGCCGGAACCTCCGGCTCTCTCCTCGTCCTCGGCACCAACGTCTTCGGCTCTGCGTCCACCGCGACGCCGGTTCCGGTCGTACCACCCGTGCCCGTCGCCGAGGCGACCGTGGCCGTGCAGGACGTGCCGATCGAGCTGGACGGGCTCGGCCGGGTCCAGGCCTTCAACACCGTCACCGTCCGCACCCAGGTCGAAGGCCAGATCCAGCGGATCGCCTTCAACCAGGGGCAGACGGTGCAGAAGGGCGACCTGCTGGTCACGATCGACCCGCGGCTCTACCAGGCCAAGCTGGAGCAGGACCAGGCCGCCCTGGCCCGTGACCAGGCACATCTGGCCAATGCGGAGGCCAATCTCGGCCGCACCAAGCCGCTGGAGCGCTCCGGCTACGCGACCGACCAGGAGGTCGACACGCAGCAGGCGAAGATCGACCAACTGCAGGCCTCGATCAAAGGCGACCAGGCGGTGATCGACCAGGACCAGGTCGAGCTCGGCTACACCCGGATCACCGCGCCGATCACCGGCGTCACCGGCTTCCGCCTGGTCGACGAGGGCAATGTCGTCCACCCGACCGACGCCAACGGCCTGGTCACCATCGCCCAGGTCCAGCCGATCGCCGTGCTGTTCACCCTGCCGCAGGCGGCGCTGTCCGACATCCAGCGCCAGATGGCCAGCGCCGGGGCGGCGGGGCTGACGGTCGAGGCCTGGTCGCAGGACGGCACGAGCAAGCTCGACATCGGCACGCTTGAAACCCTGAACAACACCGTGGACGCCGCCAGCGGCACGATCATGCTGCGGGCGGATTTCCCGAACGCGCAGAAGCTGCTGTGGCCGGGCGAGTTCGTTCAGGCCCGGCTGATCCTCAGGGTGCAGCATGACGGGCTGACCGTTCCGGCCGCCGTGGTGCAGCGCGGGCCGAACGGCGCCTTCGCCTGGGTGGTACGGCCCGACGGAACCGTGGCACCACAGCCGATCCAGGTGGCGCAGTCGGTGCGCGGGACGGCGCTCGTCACCTCTGGTCTGACGGCGCGCGAGACCGTGGTCAGCGACGGCCAGTACGGGCTGAAGCCGGGCGACAAGGTGGCGCCGCGCAGCCCGGGCGACACCGCCGACGCGCCGTTGATGAACGCGCAGACCGACACGCTGGGGATTCAGCCATGAGCCGCGCCACCGCATCCAATGGCGGCCTGTCCGGCCCGTTCATCCGCCGGCCGGTCGCCACGCTGATGCTGATGATCGGCCTCGTGCTGGTCGGCATCGTCGCCTATCGCTCCTTGCCCGTGGCGGCTCTGCCGTCGGTTGATTTGCCAACGATTCAGGTTACGGCGCAGCTGCCCGGGGCCGACCCGGAGACCATGGCCTCCTCGGTGGCGACACCGCTCGAGCGCCAGTTCGGCGAGATCCCGGGCCTGACCCAGATGACGTCTGCCAGCGCCCTGGGCTTTACCCAGGTGACGCTGCAGTTCGACGCGTCGCGCACCGTCGATTCCGCCGCGGGTGACGTGCAGGCGGCGATCAATGCCGCCGGCGGCGACCTGCCGAAGACCATTCCGACGCCGCCGACCTATCGGAAGACCAACCCGGCCGACACGCCGATCCTGATCCTCGCCCTGACCTCCGACACCCTGCCGCTGACCACGGTCGACGACTATGCCGAAAGCATCCTGGCGCAGAAGCTGTCGCAGGTGCCGGGCGTCGGGCTGGTCACCATCGGCGGCCAGCAGCAGCCGGCGATGCGGGTCGAGGTGAACCCCCAGCAGCTCGCGGCCCAGGGCCTGACGCTGGAGGACATCCGCAATGCGCTGTCGTCGATCACGGTCGACGATCCGAAGGGCACGCTGCAGGGCAAGCAGCAGGCCTATGCGCTGCAGACCAATGACCAGCTGACCACGCTGGCCGGCTACAATCAGGCGATCATCGGCTACAGGAACGGCGCGCCGATCCGGGTCGGCGACATCGGCCATGCCGAAATCGGCCCGGCCAACGACCAGCTGGCCGCCTGGTACGGCCGCCAGCGCGGCATCATCCTGGCGGTCCAGCGCCTGCCGGGCGCCAATGTGATCCAGACCGTCGACAGCATCCGGCGCGAGCTGCCGCAGCTCGAGGCGTCGATCCCGCCGGCGATCAGGATCGCCGTGGTGTCCGACCGCACCACCACCATCCGCGCCTCGGTCGCCGACGTTCAGTTCACGCTGGTCCTGACCGTCGGCCTGGTGGTGATGACCATCCTCCTGTTCCTGCGGAACGTCTGGGCCACGGTCATCCCCGGGATCGCGGTGCCGATCTCGATCGTCGGCACCTTCGCGGTGATGGCCGTGTTCGGCTACTCGCTCGACAACCTGTCGCTGATGGCGCTGTCGGTCGCGGTCGGCTTCGTGGTCGACGACGCGATCGTGATGGTCGAGAACATCGTCCACCATCTGGAGCAGGGCAAGACGCCGCTGCAGGCGGCGCTGGATGGCGCCGGGCAGATCGGCTTCACCATCCTGTCGATCTCGGTGTCGCTGGTGGCGGTGTTCATCCCGCTGCTGCTGATGGGCGGCGTCATCGGCAAGCTGTTCCAGGAATTCGCGGTCACCGTCGCCGTGGCGATCGCCGTCTCGGCCCTGGTGTCGCTGACCCTGACGCCGATGCTCGCCTCCCGCCTGCTCAAGCCGCAGGCCGAGGGCATGGAGCGGCACGGCCGGCTGTACCGGCTGCTGGAAGCCGGGTTCGAGCGTCTGGCCGCAGGCTACGAGGTGGCGCTCGACCGTGTGCTGCGGCACCAGCGCCTGACCCTCACGGCCATGATCGCGACCATCGCGCTGACCGGATATCTCTTCGTCATTATCCCGAAGGGTTTCTTCCCGCAGCAGGATACCGGCCTGATCGCCGGCGTCACCGAGGTGGCGCAGGATGCTTCCAATTCCGATCTCGCCGAAAAGCAGCAGCAGGTCGTCGACGTGCTGCTGCGCGATCCGGCGATCGCCTCGGTCGCCAGCTATATCGGGCCGGGCGGCACCAACCCCTCACCGAACCAGGGGCGCATGTACATCTCGCTGAAGCCGCAAGGCGAGCGCGGCCCGAATTCCAGCGCCGACCAGGTGATCGCGCGGCTGGACAAGCAGCTGCGGTCGGTGACCGGCATCCGCCTCTACATGCAGGCCGCCCAGGACATCACCATCGGCGGCCGGACCGCCAAGACCCAGTACCAGTACACCCTGACCGATGTGAACGCGCAGGAGCTGGCGGCCTGGGCGCCGAAGGTGGTCGCCGCCGTGGCGCAGCTGCCCAGCGTCGCCGACGTTACCAGCGACCAGGAATCGTCGGGCCTGCAGTTCTCGATCCAGATCGACCGGGACGCCGCCTCGCGCCTCGGCATCGCCCCGCAGGACGTCGGCAACGCCCTCTACGACGCCTTCGGCCAGCGGGTGGTCACCAAGGTCTTCACCGCGCTGAACCAGTACTATGTGATCCTCGAGGTCGACCCGGCCTTCCGCAAGGGGCCGGACGCGCTGACATCGGTCTATCTGCGCTCCTCCGCCGGCCAGCCGGTGCCGCTGAGCGAGATCGCGCACCAGGCGCCGGCGACCGCGCCGCTGGTGGTCAACCATCAGAGCCAGTTCCCGTCGGTCACGGTGTCCTTCAACCTGGCTCCGCACAGCTCGATCGGGGCGGCAGTGGCCGATGTCGACCGCGCCGTGGCGGCGCTGCACCTGCCGGCCAGCATCCAGGGCGCCTTCCAGGGCACGGCACATGCCTATGAGACCGCCCTGGCCGGGCAGCCGGCCCTGATCCTGGCCGCGCTGATCGCCGTCTACCTGATCCTCGGCATGCTGTACGAGAGCGCCATCCACCCGGTGACGATCCTGTCGACCCTGCCCTCGGCCGGCGTCGGCGCGCTGCTGGCGCTGATGGCGGCGGGGATGCCGCTCGACGTGATCGGCATCATCGGCATCGTGCTGCTGATCGGCATCGTCAAGAAGAACGGCATCATGATGGTGGACTTCGCCCTGGCGGCGGAGCGCGCCGGCAAGTCGCCGGTTGAGGCGGTGCGCGAGGCCTGTCTGTCCCGCTTCCGGCCGATCCTGATGACGACCATGTGCGCGATCCTGGGCGGCATCCCGCTGATGGTCGGCACCGGCACGGGGTCGGAGATCCGCCAGCCGCTCGGCTATGCCATCGTCGGCGGGCTGATCGTCAGCCAGGTGCTGACCCTGTTCACCACGCCGATCGTCTATCTCCATCTCGGGCGGCTGGGCCAACTGGCGCAGCGTCTGCGGCGGGCGGCGACGGCGACTGTGCGCGGCAAGGTCGCGGGCTAGGGCAAGATCGGGTGAGGCCGCGGCGAGGACGCGGTCGCACGGCCACGGGTCCCGGCACCCCTCCGCAATTGTGCCGAGCGGTAATCCTGCACACCGAAGGCCAGGACATCCTGGCCTCCGGACGGCGGCATCTCGGTGCCGTGGGTGATCCTGGCAGAACTGACGGCGAGGCATCGTCGCGCCCGATCAGCGCCTGCGCTGGGTCGGGCGGTTCGGCCTACGCAATCCCGAGAAGGAGGCGGGCCTGATGCGCCGTCGCGAGCGGCCGGCCCACCCTCTCGGCGATGCCGGCGATAGTCGCGACGCGCTCGGCATTGTCGCGGGCTATCCGGCCGTCCGCATGCCAAAGGGAATTCTCGAACCCCACCCGGACGTGGCCGCCGCGGGCAATCGCGGCCGCCAAGGCGTTAGTTTCGCCGCGGCCGAAGGCGCAGACCGACCAGACGGCATCGAGCCGGTGGCGTTCGAGGCCGTCGAGAAACGCGTCGAGGTCCTCCGGCCGGCTTTCCTGGCCCGGCGTATAGCGGCCGAGGACGAAGAGGAGCCGCGGCTGGGCGACGTCCCCGAAGCCGCCCCGGCGATGCAGCTCGGCGAGCCGGTCGAGATCGGCCCGGTCGTAGAGGATGTGCTGGACGGCGATGCCTTCGCCGGCCGCCCAGGCGAAGAAGGCGGATGCCGCCGCGTCCCCGTCGCCGAGGATCTCGCGCAGCCCCACCGAGATCGCGGCCGGGCGCAACCTGCGCACCAGATCCATCTGCTCGGCGGGCGAATAGCGGCCGACCGCCTCGGTGGTGACCTGGACCAGCATCCGGCCGTCCGTGCGATCCCGGATCGCGGCGATCGCCTCGGCGTAGCGGCCCGCATCGAGCACATGCGCGCCCGCCTCGTCGCGCACATGGACGTGCATGGCGGCTGCGCCGGCGGCGAGGCAGGCCGCGGCGGTGTCCGCCAGCTCCGGGGCCGTCATCGGCAGCGCCGGATGATCCGCCTTGGTGCGGCGCGCGCCGTTCGGCGCGACCATGATGAGCAACGGATCCATGCTTCACCTCGAACTTTGTATC
>Ga0182749_1003178_pt1 | contig 11396 bp, 13 predicted proteins | sample eDN3rd37CKraftMG_FD_128875 | JGI IMG/M metagenome (GOLD analysis project Ga0182749, IMG submission 128875) | Enriched Miracle-Growth compost microbial communities from Emeryville, California, USA - eDNA 3rd pass 37_C Kraft MG (version 2) (version 2) ...
GACGAGATCGGCGGCCATCTTGTCTACGGCCATGTCGACGGCGTCGGCACCATCGTCGACCGCCGGCCTGAGGGTGACAGCGTCCGCTTCACCATCGAGGCCCCGGCGGCGCTGGCGGACTATATCGCCTCCAAGGGCTCGATCGCGGTCGAGGGCGTCTCCCTGACCGTCAACGAGGTCGCCGACACCGCGTCGGGGGCCTGCCGCTTCGGCGTCAACATCATTCCGCACACCCAGTCATGCACGACCTTTCGAAGCTTAAGCACGGATCGCCGCGTGAACTTGGAGATCGACATGCTGGCGCGGTACACGGCGCGCCTGCTGCGCGATCGCAAGACGGCCGGCTGAGCGACGAGGACCAGGCGCTCCTCTCGCCGATCTCCGAGATCATCGAGGAGGCGCGCCAGGGACGGATGTTCATCCTGGTCGACGACGAGGACCGGGAGAACGAGGGCGACCTGGTGATCCCGGCGCAGATGGCGGATGCCGAGGCGATCAACTTCATGGCCCGCTATGGCCGCGGCCTGATCTGCCTCGCCATGGAGCGCAAGCGGATCGAGGAGCTGGGGCTGCAGCTCATGACCCGCAGCAACGCCTCGCGCCACCAGACCGCCTTCACCGTCTCGATCGAGGCGCGCGAGGGCGTGACCACCGGCATCTCGGCGGCGGACCGGGCGCGCACCGTCGCCGTGGCCATCGACCCGGCCTGCGGCCCGGCCGACCTGGCCACGCCCGGCCATGTCTTCCCGCTGGTGGCGCGCGACGGCGGCGTGCTGGAGCGCACCGGCCACACCGAGGCGGCGGTCGATATCTCGCGCCTGGCCGGGCTGTACCCGGCCGGGGTGATCTGCGAGATCATGAACGACGACGGCACCATGGCCCGGCTGCCGGACTTGGTGAAGTTCGCCCAGTTCCACAACCTCAAGATCGGCACCATCGCCGACCTGATCGCCTATCGCCGCTGCCAGGAATCGCTGGTCGAGCGCAAGCTCGAGACCACGATCGAGAGCCGCTGGGGCGGCGACTGGCGGATGCTGGTCTATGTCAACAAGGCGCGCTACGCCGAGCATGTCGTGCTGGTGAAGGGCGACATCTCCGGCGACGAGCCGGTGCTGGTCCGCATGCACGCGCTGAACGTGCTGGACGACGTGCTCGGCGACGTCCACGGCGGCAATGCCGGCATCCTGCACGGGGCCATGGAGGCGATCGGCCGCGAGGGCCGGGGCGTCGTGGTGCTGATCCGCGAGCCGCAGCCCGACAGCCTGAGCGAGCGGCTGCGGCGCCGGCTGGAGGGGCAGCCGGCAAAGGAGAGCGGCCACGAGCTGCGCGACTACGGCGTCGGCGCCCAGATCCTGCTCGATCTCGGCGTTCGCAAGCTGATCGTGCTGTCCAACCATCCCCGCACCATCGTCGGCATTGACGGCTATGGCCTGACCGTGGTTGAGCAGCGCGCCATCGCCGGCATCCAGGAGGACTGAATGGTCGCCAAGACCGAGAAGCGGCCCGTGTCCTTTTCCGGGCCGGCCCCGCACATCATGATCGTGGAGGCACGCTTCTACGAGGACATCGCCGACGAGCTGGCGCGCGGCGCCATCGCGGTGCTGGAGGCGGTGGGCGCCACCTATGAGCGCTTCGCCGTGCCGGGGGCGCTCGAGATCCCGGCCGCGGTGCAGATCGCCTCGACCTCGGCTCGCCGCTTCGACGGCTATGTCGCACTTGGCTGCGTCATCCGCGGCGAGACCTCGCATTACGACATCGTCTGCGGCGAGAGCGCCCGCGGCCTGCAGGACCTCGCCCTGCGGCACGGCCTGGCCATCGGAAACGGCATCCTGACCGTGGAGAACGAGGCGCAGGCCTGGGCCCGCGCCAGGGTCGAGGAGATGGACAAGGGCGGCGACGCCGCCCGGGCCGCCCTGGCCATGATCGAGCTCAAGCAGCGCTTCAAGCAGCTTCCGGCCTGATCGATGGCGACGACCCAGAAACCATCCGCCAAGGCCCGCCGCAGCGCGGCCCGTCTGGCCGCCGTCCAGGCGCTGTATCAGATCGAGCAGTCGGGCACGCCGCTCGACACCGTGATCGCCGAATTCGTCCGCCATCGTTTCGGCGAGCCGCTCGAAGGCGAGGCCATGGTCGAGCCGGACGCCCCGCTGTTCGGCGACATCGTCCGCGGCACCCGGGTGCGGAGCGAGGAGGTCGACGCCCTGGTCGCGGGCGCGCTCGACCCGCAACTGTCGCTGCCGCGGCTCGACCTGCTGCTGCGTTGCGTGATGCAGGCCGGCGCCTGGGAGCTGCTGGCCAACCTGCACGTCCCGGCGCCGATCGTGATCTCGGAATACGTCAACGTCACCCGCGCCTTCTTCGGCGGCAAGGAGCCGGCGATGGTGAATGCGGTGCTCGACCGTATCGCCCGCGAGAAGCGGCCGGGCGAGAATCGCGCCGGCTGACCGCAGGAGCCGCCATGGGTCTCGGCGAGTTCGAGCGCATCGACCGCTACTTCCGGCCGCTCGCCCGCGGCACGAAAGGCGCGCTCGGCCTGGCCGATGACGCGGCGCTGCTGGACCCCGGCGAGGGGCGCGACCTGGTGGTCACCACCGACGCAGTGGTGGAGACCGTCCACTACCTGCCGGACGAGGATCCGGCCCGGGTGGCGAAGAAGCTGCTGCGCTCCAACCTCTCCGACCTGGCGGCGAAGGGGGCCGTGCCGCTGGCCTATACCCTGACCCTGGCCCTTCCGGCGCAGCCGGACGAGAGCTGGATCGAGCGCTTCGTCGAGGGGTTGGCGGCCGATCAGGCGTTGTACGGTGTCGGCCTGCTCGGCGGTGACTCGGTCCGGACACCGGGGACCGCGGTGCTCTCGGTCACCGCCTTTGGCACCGTGCCGCAGGGCGCGATGCTGCGTCGCTCCGGCGCCCGGCCGGGCGACGACCTCTATGTCAGCGGCACGCTGGGCGACGCAGCGCTCGGGCTGCGCGCGATCCTTGGCCAGCTGCCCGCTCTCCCCGGCGATGCCGCGGAGGCGCTGGCGCAGCGGCATCGGGTGCCGGAGCCGCGGGTGGCGCTAGGCTGCGCCCTGGTCGGCCTCGCGCATGCGGCGATGGACGTGTCGGACGGGCTGCCCGGCGACCTGCCGCATCTCTGCGACGCCTCGGGCGTGGCGGCGGAGGTCGCGCTGGAGCGGCTGCCCCTGTCCCGGGCCGCCGGCGCCGCGATCGCCCTGGACCCTTCGCTGCGCGAGGTCGCCTGGGCCGGGGGCGAGGATTACGAGTTGCTGTTCACCGCCCCGGCGTCCACCCGCACCGCCGTCGAGACGGCCGCAGCCGCCACCGCCACTCCGGTCACCCGGATCGGCCGGATTTCGGCGGGGCAGGGGGTTCGCCTGCTCGACGCAGCGGGCCGCCCGGTCGAGTCGCTCAAGGGCTGGCGGCACTTCTGATCCCGCGTCCGGGTCGCTGCCCGTTGAACATCGGCCCGAATCCCCCCGCGGGCATGGCGTTGGAGCGGCCGCGCCCGGACGGACTCGCTGTCATAAAGCAAAAATATTTCACGCTCATTGCCCTCACCTTCCTGCTCTGGCATCGTTTCCTCGCATAAGAAGCGGAGCCGGCCTGAACCGGGCCGGTACGTCATCAACAGGGGCGAGGGACTCAAGAATGATGTCAGCGGTCCTTGTCTTCGTGCTGGCCTGCGGCCTGTGTGCGTTGGTTTATGGCGTGTGGGCTTCACGGAGCGTGCTGTCGGCCAGTCCGGGCGATGAGCGGATGCAGGCCATAGCCGCCGCGATCCAGGAGGGCGCGGGCGCCTATCTGAACCGGCAATACCTGACCATCGCGGTCGTCGGCGTGGTGATCGCCGTCATCGTCTCGCTGTTTCTCGGGATTTCCGTCGGCATCGGCTTCGTCATCGGCGCCGTGCTGTCGGGCGCCGCCGGCTACATCGGCATGAACATCTCGGTGCGCGCCAATGTCCGCACCGCCGAGGCCTCCCGCCAGGGGCTGTCCGCCGGCCTCGCCATCGCCTTCCGCTCCGGCGCCGTCACCGGCCTGCTGGTGGCCGGCCTGGCGCTGATCGCCGTCTCCGGCTACTACACCATCCTGCTCGCCAGCGGCGCCACCGGCCGCGGCCTGATCGATCCGCTGGTGGCGCTCGGCTTCGGCGCCTCGCTGATCTCGATCTTCGCCCGCCTCGGCGGCGGCATCTTCACCAAGGGCGCCGATGTCGGCGCCGATCTGGTCGGCAAGGTCGAAGCCGGCATCCCCGAGGACGATCCGCGCAACCCCGCCGTGATCGCCGACAATGTCGGCGACAATGTCGGCGACTGCGCCGGCATGGCGGCCGACCTGTTCGAGACCTATGCCGTCACCACCGTCGCCACCATGGTCCTGGCCTCGATCTTCTTCGCCGGGGCCGAGGCGGTGATGCCGTGGATGATGGCCTATCCGCTCGCCATCGGCGCGGTCTGCATCCTGGCCTCGATCGCCGGAACCTTCTTCGTCAAGCTCGGCGCCAACAACAACATCATGGGCGCGCTCTACCGCGGCTTCGTGGTCTCGGCCGTGCTGTCGCTGATCGGCATCCTGCTGGTGACCTGGGCGGTGATCGGCTTCGGCGGCAGCTACGCCGTCGGTGGCAGCGGCTTCAGCGGCCTGTCGCTGTTCCTGTGCAGCATCACCGGCCTGGTCGTCACCGGCCTCCTGATCTGGACCACCGAGTATTACACCGGCACTAACTTCCGCCCGGTGCGGTCGGTCGCCCTGGCCTCGACCACCGGCCACGGCACCAATGTCATCCAAGGCCTGGCGGTGTCTATGGAAGCGACCGCGATTCCGGCCCTGATCATCTGCGCCGCGATCGTCGTCACCTATCTCCTGGCCGGCCTCTTCGGCATTGCCATCGCGGTCACCAGCATGCTGGCCCTGGCCGGCATGGTCGTGGCGCTCGACGCCTACGGCCCTGTCACCGACAACGCCGGCGGCATCGCCGAGATGTCGGACCTGCCGAAGGAGGTCCGGGTCACCACCGATGCGCTCGACGCGGTTGGCAACACCACCAAGGCCGTGACCAAGGGCTATGCCATCGGCTCCGCCGGCCTCGGCGCGCTGGTGCTGTTCTCGGCCTACACCTCCGACCTGAACTTCTTCATCGCCAGCCCGGCCGAGCACCCCTATTTCCAGGGGCTGACGCTCGATTTCTCCCTGGCCAACCCCTATGTCGTCGTCGGCCTGCTGATCGGCGGCCTGCTGCCCTATCTGTTCGGCGCGCTCGGCATGACCGCGGTCGGCCGCGCCGCCGGATCGGTGGTGGAGGAGGTGCGCCGTCAGTTCCGCGAGAACGCCGGCATCATGGCAGGCACCAGCCGGCCGGACTACAAGCGCGCCGTCGACATGCTGACCCGGGCGGCGATCCGCGAGATGATCGTGCCGTCGCTGCTGCCGGTGCTGGCGCCGATCGTGCTCTACTTCGTGATCGAGGCGATCGCCGGCCGCTCGGCCGCCTTCTCGGCGCTCGGGGCGATGCTGCTCGGCGTCATCGTCACCGGGCTGTTCGTCGCCATCTCGATGACCTCGGGCGGCGGCGCCTGGGACAACGCCAAGAAGTACATCGAGGAGGGCAATCACGGCGGCAAGGGGTCGGACGCCCACAAGGCGGCCGTCACCGGCGATACCGTCGGCGACCCTTACAAGGACACCGCCGGGCCGGCGGTCAACCCGATGATCAAGATCACCAACATCGTCGCCCTGCTGCTGCTGGCGATCCTGGCGCACTGACGGCGCGGACGAGAAAGCCCCGGCGCCGTCCGCGCCGGGGCTTTTTTCACGACCGCCGTCCGCGAGGCTAGTAGTTGCCGCCGGCCATCGAGCTGGAGGCGCCGCCGGTCCCCGGGGCGCGGGTGATGCTGGAGCCGACGCCGGGGCTGGTGCCGCCTTCGTTGTTGAAGCGGCCGATATTGCCCAGGAACTGTTCCAGGATGCCGACGCGGCGGCCGAGGGTCGGGGTTTCCCGCGACACCATCGCCACGTCTTCGCCGTCCTTGAGGTCGAGCTGCTTGATATCCTGCAGGACGCCGGTGCTGGGGTCGAATTGCATGCGCAGGACCCGGCGCTTGGTCACCTCGGGCGCGTAGAACGCCACCGTCTCGACCCGCTGGCCGATGTAATACCAGATGTTGTCGTCGAAGGTGGACACCGTGGTCGGCGTGCCCAGGATCGTCGCCACATCCGACTTGGTGCTGGTGCCGGTGTGAACCTGCTCGAGCCGGTAATCCTCGACGAGGTTGCCGCGCGTCGCCACCCGCGGCGTGCAGGCTGCCAGGGCCGCCGCCACGAGCAGGCCGGCCGCCATGGTCCGGACGACCCTTGCTCTTTCCGTCATCGCCTCATGTCTCCGCGCCCCGGAGGGCTCCCAATTGAAGGCTTCCCTCTAGCACACCACGTCAAGCTCGACCAATATCGCGCGTCCCTTGTGCAAAGCCGATCGAGTCCGTGCTGTCCAAGCTGTTTGCCCGCCACCGCCGCGAGCGCCTCGCCGCCGAGCTCTACGTCAAGCTCGTCGAACAGGCGCGGCACCCCGCCTTCTACACCGTCTGCGGCGTGCCCGACACGCTAGACGGCCGCTTCGAGGCCCTGGCCCTGCACGCCTTCCTGGTGTTCCACCGGCTGAAGCGGGAGGGGCAGGAGGCGCAGGGCTTTGCCCAGGCCCTGTTCGACCATATGTTCAACGACATGGATCTGAGCCTGCGCGAGATCGGCGTCACCGACTTCAGCATCGGCAAGAAGGTGAAGGCGATGGGGCGCGGCTTCTACGGCCGCATCGTCGCCTACGACAAGGGGCTCGGCACTGCCGATCCGGAGGTGCTGGAGGACGCCCTGCGGCGCAACCTCTACGGCACGGTCCAGCCCGGGCCGGGGCAGGTGAGGGCGATCGCCGCCTATATGCGCCGCGAGGCCGCGGGCCTGGCGGCGCAGCCGCCGGCGGCGTTCCTGGCCGGCGATGTCCGGTTCGGCCCGGCGCCCGAGATGGTGGAGGCAGCCTGATGACGACCCCAGCCCCCGAATTCAGCCGCCCGGTCGGCGTCAACCACCTGCCGCGGGGCGGCCGCACCGTCGCCGTCGAGGCTGACGAGGCCGAGCGGGCGGCCCTGGCCCGCCGCTTCGACCTGATCGCCCTCGACGAGCTGAAGGCGCGATTCACGCTGACGCCCGGGCGCGGCGACACCGTGCTGGTGGCGGGCACGCTGCAGGCTGCCGTGGTGCAGCGCTGCGTCGTCACCCTCGATCCGGTGCCCGCCGCGGTGGAGGACGAGATCGAGGAGATCTTCGCCGACACCGAGGGGCGCGAGGAGGACGAGATCGAGGTCGACCCGCTGGCGGCGGAGATCGAGCCGCTGGTCGGCGGCCGCATCGACCTGGGGGAATTGGCGGCGCAGCACCTCTCGCTCGCGCTCGATCCCTATCCGCGCTCGCCGGACGCGCCGGAGCCTTCGGCCGAGCCGGCGGCGGAGGACAGATCCGAAACCCGCCGGCCTTTCGCCGTCCTCAAGGGCGGTGGCGGCAGCGGGACGGAGGATTGATCGCTTTTCCTTGCCCAACCGGACCTTTTCCATTAAGTAACGCCCGTCCGAGGCGGCCCCCCTGGTGCCGCCTTTTCGTATCGAGAGTTCAAGCAAATGGCTGTTCCGAAGAAGAAGACGTCGAAGTCGCGGCGCGACATGCGGCGTTCGCACCACGCCCTGGCCGGCGCCACCTATGTCGAATGCGCCAACTGCGGCGAGCTGACCCGTCCGCACCATGTCTGCGACGCCTGCGGCCACTATCACGGCCGTGAGGTCGTCAGCGAGACGACGGCGACCGCCTGATCGACTGCGCCCGCTTAGGGAATGTCCGATCCGGCGGCCTCTGGCCCAGTGACGATCGCGCTCGACGCCATGGGGGGCGATCGGGCGCCTGGGATGGTGCTCGAAGGCGCGGAGATCGCCCGGACGCATCATCCGGACGTGCACTTCCTGATCGTCGGTGACGAGGCGCGGATCGCGCCGCTCCTGGCGAAGCGTCCTGCCTTGGCCGCGGTGTCCACGATTCGGCATACCGCCGATGTCGTCACCAACGAGGACAAGCCGTCTGCCGCGCTGCGCAGCGGGCGCAACTCCAGCATGCGTCTGGCCATCGACGCGGTGGCCGCAGGCGAGGCGCAATGCGTCGTCTCGGCCGGCAACACCGGCGCGCTGATGGCGACCGCGAAGATCGTGTTCAAGACGCTGCCGGGCATCGACCGGCCGGCGATCGCGTCGTTCTTTCCGACGCTGCGCGGCGAGAGCGTCATGCTCGACCTCGGCGCCAACATCGAATGCGACGCTGAGAACCTGGTCCAGTTCGCGATCATGGGCTCGGTCTTCGCCAAGGCGGTACTGGGCTTGGTCGACCCCACGGTCGGGCTGCTCAATGTCGGGTCCGAGGCGCTGAAGGGCCCCGACCGCGTGCGCGATGCCGCCGCGCGGCTGCGCGAGCTCGAATTCCCCGGCCGGTTCGAAGGCTTCGTTGAAGGCGACGACATCCCCGCTGGCAAGGTCGATGTGGTCGTGACCGACGGCTTCTCCGGCAACATTGCCCTGAAGACCGCCGAGGGCACGGCCAAGCTCTACGCCACCTGGCTGCGCCACACCTTCCGGTCGTCCTGGCTCGCCTCGCTCGGCTACCTGCTGGCGCGCGGCGCCTTCCGCCGGCTGCGGCACCGGACCGACCCGCGCCAGTACAACGGCGCGCTGTTTCTCGGTCTCAACGGTATCTGCGTGAAGAGCCATGGCGGCACCGACGGCGAAGGGTTCGCGCATGCCATCGATGTCGGGGTCGACCTTGTCATCCACGGCTTCAACGACAAGGTGAAGCAGGAGTTCAGCCGTTTCGAAGTCAGCCGGAACGGGGACGACGCCGCTTCGACCATCGCAACGACTGCCCCGATCGGGATCGAACAACCGCAATGACCGTCCGTCGCGCGCGCATCATCGGATGCGGGTCTGCCTTGCCCGACCGCATCGTCACCAATGCCGAACTGGCCCGGACGGTCGACACCTCCGACGAGTGGATCGTCCAGCGGACCGGTATCAGCGAGCGCCATATCGCGGGAGAGAACGAGAAGACCTCCGATCTGGCGCTGGCCGCGGCCCGCAAGGCGCTGGCCATGGCCAAGGTCGAGGGCAGCGACCTCGACCTGATCGTGCTGGCCACCACCACCCCGGACCAGACCTTCCCGGCCACCGCGGTCCGGGTCCAGGCGGCGCTCGGCATGACCCGCGGCGCGGCGTTCGACATCCAGGCGGTCTGCTCCGGCTTCGTCTACGCCCTGTCGATCGCCGACAACATGATCCGGCTGGGCCAGGCGCGCACCGCGCTGGTGATCGGCGCCGAGACCTTCTCGCGCCTGCTGGACTGGTCGGACCGCAGCACCTGCGTGCTGTTCGGCGACGGTGCCGGCGCCGTGGTCCTGCGGGCGATCGAGGTCGGCGGCAGCACCAGCGATCCGGGCATCCTCTCGACCCACCTCCATTCCGACGGTCGCCATGAGGACAAGCTCTACGTCGATGGCGGGCCGTCCTCGACCGGCACCGTCGGCCATGTCCGCATGGAAGGGCGGGAGGTGTTCAAGCATGCTGTCATCAACTTGGCCGAGGTGGTCGAGGAGGCCCTGGCGGCGAACGGCCTGACCCCGGCCGATATCGACTGGCTGGTGCCGCACCAGGCCAACAAGCGGATCATCGACGCCACCGCCCGCAAGCTCGACCTGTCGCCGGAGAAGGTGGTGCTGACGGTGCAGAAGCACGCCAACACCTCGGCCGCCTCGATCCCGCTGGCGCTGGCCGAGGCCGCGTCCGACGGCCGCATCAAGCCGGGCGACCTCGTGCTCCTCGAAGCCATGGGCGGCGGGCTGACCTGGGGCGCCGCCCTGGTGCGCTGGTAGGCGAGGTTAGCCGGCTTCGCCTCCTGCGGTCGTTAGGAAATTCGCCCAACGCTTTGGAATTGACGGATTATTTTGTGAGGGGTACCGTTTTCGACGGTTTGTCCTCGCAATGGCCCGTCAGGGGGAGGCGGCATGGCGGAAACGGTGACGCGAGCCCAGCTCAGCGAATCGCTCTATCAGGAAATCGGCTTGTCTCGCAATGAGTCAGCCGATCTTGTTGAGACGGTGCTCGAAGAAATCTCGGGGGCGTTGGAACGGGGCGAGACGGTCAAGATCTCGTCCTTCGGCACCTTCGGCGTGCGCCAGAAAGGGCAGCGAATCGGGCGCAACCCGAAGACCGGGCAGGAAGTGCCGATCCTGCCCCGGCGGGTGCTGGTGTTCCGCGCCTCGCATGTGCTGAAGGGCCGGATCAACGGCATCAATTCCCCTCTCGCGGACGACGACGAGTAAGAGATGGCCGGAATGGGAGGATCGGAAGCGAAGCCCGCGCCGGTGCGCAAATCGGCGACGGCCTATCGCACGATCAGCGAGGTATCCGACGACCTCGCCGTGCCCCAGCACGTGCTGCGGTTCTGGGAAACCAAATTCTCCCAGGTCCGACCGCTGAAGCGGGGCGGCGGCCGCCGCTACTATCGCCCGGAAGACGTCCAGCTGCTGCGCCGGATCCAGCGCCTCCTGTACGAGGAAGGCTACACCATCAAGGGCGTGCAGCGCCTGCTGAAGGAGGGCAAGTCGGCCGAGGCCGGTGCCCCGCCCGCGGGTGAAGCGGCGGCACCCGGCGGGCCCGCGCATCCCGTGCCGGTCACCCGGACCAAGCCGCCCAAGGCTCAGCAGGACGATCTGCAGCTGTCGCTGCTGGCCGGGGCCGGCCGTGACGGCCGCGGCCAGGGCCTGCCGGCGGAGCTGCGCGACGAGCTCACCGTCCTGCTGGCGGAGCTGAAGCGCCTGCAGGCCGCATTGCGCGGAGACGCCTGAGCCCGGGGCTCAGCCCGGCGCCCGCTCCAGCGCGTTGCCGCGGATCAGGAGCAGGGCCGCGATGGCCCCGAGACATTGCCCCAGCCCGCCGGCCAGGAGAGCCGGCCCGAGCCCGCCGATCAGCCGGTCCGCCGGCGCGTTGACGTCGCCGCCATGGGCCGCGAAGACGGCGCCGAGGATGGCGACGCCCAGGGTCGCGCCGACCATCCGCGCGGTGTTGACCAGGCCGGCCGCCGTGCCCGAGCGCGGCTCCGGCACGCTGGAGACGGCGACGGCCATCACCGGCCCGGTGTTGAGCCCCAGCCCCACGCCGTTGACCAGGAGCGCGGCCTCGATGAACGGTAGGCTGGTATCGGCCGAGATCCGGGCGAGCAGCAGCAGCCCCGCCCCGATCAGCGCCATGCCGGCCGCCATCATCGCCCGCGGGCCGAAGCGGGACGCCAAGCGGCCGGAGAACTGCGACACGATGAAGA
>Ga0182749_1003179_pt1 | contig 11396 bp, 9 predicted proteins | sample eDN3rd37CKraftMG_FD_128875 | JGI IMG/M metagenome (GOLD analysis project Ga0182749, IMG submission 128875) | Enriched Miracle-Growth compost microbial communities from Emeryville, California, USA - eDNA 3rd pass 37_C Kraft MG (version 2) (version 2) ...
CCCCATCGCAACCCGCCATCAGCGCGGTTCTTGTGGTCCTCGATGAACGCGACTATCGCTTCTGTGGCCGGTCGAGCTCGGCCGCGAAGAAGGCGGAAGCCGCCTTCAAGATCTCGTTCGCGCGACGCAACTCGGCGTTCTCCCGCCGCAGTCGCTTGAGCTCTTCGGCCGCCTCCGTCGTCACCGGGGCGTTCACCGGCGTCGACCTGGTTGCGGCGGATCCACGTCCGGATGGTCTCCGGAGACCCGATCCCGAGCATCTGCGCGACCCCGGTCATCGCGGCGTACTCGCTCGGATAGTCGGGCCGCAGCTCGGCGGCCATGCGGACAGCGCGCTCACGAAGCTCGCGCGGATACTTATTGGGACGTCCCATGAGACAGATCCTTCCAAGGAATCATGTCTCCGGACACGCCGGGGCGAGTCAACGCCCGCCAGTTTCTGCTCGATGCGGATTGCCACCTCGCATCGGTTGCGGTGCCATACGCCCTGGCGACACACGAAGAATTCGTGATGAACACACTGTCTCTCCTGACCGCCCACGGCAGAACGCTCGTGACACACGGAAAGCAAGTCCGCGCTTGGAACATGCATACGGTGCTGTTTGAGACTCTTGGCGTGCCCGAGCCCGAGGAGTGGATGCAGTCATTTCACGTGCTGCGGGAATTGCGCAACTGCATCACGCATGTCGGTGGCAACGTCAGCACAAGGCTTCGAGACGAAATCGCGCCGCGATGGGCGCGGCCGCTAGATCAGGCGGACTCGCCACCGGTGGACGGAGTAGAACGTAGGGGCCCTCTACCCATTGAGCTACACCGGCATGTACCGGGCCGGGAGTCGAACCCGGGTCTACCTAGTTCTGTCGGAGTCCTTGGTCGTGAGCCAACGGAGCCTGCGCTCGGAGATCCGTCCTATCAATATTCCAGCCGCATTTGATGGCAACCGCATCGGACGCGCGCCCGCAGCCAGCTGTTCCGCCCGACTTCGTTGCCCGGGTTCGCGAGTCGCGTCGGTCGTCAAACTCTTGTGGCTGGAGATGCCGCGTACCCACTGCTCGGTCGCACGCATGCCGGTCGATCAGATTGCCAGCGCGTCGGGCAACCGGCGGGCAAGTCGGCAGCTTGTCTAGATGACCTGATGTGGAAACGCGGGGCCGCTTCCGGTCGATTCTCGTTCTGCGAGAATGGGTGTGGAGTTCAGTTCGCTCGATGTACTGCGCGGAGATGCGATCTCGCGTTGCAGGAGCCTTCCGACGTGTTCGCCGTAGGTGTAGACGTCGTGGCTGAGCGCGGAGAGCGGCGGGTGGGTGATCTCACACAGCATCGAGTCGTCGTAGGCGAGGATCGACACGTCGCCGGGGACACTGAGCCCGGCGTCGCGGACCGCGCTGAGCGCAGCCACGGCCATGACGTCGTTATCGAACTGTATGGCGGTCGGGCGACGTTCTTGGGTCAGCAGCTGGAGCGTCTGCTCTCTGCCACTGCCTCCGGTCGCGTCGGCCTCGACGAGGTACGGCGTCGGCAGATTCATCTCCGCGCAGGCTTCCAGGAACGCTTGGGTGCGAATGTGCGTGTGAGCCATGTCGGATCGTTCGGTGACCCGGGCAAGCTGGCGGTGCCCTAGTTCAGCGAAACGCCGGACCGCGATGCGGATCGCTTCGGCGTCGGCCGTCCAGATGGCAGGCAGGCCGCCGGCGTAGCGGGGGTCCCCGACCACCACCGCGGGAAGGCCGAGTTCGGAGACGACGGCCGGGCGCGGATCGTTCACGCGCAGATCCAGCATGACCAGTCCGTCGATGCGTCGTTCTGTCGCCCAGCGCCGGTAGGTCGATATCTCCTGATCGAGGGTCGGAACGATGTGCATGAGCAGGCTGGTTCCTGCTTCGCTCAGCTGCGTTTCGAGACCCGCCAGGAAGGACATGTAGAACGGCTCCACGCCCAGTGATCTGGGTGGGCGAGTGAGAACGATGCCCACAGCGGATACTGCCGCGCCGGAAAGTGCCCGCGCCGCCACGTTCGGAAACCAGCCGAGATCGGACGCGATCTTCAACACGCGTTCCCGTGTCGACTCGGACACACCCTGCCGGCCGTTGAGCGCGAAGGACACCGCGCTTGTGGACACCCCGGCCAATCGGGCTATGTCCGCCATCGTGGTCTTCGTCGGCACGATCATCACTATAACGCAACAGTCCGCTGCCAGGGGGAGCATGCGCTTTGCAACTAAAGCGCTTGAGTGCTACTTTCGAACGCGTTCCGCTGTCACTGCGGGGTCCCATACCTGAGGAGTGTCTCAATGAAGAGAAGGACAGCACGTGCCGCGGTAGGCGCAGCATTGGCTCTGAGCATTTTGTCCGTGGCGGCCTGTTCCGTCGGCGAGTCGGGGGAATCGACCGTTGGCGGAGACGTCATCGATCCGGCGTCGATGGAGGATGCGCCGCAGGGCACGATCACCTGGTGCGCGCAGAAGGACTCGTCGGGTGCGTTCACCGCGATCGTGGAGGCGTTCAACGCGAAGTACGAGTCCGACGGGTACACGCTGGAACTGCTCGAGTTCCCGGAATCCACCGACGAGTGGCGCAACCAGTTCGTTCAGCGGCAAGAGGCGAAGTCGGACGAGTGCGACGTCTTCGGCGCGGACGTAGTGTGGACCGCCGAGTTCGCTAACAAGGGATACCTGTACGACCTGACTCCGTACGTGGAAACCCGCGCGGACGAGTTCATCCCGTCGACCTTCACGACCACCGAGTACGAGGGAAAGAACTGGGCTGTCCCGTTCGGCACGAACGTCGGTTTCTTGTTCTGGCGCACCGACCGGGTCAGCGAAGGCCCTGCCACGTGGCAGGACGCGTACGCCGACGCGCTGGAGGCGGGTGGCATCATCTACCAGGGGTCCGCGTACGAGGGGTTGACGGTGGACTACCTGGAGATCGCCAGCGCCGCCGGCGGCACTGTTCTGTCCGAGGACGGAAAGAGCTCCGTGATCAACTCCCCGGAGAACCTCGCCGCGCTGCAGTTTATGGTCGACGGCATCAACGACGGCGCCGCTCCGCGCGATGTGCTGACGTTCACCGAGGAGGAGAGCCGCCGCGCCTGGGAGGCCGGCCAGGCGGGCCTGCTGCGGAACTGGACCTACGCGTATGTCCTCGGCAAGCAGAACCCCGACATCGCGGACAGTTTCGCCATCGAGCCGCTGCCCGCGTTCGAGGGCGGCACCGGAAACGGCAGCAGCATCCTCGGCGGGGTGAACATGGTGATCAACAAGTACTCCGGCAACCCGGGGGCCGCTCTCAAGGCGATCGACTTCATCACCTCCGTCGAGGGGCAGACGGTTGCCGCGCTGAAGGGCCAGGCTGCAACTCTGTCCGCAGTCTATGAGGATGCCAGCGTGCAGGAAGCGCTGCCGTTCTGGGAGACGCTGGAGCAGGGCATCGAACAAGCGACCAGCCGTCCGGTCACCCCGGTGTACTCGCTGGTGTCCAAGGCGATCTACGACAACGTCAACAAAGCGTTGGCTGGACAGCTCACGCCCGAGGAAGCACTCGAGCAGGCTGACGCCGACATCAACGACGCGCTGAACACGTTCTAAGCCGCAGTGGGACGGGGGTGGGTGGCCGCCATCAGGCGACTCCCACTCCTGCCTCCTCAACGGAAGTCTTCTACATGTCCTCTGTCTCCCTCGGTCGCGCGCGACACAGTGAGCGCCGCCTCGCCGTCGCCATGATCAGCCCCACCGTGCTGATCATGGTGCTGGTGGCCGGGTTCCCGATCGCCTATGCCGTGTGGCTGTCGCTGCACGAGTACTCGGTGCAGACTCCCGGCCTCTCCCGGTGGGCCGAGCCCTTCGGGTTGGGCAACTACTTGGCCGCCTTCGGGTCGGCCGAGTTCTGGGCGGCGCTGCGCACCACCCTGGTGTTCACGATCATCTCGGTGTTTCTGGAACTGGTCCTCGGGATGGCCATGGCGCTCATCATGAACGCCTTCGCGCGCGGCAAGGCCGTCCTGCGTGCCGTGGTCCTCGTGCCGTGGTCGGTTCTGACGGTGGTGACGGCCATCATGTGGCGGTCGATCTTCGATCCGTCGCTCGGGTTCGTCAACACCGTCCTGGGCGCGGTGGGGTTGCCCGACGACACCGTGTGGCTCGGGCAGACCCCGAACGCGCTCATCGTGATGATCATCGCCGATGTGTGGAAGACCGCACCGTTCATGGCACTGCTGCTGCTGGCCGGACTGCAGAGCATCTCGAAGGAGGTGTACGAAGCCGCGTCGATGGACGGATCCAACGCCTGGCAGACGTTCTGGCGGATCACGCTGCCGCTGCTGCGCCCCGCGATCCTCGTCGCGCTGATCTTCCGCACCCTCGACGCACTACGGATCTTCGACCTGCCGTACGTGCTCACCAAAGGCGCGTTCGACACCAACACGCTGTCGCTGCTGAGCTTCCAGGAGCTTCAACAGAACGGCATCATCGGGCTCGGCTCCGCGCTCGCCGTGATCACCTTTATCGTCGTCATGGCTGTCTCCATCGTGTACATCCGGCTGATGCGCCCCGGGCAGGAGGCCGGACGATGAAACGTCTCAGATCCACTCTCATCGCGCTGGCCGTGGTGCTGGTCGTGCTGTTCTGCCTGTTCCCGTTCTACTGGCTCGTGAACCTGTCGCTGAAGACCGGATCGGAACTGTCCAGCGCGGCGCTGTTCCCCGCCAACCCGCGCCTGACCAACTACCTGTCGATCTTCCAGAACCCCGGCTTCCTGCTGGGGTTGCGCAACTCCGCGATTGTCGCGTGCTCCACGACCCTGCTCGCGATCCTGATCGGCGCGCCCGCCGCGTACGCCCTCGCGCGGCTGCGGGTACCGGGGAAGGTGCTCATCCTGGGCGGCATCCTCTCGGTCACCACGTTCCCGGCGATCGCGATCGCCGCCCCGTTGTTCTCGCTATGGTCCGACCTCGGCCTGTACGACACGCTGATCGGTCTGATCCTTCCCTACGTGGTGTTCACGCTGCCGCTGGCGACGTTCATCATGACGACGTTCTTCCGCGACATACCGGTCGACATCGAGGAGGCGGCGGAGATCGACGGCCTGACCAAGTTCCAGACGTTCTTGCGTGTCGTGGTCCCGCTGTCGACCCCGGGGATCGTGACCGCGGGGCTGCTGACCTTCATCTTCGCGTGGAACGAGTTCCTGCTCGCGATCACGCTGACCTCCACCCCTCAGGCGCGTACCGTGCCGGCGGCCATCGCGTTCTTCACCGGGTCGGTGCAGTACGAGCAGCCCCTCGGCACCATTGCCGCCGCGTCCGTCGTCATCTCCATCCCGTTGATCATCCTCGTCGTCATCTTCCAGCGTCGCATCGTCGGTGGCCTGGTCGCCGGCGGCGTCAAGGGATGACCCACCCAGCCCCCAGAAGGAGCACCCCTATGCCCGCACGCCTTGACGTCGTCCGCACCGAACACGGTCTGACCGTAGAGCTGGTTTCCGTCGACGGAGACACCCTCCACGTCGACGCACCCATCGTCGCTGAGCCCCTGGGTGCCTCGGCAACCACGCGAGGATACGATGCGATCGACCCGCAGGACGACGGATCGTGGACCGCGACGGCCGCGGTGGCCCTTGAAGACGGTACCCGGCTGAGCGTTGTCGACGCGTACCGGATAGACGAGGCCGGGCGGTTCCGTCTCTCCCGGGTCGCTGACGTCACTGAGCAGGGCTCGTCCGAGGGCGTTCGGATCGCGTTCGCCACCGTCACCGCCTCGAACGCGGCCAACAGCGAGGACTGGCAGTTCTTCGTGCCCGGCACGATGTACAACCGCAACGACACCGACGGCGACGGCCGGGAGGACTACCTCGGCACCTACGTTCAGGATCACCGGGACGACAAGAACGGACTTCTCGGCGTCCTCGCACGCGACCCTCGCACCGGTACGACGTACACCGTTGCCCGCACCACGGTGCCGGCCTTCGACACGGCCGTCACCCCCGACCAGCTCGAGGCGCGATACTTCGTGCAGAGCACCGACATCGGTTCGCTGGGACTCGCGCCCGCCGACGCACAGGTGTCCCTGCGCGGCAGCTTCCCCTTCTCCGAGGAGCACAGTTTCTGCCTCGACACCGACGGACGCGGCTGGGCAGCGTACGCGCCCAACGCCCCCGGCCGGATCGCGGACATCACCTACGAGTTCCGTATCGAACGCACCCTCGACCTCACCGACGCGATCTGGGCACTGTTCCTCCGACAGCGTGATGTGCTGGGCACGACCCGTCCGACGCCGGACGTCACCCTCGAAGACTCCCTGGAGTACCGCCAGCTGCTGACGCAGCTGTATTACCGCAAGTGGGAGCCAGAGGAGAACGAGAAGGAGCCCGCCGGATACCTGGTGCACTTCTCACCCCGCACCGGCGAGACCCTCGGATCGTTGATCGAGTTCGGGTTCTCCGGCGACCAGACGCTGCTCGCCTACGCGCAGACCATCTGGGGCCAGCAGACGAACACCCCGCTGTATGTGCAGCGTGCCAAAACGGTGCTCGACTTCTTCGTCAACCACTGCCAGCTCCCCAACGGGTTCTCCCACGGCATCTTCGACCCGCTCAACGACACGTTCACGCATTGGTTCACCGGGATCCTCATGCCCTTCCAATACGCCGACGACGAAGCAGATGTCCGCCGATACGTGGGACGTCAGATCGCCGGCGCTCTGATGCCGATCGCCCGCGAACTGCGCGGGGTGGAGGGCAACTACCTGCGCACGATGTGCGAATCGGTATACCCGCTGCTGCTGACCTACGAAGCCACCGGGTCGACCGAGGAGAAGTGGCTCACCGCGGGGACCCGTTTCGGTGAGTTCCTGCTGAACACCCAGGCCGATGACGGCTCTTGGTACCGCGCTTACACCCCGGAAGGCACTGGACTCACCTCGCCGGCCGCCTGGTTCGGCGCGTCGTACGCCGAGCAGAAGAGCGGCACCATCTTCCCCATCCCGGTCCTGACCACGCTCTACCGGATCACCGGTGACGAGAGGTACCGGGCCGCCGCAGCGAAAGCGGCGGACTTCATCATCGCGACGTTCGTGGACCCGGTGCTATATGTTGGCGGGCTGAACGACACCACCCACATCAAGTCCGTGAAGACCGATTCCGTGGGCGTGATGTTCCTGATGCGTTCCCTGCTGAAGGCGTACGAGGTCACCGGCAACCCCCACCACCTGTCCGGCGCGGTCACCTCCGCGAAGATCCTCGCCTCCTGGGTGTACCTGTGGGATGTGCCCTTCCCCGAAGGCACGCTGCTGGACCAGTCTCAGTTCCGGTCCACCGGGTGGGCCGTGTGCGACGTCATCGCCTCCGGCACCTACTTGGACAACGAATTCCTCGAGTTCACCGGCGACCTCGCCAACGTGGCCGTCCTGGGCGGCGAACGCGACCTGCTCGACGTGGCGGAGCTGGTGCAGTACGGCATGCAGCACGCCACCTCCACCCCACGCAACGACCACGGCTACGTCGCGCCCGGTATCCAGTGCGAAGGCGTTCTCACTTCCTATTGGCTCAGCGCCCCCGACACCACCGAGTTCTCCGGGGCGGTCAACAAGGTCAAGGGTGATGACAACGACACGTGCAACGCGCTGACCAACGGGCAGGCCGCCTACGGCATCTACGATCTGCAGCGTTCCTTCGGCACCGTCGACTTCGACGCCATCCGGCAGGAACGGTTCCCGTCGTGACCTTCCCCGAGGGATTCTTCTGGGGCACCGCGACCGCGGCGCACCAGATCGAGGGCAACAACATCAACAGCGATTGGTGGGAGCTGGAGCATCGCGCAGACACCCCCTGCGCAGAACCCAGCGGTGACGCGTGCGACAGCTATCACCGGTATCCGGAAGACATCGCCATCGTCGCCGGGCTGGGTCTGAACGCGTACCGGTTCAGCATCGAATGGGCGCGCATCGAACCCGAACCCGGTGAATTCTCCCGCGCGCAGATCGAGCACTATCGTCGCGTCATCGACACCACCCGACAGGCAGGACTGAAACCGTTCATCACGCTGCAGCATTTCACCACCCCGCGCTGGTTCCACCAGCGCGGGGGGTGGGCTGCCGCAGACGCGGCCGACCGGTTCGCTCGCTACGTCGAGGAAGTGCTGCCGCTGCTGACCCGCGATGAGTACGTGTGCACGATCAACGAGCCCAACATCGCCTCCGCGCTGTCACGGCTCAGCGAGCCCGCCACCATGCAGACGGCCGGGTTGCCGGCACCCGATATCGCCGTTTCCGACGGCTTGAGCCGCGCCCACCACCGAGCAGTAGAGATCGTCCGCACCGCGGGAGCTCACGCCGGCTGGGCAGTTGCGACGCAGGCCTTCCACGCCCTCCCCGGCGCGGAGGAACAGGCCGCGTCCTATGCGTACGAGCGCGAAACTCGCTTCCTGCAAGCTGCGAGAGAGGACGACTGGCTGGGCGTCCAGGCTTACACCCGCACCTTCATTGGGCCGGACGGTCCGCTCCCCGTCGCACCAGAAGCAAAGGTCACGCAGACCGGGTGGGAGTATTGGCCGCCCGCGGCTGCGTTCGGTCTGCGCCAAGCCACGAAGATCGCCCCCGGGGTTCCCTTACTGGTTACCGAGAATGGCATCGCCACCGACAATGACCAAGACCGTCTCGATTACGTCGCCGACGCGGTGGCACACGTGCGCGCGGTCATCGACGAAGGCATCGATGTGCGCGGATATTTCTACTGGAGTCTGCTGGACAACTTCGAATGGGCCTCCGGCTACGGGCCGAAATTCGGGCTCGTCGCCGTCGACCCTGCCACATTCCAACGCACCGTGAAGTCCAGTGCGCGGTGGATCGACGTCGTCCGATGAGCCAGGACCTCCCCGCGACCGCCGCCCATTCCTCCCTGGCGATCGGGATCGACATCGGTGGCACGAAGATCGCTGGCGCGGTCGTCGATGTCCACGGGACTATCCTCCGACAGGACCGTCTGCCGACCACTGCCACCGAACCTCAGGCAATCGAAGACACCGTCGTGAGCATGGTCGAAAGGCTCTCCCTCGGCTACGAGCTGGAGGCCATCGGGATCGCCGCAGCCGGATTCGTCGATGCCTCCCAGTCCGTGATCTACTACGCGCCGAACATTGACTGGCGCCACGAACCCCTGCGCACCACACTCGAGGCACGCCTTCGCAAACCAGTCGTCATCGACAACGACGCCAACGCTGCCGGATGGGCGGAGTACCGTTTCGGCTCCGGAAAAGACATCACCGACATGGTCACCATCACCCTCGGAACCGGAGTAGGAGGAGCCATCATCACCGGTGGGCGCCTGTTCCGCGGAGGATTCGGTGCAGGAGGTGAACTCGGACATCTGCGACTCGTGCCGGACGGCCTGCCCTGCGGCTGCGGGGCACGTGGGTGCTTCGAACAGTACGCATCTGGACGAGCGCTGCAACGCATCGCCACCGAACTCGCAGACGCTGGCGGGATCGGGGCCGGCCTCTCCGCCCGGCGCGCGTCCGATGGCGCGCTCGGTGCGGAGCAGATCTCCTCTCTCATCAGTGCGGGGGATCCCGGCGCGCTGATGGCGTTGCGTGAGATCGGAACCGCGGTGGGGCACGCGTGCGCCAGCATCGGCGCGGTGCTCGATCCTCAAATGTTCGTCATCGGCGGGGGCGTCGCACTTGCCGGACATCATCTGCTGGATGCTGCACGCGCCGCCTACCTCGATGCGCTCCCGGCACGCGGGTACCACCCCGAGGCGGAGTTCAGGATCGCCAGCCTCGCCAACGACGCGGGCATGGTGGGCGCAGCCGATCTGGCCCGGCACGCCCTTCGGGAGCGGGCCGCCATCGTCTCCTAGCAGAGACCCCGGGTAGCGGCGTCGCTCGTCGGCGGTCGGGTGCCTTGTAGATTCTTGCGATCGCTCGAAACCGATCGGATGATCGGGTTGTGGCGCCGGCGCGTGTACTCCCGCGTTGGGCCCCACGTGCACGCGAGTCTGCTCGTGTCCGAGGCAGGGAAAGCAAAGCGGCCCACTCCGCTACGGCAACGTTTTTCATCTTTTCAAGCCACAGAGAGTGCTCGACATCACTCCAGCGCCGTTGAGTGGGTGATGGTGGTCAGTACCAGACGCCGAAGTTCTCGTATTCAGGTGTTTCGACGACGATCTCCACCTCGCCGCCGTCCGCGTTCATGACGCACAGGTCTTCGTTCAGGCCGGTGCGGTGGGCGCAGCCGAACAGGATGCGCGTTCCGTCCGGTGAGTACGTGGGCTTGAATGCGTGAAGCTCGTCATCGGTGGGCAGCAGCTGCGTCGGGTCACCGCCCGAGGCGGGGACGGTTCAGATGCCGTTGCGATCCTCGTCGAGCCCGCCGCGCATCGCCTGGATGTTGTAGATGACGGTGGTGTTGTCCGGTGACCAGCGCGGATGCTCGACGTAATCGTCGAATGGTGTCAGCCGCCGGACGTCTGTGCCGTCGGCGTTCACCACGTGAATCGCTGACGACACCGTCCTCCTTCGCCACCTCGCGCGTGAATACGATCCGAGACCCGTCGGGCGAGAACATCGGTTCCCAATCAACCCCGGCTTCGTCGGTCGGCAGCAGAGGACGCGGGTCCGAGCCGTCCGCGCCCATGACCGCGAGTTGCATGCGCCAGGTCGGATCGCTCTCCGGGACGGGCGAGAAGCTGAAGGCGATGGTGTCTCCGCCGGGTGAGTACGCCGGGTCGGCGAAGAACCCGGTGCCTTCCGCGAGTTGCCTGAAGTCGCTGCCCTCGGGGTTCACTCGCCCGATGTGCTCGTTGCCGTCATCGTCGGCGAAGTCGAACAGCAGGTGCGGTTTCAGCCGGTGGCGACGGGGAAATCTGCCCAGGCTCACCGGTCGCTGACACGCATCCGCTGAGCGCGAGAACGGCAGCAAGGGCGGCCAGTGCACGCTGAGTGTGGAACACAGGACCTCCTGCAGGTGACGTCCGGTTCGCCGCGACTGGCTCGGCGCGGTGGCCGGGGTCGATCACGTGGTTCCGGGAGAACGTGAGGCGGCTGCGGCCTGAGCATCGCCCGGTCGACCCGGCGGATCGACTCATGTGGGCTGCGGGTGATGCGGCGCAGTGTGAGCGGCCCAGATCTCGTAGTCGAAAGCTGCGAAGGCTCTCGGTATCGCGCAAGTCCGGCGGACTGCGGACGTTGCCGGAAACTCGGTGCTCGGCGAGGGGCTCGTGGTCAAGCCCAGGTGACACGCCCAGCACGACGGAGGGCCCCTCGCCGTGAGCGGGAGGCCCTCCTCATGCTGTGGATGGTCTACTGCTTGCTCATCTCCACGGTCATCGTGACGCCCATAGCGGTGAGCTCGTAGCTCAGCACGCCGTCTTTGAAGGTGAACGTCTTCGTCGGGTCGCTCGAAGCGAGCA
>Ga0182749_1003181_pt1 | contig 11394 bp, 9 predicted proteins | sample eDN3rd37CKraftMG_FD_128875 | JGI IMG/M metagenome (GOLD analysis project Ga0182749, IMG submission 128875) | Enriched Miracle-Growth compost microbial communities from Emeryville, California, USA - eDNA 3rd pass 37_C Kraft MG (version 2) (version 2) ...
ATGGCAGCGCTTCCTGAGCGCCTGAGCGACTTCGTCACAAGAACCGGATCGAACCCGCCGGGCTGGTCTCCGGCGGGGAAAGGTTGAAGCATGGCCACCGCACTCGCATTGTCATCATCACCGCGTCACCGCTGGCGCCTGCCGGGCACCGCCACAGGCTGGTTCACCGGCTGGTTCCTGTTGGCATGGATCGGCGTGGTCGTGCTTCCCCTGCTGATCATCTCGGCGTTCAGCTTCTTCAGCATGCGCCAGTACCAGATCGTCTACGATCCCACCCTCGACACCTGGATCGGCCTTGCCGAAACAGGCCGCTGGGTGGTGGTGCTGCGCACCATCCGCTTCGCCGTGAGCGTCACCTTCCTGGAAATCCTGGTGGCGTTTCCCTTCGCGCTATGGCTGGCCAAGGGCTGCCGCTCCAACGCCGTGCGCGCAGGCATCATCACGCTCCTGACCATACCGTTCTTCATCGACGCGTCCTCGCGCATCATCGTGTGGCGCTCGATCCTGGGCACCAACGGCGTCATCAACAACCTGCTGGTCGGCAGCGGCCTCATCGACAAGCCGCTCACCTGGCTGCTCTATTCGGACTTCGCAGTCAGTTTCGGGATGTTCGGCAGCTATTTTCCTACCGCCGTCTTCCCGATATTCCTGACGCTCAGCCTGATCGACGACGATCTCATCAAGGCCAGTTCCGATCTTGGCGGCAGCCGCCTGCAGACGCTGCGCTTCGTCATCCTGCCCCTTGCCATGCCGGGCATCGTCGGCGGCATCGTGTTCACCTTCGTGCCGCTCATGGCTGCCTGGATCGAGCCGCAACTGCTCGGCGGCGGTCAGGTCAACCTGCTCGGGCAATCCATCCAGAGCGCCCTCAGCAATCTCAACTATCCCGTCGCGGCGGCGCTCTCGACGGTCGTGATCGGGGTGCTGGTACTGCTGCTGGCGGTGCTGATCGTCAGCCTGCGCGGGCGCTTCAGCATGTCGTCCCTGTTCCAGAGCCTTGATCGCTAGGAGGCCGCCCATGTCCAGTGCCGCAGCAACTGCCGCAATGCCACGCCTGCACGGCGCCAGGATACAGCGCCGGTTTCTCGATCGACTCGCCGAAGCCTCAGGCTGGAACGTGGTTGCGGTTGCGCTGGGATGCGCGGCGCTCCTGCTGATCTATGGCCCGCTGATCTGGCTTGGCGTCATGTCGTTCAGCGCCGAACCGCTGTCGGGAAAGCCCTATCCGCTGACATTCGCGCATTATGGGCTGCTGTTTGCCAACGACAAATGGCACACCCCGTTCCTCAAGAGCGTTCTCCTGGGACTGGCCGTGGCGCTGGCCTGCATGGTGGTGGGCACATTTCTGGCCCGCGCGCTGGTGCGCCTGAGAAGGCCCGGCGGCGTGCTGTTCCTGGCCCTGTTGCCGCTCTTCGTTCCCGGATTGACGATCGGGGCGGCGCTGTTCGTCTTCCTGCGCACGACGCTCGGCCTGAAGCTCGGAATGTGGTCGCTCTTCATCGGCCACATGGTCTGGGCGTTCCCCTTTGCGCTGCTTCTGATCCTCATCGTGACCATCCGCTTCGACGTCAAGCTGATCCAGGCGGCCGAGGACCTCGGCGCCAAGCCGCTGCGCTGTTTCCTCGACATCGAATTGCCGCTGCTCATGCCGGGCATATCGGGTGCCGGCATCTTCAGCTTCCTGCTGTCGTTCAACGAATTGCTGCGCTCCACCTTCCTGCGCGGCAACGAGACCACCATGCCCGTCTACAACTGGGCCATGGCCTCGGCGCAGCAATCGCAGGTGCCGATCGTGTTCTCGCTGTCCACGCTCATCCTGGCCGTGACCCTGCCGGTGATGGGAGCGCTGTTCTTCATGCTCTTCGCCCGCAAGGGAAGCTGAGCCGTCCTTCCCATTCCCAACTTACGAGCCCCTGGAGGCAGAATTGACCGATACCATCGTTACCGTCGCCGTCGCGCAAGTTCCTTCCAAGTTCGGCGACGTGCGCGCCAATCTGGACGCCATGGACGGCCATATGCGCGAGGCCGCCGCCGCGAGTGCCAGGCTGCTCGTCTTTCCCGAATGCCATCTGTCGGGCTACATGTTCGATGACCGCGCCGGCGCGCTCGGCGCCGCCATTTCCGCCGAAGGCGACGAGATGCGCGAGATCGCGGCGCGCTGCGCGGAGCATGGCATCGAGGTCATCGTCGGCTTCCTCGAGGCGAGCGGCGACAAGCTCTACAATTCGGCGGCGGTCGTGGGCGCCAACGGCGTGATCGGCATCCACCGCAAGCGGCACCTGCCGTTCCTTGGCGCCGACCGCTTCGTCGACGAGCCCCCCGGCACGGAGCTTTCGCTGTTCGAGACCGGCGTCGGCAAGGTCGGGGTCGCGATCTGCTACGAAATCCGCTTCCCCGAGATCATGCGTTCGCTCGCTCTGGAAGGCGCCGACTTCATCGCCCTGCCGACCAACTGGCCGGTGCAATCGGCGATCCTGGCGGAGCAGTTCACGCGCGTGCGCGCGGCCGAGAACTTCATCTACCTGCTGGTTTCCAACCGCGCCGACGAGGAGGGCGACGCCACTTTCCTCGGCCAGAGCCAGATCATCGATCCGCTTGGCGCCGTTGTCGGCAATTCCGGCCGCACACAGGGCCTGCTCACCGCCAGCGTCGACGTTGCGCGCGCCCGCAACAAGACGATCGTCGTCAAGGCCGGAGAGTTCGAAGTCTCGCCCTTCAAGGACCGCCGTCCCGCCACCTACCGCGTCTCGTAAGGCAAGCCCCAGGAGCCTGTCATGCCTATCACCGCCGTCACGGCGCGGGCTGTCTACATCCCGCTGAAGAAACCCACGCGCATTTCCACGCGCATCCTGAACAAGCGCGACTTCGTCATCGTCACCATCCGCTGCGACGAGAGCGATGCCGTGGGCATCGGCTACAGCTATCTGGGCACGGCGGGCGGACGCGTCGGGGCCACAGCCGTCGAGGACCTTCTGGCACCGGTGCTGCTGGGTGCCGACGCAAACCACATCCAGGGCCTGTGGGACCGGCTGTTTCAGGAAACGCTGCTCACCGGCCGGCGCGGCGTGGTGGTGCGCGCCATCGCCGCCGTCGACATGGCGCTGTGGGACCTGGCCGCCAAGCGGCGCGGCATGCCGATCTCGGTCATGCTGGGCGGTTCCGTGCGGCCCGTGCCCGCCTATGCCTCGGGCGGCTACTACCGCCCCGACGACGGGCCGTGGGCGGACGCCGTGCGGGACGAGATCCGTTTCAACGTCGCCAACGGCTTCACCGATCACAAGATCAAGGTCGGCGGCCTTTCGATCGAACAGGACGCGGAGCGGGTTCGCGCCGCCATCGAGGCGATGGAGGGACGCGGCCGGCTGGGTCTGGACGCCAACAATGCCTATCGCGATTTCAGCCATGCCCTGGAAGCGGCCCGCGCCTTCGAGCGCGCCGCCGGCAGCCATGGGCTGTGGTGGTTCGAGGAGCCGCTGTCGCCCGAGGACTACGAGGGCCACGCCAGGCTGTCGAGGGTGCTGGAGACCAGGGTGGCGACCGGCGAGATCCACCAGACGCGCCATGAGTTCCGCCGCCTTCTGGAGGAGCGCTCGGCGGACCTTCTGCAGCCCGACATGTGCGTGCTCGGCGGCGTCACCGAATGGCTGCGCATCGCCAAGACCGCCGAGACGTTCGGCATCGGCATCGCGCCGCACTGGCACGCCAATGCGCACGCCCCACTGGCGGCGGCCGCACCCAACTGTATCGCCGTGGAACACTTCATCCTGGAGAAGGATATCTACAATTTCGAGACGATCGTGACGCCACAAACGCGGCTCAGGACCGGAGAAAACACCGTTCTGGTTCCGGACGCGCCCGGGTTCGGCACCGAGCTCGATGAAGACAAGGTCAATTTCTACAGCGTCGCGACATAGATCGCGGCGTGTGGGGCGAGGGAGGAGCGATGGATTTTCTGATTGAACCGACAAAACCAGAAATATTGGATCTATTCAGAAGGTTTATTGAATGAGCATGGAAGAAATGCACCGCTGGGACCAGGCGCATGTCGTTCACCCGTGGAGCTACGCAGGCCCCTCGCTGATGATCGCCCGCGCCAAGGGCACACGCTACTGGGATGCGGACGGCCGTGAATATCTCGACGCGCTCGGCGGCATACAGAACTGCTCGGCCGGCCATAGCCGCCCCGAGCTGATCGAGGCCGCCAAGGCGCAGATGGAGAAGCTCGAATATGTGCCGATGCACTGGAACTTCACCAACGAGCCTGCTGTCGAACTGGCCAGGACGATCGCCACGCTGGCGCCTGGCGAACTGAACCAGACCTATTTCGTTAGCAGCGGATCGGAGGCGACGGAAAGCGCCGTCAAGCTGGTCCGGCGCTATCATTACCTGCGCGGCGACACCAAGCGGGCAACCATACTGTGCCTGAAGCAGGGCTATCACGGCGCCACGATCCTGGCGACCGCGGCAACGGGCTTCGACAATCTCCAGCAGGGCTTCGGGCCGCTTCCGGGCGGCATCAAGTTCCTGACGCCGCCGCATGCCTATCGCACCGAGCTGTTCGGCAATGAGGACCCGGTCGAGTTCTGCATCCGCCAGCTTGAGCAGGTCATCGCCGAGGAAGGCGCCGACACCATCGCCGCGCTGATGGCCGAACCCGTGCTGACCGTCGGCGGCGTCATCGTGCCGCCGGCAGAATACTGGCCGGCCGTCTCGGAAATCTGCCGCAGGCACGGCATACTGGTCGTGGCCGACGAGGTCGTCACCGGATTCGGCCGCACCGGCGCCTGGTTCGCCAGCCCGGCGATCGGCATGGCCCCCGACGCGATCGTCTTCGGCAAGGGCGTCAGCAGCGGGCATTTTCCGCTCAGCGGCGTGGTGATGTCGGACGAGATCGCGCAGACGATCAAGGCGGCGCCGGACGGCCTGATGCACGGCTTCACCTATTGCGGCCACCCGGTGGGTTGTGCCGTCGCAAGCCGCAACATCGAGATCCTCCAGGACACGGGACTGCTGGAAAATTCCAGGGACGTCGGTGCCTATCTGCTGGCGGCCCTGAAGGAAAAGCTCGGCAATTCCCCGATCGTCGGCGATGTTCGCGGCCGCGGCCTGCTGCTTGCGGTGGAACTGGTTTCCGACAAGGAGACGCGGGCGCCGCTGCAGTTCAAGCGGCAGGCGCTCGCAGACCGCGTCCGCAACGAACATGCCGTGGTCGTTCGCAGCATCGGCGCCAACATCATCATCGCGCCGCCTCTGATACTGTCCCGCGCGGAAGCCGATACCATCGCCCACGCGCTGGAGCAGGTGATCAGCACGACCAAGCCGGACGGGACGCAATCGTAGCGCTCCGCAGCACCCGGAACGGGCGAAGGCGAATGCCGCCTTGCGCGGGAGCGCCCGATCCGGGCCGGCCGGCCTGAAAAGCCGTCACGGTTTCCCAGGAGACCGTGACGGCAATCTGCTTTTTAGCGCAAAGTTCCGCGCCGAAGCCACCGATCGGGACCGTGCCGCAACATGCCGCATATGCAGCCGGGGGCCGGACGGTACTGATCCTGCCCAGATCGGGGCCCCGCGCCGCCGCCCCGCTCCTTGGAACCGGTTGAAACGGCGAACGGCCATCCAACGCCTCGCACAGCCCCCGTCGACGCGCGCCGTCGCGCCATATTGGCCCACAATCTGGCCCACAATCGGGATGGGACCTTCTGCCGGCACAAGTCGGACCGGTATCGCCGGGCGTGACCCCGCCTGTCGGCATTCTTTCACTTTGACATTCTTGCCCTGGAATTGTATAGATACGATCGTATCGTATATCGATACATAATAATACGACACGCGAATGCCGGGGGAGGCAGCCGCGCTCAGATCGCAGGGTAGGACCAGTTTGCAATGTACTCGATGCTGATGCGGCTCTTGTCGATCTGCGGACTGCTGCTCGCGGTCGTGGTGCTGAACTTCCTGCTGCTTCAGCTTGCCCCGGGCGATCCGGTTTCGGTGATCGTCGGCGAGCAGGGCGGCGCATCCGAGGAACTGGTCGCGCAGTTGCGCGCCCAATACGGGCTCGACAAGCCCGTCTACCAGCAGCTCCTTCTCTACATAAGCAGGATCGCCACTGGTGATTTCGGCTATTCCTATTATTTCAACCAACCCGTTCTCGATCTCATCCTTCAACGCGTCGTGCCCACGATGCTGCTGGTCCTGTCCGCGCTGATCATCGCCGTCGTGCTGGGCACGGTGCTGGGCGTGTTCTCGGCGCGGCGGCCCAAGGGCGTCACCAGCCATCTGGTGACGGTGTTCTCCCTGGTCGGATATGCCGCGCCGGTGTTCTGGACCGGGCTGATGCTGCTGATCCTGTTCGCCTCAGTCTGGCCCATCTTCCCGGTCTCCGGCATGATGGATGTCGGCAGGCGCGGCTCCACGATGGATCATGTCGTCGACGTCCTGCATCATCTGGTGCTGCCTGGCCTGACGCTGGCATCGATCTACATTGCGATCTATTCGCGCCTCTCGCGCGCCTCCATGCTGGAGGTGCTCGGCAGCGACTACATCCGCACCGCCCGCGCCAAGGGATTGAGCGACAGGCAGGTCGTGTTCGGCCACGCCCTGCGCAACGGGCTCATTCCCATCGCCACCATGGTCGGCCTGCAGTTCGGACAGCTTTTCGCCGGCGCCGTGCTGGTGGAAACCGTGTTCAACTGGCCGGGCCTCGGCCGTCTCGCCTTTGAAAGCGTGCTGCGGCGCGACTACCCGACCTTGCTTGCGATCCTGTTCTTTTCCGCGCTGCTCGTGGTCATGGCGAACCTCCTGACAGACCTTGCCTATGGCATCATCGACCCACGGATCCGGAAAAAGCGCGGAGCCCGTGGCGGAAAGGCCGCCCAATGAACAAGAGCACCGTCATCGCACCAATGAGCGAAAACGCGGCCGCGGAGGAAGGGGTGCGCCCCTCTCATCCTGCCATCGAGTTCGTGCGTGCCTTTGCCCGAAACCAGTCGGCCGTGGTCGGCTTCGTCCTGCTCACGGCCATTCTGGTGGCGAGCGTGGCCGGCCCGCTTCTCTATCCCGTCGATCCCTATGACATGGTCGACATGCCTCTGCTGCCGCCGGGCAGCGAGTTCGTGCCGCTCGGAACCGACTATCTCGGCCGGGACATTCTTGCCGGCATCATAGGCGGTGCCCGCGCCACGCTTGCCGTGGGCGGCACGGCGGCGATCATCTCCGTGGTCATCGGCATACTGGCCGGTTCCTTTGCCGGCTTCTTCGGCGGCAGGGTGGATGCGGCGCTGATCAAGGTCACCGAATTCTTCCAGATCCTGCCGCCGCTTCTGCTCGCCATGGTTCTGGTCACCATCTTCGGTCCGACGCTGACGACGATCGCGCTTTCGATCGGCGTGGTGAGTTGGCCGCAGGTGGCGCGGCTGGCGCGCGCCGAGTTCATGAAGATCGGCCGGCTGGACTATGTCAGCGCGGCGCGCACGGCCGGCGCCGGCAACCTCTACCTGATCTTCCGCGTGATCCTTCCGGCCGCATTGCCGCCGCTGGTGGTGGCCGCGGGACTTTCCATCGGCGCCGCCATCCTGTTCGAGGCCGGCCTGTCCTTCCTGGGCCTGGGCGATCCGAACGTGATGAGCTGGGGCCTGATCATCGGCCAGAACCGGGACTATCTGCTGACCGCCTGGTGGCCGGTGACCCTGCCCGGCATCGCGATCTTCCTGACCGTCCTGGCGATCAGCCTGGTCGGCGACGGGATCAACGACGCTCTCAATCCAAAGCTCAGGAGGCGCTGATGGACCGGCCCGTTCTGGACATCACCGATCTCCGCGTCGAGGTCGACACCGGCCGCGCGGTACATTCCGTGCTCGACGGCGTTTCCCTGCAGCTCCTCGCCGGACGCACGCTCGGCATCGTCGGCGAAAGCGGCTGCGGCAAGTCGATGACCGCACTTGCCATCATGGGGCTGCTTCCCGACCGTTTCCGGGTTTCCGGCGGATCGATCAGGCTCATGGGCGAGGAGCTTCTCCAGGCGCGCCCGGCGCGGCTGCGCGCGCTGCGCGGCAATGCCATGTCGATGATCTTCCAGGAGCCGATGACGTCGCTCAACCCGGTGCTGACCATCGAGCGCCAGATCAGCGAGGTCGTCCAGCTTCACCAGAACAAGACCGCCGCGGAAGCGCGCGAGATCGCGCGCGAGATGCTGCGCGCCGTGCAGATCCCCTCGCCCGAAGCCCGGCTTGCGGCCTATCCGCACGAGCTGTCGGGCGGAATGCGGCAGCGCGTGATGATAGCCATCGCGCTGGCCTGCCAGCCCAGGCTCATCATCGCCGACGAGCCGACGACCGCGCTGGACGTCACGGTTCAGGCGCAGATATTCCGCCTGCTGCGCGAATTGCAGGACTCCACCCGAACCGCGATCATGCTCATCACGCACGACCTCGGCGCCGTCGCCGAGATGGCCGACGACGTTGCGGTCTTCTACGCCGGCAAATGCGTGGAGAAGGGCCAGGTCGACGCCATTCTGAGCGACCCATCGCATCCCTACACGCGCGGACTGATGACCTGCACGCCCCGGCTGCGGCTGGGGGCCGCCGCCCTGGATGCAGAGCAGCAGGAACTGGGCGAGATTCCGGGCATGGTTCCCGCCATCGGCCGCTTTCCCACCGTTTGCCGCTTCCTGCCGCGGTGCCGGATGGCCGATGGACGCTGCGCGAACACCGAGCCTCCGGTCGTGCGCGTGGCCAGCGATCACACAGCGCTGTGCTGGAAAGCCCGGCCGGATGAAGCGCCAGAAATGAGGGCCGTGCGATGACCCTTCTCGACGTCCGCGACCTGAAGGTCCACTTCCCTCTCGGCCCCGACGCGACGCTGCACGCGGTGGACGGAGTGAGCTTCGCCGTCGAGGAAGGCGACAGCTTCGGCATCGTCGGCGAAAGCGGCTCCGGCAAATCGACGACGGCGCAGGCGCTGATGCGCCTGGTCGAGCCGACATCCGGCTCCGTCCGGCTTCAGGACAGGGACATCACGCATCTTGGCGGCGCGGAGCTGCGCAAGCTGCGCCACCTGCTGCAGATGGTCTTCCAGGACCCCTATTCGTCGCTCAACCCGCGCCTGCGCGCGGGCGCCGCCGTGCGCGAGCCGCTGAACCTGATGAACATCGGAAGCCGGGCGCAGAGAGAACGCCGGGTGGACGAGCTGTTTGCCGCCGTCGGGCTGCACCCGGATGCCAAGCGTCTCTTTCCCCATCAGTTTTCCGGCGGGCAGCGCCAGCGCCTGTGCATCGCGCGCGCCATTGCGAGCGAGCCGCGCCTGGTGGTGTGCGACGAGCCGGTCAGCGCCCTCGACGTCGCGATCCAGGCCCAGATCCTGAACCTGCTGCGCCGGCTTCAGCAGGAGCAGCGCCTGACATATGTGTTCATCAGCCACGACCTGGCCGTGGTCCAGCACATATGCACGCATGTGGCGGTGATGTATTCGGGGCAATTCGTCGAAAAGGCGCCGGTGAAGCAGCTCTTCTCGGCGGCCAAGCACCCCTACACATGGTCGCTGATGGCAGCGGCCCTGTCGCCCGACGACAGGCGGCGCAAGGAAAGCCGCTTCACCGTGACCGGCGAACCGCCGTCGCCGATCAATCCTTCCTCGACGGCCTGCCGCTTTGCCGGGCGATGCCCGTTCGCGACGGAAAAATGCCGGACGGAGAGGCCGGTCCTGACGAAGATCGGCGATGGCCACGAAGTGGCGTGCCACTATGCCGAAACCCTGACGCCGCCGATGCCGGAACTGGCCGCGGCCTGAGGCGGCCCGCACCGATCGGCACCGGCAGGCCACGCCGCCGCGACGGAACGCGGCGATCTCCGCACCATGGCAGGCCTGATCCGCACCGGCTGCATCGTCGCGCACGTTCCCGCTCATCCGTCACGGAAGGGGTCGGCCGCTCGGATGAGCCGCAGCTGCGGAAGCGTGCCGCAGGGGTACCCGAACAGCGAAAAGCTCAAATCGCGACGGCCTTTCACCACGCCGCCGGAAACTTTTGACAAGACATCTTCGCTACGCTAATCTCGTTTATAGATACTATAGTATCGCTTACCGATACGAACGAGGTAAAAATTGCGATTTTTGGCTGCCTTGATGAGGCATGAAACCAACACATTTTCCCCTATACCCACTCCGCTGAGCGCATTCTTCCGGGGCTCCTGGTCGAATGCGCCGCTCTACGGCGCCGACGCCATAGAGGGTTATCGCGGGACGAACTACCCGCTGGCGGCCGTCATCGACCTGGCCGAGCGGGAGAGAGCGGAACTTGTTGTGCCGATCGCAGCCAATGCATCGCCGAGCGGCCCGGTCGAGGATGCGGCCTTCGAGCACATCGCCAAGACCATCATCGATGCCCTGGACCCCGAACTGGACGGCATTTTCCTCGATCTGCACGGGGCGATGGTCACCGAAAGTCATGACGACGCCGAGGGCGAGCTTATCCGGCGCATCCGGGCCGCCTGCCCGAACGTGCCGATCGCCGTGGCGCTCGATTTCCATACGAACCTGTCGCCGGCGATGGTCGAATGCAGCGACATCGTGACCGCCTACCGCACCTATCCCCATATCGACATGTACGAAACCGGCGAGCGCGCCTGCCGCACGCTGATCCGCGCGATCCGCGGCGAGATCGAGCCGGTGACCGTCTGGGGCACGCGGCCGCTGCTGACCCACATGCTGCGCCAGACGCCCAGCAAGCAGCCCATGAAGGACATCATGGACCGCGCGATCGCCGCCGAAGCCGGCGGCGAGGTTCTGAACGCTTCGCTGCTGGGATCGTTCCCCCTGGCCGACACGCCCCATACCCGCTTCTCGGCCATCGTGGTGGTGGACCGCAAGGCGGCCGACGCCGGCAAGGCAATGTGCGAGGAACTGCTTTCGCTGGCGTGGCAACGGCGCGCCGATTTCGTCTTCGCCTACGAGCCGATGGCGCAGTCGCTCGCCTTCGCCAAGACCCTCGACGGGGGCCCGATCGTGCTTGTGGACCACGGCGACAATACCGGTGCCGGCGGCTGCCAGGACATAATGGCGGTCATCGAGGAGGCGCTGCGCCAGGGCCTGGAGGACATGATCGCCGGGCCGATCTACGACCCCGAGGCCGTCGAAGCCATGATTGCGGCGGGCGTGGGGCAGACGATCGAGCTTGCCGTGGGCGGGCGCATAGACATGCCGGCGCTGGGCCTGAAGGGGCAGCCGCTGCGATTGTCCGGAACCGTCACCCGCATCACCAACGGCCGCTTCCGCATCGGCGGGCCGATGATGACCGGCATGATGGCCGACCTGGGGCGTTGCGCGGTGCTGGATACCGGCCCCATGCAACTCCTGGTCGCGGAGCGGCGGCTTGAGACCTTCGATGCCGGCTGCTTCACCCAT
>Ga0182749_1003183_pt1 | contig 11370 bp, 12 predicted proteins | sample eDN3rd37CKraftMG_FD_128875 | JGI IMG/M metagenome (GOLD analysis project Ga0182749, IMG submission 128875) | Enriched Miracle-Growth compost microbial communities from Emeryville, California, USA - eDNA 3rd pass 37_C Kraft MG (version 2) (version 2) ...
AAGAAGGTCAACTCGGCGATCTTCCCCGGCATTCAGGGCGGCCCGCTGATGCACGTCATCGCCGCCAAGGCTGTCGCTTTCGGCGAAGCGCTGCGTCCTGATTTCAAGGTCTACATCAAGAACGTCATGGATAATGCCCGCGCCCTCGGCGAGGTCATGGTCCAGAACGGCTTCGCACTCGTCTCGGGCGGAACCGATACCCACCTTATTCTTGTCGATCTTCGCCCGAAGAAGCTCACAGGCACTAAGGCTGAAAAGTCGCTCGGCCGCGCGCACATCACCTGCAACAAGAACGGCATTCCGTTCGACCCCGAGAAGCCGATGGTGACATCTGGTATCCGTCTGGGCTCGCCCGCCGGAACGACGCGGGGCTTCGGCGTCGCCGAGTTCCAGGAGATCGGCCGTCTCATCACGGAAGTGCTCGATGGTCTGGCGAAGAACGGCGAAGAGGGTAACGCCGAGGTCGAAGCCGCCGTCAAAACCAAGGCGACCGCGCTTTGCGATCGCTTCCCGATCTACGCCTGAGCCGGTAAACCGGACAATTCGTTCGAAAACGTTTAAAAGGCGCTCCGTGTACGGGGCGCCTTTGTCGTATCGACGCGGAGATTTGTGCGAAGCGAGAGTATTGGTGGAACGCCGCTTCGCAGCACTTCCTCTTTGTCGAGAAACCGTTCACACAGAGAATGCCTTTTGCCGCGTGGTGGCGATCAAGTTCCAATGTCCGAGCTCCAAGAGCCGAGCACTGAAGGAAGGAGTGAGCGATGCGCTGTCCGTTTTGCGGAAGCGAGGATAGCCAGGTAAAGGATAGCCGGCCGTCGGACGAAAATGCCGCCATCCGCAGGAGACGCGTGTGTTCCGACTGCGGCGGCCGCTTTACGACATTCGAGCGTGTTCAGCTCCGTGAGTTGACCGTCGTCAAGCGTTCGGGCCGAAAAGTGCTGTTCGATCGTGACAAGCTTTCGAAGTCGATTTCCGTGGCGCTCCGCAAGCGGCCCATCGAACCCGAACGCATCGACAGGCTCGTTTCCGGCCTCGTCCGTCAGCTTGAGAGTTCCGGCGAATCCGAGATCACCTCCGCCGAGATCGGTGAATTGGTCATGGGCGCGCTGCGCGAACTCGATCCCGTCGCCTACGTTCGCTTCGCGTCCGTTTACCGTGACTTCCGCGATACCGCCGATTTCCATGCGGTGCTGCGCGATCTGGCTGCCGATTCGCGTGAGCATCTCGACATCGGTCATCGTTTCGGCGCTGAGCCCGTGAGCGAGAAGAAGCACTAGCAGTCATGTCGGAGCGGAAAAACAGCGCATTCGACGCCGAGATGATGGCGATCGCGCTCCGCATGGCCGAACGCGGCCTCGGCGCCACGATGCCCAACCCATCGGTCGGCGCCGTCATCGCAAACGAGGCGACCGGCGAAGTCCTTGCGCGCGGAGTAACGGCGCGGGGCGGCCGTCCGCACGCCGAGACGGGCGCGATCGCAGCCGCCGGCGAGCGAGCCCGCGGCGCCACGATTTATGTGACGCTCGAACCTTGCTCACACCACGGACGTACCGGACCGTGCGCAGACGCGATCATTGCCGCCGGCTTAAAACGTGCTGTCGTCGCCATCGAGGATCCCGATCCGCGTGTTTCCGGACGCGGTCTCGATCGCATGCGTGCGGCCGGTATCGAAGTGGTGCGCGGCGTCGGAGCAGCCCAGGCTCACCAAATCACGCGCGGCCATGTTGTGCGCATAACTGAACGGCGGCCACTCGCGACATTGAAACTAGCGCTCGATTCATCGGGTGAAATCGCGCGCGGCGACGGCGTATCGCCTGTCTGGGTCACGGGTGAAATGTCTCGCGCGCACGGCATGTTGCTCCGCGCACAGTTCGACGCCATCCTCGTGGGCAGAGCGACTGTTCATGACGACGACCCCGAGCTGACGTGCCGCCTTCCGGGTCTCCTCGATCGCTCGCCCATTCGTCTTGTCCTCGCGCGCTCGCTCGATATACCCATCGGAGCCAAGCTCATTCGAAGCGCCGTCAGCACGCCGACGTGGGTCATGACGGCGCCCGAGAGTGACCCTGCAAAGCGCACGCAGCTGGCGTCGCACGGAGCGGAAGTTCACGACGTCGGCGTTGTCTCCGGCGAGCTATGGCTGCCCTCGATCATGGAGGCGCTCGTGGCGCGCGGCGTGACGCGCCTCCTTGTCGAAGGCGGACCGCGCATATGGCGTGCTTTCGCGGACGCCTCGCTCGTCGATGAGGTTATTCTCTACATGGCAGGCGCGCCCACCGATGATCAGGCTATGACAGCGATCGCGCGCCATCTCGGCCCTGTGTCGCTTTCGTTCGTCGATCGGCGGATCATGGGAAGTGATACGATGTGGCGGCTTCTCCACGTCACGCATAAGGAAGGACGCTAGGGATGTTTACCGGATTGATCACCGACGTCGGTGAGGTCATCAGCAAATCGGACGGCAAATTTGCGCTGCGCACGGCTTATAATCTGCGGACGGAAGATACCGGGCTGTCGATCTGCTGCGATGGCGTCTGCCTGACGGCGACTGCGATAAAGCCGCTCGGCGACGGAGCCGAGTTCTCGGTAGACGTTTCCAACGAGACACTAGCGAAGTCCACGCTGTCCAACTGGGCCCCCGGCAGCCGTGTCAATTTGGAGCGATCGCTGAAGGTCGGGGACGAGCTCGGCGGCCATATCGTCTCGGGCCACGTCGACGGCGTCGCCAAAATTGTCAGCATCACGCAAGATGGCCCCAGCAGGCGCATTCTTTTCGAAGCGCCCGAGCATCTTTCCCGGTATATTGCGCCCAAGGGCTCAGTCGCGCTGGACGGCACGTCCTTGACGGTGAACGAGGTTGCCGAAACCCACTTCGGCGTCAATCTCATTCCGCATAGCTTGACGGTCACGACCTGGGGCGCGAAAAACCCCGGCGATCTGGTGAACCTCGAAGTGGACGTTTTTGCCCGCTACGTCGCTCGCCTCATGGAGTTTCGTATCTGATGTCGGGCTCGACCCATCTGCAGACAACGCCGAGTGGCAGCGTTCTGTCGCCGATTGAGGAAATCGTCGAGGAGATGCAGAACGGCCGCATGGTCGTTCTCGTCGACGCCGAGGACCGCGAGAACGAGGGTGACCTCGTCATTCCTGCGCAGATGGCGACACCCGACGCGATCAATTTCATGGCCAAGTATGGCCGCGGACTGATTTGCCTCTCGCTGACGCAGGCTCGCGCCCACGAACTGCGCCTCGACTTCATGGTGCGATCAAACGGCTCGCGCAATCGCACCGCGTTTACCCAATCGATAGAGGCACGCGAAGGTATCACGACGGGCATCTCGGCATTCGACCGCGCGCGCACGATTGCGACGGCGATCGACCCCACGAAAGGCGCAAGCGACATCGTCTCGCCGGGCCACGTCTTTCCGCTCATTGCCCGCGAAGGCGGCGTTCTCGTCCGCGCTGGTCATACGGAAGCATCGATCGATCTCGCGCGGCTGGCCGGGCTCAATCCCGCCGCCGTCATCTGCGAGGTGATGAACGACGACGGCACGATGGCCCGCATGGCGGACCTGGCGCGCTTCGCCAAGATGCACAATCTTAAGATTGGCGCCATCGAAGATCTGATCGCCTATCGCCTGAAGAATGACCGCATCGTCAAGCGCGTCGCGCGGACGGAAGTCGAAACGTCGGTCGCCGGTACCTTTGAGCTTTACGTCTACGAAACGACCTCGGAGCCGGCCGAGCATCTGGCGCTCGTCAAGGGCAACATCGCCAAGGGCGGCCCCGTCCTCGTACGCGTGCATGCGATCAACATGCTGCGCGATATGCTTGGTATCGGCGGCATCGGCGAAAGCGGCACGCCGATAGAGCAGGCAATGCGCGAGATCGAAGCCGAGGGGCGCGGCGTCATCGTTCTGATCCGCGATTTGCGCCCGAAATCGGTGTCCACCTGGGTCGCGCGAGGCCAATTGCCCGGCGCCGCGAGTGACCTCGGCAAAGAGCGCCGCCAAGTCGAGATCGGTATCGGTTCGCAAATTCTTTCCGACCTTGGCGTAAAGGACATGGTCCTTCTCACGACATCTCCGCAGCACGTCTATGTCGGTCTTGAAGCATTCGGGTTGCGCGTAACCGGCACACGTAAAATCGAGTAGCGACAACATGGTTCAGAAATCGCAGGGCGCGCCTCAGCAGCATAAGAGCGCGCATCCACTTCGTGCGCACATCCTCATGATCGAAGCGCGCTACTATGAAGACATTTCCGATTTGCTCATTGAGGGCGTCGTAGCCGAATGCGCGCAACGCGGCATGACGTTCGAACATATCATCGTGCCTGGAGCGCTTGAAATTCCACAAGTGCTTGCCGCAGCGGCAGCAGCGCGTGAGGCAGGGCGAATGACCTTTGACGGCGCAGTCGCGCTTGGTTGCGTCATCAGAGGCGAAACGGCGCACTATGATGTCGTCTGCGATAATGCCAATCACTGGCTGATGGAAACAGCAGTTCGAAAAGAGGTCCCGGTGGGTAACGCCATCCTGACCGTCGATACACATGCCCAGGCCGTCGCGCGCGCCGAGGGCGGCATCAAAGGCAAAGGCGGCGACGCCGTTCGCGCATGCGCGCGTCTCATCGAGGCGAAGCGCGCGTTCTGGGGGGCGTCCGCGTGACGGCGAACGCAAAACCGAAAGCCGGAGAGATTACGGCCCGCACCGCGGCCCGCATCGCCGCCGTGCAGGCTCTATATCAAATGGATCTCGCCGGAACCGACCTCAACGACGTCATCGCAGAGTTTTTCAATGACCGGTTTTCCGGCGACAATCGCGACGAGAAGCTCGCCGGTGCCGATCGCGTGTTTTTTGCCGACATCCTACGTGCCGTAGTCCGCCGCCAGCGCGAGATCGATCCGATAATAGACGAGCAGCTTGCAACGGGCTGGCGGCTGGTGCGCGTCGACTCGATCCTACGCGCCATTTTACGCGGCGGCGTTGCCGAGCTTCTGGACCGCTATGATGTTCCGGCGCGTGTTGCTATCAGCGAGTACGTGAACGTGGCGCGCGTTTTTTTCGATGAAGACGAGCCCCGGGTAGTCAACGGTATTCTCGACAAGCTCGCACGCCGGTTGCGGATGAGCGAGTTCGAGAAAAAACCCGCCACGCCGTCCTGAAGCATTGGGGCAGGGCGACAGAGTGAACAGTCATGCCCAAGACGCCCTTTGACCACGGTGAGAACGGTTTGCACGTCGAAAGCGAAAGCGATCTCGTGCAAACGTATCTCGCTCCGTTGGCGGCAGGTATGCCGGGCGCCTTCGGCCTGCGCGATGACGCGGCTGTCCTTCCAAACGAGCCGGGCAGAGATCTTGTATTCAGCAGCGATCCCATCGTCGCTGGCGTGCATTTCTTTGTCGACGATCAGCCTCTCGACATCGCCTGGAAGGCTCTCGCAGTAAACGTTTCGGACGTTACGGCGAAGGGAGCCAAGCCCGTCGCGTACATGTTGAACCTGGCGTTGCCCGAAGCGCCGAAGCGGACCTGGATGGAGGATTTCGCGCGCGGCTTGGCAGATGCACAAACGGCTTTCGGCTGCCGCTTGATCGGCGGAGACACCGATCGCACGCCCGGACCGCTGTCCATCGGCATAACGATGATTGCTTCGCTGCCGTCCGGCACCTTCGTTCCGCGCCATGCAGCCAAGCCGGGAGATCATGTCTTTGTCACCGGCACGATTGGCGACGCAGCGCTGGGGCTCGCGCTTCGCCGCGATCCATCGCTTTTCGATGCCGCGCTGACCGACGTGGATCGCAATTTTTTGCTTGAGCGGTATCTGCGTCCCCGGCCTCGCGTTGCGCTTGCTGAAAGTCTGCGAGTCCACGCAAGGGCAGCGTTGGATATTTCGGACGGCTTGCTCAAAGATCTTGCACGGTTAGCCGAACCAGGCGGAATGACGCTGCACTTCAATGCGGTGCCGCTCTCTACCCCAGCCCGTGCGGCGCTGTCTGTCGACCGCGGGATGGTGGATAAGATTCTCGGCGGTGGGGGCGATTACGAGCTTCTCGCGGCCATCGCCCCATCGGAAGTCAGCGCGTTCCAAGAAAGTGCGCGGCGAGCCGGGGTCGAAGTCCACGAACTCGGCGTATTAGCGGGCTCGAAAGTGGTGGTTTTGGACGCGGCCGGAACGGAGTTGAAGCTTGCGGAATCCGGCTACGATCACTTTTCCCGATGAGCCGGGCACGAGGGCAGGATTGCCACACGGTTACGTATTTGTTGATGGAGCGGCGATGTGCAGGGCTTGGTAAAAGGTCACGCTTTGGCCATATCGCTCGTGCCACTTCCCGTGGCTGAAATAGCACGCGACCTATAGCGCCGCGCAGAGCGAAGCACAGGAACTTCGCCCGTGAAACGTTCATTTTTTTGAGATTCGCAAAAGCCACAGAGGGGGCGGGGCAAGCGGAATGGAAGGTTCTAGTTTGATAGCGCGAGTCTGGAATATGTTCCCGAGAGTCGCCGTCATCGTTGCTGCCGTCATCTTTTTCCAGGCATGCCCTGGGTTCGCGACGCCCGGCCACGCACAGCTCAGCATTTGGGATCAACTGCAGGGATCCTACGGGAGCGCAGACGCGTCGCGTCCCAGTAGGCCGGAACCGCTTCAGGATCTGCGGCCGGACGCAACGCCCTGGCGCAGCGATATCATGCTTAACGCGGTTTCCGCGGCCGTCGCGCACTATCAGAAGATCGTCGACAGTGGCGGTTGGCCTCTCGTGCCGCCCGGTAAAATGATGCGCATTGGTGACGACGACCCGCGCGTGCCGATCTTGAGAAAACGCCTACGCATTACCGGCGATATGCCGTCCAGCGGCTCTTACTATGACTCCCAGACGTTCGACGATGAGCTTGAAGAAGGTGTGAAACACTTTCAACGCCGTCACGGCATTCGCGTTACGGGACGCATCGAACAGTCGGTGTATGCAGTGCTGAATGTCTCGGCCGCCGAACGTCTCGCGCAACTCAAGCTCAATTTGCAGCGGTTGGAAAACCTGATGCATGGCGTCGAGGACCGCTACGTTCTCGTCAATATTCCGGCGTTCCAGCTTGAGGCTGTCGACAAGTACGAGGTCCAGATGCGCCATCGCGTCATCGTGGGGCGACCCGAGCGCCAGACTCCGGAAGTTCGAGCAATGATCAAGGCGCTGAACTTCTTCCCTTATTGGCGTGTGCCTGACAGCGTTGCGACGCTCGACTTGATCCCGCGTTTGAAGCACGAGCCGGGCTATCTCGCCGAGGAGGGTATTCGCGTCTACAATGGATACAACGGACCCGAACTCGACCCGAAGACCATCGATTGGAATTCGCCCGAGGTCGTCAAATACAAATTCAAACAGGACCCGGGTGAGAAAAACGCTCTCGGAGTTCTGCGGATCGACATGTCAAACCAGTACGGCGTTTACATGCACGATACGCCGATGAAGAACCTCTTCAACCAGCAGAGCCGTCCGTTCAGCGCGGGCTGTGTCCGCGTTCAGAATGTTTTCGATCTCGGCGATTGGATCGCTCATTACGAGCCGGGTTGGGAGAAGCCGGGACGTGTGCGCGAGACGCTCGCCGCTGGACACCCGATGGAGTTGAAGCTGACGCGCCCGATACCCGTCTACTTTACCTACATTACCGCATGGGCGGAGCCGTCGAATGGCCTCGTGGAGTTTCGTCCCGATATCTACGGACGCGATGGAGGTGCGTTGCGCACCGCGTATCAGCGCGACGCCGACGATGCACCTCCGGCAACGGCGGCAGCAGCCTTAGCGCCGTGACAGGACGCGCGTTGCAGTCTCCATCGCCAACGACATCATCGCGACAGGCAGGATAGCGGCAGGGGACGGCTTGCGACTTCGCGCAAGACAAAGCTCGAGTGCAGCCGCGCGACGCCCGGCAGGCGCGACAACTGCTCCTTATGGATGCGCTCAAAGTCGGCGAGATCGTGCGCGAGGACGGTGATGATGTAGTCCTCCTCTCCCGACATCATGTGGCAGGAGACGATCGACGGCGCGGCAACAACCGCTTTTTCGAATGCTGCGAGCAGTTCTTCGTTCTGGCTCTTCAAGCTGATGTGTACGATGGCCATCATCGTCAATCCGAGCGCCTTGCGGTCGATTTGAGCCTGATAGCCGGCGATCACCCCGCCTTGTTCGAGCGCTCGGATGCGTCGCGCGATCGCGGTGGGCGATAGCGGCACGCGCTCGGCCAATTCGACTTGCGTTTGACGCCCGTCAATAAGCAGCGCCGCCAGTATGGCCTTATCTAGCGTGTCTAGAGTTGGAATTTTCATTTTCCTGCGCAAGCCTATTGGATCGCGCCAATTATCTGCGCATCAGAGAACGCCAGCAAGGCAAATCGCCCGGTAGCTGCGCCTGTAGCGTGACAACCTACGTCGTAGGGTATCGAGTCGTCTCTTTAGGGAAGCGAACGATGCGTATCGGCGTTCCGGCGGAAATCAAAAGCGACGAGTTTCGCGTTGGCCTCGTGCCTGGGTCCGTGCGCGAATTGGCGGCGCACGGGCACGACATCATCGTGCAATCGGGGGCCGGAAACGGCATTTTTGCCGACGACGCAGCATATCAGAGGGCCGGGGCACGAATTGTCTCCAGTGCAGCTGAGGTCTTTCACGAAGCCCACATGATCGTAAAAGTGAAGGAGCCGCAGCCCGCGGAATGGAAGCAGCTGCGCGCGGACCAAATACTTTTCACTTATCTGCATCTCGCACCCGATCCCAAGCAGGCTATTGGGCTGATGGAATCTGGCGTCGCGGCGATCGCCTATGAAACCGTAACGGACGTCAACGGCGGCCTGCCGCTGCTCGCGCCAATGAGCGAAGTCGCGGGGCGTCTCTCGATCGAAGCCGCTGCGGTTGCACTACGTCGCCCGGCGGGCGGACGTGGCGTTCTGTTCGGTGGCGTGCCCGGCGTTAGGCCGGCGAAGGTCGTCGTCCTTGGCGGTGGCGTCGTCGGTATGCATGCGGCGAGAATGGCAGCCGGGCTTGGTGCCGACGTCTCGGTCATCGACAAATCGTTGCCGCGTCTCCGCCAGCTCGATGAACTGTTCAAAGGCCAGGTTGTCACGCTCGCTTCGACAATGACCACGATCGAACATGAGGTCCCCGCCGCCGACGTTGTCATTGGCGCGGTTCTGGTCGCTGGTGCGAGTGCGCCGAAGCTTGTCACGCGAGCTATGCTGAAAGAGATGAAAAGGGGCGCAGTTCTCGTCGACGTGGCGATCGATCAGGGCGGCTGCTTTGAAACATCACGGCCGACAACGCATGCCCATCCGACATTCGAAGTCGATGGCGTCATTCATTACTGCGTCACCAATATGCCCGGCGTCGTGCCCGTCACGTCGGCGCAGGCGCTGAACAACGCGACGTTGCCATTCGTAATCAAGCTGGCGGACAAGGGGTTAGCAGCCTTCGATCGCGATCCTCACTTGGCAGCGGGACTGAACGTGAAAGGCGGACGTATCACGTATCCGGCCGTCGCAGCGTCGCTCGGCTTCGACAGCATCGATGGCGCGCGATCTTTTCGCAACGCCGCGGAATAGACGTTAGGAACCCCCGAGCCGCCGGACATTTCGCCGGTGGCCAGCGCCGGCCGCTTCTTCCCCCCAAGGAGCGGCCGGCTTTCTTTTGCACATCGCGAGATATTCGGTTTGCACAACAACACGAACCCCCCGCCGCAATGAGAGATGAGCGTAATTTCGACGTATTTGACGGCCAACTCGTGCATCAGTCGTGGTCGCTCGGGATAGCCTCAAAATCGGATAAGGAATTTTTGGGGCAACGACGGAAAGCGATGCGAATCGCGTTTTATGCACAGACATCCCATTTGGATGAGGGTTCTATTCACATGACCAAATTTACGAAGTCGATCGCCGCAGGCATTGCGGCAGCAACCATGGTCGCAACCGTCGCGGTGAGTGAGCAGGCCTCCGCCGCGCCGTTCGTTTCCGGCGCCGTAGCGAACGCACAAACGTCGTCAACCGTGAAAGTCGGATGGCGTCATGGCGGCGGCTGGGGCTGGGGACCGGGCGCACTCATCGGCGGTATCGTTGGTGGCGCGCTGATCGCATCGGCAGTCGCGGAGCATCGCGCCGACCGCAACGACATGGATCGTTGCGCACGCGATTTCCCCGACTTCAGCTATCGCACCGGGACCTACATTGACCGGCGCGGTGACGAACGGGTTTGCCCGTATCTCCGCTGATCGTTGTGACACGCAACAGCATCGGATCGAAAAACAAATTAGACGTGCCGCCGCTTCGAGTGGCGGCACGTACAGGGCGCATATAATTCGCAATCCCTTGAACGGTCGCGCGTAGTTGTCGGCGCTTCCAGGTCCCCTTTTCCCTCATCCTCGGCAGAGCACAGCACTGCGGCGTCGAACGCTGCGGGATTTTTGACATTGGGTTTCGCCAGCGCCTACGGGGGCATATCTGGCGCAATCAAAATAAGCGGGGGGAGCGCGACGGACGCGTGCCGTCTGCGCGCCGGCTTCCGTGCTAATCCCTCACATTCCCCAAAAAGATCTTCCTGAGGAACGTGACGCTCATTGACGAACACATCCTCAGGTAGTAGAAAATGGTTAACGTTATCGCTCCAGTAGTAAGTGACAACTAATCCAACTGGCCGACACGTGATCCGAACGTGCGTGGTGACGATGCTCCGAAATGGGGGCGCCTCTGTCCACGTCGATTTGAATTCGCGGGTCGGAGCGCGGGCTGAGCGAGATTAACGGAGCTCGAATGGTTCGTCCTCTCAAGGGTAAAGTCATCGCGATCCCGTTCGCAACCACAGCGACAGGATCGGCCATCGCGAAACTGGTTGCTGCGGAAGATGGCGCCTTGATGCTGGGCGCCGCGACATCCTCTCAACTCCGAAGCGTTGAAGCAATTGTTCCGAAATCGAGCCTTGCTTATGCGGTCCAAGTCGATCTCGAGCGGCCAAAATCGGTGGACGAGTTCTTCAAGATTGCGATGGCGCAATTCGGGGGTGTCGATGCGATCGTACTGGAAACGATGAAGATTGGCTCACGCATGAAGCTGACTGAAAAATCCGTCGGCTTTGGCGTTCGGCGTCTGCTGCATTGCCTCGACGCGGCTTTGCAATATTCCGTCGGAGATTTGCACGTCGTCAATATCGCGCCGGTGGCCGGCCGATACGCCATTCCCGTCGCGACTGCGTTTCTCGGTGCGAAGCTCGCGACCAGCAAGACGACGTTTGGATCCGCGCCGTCGTTGCGCATGTCCGTCATTTCACCGTTTGACGATGGTGCATCCGATGCCGGAACGTTGGGGCGAACCGTTCTTCATGTTTTGCGGGAGCAGCGCAGCCCG